>Ga0310697_10006280_pt1 | contig 11326 bp, 9 predicted proteins | sample 172DNAGHGlowgp2_FD_203883 | JGI IMG/M metagenome (GOLD analysis project Ga0310697, IMG submission 203883) | Sheep rumen microbial communities from Palmerston North, Manawatu-Wanganui, New Zealand - 1728 DNA GHGlow gp2 (v2) (version 2) | ecosystem: Host-associated > Mammals > Digestive system >... | reverse complement strand
ACGGGTTCCACGCGCTGAACGGCGATGTCCTGTGGCAGGAGTCTGTTCAGCTTGTAGGCCAGTTGCCGGCAGTCAAGACCCAGTCCACTTTCCTCATTCCACTTTCCATCAAAATCGAAATGCGCCACCATCATGCGTGCATGCACACCAGTGTCAGTACGCCCAGCACCCGTCACGGTGATTTCCTTACGAAGCAGCAGCGAGAGCGCCCGCTGCAGTTCCTCCTGCACCGAAATGCCGTTGGGCTGCACCTGCCATCCGTGAAAGCATGTGCCGTCATAGCTCAAAGTCACAAAAAATCTCATAGACGGCTGCAAAGGTACAAAAAACATATACCTTTTTGTAAAAAAGTCAATGGGTTTTTGAAAAAAGTCAATGGGTTTTTGAAAAAAGTCAATGGGTATTTGAAAAAAGTCATTCATTTTTTTTGCTAACTGCTGAAAAGTTTGTAATTTTGGGCGTTAAACAAAACCTAAAAGAATCACCTATAAACAAAACCTATAGAAAGCAACCATGAGTTATTTGCGATTTGAGAAAGCCGTGATGACGAACCTTGAAGAGAGCCTTCGTCGTGAGCTGCTCCGCACAAACCGTAGTGGTGCCTACAGTTCGTCAACTATTGTCGACTGTAACACGCGAAAGTACCACGGTTTGCTGGTCGTACCCGTACCCGAGATTGACGACGAGAACCACGTTCTGCTGTCGTCGCTCGACTGCACGGTTGTCCAGCACGGAGCTGAGTTCAACCTGGGCCTCCACAAGTATCAGGGCAACAATTTCAGTCCCAAGGGACACAAGTACATCCGTGAGTTCGACGCCTCGAAGGTGCCCACGACCATCTATCGTGTGGGCGGCGTGGTGTTGAAGAAAGAAGTGGTGTTCCAGCACTACGAAGACCGCATCCTCATCCGCTACACACTGGAGGATGCCCACTCTGCCACTACGCTGCGTTTCCGCCCGTTCCTGGCCTTCCGCTCCGTGCGTCAGTTCACGCACGAGAACATGGTGGCCAGCCGTGAGTACACCCCCATCGACGGCGGCATCAAGACGTGCATGTATCAGGGCTATCCCGAGCTGTTCATGCAGTTCTCGAAGAAGAACGAATTCATCTTCCAGCCCGACTGGTACCGCGGCATTGAGTATCCGAAGGAGCAGGAGCGTGGCTATGCCAGCAACGAGGACCTCTACGTGCCCGGCTATTTCGAGATGAGCATCAAGAAGGGCGAGAGCATCGTGTTCAGCGGATCCACGTCGCAGATTAAGACGAGCACGCTGAAGAAGCTCTTCCAGGAAGAAGTCGACGAGCGCGTGCCGCGCGACAACTTCTACCACTGTCTCGTCACCGCCGCTCACCAGTTCCACAAGCGCATGCCCAACGACGACCGCTATCTGCTGGCAGGCTATCCCTGGTTCAAATGCCGCGCACGCGACACGTTCATCTCGCTGCCCGGCCTGACGCTGGCTATCGAGGAGCAAGACTACTTTGAGCTGGTGATGAAGACCGCCGAGCGCGGCTTGCGTGAGTTTATGAACGGCGAACCGCTGACGGTGCAGATTTACGAGATGGAACAGCCCGACGTCATGCTATGGGCCGTCTGGGCCATCCAGCAGTATGCCAAATACGCAGGGCGCGAGAAGTGCCTCGAGCTATACGGCGATCTGCTCACCCAGATAATGAAATACATCACTGCCGGCAAGCACCCCAACCTGCGCCTCGACGACAACGGCCTGCTCTACTCCAACGGACGCGACCACGCTGTGACGTGGATGAACTCAACGGCCAACGGACGTCCCGTAGTGCCTCGCTCAGGCTACATCGTTGAGTTCAACGCACTGTGGTACAACGCCCTGAAGTTCTGCGCCTCGATGGCTGCCGAACGCAACGACCAGAAGAACTTCGACGAGTTGGAGCAGCGCGCCGCACTGGCCAAGAAGTCATTCGTTGAAACATTCGTCAACGAGTACGGCTACCTGCTCGACTATGTCGACGGCAACATGATGGACTGGAGCGTGCGCCCGAACATGATTTTCGCCGTAGCTCTCGACTATTCGCCCCTGTCGCAGCAGCAGATGAAGAGCGTGGTGGACATCTGCACCCGCGAACTGCTCACGCCGAAGGGACTGCGCTCGCTGTCGCCTAAGAGCGGCGGCTACAACCCGATGTACGTCGGCCCGCAGACACAGCGCGACTACGCCTACCATCAGGGAACGGCTTGGCCTTGGCTCGGCGGATTCTACATGGAGGCGTGCCTGAAGCTCTACAAGCGCTCGCGCCTGTCGTTCATCGAGCGGCAGATGGTGGGCTATGAGGATGAAATCGACTATCATGCCCTGGGCACCATCTCCGAGCTCTTCGACGGCAACCCGCCCTTCCACGGACGCGGCGCCATGTCGTTTGCAATGAACGTGGCCGAGATTCTGCGCACCATGCGTCTGCTGGAGAAATATTCATATCAGAAATAAGTTGATGAGTTTTTGAAGTTGATGAGTTTTTGAGTTTCTGCAAAGAAGCCAAAACGAAAAACTAAAAAACTTGAAAACTGAAGAACTAAAAAACTTAGATACTTACACGACAATGAAAGTATTAATGTTTGGATGGGAGTATCCTCCTCATGTGTTCGGTGGACTCGCCACCGCGAACTATGGAATATCCGAAGGCCTGAAGGCACAGGGCGACATCGAGACGGTGCTCTGCCTGCCCCACCCCTTCGGCGATGAGAGCCAGCACGCCTGCCGCATCGTGGCCATGAACGCCGTGCCCATTGCCTGGCGCGACGTCAGCTACGACTATGTGAAGCAGCGCGTCGGCAACATCATGGACCCTGACTACTACTACAAGCTGCGCGAACACATCTACGCCGACTTCAACTACATGAACGTCAACGACCTTGGTGCCATGGAGTTTGCCGGCGGCTATCCTAGCAACCTGCACGAGGAAATCAACAACTACTCGATCATTGCCGGGCAGGTGGCCCGCACCGAAGAATTCGACATCATCCATGCCCACGACTGGCTGACCTTCCCTGCCGGCATCCACGCCAAGCAGGTCTCAGGCAAGCCGCTGTGCATCCACGTCCACGCCACCGACTTCGACCGCTCTCGCGGCAAGGTCAACCCCACCGTCTACTCGATTGAGAAGAACGGCATGGACTGGGCCGACTGCATCATGTGCGTCTCGGAGCTGACCCGCCAGACGGTCATCAACCAGTATCATCAGGATCCGCGCAAGTGCTTCACCGTGCACAACGCCGTCTATCCGCTGCCTGCAGAATACGACGCCATTCCGCGCCCCGACCACACGGGCAAGGACAAGATCGTCACGTTCCTCGGCCGCATCACCATGCAGAAAGGCCCCGAGTATTTCGTCGAGGCAGCCAACATGGTGCTGCACCGCACCCGCAACGTGCGCTTCTGCATGGCCGGCTCAGGCGACATGATGGACGCTATGATCTATTTGGCTGCCGAGCGCGGCATTGCCGACCGCTTCCACTTCCCGGGCTTCATGCGCGGCAAGCAGGTGTACGAGTGCCTGAAGGACAGCGACGTCTACGTCATGCCGTCCGTCTCAGAACCCTTCGGCATCTCTCCGCTTGAGGCCATGCAATGCGGCACGCCCTCGATTATCTCCAAGCAGTCAGGCTGCGCCGAGATTCTCAACAACTGCATCAAGGTGGACTATTGGGACATCCATGCTCTGGCCGACGCCATCTACTCCATCTGCACCAACGACTCGCTCTTCCACTATCTCAAGGAAGAAGGCAAGAAGGAGGTCGACCAGATTACCTGGGAAAAGGTGGGCACATGGATCCGCACACTCTATCGCCGCACGCTCGGCTGGGAAACAGCCTAAAAAGCTGCTCAACTCATCAAAACTAAATCACAAAAAAACAGGAGCCTGGAGCCGACTACGGTAATCTGCTTTACCCTCTCAACTCCTTCCTCCACAACTCCTCAAAAAAAGATGAAAACGATTTGCTTATATTTTGAGATACATCAGATTATCCATCTGAAGCGTTACCGTTTCTTCGACATCGGTACCGACCACTATTATTACGATGACTACGAGAACGAGCGCAGTATCAACGACATTGCCGAGCGTTCCTACATGCCCGCCCTCTGCACGCTGGAGCAGATGATCAAAGACGGCGGCGGCTACTTCAAGGTGGCCTTCTCGCTCTCGGGCACAGGCCTCGAGCAGCTGGAGTATCACGCTCCGGAGGTATTGGAGAAGCTGCAGCAGCTGAACGAGACAGGCTGCGTGGAATTCCTTGCCGAGCCTTACAGTCACGGTCTCTCGTCGCTGGCCAATCCTGAGAGCTTTGCACGCGACATGAAGAAGCAGGCTGCAAAGATTAAGGAATACTTCGGACAGACGCCGAAGGTGGCACGCAACTCATCGCTCATCTACAGCGACGACATCGGCGCACAGATTGCTGCCCTGGGCTTCAAGGGCATGCTGACCGAGGGCGCCAAGCACGTGCTCGGCTGGAAGTCGCCCCACTACGTCTACCACTGCAACCAGGCTCCCAACCTGAAGCTGTTGCTGCGCGACGTGGAGTTCTCCGACGATATCTCTCTGCGCTTCAACAACGCTGAGTGGGAGGGCTATCCTCTCTTCGCCGACGCCTACATCGACCGCATCGCCCGCCTGCCCGAGGAAGAGCAGGTCATCAACATCTTCATGGAGCTGTCGGCCCTCGGCATCGCTCAGCCGCTATCGTCGAACATCCTCGAATTCATCAAGGCCCTGCCCGTCTGCGCCAAGGAGAAAGGCATTACTTTCAGCACACCGACAGAGATTTGCATGAAGATGAAGAGCGTCAGCCAGCTCGATGTGCCCGATACCCTGAGCTGGGTGGACGAAGAACGCGACGTCAGCTGCTGGCTCGGCAACGCCATGCAGCGCGAGGCTTTCCAGAAGCTCTACAGCGTGGCCGACCGTCTGCTCATTGCCGACGATCCGCGCATCATGCAGGACTGGGACTATCTGCAGGCTTCCAACAATTTCCGCTTCATGACCACGAAGCCCAGCAACGTAGGACTCGACCGCGGCATCTACAGCGGACCCTTCGACGCCTTCACCAACTACATGAACATCCTGGGCGACTTCATCAACAGAGTCAATTCACTCTATCCTCTGGAGATTGAGAACGAGGAGCTGAACTCGCTGCTCACCACCATCCGCAACCAGGGCGACGAGATTGAGATGAAGGACAAGGAAATCACTCGTCTGAAGGCTAAGCTCGAAAAGCTGGAGGCTCTTGAGGCCAAGAAAGCCGACAAGAAACCTGCTCCCAAGAAGGCTGCAGCCAGCAAGAAGAAGGAGGCACCTGCTAAATAAGTAGCGTCCTGATTAAATAATCTAACGTCAGATTTTTTCATGGGAAACTGACTTTTGAAAAAATCTGACGTTAGGTTTTTCTTAAACGACAGTTATTATGGCACAGAATGATTTTGAATTGGAAGAAAGGGACGTTTCTTTCCCCCCGGCCCACACGGCTGAGCATCTGCTGAATCAGACGATGATCAGGATGTTCGGCTGTGAACGCAGCTACAATGCCCACATCGAGCGGAAGAAAAGCAAGATGAGCTTCCACCTTGACCAGAAGCCCGACCGCAAGCAGGAAAAAGAGATAGAGCGCCGCATGAACGAGCTTATCGACGAAGACCTGCCCGTCACTTTCCAGTTCGTGAGCCGCGATGAGCTGCCGCCTGAGGTGAACGCCAGCCGTCTGCCTGCCGACGCCGGCGATACTGTCCGTTTGGTTCGCATCGGCGACTACGATGTTTGTCCATGCATCGGCAAGCACGTCAGGAGCACGTCGCAGATAGGACGCTTCGAAATGCTCGGCACCAATTGGGACGAGCACGAACATTCGTTCCGCGTAAGATTCAAGATTGTCTGACTATCAGTCACGGATGACACCGTTTTTACGCAGCATTGATTCCGTAAAATGCGCGTCATCCATGCACACCTTTTTCTTTTCCTCACCATTGTGTAGATAAATACCCTTGCCGGCTTGCATGAAACCGTCGGCGAGGGCATACAGTTTCAAAAACATTTGATACACACTTTGTACACACGACGTGTACTAAAAGTACACACGGTGTGTATTTTTAGTACACACGGTGTGTACGAAATTAAAACCACATCCTCACGTTTTCAGAGTTCATCGCAATAACAACAAATGTCTAAATAATCTTAATATAATCTTGATATTTACTTACATTCCATTACCTTTGCACCCATGAACGAAAAGACGAAGCAACAGGCAGCGGCATTGAAGCCGTTCATAGCGTTGCTACACAGGATGAAACGACACTTTATCATTTTGCCATTGTTATGCTTTTGCGCAACAGTTACAGCTCAAGACAGCATACGACATAACCATGCTAACGATACGACCGACGTGTTCTTCCGCCACTTGAAGATCAATGAGGTAAAAGTAACCGGTGTGACCGGCGAGACGAAGTTGAAGAACTCAACGGCACCTATCAGTATCGTCAGCGCCAAGGATCTGCGCTCAACGGCCTCCACCAACGTCATCGACGCCATCGCCCACCAGCCCGGCATGAGCCAGCTGACCACGGGCAGCGGCATCTCGAAACCCATCATCCGCGGACTGGGCTACAACCGTGTGGTGGTGATGAGTGAAGGTGTGCGTCAGGAGGGCCAGCAGTGGGGCGACGAACACGGCATAGAGGTTGACGGAGGCAGTGTGGGCTCGGTCGAGATACTAAAGGGTCCTGCCTCGCTGATGTACGGCTCCGATGCAATGGCCGGTGTGGTCATTCTTCACAGCCAGCCCACACCGGCTGAGGGCGAGCTTCGCGGCAACGTCAGCTCAGAATTCCAGACGAACAACGGTCTGTGGGGCTATTCGCTCAACCTGGGCGGCAACCAGCAGGGTTTCGTGTGGGATGCCCGTTGGAGCGGCAAGATGGCCCACGCCTATAAGAACAAGTACGACGGCTACGTGCCCGGTTCGCAGTTCAAGGAAATGGCAGGCCGGATGATGATCGGGCTGCAGAAGACCTGGGGTTTCTCGCGACTGACGGGAACGGTGTATCACCAGCAGCCTGGTATCATTGAGGGTGAACGCGACGAACAGACAGGACGGCTTGCCTATGAGGAAGGATGGAGCGGGCACAGCTACGGCAAGTGGCTGCCCTACCAGCAGGTAAAACACTACAAACTGGTGTGGGACAACTCGCTGAATCTGCCCGATGGCTGGCTGAAAGCCATCATAGGCTATCAGCAGAACCGTCGCCAGGAATTTGAAGAGCATCATCACCATGAGGCAGAGGAAACAGCGCACGAATCGCACGAGGGCGAACTGGAGCCTGCCTTGTTTTTCAAACTCCACACGCTGACATACGATGTGCGCTATCTGACCCACGAATTCAACGGATGGAAGTTGTCGGCTGGCACACAGGGCATGTGGCAGCAGTCGCAGAACCTGGGCGAGGAATTCCTCATCCCTGCCTACCGTCTGTTCGACATCGGCCTCTATGCCACAGCCAGCAAACAGCAGGACCAATGGACGTTTAACGGGGGTGTGCGCGTAGACCATCGCCATTTGCATTGCGATGCCTTAGAGGAGGACGGTGAGTGGCGCTTCACCGACTTCAGCCGCAACTTCAACGGCGTGACGGGTAGCGTGGGAACCGTGTGGAACGTGAACGAGCACATGAACCTGCGACTGAATGTGGCACGCGGATTCCGTGCGCCCAACATGAGCGAACTCGGCTCAAACGGTTCGCACGAAGGGGCGCTGCGCTACGAGGCGGGCAACCAGCAGCTGAAGCCGGAATACAGTCTCCAGGCTGACTTCGGGCTTGACTTCACATCGAATTATCTTTCGTTACAGCTGGCACTCTTTGCCAACCGCATAGACAACTACATCTTCCTAAAAGGTGAAGGACGGGAAATAGATCAGCAGCCTGTCTACAGCTACACGCAGGGCGATGCCCGCCTATTGGGCTTCGAGGCCGGAGTGGATTTCCATCCCATCCACTCGCTCCACTTCGAGAACACTTTTTCTTATGTCAATGCCCGCCAGCTGAACCAGCCAGAAGCCTCACGGCATCTGCCCTACACCCCAGCGCCCCGATGGACATCGGAGCTGAAGTGGGAGCTGATGCACCACACTCATCCCACCGTGGGCTATCACTCGCACCACACCCACCACGCAAAGGGTTTCTCGGCCGACAACCTTTACATCTCTGCAGGACTGGAGTGCTACCTAAAGCAAAGTCATGTTTATGCGGTAGATGATACTGAGAGCGCAACTCCCAGCTACACGCTGCTGAATCTCTCGACAGGCACCGATTTGACTTGGCACGGCAGGAAGATTGCCGAGCTGTACATCACAGCCGAAAACCTGCTGAACCGCTGCTATCAGAGCCACTTGAGCCGGCTGAAGTATGCCGATGTCAACAGCGTTACCGGCCGTCAGGGCATTCATAATATGGGGCGTAATATTATATTCAAGCTCGTGGTGCCCGTCAATATCCTTTGACAGCCATGTTGAGGCAACTGTGACCAATCATTCAGTTTCCTCTACCAGTTTGTTGTCTCTTTCCAAGGCGCTCCAAAGCGAGAAACGCACTTCGGGATTGTCGTGCGCAGCCTGTTCGAAGAGGCGGCGGGCAGTAGTGCGGTTGGTTTCCTGCTCGTAAGGGCACAGTCTCACCAACTTCTGATAGTTGCTCATCTCAGCATACTGGCGAATCATCTCTTCGGGCACTAAGCAGAGCGGGCGGATGATCTGCAAGGGCATTTTCCTCATTCTCAGGCGGGCAGGCATCGTGCCGAAACGCCCCTGGTAGAGCAGATTCATCAGGGCTGTGTGCAGCAGGTCGTCCTGATGATGACCCAGCGCAATCTTGTTGCAGCCTAATTCCTGCGCAAGGTTGAAAAGCTGCTTGCGACGATTCCAGGAACAGAGGAAGCAGGGCGGCTTCTGGCCTTCGTCAAAGCGGGTGGTGACAAGGTGCAAAGTAACGCCGAGATTGTCGCAGAACTGCTGCAGATAGGTAGTGTCGGTCTCGTACTGGATGTTCTCCATACGCACATGAACGGCCTCCACCTGAAAGCGGGGATGCTGGATGCGTGCACGCTTGGCCAACAGCTCGGTGAGCAATAAAGAATCTTTGCCGCCTGACAGTCCCACGAGGATATGGTCATCATCCTCGAGCAACTGATAGGCGGCAAAGGCCTTGACGAAGCGCTCGTTGATTTTGCGGAAGAGGCGTTCCTGCTCAGTCATCTTCTTTTCCGACGCCGGGAAGCGTCTGCTCCTATTTCGACGACAGCTCAGCTACTTGCTTCTTCAGTTCGTTCAGTTCTTTGTAAATATCGGGCAATTTGCGAACTACAGCCATCGACTTGAAGAACTGGCGCGGATCCATAGCGGGCGAGCCGATGAGCTGTTCGCCGTTGCCCTTCGTATTGCTGATGACACCGCATTGGGCACCCACGAAAGTTTTGTCGGCCACCTGGATATGGCCGGCAAAGCCCGCCTGGCCTCCCACCATACACCAGCTGCCAATCTTGGTGCTGCCGGCCAATCCCACCTGTGCCGACATCACCGTATTCTCGCCAATCTCGCAGTTATGAGCCACCTGAATGAGGTTGTCGAGCTTCACACCGCGATGTATGACGGTCTGCCCCATCGTGGAGCGGTCGACGCACGTGTTGGCCCCAATCTCCACATCGTCCTCGATAATGACAATGCCAATCTGTGGAATCTTGTCGTAGCCCTCGGTGTTGGGAGCAAAGCCGAAGCCGTCGGCACCGATGACGCTGCCGGCATGAATGGTGATGCGGTTGCCGAGACGACATCCCTGATAGATGGTAACATTTGGATAGATGAGGCATTTCTCACCCACCTTTACGCCGTCGCCAACGACCGTATGCGGATAAATCTGTGTGCCGTCGCCGATGACCGTGCCCTCGCCAATTACCGCAAAGGCGCCGATGTAGACGTCCTTGCCAATGGTGGCCGAGGCAGCGATAGAGGCTGTGGGGTCAATGCCCGTCTTGCGGGGCTTCATCTGCTCATACAGCTGAAGCAAGCGTGCCACTGCCTCGTAGGCGTTCTTAACACGAATCAGCGTGGCGCCGACAGGATGCTCTAATTCCAAGTCGTCGTTCACCAAGACAATGCTCGATTTCGTGTCATACAGGAAATGGGTGTACTTCGGGTTCGACAGGAACGAGATGGCACCTTCCCTGCCCTCTTCTATCTTGGCGAAACTGCTGACAGCCGCGTTCTCATTTCCTTCAACGCGTCCGCCAATCATTTCGGCTATTTGCTTAGCTGTAAACTCCATGAAAAAAAATAGTTTTCAAAATTTGTGGACAAAGGTACACATTTATTTATATAGTGGCAAGAAAAATCTGTTTTTTCTTTGCTTTTCACTCGCTTATTCGTACCTTTGCAGTCAAAATTGCGAAAAGACAATGGAAAAGAATGAACTTTCGCTACGCCGCTCTCGCAGCATTCAGGCCGTGCTGAGCGACGGTTACAGGCTTTATGCCAGACATTTTTTGCGTCTGGTGCGTTCATCGTGGATACACGCCTTGTTCTACGCCCTTGCATTTGGCTTCACGATGGCCATTTTCTTCACCAACATTCTTCCGCTGTGGATGCAGCACCGCTCACTGTCGTCTGAACTGCCTGTCTGGATAGGCAGCATCCTGCTGTTCATCGTTGCCGCCATCCTGCTCGCAGTAGCCGGAGGCGTAGCGCCGCTTCAGCAGCATGCACAAACCGACAGCATCAGCGCTCCACGACACTGGTGGGGCCGCTGGCCGTGGAAGCTCACCCTGCGCAGCATCGTGCGGCTGCCTAAGATGCTCTGGACGTTGGTGCGCCGCAAGCCAGGCAAGCTCATCAGCGTCTGCCTGATCATGCTCTTGGTGGTGCTGGTGACGACAATGCTCTTCATGCTGCCTGCCGTAGTGATGGCCATTGCCAACATCGAGGCATCGACAGGACGTGCAGTAGGCGACGACGTGCAGATGCCGGAGCATCTGTTCACCTTGAACTTCGCCACCTTCGCCGTCTGCGGACTTTTGCAGGCCTACATCCACCTCAGCACGCTCTTTCCCCTTTACTATTTGTGGGGGAATGAGAGAAAATGAGAAAATGAGAAATTGAGAAAATGAATAAACAGAAGATACTATTCATCGACCGCGACGGCACGCTGGTGGAAGAGCCGCATGACGAGCAGGTGGATGCCTTGGATAAAATCCGCTTCAAGCCTGGCGTATTCCGCTGGCTTGGGCTCATTGCCGAGCGCACCGACTATCAACTCG
>Ga0310697_10006278_pt1 | contig 11327 bp, 7 predicted proteins | sample 172DNAGHGlowgp2_FD_203883 | JGI IMG/M metagenome (GOLD analysis project Ga0310697, IMG submission 203883) | Sheep rumen microbial communities from Palmerston North, Manawatu-Wanganui, New Zealand - 1728 DNA GHGlow gp2 (v2) (version 2) | ecosystem: Host-associated > Mammals > Digestive system >... | reverse complement strand
TGCGGCTCTTGGGATAGCTGTTCCGACGATCACGGCTAACGCTCAGGCTTCGGCGGTTTCGACCAGAAGCATGGAAAACCTCGATCGCGGCGTGGTTGCCATGAAGGTTGCCAACGGTACATATATTTCGTGGCGTCGTCTTGCAACGGAGCCTGCTTCGACGAATTTTGAGCTTTACAGAAACAAGGAGAAGATAGCTGAGGGACCGATAACCAACTATTCGGATCCGGACGGTCAGATGGGTGATTTCTATACCGTTGTATGCAACGGCACAATGTCAAAGCCGGCTGCGACTTTAGCTGACAACTATATTGAGATACCGCTTGCGGAGACTCCGGAAAGCGATACGATGATAACGAACCGCCAGGGCATCTACTACGGCGCGTATGCGCCGGGCGACGGCACCTACGGCGACCTCGACGGTGACGGTGAGTATGAGATAATCATGCTCTGGAACCCACCGGATGCGAAGGACGCAGCTTCGGGCGGACGTACGGGCAAGGCATATATCGATGCTTACAAGCTTGACGGTACATTCATGTGGAGAATAGACATGGGCTACAATATCCGTGCCGGCGCGCATGATACGCAGCTGTGCGTTGCGGACTTTGACAGCGACGGCTGTGCCGAGCTCATGGTAAGAACGGCTGACGGTACTATCGACGGCGAGGGCAACATGATAGGCGATCCTTCGAGAGGCACGACCTATGAGGGCTCATGGGCGGAGATGAACGGCGGAAAGAACCTTCAGGGACCGCTTTACGTTACCTGCTTCGACGGCAAGACAGGCAAGGCTCTCGATACTATAGACTACTATCCGCAGAATACGATAGGCTCGATGGAGACCTGCTATTCCTTCGGTGACGACTTCGGAAACCGCTGCGAGCGCTACAACGGTACTATCGCATGGCTCACACCGGATTATCCGTCAATGGTAGTCGGCAGAGGCTATTACTTCGGTAAGAACGGCAGACAGCGTCAGGCTGCAGCTGCATATGATTTCAGAAACGGCAAGCTCTCGTTAAGATGGGGCTTCGATACAGAGGACGGCGGCGGCAAGGAGATGTATGTCGGCCAGGGTAACCACCAGCTTGAGGCGGCGGACGTTGACGGCGACGGCAAGGACGAGGTTTCAACGGGTGCGCTCTGGTATGATGATGACGGTACTGTTCTCTGGTCATCACAGCTTGAGCACGGCGATGTTATCCATGTAGGCGACTTCCTCCCGACAAATCCGGGTCTTGAGGAAATGACCGCTAAGGAAGACTACGGCCCGGGCGGCGAGCACTTCCAGTATTCAAACCCGATACTATCGTCAATGGGTATCGCAGACGCTATCGGCGCTGATCCGGCAGTCGGTGAGCAGGTTTGGGGTACAGTCCTTCAGGACGCTAAGACAGGCCGCTTTATCCAGGTCTACAACGGTACAAAGGATACAGGCCGTGGTATGATCGGCAATATCGGTTACAAGGATAAGTATTATGTAATGTGGGGCGCTGCAGGCACAGGCTACCACGACAACGAGGGCAACGCTATAAACCTCAGCCTTTCGATGAACGGACGTATCTACTGGGACGGCGACCTCCAGGACGAGCTTCAGGATCACAGAGGCGCGGGCCAGGAGATCGTTATCTCGAAGTTCAACGATACAAATCTGAAGAACGAGGATCTCTTTGTTCCGGAGGGTTCACATTCCGTAAACTCGACAAAGGGCAACACCACCGGTCAGGGCGATATGATCGGCGACTGGAGAGAGGAATTCGTTTCCTACATTGTTACGGGCGAGGAGAAGGAGGAATTCAAGACGACCATCAAGGGAAGCTTTGACAAGGACGTTGAGGTAACTGTTTCAAAGTCGAAGTACACGTATGCTTTAAGAGTATATACAACAAATATCCCGACACAGTATAACTTCTACACATTAGCGCACGATGATGTTTACAGAAATTCGTCGGGTGCATACAACAACTGCTATAACCAGCCGCCGCACATCAGCTGGTACATGAACGACCATATGCCGAACTCGACATATACGACTCAGCCGGATGCTAACATCAAGCTGGTAAAGAACAACTACACTGCTCCGGCATTCAATGCGGCAGCGCTGCCCGATGCAGGTGAGAGAGTTGCTGCTCCGTCGTCAGGCTCGTCGGCAGCGGCTCCGGCAGCGGATAATATAACAGTGAAGCTCAACGGCAGCGCGCTTTCGTTCGATGTTGCTCCGCAGATCATCAACGACAGAACGATGGTACCGATGAGAAAGATATTCGAGTCGCTTGGCGCGACGGTTGACTGGAACGGCGATACAAGAACGATCACCTCGACAAAGGGTGACACATCGATCGTAATGGCTATCGACAATCCGGTAATGACGGTAAACGGCGCAGAGGTAACGCTTGACAGCGTTCCGGTGATCGTGAACGACAGAACTCTCGTTCCGGTAAGAGCCATCGCAGAGTCCTTCGGCTCAACGGTTGACTGGGACGGTGCTACAAAGACTGTTACGATAGAGGATGCAGCTGCGTCAGAAGCAGCGGCGGCAACTCCGATCCCGACCTTTGAGGGATATTCATTCGCGCCCGAGGTGCCGAACTACGGCTCATTCACAGGCTCGGCTGTTATCTCGGAGCGTATGATCGATAACAACTCATTCGAGGGTATCTATATGAACGATCTCGGCGCATATACGTCGTACATCTCGCTCATAAGCAGCCTCGGCTTTGACAAGACAGTAAACGGAAAAGTGACGACTTACGCAAAGAACAATGTTTTTGTAGTAGTCCAGGAGGGCGAGAACCACGTTAACGTTTCGGTCTTCACGAAATAAGCGTATAAAACAAGCGGCAATGCCGCTTGTTTTTTTCGGGAATTTATGTGTTGGATATTGATTTTTTTCACAATACATTGTATAATATATACAGAAAATTATAATGCGGGAGGCGGCTATGGCGAAATATGTAATGGCACTGGATGCCGGAACAACGAGCAACAGGTGCATACTGTTCAACAAGGAGGGCGAGGTCTGCGCTAAGGCGCAGAAGGAATTTACCCAGCATTACCCCAAGCCCGGCTGGGTCGAGCATGACGCGGACGAGATATGGCATACGATGCTTGCGTCCGCAAGGGAGGCAATGGCGCAGATCCATGCGGCGGCGGAGGATATTGCCGCTGTCGGGATAACAAATCAGCGCGAGACAGTCGTTGTCTGGGACAGGGCGACAGGTGAGCCGGTCTGTCCGGCGATAGTGTGGCAGTGCCGCAGGACAGCTGACTTTACAAAGGAGCTGGAGGAGAGCAGTCCCCAGATAGGAAAGCTGTTCAGAGAAAAGACGGGACTCAGGCTCGATCCGTATTTTTCGGGTACAAAGCTGCGCTGGGTGCTTGACAATGTCGAGGGCGCAAGGGAGAGAGCCGAGGCGGGAGAGCTGTGCTTCGGAACGGTGGATTCATGGCTCATTTTCAAGCTGAGCGGCGGACGCGTTCACGCGACAGACTGCTCAAACGCGTCGAGGACGCTGCTCTATAACATCAACACCTGCGAGTGGGACGACGAGCTTTGCGCCGCGCTGGATATTCCCAAGGAGATGCTGCCGGAGGTGAAGATGTCCTCGGAGGTGTACGGCGAGACTGCGGCGGAGCTTTTCGGTGCACCGATAAAAATAGCGGGGGCCGCAGGCGACCAGCAGGCGGCATTGTTCGGACAGCACTGCTTCGGTGAAGGAGACGTGAAAAACACCTTCGGAACGGGCTGCTTCCTGCTTATGAACACGGGCAGCCGTCCGGTCAGGTCAAAGCACGGGCTGCTCACAACGATAGCGTGGGGCATAGACGGAAATATCACCTATGCGCTCGAGGGCTCGGTTTATGTAGCGGGCGCGGCGGTGCAGTGGCTGCGTGACGAGCTGAGGATGATAGACAGCGCGTCCGACGCGGAATACTACGCAGAGCAGGTCGAGGACACGAACGGCTGCTACGTCGTTCCGGCATTCACCGGACTTGGCGCACCGTACTGGGATTCCTATGCGCGAGGCGTGATAACCGGTCTGACAAGGGGCGTGAACAAATGCCACCTGATCCGCGCGACGCTTGAATCCATCGCGTATCAGACCTGTGACGTGCTCGGAGCGATGGAACAGGACACGGGCAGGAGAATGGGCGCGCTGAGAGTTGACGGCGGTGCTTCGCAGAACAATTTCCTGATGCAGTTCCAGGCGGACATTGCCTCGGAGGAGGTCATCCGCCCGAAATGCGTGGAAACAACTGCGCTCGGCGCGGCGTACTTAGCGGGGCTTGCAGTCGGGTTCTGGAAGGACCGCGTTGAGATAGTCAGTAACGCGGAGATAGACAGGCGATTTGTGCCGGACATGGACGATGAGACGCGCAAGCAGGCGATAGCCGGCTGGAAGAAGGCGGTCAGCGCGGCGCTCGGAGAGAAATGATCCTATGGAGGCAGACGGATGAGCGTTGATCTTGAAGGTTACTTATAAAGCGGAATGGAAAATATTGTGCGGGGCGCGGTGAACATATCACGGTTCAGCCTAAAGCAAAGCATATTCATGGCGGGTTTTTCGCGCTCGTGCAGGGAGGCGGCAAGGCGGCGCAGCAGCTATGCACAGGGCGGCGAGCATATTCCTCCGTTTTTGATCGCGAGCATAACGAGCCGCTGCAATCTGCACTGTGCCGGATGCTATGCAAGAGCTGTCAATTCATGCACCGATGATGCGGCAAGAAATCAGCTTACCGCCGCGGAGTGGAAAAGGATATTTCTTGAGGCCCGTGATCTGGGTATAAGCTTTATTATACTTGCCGGCGGTGAGCCTATGGTGAGAAAGGATATTATCGAGGCAGCAGCCGAGGTCAAGGACATAGTGTTCCCGATAATCACAAACGGGACGTTGATAAATGACGAGTACATAAGGCTGTTTGACAGACACCGCAGCCTCATTCCCGTGATCAGCATGGAGGGCGGAAAGGATATGACCGACAAACGGCGCGGACAGGGCATATATCAGGTCATTGAAAAAGCGTTGGACGGTCTGAAAAGGCTGTCCGTGACAACGGGCGCGTCCGTGACCGTCACAAAAGAGAATATGAATGAGGTATTGTCAGACGAATACGCCGCAGCACTTAAAGCAAAGGGCTGCTCCGTCATGCTTTTCATAGAATATGTAGACGTGACGGGCGGATCAGGTCTGTCGATAGGTGACGCGGAGAGGGAAATAATGGATAAGAGATTGACCGCACTTCGAAAAAAGCATGATGATATGCTGCTTGTAGCTTTTCCGGGTGACGAGCGCAGGGCAGGCGGCTGCCTTGCCGCGGGCAGAGGCTTCTTCCATATAAATTCGCAGGGCGGAGCTGAGCCGTGTCCGTTTTCTCCGTATTCGGATGTGAATATTCGGGATACCTCTTTGAGGAAAGCACTGCACTCGGAGCTGTTCAGACGGCTCAATGAAAGTGAGATGCTTAATAGGGAGCACAGCGGCGGCTGCGTTCTGTTCGAGCAGGACAGAGAGGTCAGAAGGCTGATCGGGCAGGATCATTCATAGATAAAGAGCTTATAGCAAAGGGAGGCGAAATATATGAAAAAAATAACGGCGGCATTATCGGCGGCGCTCATTGCCGCACTTTGCTCCGCTCAGTGCGGAGCGGAAGGTCTGACGATCACTAATGTTTCTGCGGGTATGCTTATAGAAAACACCGGCAGCGCGGACTGTAAGGGAGCGGCGATAATCACCGAATATGACGAGGGCGGAATGCTCGTCGGGGTGAAAACGCAGAAGCTTGATCTCGCCGCGGGAGAGAGCGATTATGTCAGCTGCCCCGACGGCAGCTGCAAGGCATATGTATTTGACGGAACGGGCTTTATACAGGTGAAGGCAGAGCAGAGCGAGGAGGATATCATGCTGATAGATTACTACAGAGCGACAGTAGCGACTGTCGGAGGGGACGGCTATGACGAGTATGTACTCTACCGTTATTCCGATACCGAGGCGAAGCTCAGCGTTTTCAGAAAACACTACGGCGACGAGGAGGAGAGCCGCGCGGATTATATAGTTCCGTATGAGGCGGCGGAGAAATGTTATGAGCTTATAGATGAGCTCGGGTTCCGCGATTGGAAGAGGAGGACCGATACCTACGGCATAACAGGCGCGTTTGTGACGGTGAAATTCCGCGAGGATGACGGCAGCTATGAGCGCGTGTCCTCCGAGTCAATGCCCGACGGCGGCAGGGAGGATATGGACAAGGTAGGAGCTCTGCTTGCGGGGTATATGAAGGAAGAATATAAATGTAAGGAGGATATAAAATGAAAGCATTGGTGACATACTTCAGTGCGGGAGGTGCGACGGAAAGAGTCGGAAATGCAATAGCGAAGGCAATAGGCGCGGATATTTTTGAGATAAGACCCGTAGAGCCGTACACGAAGGCGGATCTGAATTATCTCAATCCTATGTCGAGATGCAACCGTGAGAAGATCGGCAAAAAGGACGTGCCGATAAACGGCAGAGTGGAGAATATCGGAGAATACGATGCTGTGTTCGTCGGTTTCCCGATCTGGTACGGCGGAGCACCGAACGTTGTAAAGACGTTCCTCAAGGGATATGACCTGTCCGGCAAGAAGGTGGTCGTATTTGCGACCTCTGCGGCAAGTCCGCTCGGTAAGTCGGCTGAGAAGCTTGCGCCGTTCGTTCCGGGCGCGGAGATACCATACGCGAAGCGCGTGAAGTCGCCGGACGAGGCGGCGGATTGGGCAAAGGGGTTAAAGCTGTAAGAAATGTCCGATATCGAAAGAAGGTGTATCAAAACTCGATCTGAGTTTTGATACACCTTCTGTTTGCCTTTAAAACAGTCCTCTTATGAAGATAGCGAGTATCAGAAGCGGGAGCACTATGCGGAAGTACCACTTGATGGCATTCGGCAGCTTTATGCCCTCTCCCGTGTTGGTCTCCTTGATGTACTTGTCGAAGCCCCAGCCGAACTTTGTCGAGCAGAACAGTACGAACAGCAGCGAGCCTATGGGCAGGAGGATGTTCGTTACTATAAAGTCCTCCGAGTCAAGCACGCTGCCGCCGCGTATGAGATGGAGGTCGCGCCAGAGATTGAAGCCCAGTACACAGGGAATGCTTGCGATAAGCATGAATATGAGGTTGAATATGACCGACTTTTTCCTGCTCCAGCCGAAGCTGTCGCTCATAAGCGCGATAATGTTCTCAAACACACCCGTAACGGTCGAGAAGCTTGCGAAGGTCATGAACAGGAAGAACAGCGAGCCCCATACCCTTCCGCCGCGCATATGTATGAACACCTGCGGCAGAGCCTCAAATATAAGCGGGGGTCCCGCCGTGGGGGTCACGCCGAAGCTGAAGCACGCCGGAAAGATTATCATTCCCGAAAGCACTGCAACAAAGGTGTCAAGTACCGTTATCCTTATCGCCTCGGAGGTGAGTGTGCTGCCCTTGGGCATATAGCTTCCGAATATCTCTATCGAACCGATACCCACGCTGAGCGTAAAGAACGCCTGATTCATCGCGGCTGTGATAACATTGCCTATGCCGACCTCGCTTGCCCTGCCCCAGTCGGGGAGAAGGTAGAACTTCAGTCCCTCCGCCGCGTTCGGAAGCACGAGGCTGTGTCCTGCAAGAATGATTATCAGTCCGAGCAGACAGAACATCATGCCCTTGTTCACGCGTTCGAGTCCGTTCTGAACGCCGAGACTCAGCACGATGAAGCCGCCGATTACGGTTATTGCCGTGAACAGCATCATCTCCGCCGGATTGGCAAGCATATTATTGAAAATGCCGCTTACAGCCTCCGCGCTTTCCACGCCCGAGAACGCATTCGTCAAGAATTTCCAGAAATAGTTGAGCATCCAACCGGATACCGTGGTGTAGTACATCATCAGCAGAATATTTCCCGCAAGCGCGAGCCAGCCGTGATAATGCCATTTGCTGCCGGGCTTTTCAAGCTTTTGCAGACCCTTGATAAGGCTTTGTCCGCTTGCTCTTCCGACCGCAAGCTCCATCGTCATTACCGGTATTCCCATTAACGCGAGGAAGAACAGATAGAACAGCACAAAGACCGCGCCGCCGTTTGCGCCCGCAACATACGGGAACTTCCAGACGTTGCCTATTCCTATTGCACATCCCGCGCTGACAAGAATAAATCCGAGGCGGGATTTAAACTGTCCTCTTTCTTCATTATTTTTGTTCATTGTTGAAGATTCCTCCTTTTTTCTTTTGGACAAACGTTATTGTATCATATAATTGGGATAAATGCAATAGTTTTTTAAATAAGTGAACATTTTTTGAACAATCCTTCTTTTGACTTGACATAGCAATAGTTTTGAGTTAAAATATACGATGAATCAAAATGCGAAGGGAAGTGACGGCGTGAAGCACACTGTAAAAGAGAACAAGGTCTCGCTTGCGGACGGCAGAGTTATCAAGTGGCTGCGCCGCAATAGGAAACGGCTTATAGCGCTTGTACCGGCTGCGGCGGCGGTGCTTGCGGGGCTGATGGTGACCTCGCATCTTACCTCGGACAATACCGACTACATAGACGGCGTGGAGCAGCGCGGCAGCAATGTCATGCGCTGGCAGCATTTTTCCGGCTTTGATATGAGCGGCTATAATATAAGCATCCGCCTTGACAGCCACAGCGACGAGATCTACCTCGTGGACAACAAGGCTAAAATAGATTACGGCGTAACGATATATCCCGAAAATATCCGCGACAAGGTGCAGTGCGTCTGGTCCACCTCTAATGACGTTGTCGCAGTAGTGAGCGGAGAGGGCGCGGTGGAGGCAGCGCTGCCGGGCGAGCTGAATGTAAATGTCGGCTTTGAATATGAGGGCAGGACGTACAGCGACAACGCGTTTCTGCGTATCACTCAGCCGGTCATAGATCTGTATATGCCGACTACTACGATAAATCTGTATAAGGGCGGCACCGGGCAGATGGTAGCCGCGGCGGTATCTCCGGCGAACGCCTCCGACAACAGGATAATCTGGTCGTCGAAGAACAGCGAGATAGCATCTGTTGATGAGAACGGCTTTGTAACACCCGTGAACACGGGAATGACAAAGGTCGTTGCGACAACGGAGGACGGCGGCTATACGGGCGAGTGCTTTATAAATGTAATAAACTATGCGGTAATGGTCTCGGACGTAAATATCGAGACGGATTACAAGAGCAATGCCCACCTCAAGGAGGGCGAGACCTTAAAGGTCGGCGCGGCTGTGCAGCCGTCAAACGCGAAGGACAAGACATTAAAATGGACCTCAACAAATCCGAATGTGGCATCAGTGAGCCAGACAGGCATAATCCGCGCGATCAGAGCGGGTGAGACATATATAAACGCTGCCGCGGTGAACGGTGTGCAGGATATGTTCAGGCTGACGGTGGAGCCGGGCGACAGGATAGACAGGCTCAACCTCAACCCCGATACGGGATCAACCGACAGCATGATCTCGGACGGTACGGTGAATTATGTGACCTATCCGAGAACGCTTGAAAAGGCAGTCGATATTCAGATGGCGTGCGATCCGCCGCCGAAGAAGAACGGCGCGACGCAGTACGCGTCAAGGGACGAGGTCACAAAGCACATGGATGCAAGCTACTACAAGGACGGCGCGTACAAGTACCAGTTTATGGATCTGTCGCATCCGAACAACGTCTCGGCCGAGGAGCTGAACAAGTATCTCGCCGGAAAGGGAGTTCTTGAAGGACACGCTCAGGACTTCATAGATGCGGCAAAGAGATACAACCTTTCGGAGCTGTACCTCGTGGCGCACTCTGTGCTCGAAACAGGCAGCGGCTCCTCCGCGCTTGCAAGAGGCATCGAGGTCAACGGAACGACGGTCTACAATATGTTCGGTATAGGCGCGTACGACAACAGCGCGGTATATTCCGGCTCACAGCGCGCGTACAGAGAGGGCTGGACGAGCGTGAGCGCGGCGATAATGGGCGGCGCGGAGTTCATCAGCGATATGTACGTCAATGCGACGACCGCAAGGCAGAACACGCTGTACAAGATGCTGTTCAATCCGGAAAACCCGGGACAGCACGAATATGCGACGGACTGCGAGTGGGCGCTCGGTCAGGCTGTAATACTCGACAAGCTGTTCAGGCAGTTCCCGAATGCGGTAAGGACATACGAGATACCGCTCTACGAGGGAATGTCACCGTTTGTTTTGGATACGAATTAACTAAAAGAGGGCATTTGCCCTCTTTTAGTGTAAAGAAAAAGTAATACAAATGAAATTGAATTTTAGGGAATATTATGTTAAAATAAAAAAGCCGATGCAGATCGGCAGAAGGGGCATAGCTCAGAAAACGATTTAAAAGTCGGACGGTTGACCCATCCGTAACCATATTCACTGTCGGGGTAAACAGCGCAGGCTGCCAATCCCACGCGATGAAGAAGGGAGGGATGGTGCTATAAAAAATATGATTTGTAAAGTGCTTCAGATAGCGCTTATAACAGTGACTGTTTTGATAGTATTTGCCGAAAACGCAAAGTAACCGCTCCTCACTCCAAAAAGTAGCGGTTACTTTGTAACTACACTCGATGGGTAAACCGTTTGATGCGCTTTGCCCTTTTTCTATTATTATTTTAGCACAGCGCAGGAAAAAAGTCAAGTGATTTTGTGTAAACTAAATGTTAAATTTTAGCAAAGTCCCGTATCCCGTCGCGCAGACGGTTGAGTCCGTCAACGAGCAGCTCCTGCGGACAGGCGATGTTCATTCTTATGAAATTCTCTCCGCCCTTTCCGTATTGTGAGCCTTCGGACAGGAACAGTCCGGTGTCACGCCTTATGAACTCCGCTACCTGCGGCGCTTTGTCGCCGAAGCAGGAGCAGTCGAGCCATAGGAGGTAGGTCGCCTCGGCTTCGACAAGCCTTATCCCTTCAAGCTCGTTTTCGACAAATGCCCTGACTAAGCTCTTGTTCGCCGCAAGGTATGCTCTCAGCTCGTCAAGCCATTCCTCACCCGTATTGTAAGCTGCGACTGCCGCCGTTACAGCAAAGCTGTTCGGCTCGGCGCACTCGTCCGTGTTCAGTCCCCTGTTGACCTTGTGGCGAAGGAACGGATCGGGTATCACCACCGCTGCCGTCTGTATTCCGGCTATTGAAAACGTCTTTGTCGGCGCGATGCAGGTCACGCTTATGCGGCGGCAGGTCTCCGATGCCGATGCAAAGGGAACATAGTCTATCCCCGGGTAGGTCAGGTCGCAGTGTATCTCGTCACTCACTACCGTCACATGATGCTTTTCGCAAAGCTCGCCTATTTTTGCAAGCGTTTCCCTCTCCCAGACGCGCCCTGCC
>Ga0310697_10006277_pt1 | contig 11328 bp, 9 predicted proteins | sample 172DNAGHGlowgp2_FD_203883 | JGI IMG/M metagenome (GOLD analysis project Ga0310697, IMG submission 203883) | Sheep rumen microbial communities from Palmerston North, Manawatu-Wanganui, New Zealand - 1728 DNA GHGlow gp2 (v2) (version 2) | ecosystem: Host-associated > Mammals > Digestive system >... | reverse complement strand
CAATCTGTGGCAAGTAGGTGATGTCTTTGATGCTGTTGCCCTCTGCCAGGAGCCTGGCTATTTCGAGTATGGTCTTTTCGCCCATGCCGTAACTGATCACATCGGCCCCGCTGTCGCAAAGGACTGATCTTCTGAGGCAGTCTTGCCAGTAGTCGTAGTGCGTCAGACGGCGGAGCGAAGCCTCGATGCCTCCCAGCACGACGGGCGTGTCAGGATAGAGTTGTTTAAGGATCTTGGTGTATACAATGGTCGGATATTCGGGGCGCATGTCGTGACGACCGTCGGGAGAGTAGGCATCTTCCGAGCGCAGACGGCGTGCTGCCGTGTATTTGTTCACCATCGAGTCCATGCATCCCGGCGATATTCCGAAGAACAGCCTTGGCTTGCCCAACTTTTTGAAGTCGCGGAAGTCGCCGTGCCAGTCAGGTTGTGGCACGATGGCCACACGGTATCCTGCGGCTTCAAGTGTACGGCCTATGACGGCAGCCCCGAACGACGGGTGGTCTACATAGGCGTCGCCCGAGAACAGGATGACATCCAGTTCATCCCATCCTCTTAGTTCCAACTCTTTCTTCGTGGTTGGCAGGAAGTCAGTCAGCCGATACTCCATCCTTGGGTTGTTGCTTCTCCCATTCCAGATACAAGTCAAGCAGGTTTTGCAACCCGATGGCTTTCATGTTGGGATGATAGATGACATCGAGGCAAAGGTCAAGCAGTTGCTTGTCTGTTCCTGTCTGTGACTCCAGCAGCGAGCGGATGTTCAGTTTCAGTTTGTCGAGCACGGACTCGTCGATATATCCGTTGGAGTCAATCAGGTCGCGCAGCAACTGATAGGCTCTGATGGTGTTCAGGTGCTCGTTGGTTACTTCGATGCTCCTTGTGCCTGATGCATTAGTTTTTATTTTTGCCATAATTATCTGTTTATTAAGAAGTTGATGATTCCTTGCATGACAGCCGTTCGCATGCCGCCGTCGGTAATACACTCGAACGGGAAGCCCATGGTGAAGGCGTGATAGTCTGAGCCTTGATAGGCCACGGCAGCACTTGTGCCGTCGGCATAGAGCATGGCGGGAAATGCCTGCATGTGGGTAGGCATGAGCACATCACTCTGAGTGGCGGCATAATGATGCTCGTTGAGCAAATGATGGAATTTGAAGGTCGTTCCCAATCCTTGGATGGAACTGTTGTCGCCGTGGTAGACGCCTTCGTGTCTGATCTTCATGACATCCGAAAGGAAGGCCTGCTCGTCTGTTGACGTCATGTCCGTCGCCACGTAGGCACCGCTCACCAGCAGGTTGCCGCCACATGCCGTGTATCCCTGCAACTGTCTTTGCAGGTCGCGGTTGAACGTCTTGTAAGTGATGAGGCTATGTCCGTCGTATCGTTCCAGGCCGAGCAGCAAGTCGACGATGGCATAGGCGGGGCCTAAGGTGATCTCTCCTGTTTCTACGGCTTGTGCCGATGTGCTGAGGATATTGCATCGTCTCATGTTGGCAATGGCTTCGGCATGAAGGCGTACATCGTTGAAGTCATTACCGGCAATAAACATTCCTGCCAGTTCGCTCGATGAGTAGCCGAGGCCGGTGGAATCTTCAATGCCGATGCGTTTCGTGTCGAATACCTTCTGTTGGCCCAGCCAGCCTGCTGTCTTTCCATAGGTAACGCCGATGTCTTCATTCAGACTGAATCCTTGTCCGGTTTTGCTGATGGCAGGCGATGACAGGCGGTGGAAGTTGTTGACAATCATGACCGTCTGTTTGGCACCTGGCTGATACATGGCCGACAGGACCTCGGTAGTGAAACTGCGTCCGCCGTCGTTGATGGCCGCTACCTTGAAACTGTAGAGCACGCCAGGGGTAAGCCTGATGGTGCATGATGAGCCTCTGAGCAGCGTGCCATTGTCAAAGTCGTTTTGGTTTTGCGCAATATAGAGCACATAGCCGTTGGGTTCTGACGTAGGCTCCTGACCGTCGATGATTCCCCTCCAACTAAGTCTTATCTCCCCTTCGCGGTCGGTGAATTCAATATGGAAGTTGTCGGGAGTCAGCGGCTGTATGGCGCATTTCGTCCCGTGTCGGTTGGCAATATAGCGCGCCAGGGTCTTATAGATGGAGCGTGCCAGCGTAAAGCGGAAGTTCGGGTCTTGTCCCAGGCGCATGTCGCCGAAGTTCTGATGCGACATGGTCTCGAGGATAGCGCTTGGCACTATAGGCACGCGTGTCTCGGAATAGTTGCGGTCGTAGAGGTTCCTTGCCACCCATTCGCCATACTTGTACTTCAGGTCACGGGTCGTGTTTTCCAATAAGTCGGATGCCAGTTGTTTGGAGTAGAGCCTGCTCAGTCCATTGCCGAGGAGCGAGTCGCCTTTCTGTGTGGTGCATATCGTCAGGGAACCATAGACACCCGTGCCGGTTTCGGTATGCCCGGCATCGCTATGAACGGCCAACGACAGTTCAAAAGGCACGTGCAATCCTATTGAGTCGGGTGCATAGCACGAACCGCCTGCCAGCCTGTTGGTCATGAGCGACCGTGCATTGATGTCGTCGCCATAGTCGTTGGTGCCGCTTTTTGAACTATATACTTCGTAAGGCATGCCCGCCCATTGGGCATAGTAGCGTGCGCCTTCAAGGGCCCGTGGCATTCCGCTGGTCTCGCCACCGCGCTCAATGTTGCCCATGCCTCCGCCGAAACGTACGGCATCGGCCGTTACAACACCCTTCTGGCTACTGTGGTTGCTGAGCACCACGCGGTTTTGCTCGTTGCATCCTGCACCGAAGTCGAAGGTGCCCAGATAGACCCACGTGCCGCCACCCATCTGCTGGTTGACGCGAAACTCCGTAGGCTGGCCTTTGTGGTATACGGTATAGTGGGCGTCGTCAATGCTGTTTTCCACCGTCTGGTAACTTACATAGACGGCATAACGCCCGTCTTCCGGTATCTGAGGCTGATAACTGATGGTGCTCCAATGCGATTTGTGGCGTGTGGCCTCTGCCATACGAGCCGTTCCTGCCTCAAATGGATTCTCTCTGTCGTGATAGGCGCCCTGGTGGAAGGCAAAGCCTTTCCGTGGGGCATTAGTCCATGCTTGGCGTGTACTGTTTTCCTGATACTGAATCATCGACGGGTGATGGTCGTTGTCTACGATGACTTCATGGCGCTGCCAGTCGCGTTCACGTGGTGTGAACACCACGGCACCGGCATTTTCAAGCATGGGTATGAGATAGGGCACTACGATGGTTTGCGTAAACAGGTCTTCAGTAGTGCAGAAGAGCGATGGCCTTTGCCAGCGCCATCGCTTCTCGTTGTTGTCGTAATAGCGGCCGTGGCTTGCCCACAAGGCAATATGCCGGCCGTCGAGTCCTTTGTTTATCTCGTAGGAGCGTGATGTGTTTTTCACCCACGGCTCCCCTTTGTGTTCGGTTTTGTCCCACGCCTCCTGAGCATGGACAGTGCCGATGGCAAGTGCAAGTAATGCTGTTAGAAGGCGACTATACATTTCCTATGGTAAAGAGTTCAGGGTTCTTCCCCTTGAAATCCTTGAAATAGAGTTTAATCTCGCGCATGTCTTTCTCCAGATCGCCCGATGGTATGATGGTCTTGGTGCATTGGATGTGCTTCCGCTGATAGTCTAATCCATAGAGCAGAATGGGTATTCCGGCTTTGAGGGCAATGAAGTAGAACCCCTTTTTCCATTCTTCAACCCTTGAACGGGTGCCTTCGGGCGTGATACACAGATGGAAGCGGGGAGACTTGCGTGCCGTTTCGGCCATCGCGTCGGTCATACTGGTGTGTTTTTGCCTGTATACAGGAATGCCTCCCATCATCTTGAAGATAGGACCAAGTGGCCAGAAAAACCATTCTTTCTTCATGAGAAAGTTGCTGCCAAGACCATGTGCGCCGTTATAGAGTTGCCCTATAACGAAGTCCCAGTTGCTGGTGTGGGGCGCCAGACAGATAATATACTTATCGGGATGTTCCTCCGTTACTTCCTTGGTCCATCCCAGTTGCTTGTACAAAAGCCAGTTACAGAATTTTTGCCACATCTACAGATTGTTGATTTGGTCAATCATCTCACCCACTTGGGCTGTGAATTTCTCGCGCAGGTCGCGGTAATACTTGCCGGCTGGCATCCCGGGTTCCGGGTGTGAGACGCGGCAGATGAATTCACTTTGCATCTTAATGATTGCATGGAGGAGTGCCTCGGCATTGGTCTCGTGCTTCTCGTTGCCATAGAGTGAAGCGGCCACGGCTTCGGTAAACAACTCTTCCGAGACAAGGTTGATGGCGCGCTTGAGTGTTCTTTTATTTGCCATAGTTCATATAGGTTTTGATTTGTTTGAGGCAAAGATACGAAAAAAAAATGAAACGACCATCGATTGGGCATAAAAATAACATATTTTTTTATTCGTAATGATTCATAATCATGTCATGTTTTTGTTTCTTCTATGTAAACAACGTGTTTTTGCAATGGAAACAAAGATGGCTCACGTGTCAGATGTATATTGCAAACAGGACGCACAGGTGACCAGATTCTTGAAAAATGACGCTTTGTTGTCCTACAGGATGCAAAAAAAGAAAGAAAGATAGTCGGTTTTTGGTTGAAAATGACTATCTTTGCAACGCAAACAGCGAAACTGATGTTTTGATTTAATAACCATATTAGCAAAGAAAAATGGAAAAAAGTGCATTGCAGAAAGCAAGAGCCGCGTATCAGCCTAAGTTGCCACGTGGCCTGCAGGGGGCAGTAAAGGTGCAGGAGGGTGCTCCTACACAGAGTGTTGACAATCAGGAGGAGATAAAGGCACTCTTCCCCAATACTTACGGAATGCCTCTCGTGGAGTTCGTTCCCGGCGAAGAGAAGAAGTATGAGCCTATGAATGTGGGCATCATCCTCAGCGGTGGTCAGGCTCCTGGCGGACATAACGTTATCACGGGCCTGTTCGACGCCGTGAAGCGTCTGAATCCCGCTAACCGTCTCTACGGGTTCATTCTTGGCCCCGGCGGGCTTGTTGACCATAACTATATGGAACTGACCAAGGAGGTTGTAGACGAGTATCGCAACACGGGTGGCTTCGACATGATTGGCTCAGGGCGTACCAAACTGGAGAAGGTTGAGCAGTTTGAGAAGGGTCTGGAGATTATTCGCGAACTGGGTATCAAGGCCATTGTCATTATTGGTGGCGACGACTCAAACACCAACGCCTGTGTGTTGGCAGAGTATTATGCAGCCAAGAAGTATGGCGTGCAGGTCATTGGTTGTCCCAAGACCATTGACGGCGACCTGAAGAACGAGCAGATTGAGACCTCTTTCGGCTTCGACACTGCTTGTAAGACTTACTCTGAGTTGATTGGTAACATCGAGCGCGACTGCAACTCGGCCCGTAAGTATTGGCACTTTATCAAGGTAATGGGCCGTTCGGCCAGCCATATCGCCTTGGAGTGCGCCCTGCAGACCCAGCCCAACATCTGTCTGGTTTCAGAGGAAATTGAGGCTAAGGCCATGAGCCTTGACAATATCGTTGACTATATTGCCAACATCGTGGCCGTTCGTGCTGCCGATGGCAATAACTTCGGTACCGTCATCATTCCTGAGGGCGTCATCGAATTTATTCCTGCTATCAAGAAACTCATTGCACAACTTAACGATGTGCTGGCTCTGCCTGAGGCTAAGGAAATCAGTCGCGATGAGCAGGTGGACTTCGCAAAGAGCCATCTGACAGAAGAGAACCTTGCCGTGTTCAACAGTCTGCCCGTGGGTGTGGCCCGCCAGTTGGCACTCGACCGCGACCCGCACGGCAATGTGCAGGTGTCGCTCATCGAGACCGAGAAATTGCTGGCTACGATGGTGGCCCAGAAACTGGAGAAGATGAAGAAGGATGGTACCTTTAAGGGTAAGTTTGCCACTCAGCACCACTTCTTCGGCTATGAGGGACGCTGCGCCGCTCCTTCAAACTTCGATGCCGACTACTGCTATGCACTCGGCACCAGCGCTGCCCAACTCATTGCCGCAGGCAAGACTGGCTATATGGCCATTGTGAAGAACACAACGGCTCCTGCCGATGAGTGGAAGGCTGGCGGTGTGCCCATCACGATGATGATGAACATGGAGAAACGCAACGGCGAGATGAAGCCCGTGATTCGCAAGGCATTGGTAGAACTCGACGGCAAGCCTTTCAAGGCCTTTGCTGCTGAGCGTGACCGCTGGGCCCGCGAGACGGCTTATGTCTATCCTGGCCCAATTCAGTATTGGGGACCCAGCGAGGTGTGTGACCAACCCACAATGACTTTGGCTCTGGAGCAGAGCAAATAAATGTCGGGTAAGAAAGAATCCAACTATAGAAAGCGAAGTCAGGCGAAAGGCAAGAAGCATCGCCTGACTTCGCCTGTTCGTCGCAGGCAGCCCTCTCTCATCTCCCGTCTCCTGTCGGCCATCTACCGCCTCACGCCAGGCTGGGCCTGGTGGCTGGGTGGCATAGCCATTGCGGCACTCTATATTTGGTTCTTTTATTACTTTTTTGTTTCTCCATACGGTTTCCGATGGCGGGCCCTGTATGGTGATGTCACTTATCCCGAGGGATACGACATTCACGGTATTGATGTGAGCCACTATCAGGGCGACATTGACTGGGAACTGTTGCGAAACAGAGGAACGATTGACGATTGCCCCATCCGTTTCGTGATGATTAAGGCTACGGAGGGTGCTTCGGCCATTGACGATAGGTTTGAGCATAACTTCTTTCAGGCCCGCGAATACGGGTTTACCAGAGGGGCCTATCACTTCTTTAGTCAGCAGTCGTCGCCCACCGAGCAGGCCTGGTTCTTTATTAATCACGTGAACTTGGAGGAAGGCGACTTGCCTCCTGTGCTCGATGTAGAACAGAAGCCGCGGAACCAGACCAAGGAACAGTTTCGCGAGAATGTGCTTACATGGCTCAGAATTGTTGAGAATCACTATGAGGTAAAGCCCATCTTGTATACCTATTATAAATTTAAGATGGAATATCTCAATGACTCTGTGTTCAATCAATATCCCTACTGGATTGCGCATTACTATGTGGATAGTGTGGAATACAAGGGACAATGGAAATTCTGGCAGCATACCGATGCTGGCCGGCTGCCAGGTATTAAAGGGCCTGTAGATCTTGATATCTATAATGGCTCGTATTACGATTTGCGCCAGTTGACTATTGGTAGCAGAGAAGCCATTGGCATTGATGCGTATCAATAAGAGGAAAGTATATAAGACGACCGTCTCAAACTATCAATAACGAGTTATGAATAAGAGATTTGTTTTCATCACAATATCCATTGCCCTGATGATGTTCACGGGCAAGACCGTTATGGCCCAGTCGGTCTGGAATGCCCAGTATCAGCAGTACATTGACCAATACAAGGACTGTGCTATTGAACAGATGCTGAAATGGAAAATCCCTGCATCTATTACGTTGGCACAGGGACTGCTGGAGAGTGGGGCAGGGCGGAGCGAGTTGGCCGTAAAGGGTAATAACCATTTTGGCATCAAATGCCACGGCTGGGACGGACGCACCATTCATCGCGATGATGATGCGAAGAATGAATGCTTCAGAGCCTACGCCTCGCCATTCGATTCGTATGAAGATCACTCGCGTTTCCTGACATCCGGACAGCGTTACCGGAGTCTTTTCTCGTTGAAGGCAACAGACTATCGTGGATGGGCATATGGGCTGAAGGCAGCAGGCTATGCCACTAATCCGCAATATGCCAACCGGCTGATTGACATCATTCAGTTATACAAACTATACGAATATGATAAGGCCACTGGCTATGACAAATTCCTTACCAGGCATACAAAAGATACTCAAGTTGGTGGGCAGCCGCTTCACCTTATCAGAATTTATAACAAGAATTATTACATCTATGCTCGTCGCGGCGATACCTTCCGCTCCATTGGTGAAGAGATAGGCATTTCGTATAAGAAGATTGCACGCTATAATGAGCGCGATCGCGACGACAGACTGGAAGAGGGTGAGATTGTATGGTTGAAAAAGAAGCAGAAGCGTGCTCCGAAAGAATATAAACACCGCAACCATTATGTGCGGCAGGGCGAGTCAATGTATACCATTGCCCAGAAATATGGCATCCGCCTGGAATCTTTGTATAAGATGAATGGACTAACTCCAGACTATGATATAAAGGTGGGTGATGCCCTGCGACTGCGTTAGGACATCATGTCCTGCTGTTCCAACAATAAAGTGACATAAGGACGGCTCCAGTCGCGCAGATGATAGCGTTGCCGGTCATATTGAAGAAGGTCAAGGTCGATGCGTACCTGGCCTTCTTTCTTTTCTTGCAGGGTCCTTCCCATGTCGCACTCTATGGCTTTCAGTTCAGACTCCAGCGTTGCCGCATCATGCTGTGTCTGCGCATGGCATAATTGGTTCAGGTATTTCCCCTTGCCGTTTCCAACGGCGTCGGTCCATATCTCCTGCGTGTATCTGGTGAAAGAAAGAATCTGCGCGAGGCGTTGTCGCGCTTCGCACAGATTCATTTCTTGGTCATAGTTAGAGGCCAATGAGATGAGCACAGGGTGCATATCTTTCATCGCTTGCTGTTGATGCGGCTCTTGATTTTGTCGACATAGGCATCGATGGTGGCCACGGCAACGATGTTGACTACATCGCGTACCGAGGCACCGAAGTCTATGAAGTGGATTGGCTTGTTGAGTCCCATCTGGATCGGGCCGATAATCTCCACATCGGCATCGAGCATCTGCAGCATCTTGTAACTGGAGCGTGCTGATGTGAGGTTCGGGAATACCAGCGTGTTGACATCCTTGCCATTCAAGCGCGTGAAGGGATATTGGCTGTCGCGAAGTTCCTTGTCGAGGGCAAAGCCTATTTGCATTTCGCCGTCGATAGCCAAATCAGGGTAGAGACGCTGCATCTCTTCCACAGCGCGGCGCACCTTCTTGGCACCATCACTTTGCGATGAACCGAAGTTGGAGTGCGACACCATTCCGATAACAGGTTTCTCGTTGAAGAAGCGTACTGCTGTTGCCGACAGTTTGGCAATATCGATGAGCGTGTCGCTGTCGGGATTCTCGTTGACGAGTGTGTCGCCGACATAGAGTGTACCCTTCGGTGAGTTGATGATGTGCATGGTTCCGAAGTGTTTGTATTCAGAACGGATACCGATCACTTCGTTCACTACCTTGATAGTGTTGGAATATTTGGTGTAGAGACCTGTAATGAACGCATCGGCATCGCCAGTCTCAACCATCATCATTCCGAAGTAGTTGCGCTCGAACATCTTGTCGTTGGCCTCTTGGAAGGTGTAGCCGTCACGCTGGCGTTTGGTGGCAAGAATGCGGGCATAGCGCTCGCGACGGTCTTGCTCCGACGGATGGCGCAGGTTCACAATCTCTATGCCGTCAAGGTTCAGGTCCAGTTCCTTAGCCATCTTCTCAATCACCTCATCGTTGCCTAACAGTATGGGTTGGCAGATGCCTTCACTCTTGGCTTGCACGGCTGCTTTGAGCATGGTGGGGTGAATGGCTTCGGCAAAGACCACACGTTGCGGATGTGCTGCGGCTGTTGTATAGAGTTTCTGTGTGAGTTTGGTCTCCTGGCCAAGCATCACGCTGAGTGAGTCTTTATATTGTTCCCAGTTTTCAATTTTGCGCCTGGCCACACCGCTGTCTATGGCTGCTTTCGCCACAGCCGCGCTCACCTCTGATATGAGACGTGGGTCCACTGGCTTTGGAATGAAGTAGTTGCGTCCGAAATGCAGGTTGTTCACCTTATACACATCGTTCACCACATCGGGCACTGGCTGTTTGGCCAAGTCGGCAATGGCATGGACGGCAGCCAGTTTCATCTCTTCGTTGATGGCTGTTGCATGCACATCGAGTGCTCCTCTGAAGATGTAGGGGAATCCGATAACGTTGTTGATCTGGTTGGGATAGTCGGTGCGGCCTGTTGACATAAGCACATCGGGGCGTGCGGCCATGGCATCCTCGTATGAAATCTCTGGCACAGGATTGGCCAATGCAAAGATGACGGGGTCTTTGGCCATAGAACGTACCATGTCTTGTGTAAGCACGTTGCCCTTTGACAGTCCGACAAACACATCGGCATCCTTCACGGCCTCTGCCAGCGTATGGATATCTGTGCGGCTGGTGGCAAAAAAGCGTTTCTGCTCGTTAAGGTCCTTGCGGTCTTCGCTGATAACGCCTTTTGAGTCAAGCATGACGATGTTCTCTTTCGTGGCACCGATGGCCATGTAGAGTTTAGTGCATGAGATGGCGGCGGCACCTGCTCCGTTGACCACGATGCGTACTTTGCTGATGTCCTTTCCGTTTACCTCGAGGGCATTCTTCAAGCCGGCAGCACTGATGATGGCCGTGCCGTGCTGGTCGTCGTGCATCACGGGAATGTTGAGTGTCTGTTTCAGCCTGTTCTCTATGTAGAAGCACTCTGGGGCCTTGATGTCTTCCAGATTGATGCCGCCGAAGGTGGGGGCGATGCGTTCAACGGCTTCACAGAATTTCTCGGGGTCTTTCTCGTTGACTTCAATGTCGAAGACATCGATACCGCCATATATCTTGAACAGCAAGCCTTTGCCTTCCATGACGGGCTTACCGCTCAGAGCACCTATGTCGCCTAATCCGAGGACGGCGGTGCCGTTTGATATGACAGCCACAAGGTTTCCCTTGTCAGTGTACTTATAAGCCTCGTCGGGATTCTCCTGAATTTCAAGACATGGATATGCAACGCCGGGGGAGTATGCCAGCGACAAATCCGTCTGTGTGCGATAGGGCTTGGTTGGTTTTACTTCGATTTTACCTGGGCGGCCGCTCTTATGATATTCCAAAGCCGCTTCTTTTGTAATCTTTACCATATCAATAATGAGTGAAAATGAAAATTCTTGTGTGCAAAATTAATAAAAACTATACAAAAATGATAAGTTTTTCTTCCTTTTTTGCTATCTTTGCATCAAAATTCATATATATGCAGGAAATAAAAAAGATTTCTGATTATCGCCTGTCGCTGAAGGACCGCATTGTCGAGGAGTCTATCCTCGCTTTTGCCTCAAGGGGTATCAAGGCCGTGAAGATGGATGATATAGCCCGTTCGCTCGGTATATCCAAACGAACGCTTTATGAGTTGTATTCCAACAAGGAGGAATTGTTGATTGAGGTGCTGACGAGAAGTAAGGCTCAGAAGTTGGAAGAGGAGCAGCGTATGTATGATCAGAGCCATAATGTAATGGACATGGTTCTCACCTTATATTATATGCGTATGGAGGAACTGGATAAGGTCAATCCACTGTTCTTTTCCGACTTGGTCA
>Ga0310697_10006276_pt1 | contig 11331 bp, 4 predicted proteins | sample 172DNAGHGlowgp2_FD_203883 | JGI IMG/M metagenome (GOLD analysis project Ga0310697, IMG submission 203883) | Sheep rumen microbial communities from Palmerston North, Manawatu-Wanganui, New Zealand - 1728 DNA GHGlow gp2 (v2) (version 2) | ecosystem: Host-associated > Mammals > Digestive system >... | reverse complement strand
TTGTTGAGCGCAGTCGCGATGCCAATCGTGTGCGTGATGTCCGTTATAACTTCGGACGCAATGTAGCCTACCTGAAAGAAGTGTTCGGAATACCTTAGAACGAAAGAGGATAATAAAGTGCAAGAGCAAAATCAATAGAAAATGGATTATTGAAAACTGTAAATAAACATAAGTCTAATTAAAAACCTAACAAACATGAAGAAAAATCATTTAATGACACTGCCTAAGCTATGTGCAGTTGCCCTGTTGGGAGCAACGACATTCTTGGCATCGTGCGCTGTAGATGGTTTCAATAATGACGAGCGTTGGGAGAGTTCGGTATCGAACAGCCAGTTATACTCACCGACAGCGGATGTCATTACCATCGCACCTGATGCATCTGGCGAAAACCAAATTATCAGTTGGCCAGTTGTCTTGGGAGCTAGCAAGTATGAGTGTAAGTTGTTGGATGTTACCGATCCTGATAATCCGAAATTAGTATATGAAGGATTGGTTGATGGTTGCTCGTTGAAAGCTGCTCGCGAGGATGACGCTATGTATGAGTTCTACATCAGAACTTTGGCTAATACATCAAAAGGGAATATTGATGCCGAGGAGACAACGAAACTTGCTTATAATACAATGATTCCAACTTATAAGACAATACCAAGTGGTACTGACCTTTACGCTTACTTTGCATCAGAGGTAATTCCAGAGAATGAAACTGATCCTGTAACAAAACAGCTTATTCCTATTGCATACGATTTGGAGCCCGATGGAGAGTATACTATGTCCCAGTCGTTAAATTTAGGATATCACTATGTGATGTTGCGTACTTTGAATAAGAAAAATCATGCTAAAATAGCGTTGTCTAATGAAGCTAATTTCATTATTTCATATGATTTTTCGTTGAATTATGTTGATGTTGATGCCAGTGCAACAACAAAGGCAGTCATGGAGGCATTCAATTACGAAACAGAACCTTCCGATTACTTGAAGAAGCCAGGAAACTATTATTTGATTAATTATTTGCGTCTGATGGGATGTTCGTTCAAAGGCGTTGCCGGTAGTCTCTTCTTCGACAACAACAAGCCGTATGGTGTAGTTACCTTCCTGATTCAAAATTCGATTATAGAGATGAATACGCAAACCGACAAGATCAGAAATGAAGCGTTTATCTCGTTCCAAGGCGGTGGCGTGAAAGACTTTACTATGAAGAATTCAACGGTATATCAGGTAGGTACTGGAAATAGCAAGTATTTCCTCCGCTACAATAACAGTGTGCGTGTTGACCGATTAGGTTGGACGAAAGGCGACCATACGACGATCACTTATGGTAATAATACCTTCTACAAGGTAGCATCTGGTAATTGGTCAAATTATTCCGGTTTAGCAGACTATTCTGCTTATGACCTCCAAAATAATATATGGTATGATTGTTCTGAAAAAGGAGATATAGCACGCCGTATTATGGGTAACGGACGCTTAGGAAACAATAGCACCTTCTACTCTGCCAATAATACCTATTGGCATAATGGAGCTGCTGTTGACCAAGGTAACTATGACACCAGCTCTTCCCAGCTTACAACAGATCCTGCATTCACAGACCCATCCAATGGTAACTTTACTCCAACGGGTACTGAACAGTTACAGAAACGTACTGGCGACCCGCGTTGGCTTCCCGCAGAGAACTAATTACTAACCTAAAGAAGTAACAACTATGAATATTAAAAGAATAAAGACGTTAGCCCTCGGTTTGGCACTGCTGTGTACGGTGCCTGCCTTGGCGCAGAACAAGTCTGTGACCGGTACCATCGTCGATGAAACAGGCGAGCCGGTTATCGGCGCTACGGTACGCGTGCCAGGAACAAACATCGCCACGATTACCGACCTTGATGGTAACTATAAGATTGATGCTCCTGCAGGTAGCAACATCACCGTTTCCTATATCGGTTACAAGGATGTGGTGACCAAGGGAGGCCGAGTTCAGTTGAAGCAGGCTGACACCGACTTGGAAGAAGTTGTTGTCGTTGGTTATGGTGTGCAGAAGAAAGCTCACCTGACCGGTTCTGTGGCAACGGTTGACATGAATGAAGTACAAGACTTAGCGAATGGCAATCTTGCTTCCTCGCTGAGCGGTTTGGTTAATGGACTTTCTGTCAGTGGCGGTGATTCCCGTCCAGGTGAGAATGCGACAATCACTATCCGTGATGTCAATTCTTTGGGTGAAATCGGATCTACAGCTCAACAGCCTCTGTTCGTCATAGACGGATATATCTATCCGAATGATGTTAAGGTGGGAAATGCTTCGCAGAACCTTGGTGCAGAAGCTTTCAACAATTTGGATGCCAGTGAGATTGAAAGTATCTCCGTCTTGAAAGATGCTTCTGCAGCTGTCTATGGTGCACGTGCTGCTAACGGTGTCATCCTTGTTACGACAAAGAAAGGTAAGGTTGGTGAACCGCGTATCAGCTACAGTGGCTCCTTCGGCTTTACGAATGCAATCTCTCGTCCCAAGATGCTGAGTGCATACGATTACGGACTTATGTATAATGCCGTGAAGGCTGCTGATCCGACAAATACTTCATTGAATAAGACTACGGCTTTGTTCCAAGCCGATGAGTTGGAGGCGATGAAGGGTCTGAACTATGACTTGTTAGACAAATACTGGGAAACTGGTTTTACCCAGAAGCACAGTGTCAATGTCAGCGGTGCTTCGGACAAGGTCAACTATTTTGCAGGATTGGCATATTTCAAGCAAGATGGTAACCTCGGAAAATTGGACTATGACCGTTGGAACTACCGTGCAGGAGTTGACGTGAAGATTAGCAAGTGGCTCAGTGCTAATTTGACAGTTAGCGGTGACTATGGTAAGAAAGACAAGCCATTAGTTAAGATTGGTGGAACCAGTCAGGAAAAGGATTACAACCTGTTGTTGACCCATCCGCGTTACATTCCCGAAGAAGTCGGTGGATATGCCATGGCTACATTTGGTCCGTCCAGTACCCGCACAGGATACAAGAATGCTGATCAGCTTTATTCTTTCGACGTACTCCAGAACAATGGAGATTTCTCGAAAAATATGAACTCCAATTTGAATATTAGCGGTAGCTTAAACTATGATTTTGGCTGGAGCAAAGTTCTGAATGGTTTGAAATTGAAGTTCTCTTACTCAAAGAGTATTACTACAAGTAAGACAAACGAGTATGGATCAGCATTCAAAATCTATGACCTTGAAACCCGCTACGGTTCAGGTAAACATATGTTTACTCCGACAGGTGCAGAGCCTGAAGATTTCCAGTTGGTATTTACTCCTGCTATCGAAACAAGCAATGGTGACTATCTGAGCCGTTCAATGATTCGTACAGATAACTACCAGATGAACTTTACAGCACAATATGCCCGCAAGTTCGGTGACCACGACATTAGTGCTTTGTTCTCTATCGAAAAGTCTGAAGCTGAAAGTGAATATCTCGTAGGCCAGCGTATGCGGCCTTATCCATTCACCACCTATCAATCAAACTCAGCTACAGGTGAAGAGTCCACCACCTTTACCCGCAGTGAAAGTGGTACGCTCTCCTACATTGGTCGCCTCAATTATGCCTTTAAAGATCGCTACCTCTTTGAATTCCTTCTCCGTTCCGATGCTTCAACGAAATTCCATCCCAATAACATGTGGGGAACCTTCCCTGCATTTAGTGCAGGTTGGGTAGCCAGCGAAGAACCTTGGTTCAGGAATGCAAAGTGGCTCAAGTGGATCAACTTCTTAAAGATTCGTACATCTTACGGTATTACTGGTCGTGACAATACTGCTGCTTGGCAGTGGATGAAAGTCTATAACATGGATCAGAACCGTGGCGTTGTTTTTGGCGATAATAATCCGACGGGCGGACGTATCACGTTCAACAAGGAGACTTCTGCTGTCAATCCTGACGTACACTGGGATAAATCTTATAAGTGGAACCTTGGTTTCGATATGCGTTTCCTCAACCAACGTTTGAGTGTTACTTTGGAGCACTATCGTGAATGGAACCGTGAGATGTTGATGCGAATCAGCCAGAACATTCCGTCAACTGTAGGAACGCCGAGTGCGGCACAAAACGTAGGTAAGATTAATAACTGGGGATGGGAACTTTCCTTGAGTTGGCGCGACAAAATTGGCAAGGACTTCAAGTACAATATCGGTATAAACACGGGCTATAGTGACAACAAAGTGCTCAATATGAACTGGGCTGATGAATATATCTATCGCCAAATACAGTATGGTGGCCGTACAGACATCGGACTTTGGGGTATGCAGTGTCTCGGTATGTTCCGTAGTTTCCAAGATATTGAAGAATATTTTGAAACTAACTTGAAGAAAGCCGATGGTACTTATGGTACTTATATGGGATTATCAAAAGACAATGTTCGCCCGGGTATGTTGATTTATAAGGATGTACGTGGTGAGTATGACCCCAATACAGGTACCTATGCGGGTCCTGATGGTATTGTAGATGAAAAGAACGATCAGGTACAGTTAGGTCATCGTGGTAATATTTATGGATTTACAATCAATGCCGGTGCCGAGTGGAAGGGCTTGTCTCTGACTTTGCAGTTTAATGCACAATGGGGTGGCTATACTGTTGTTCCCGGTTCAGCCTTGAAGTTCAATGGCGATATCGACTATTGCAACATGCCTTCATTCTGGAATGTTAACGATATGTATTCATATCAGGATGTTTACGATGATGCAGGAACCAATTTGTTGGTTTCCCAGAACCTCAACGGTTCTATGCCAAACTTGGCATACGCATCAGTTAACGCTGTAGCATCATCATTCTGGCGTGTCAGTGCAGCTCATGTAACTCTTAATCGCTTGACTATTGCTTACAACATTCCAAAACAGTGGTTGAAAAGTATTGGATTTATTCAAAATGCACGAATCAACATCACGGGACAGAACCTGATTAACTTCTACAATCCCTATCCAGATCGCTTTATGAGTCCAATATCTGGCACTTACGGCAGTTATCCGAACCTGCGCAAGTGGACCATTGGTGTGAATCTGACATTCTAACCTTTTAAACAGTAAGACAATGAAAAGAAAATATCAATATATAGGTCTTGCGCTCATTGCAGCGCTCGGACTCTCCTCCTGTAGCGACCAGTTTCTGGAGGACAAGAAGAACTATGATAACGCTGTGCAGGAACTTTACAATACGTATGAAGGCGCAAAAGCACGTGTTACCGACATCTACAGTTGGTGCTTGCCTGCTGTAGGTGACTTGACAGCAGAAGGTTCTTACAACTATTTGACCGTCTCTATGGGTAATGCCGACATGGCAAGCAAATCGACAGAGGAATACAGTGGTTTCAGCGTTTTTGTTGATCCCACAATAGAACTGAGCTCAAGTGCTGCAAATAGTAACAACGCTGTTCCTGATTTCTTCGTCGGTCAGCAGAATAACATTCAGGTATCTACCTACGGACGTATCCGTAACATTAACGATGCTATTGAGGGCATTTCCAACTCAACGCTTACGGACGCTGAGAAGAATGAGTTGCTGGGGCAATGTTATTTCTTCCGTGCATGGTGTTACTACAACTTGTTCAAGTGGTATGGTGGTGTACCCTTGGTCAAGGAAGTTATGGAACCTGTTGAGGGTGCTATTGTCGAGCGTTCGTCTGCCAAGGCTACCAAAGACTTCATCGTTGAAGACCTGAACAAAGCTGCGGAGATGCTCTATGCGAAGACTGCCGTGAAGAATGGTTGGGAAAGCGACGACGATTATGGGCGTGTGACATCAGGTACAGCCCTCGCCCTGAAGGGGCGTGTGCTGACACTCTGGTGCAGCCCGCTTTTCAATCGCAAGGGTGATCAGACTCGCTATCAAGAGGCTTATCAAACCATGACAGAAGACCTGGTAACCATCAATAAGTGCGGATACGGCCTTTATCAGGAAGGCAGCAACATGAATGGTGCCTTCTATTCCAGCATGTTTACCACGATTAAGAAGAATCCAGAAGCTGTATTCTTCACCTTGTACAACAACATCGTCAGCGACGACGGACTTGATACACAGAAGAACAACCCTTGGGAGCGTTCTATCCGTCCGTCCAACACAGGCGGTAGCGGTAAGAATGCATCTGCCATGCTGCTTGACATATTCCCCATGTCGGACGGAAAAGTTCCGCAGACAGTTCAAGATAATGGCAATTACACGAAGCTCATCAAATCGGATCTGTCCTCTTCCTATAATAAAAATGTGCCGTTCATAGAGCGTGACCCGCGTTTCTATCGTACATTCGCACTTCCTGGTTTCCGTTGGGCTTATAGTGGTACGCCGAAAGATGTCAACAGCCCACAGGACGGCTCAAACTATACTTTGTGGAATTATGTTTGGTACACCAAGGAAAAGAATGCATTAGATGAGGAGAGTGGCGAACATTATGGAGCTGACAACCTGATGAGTAGTACTCAGGGTGTATATGTTCGCAAAAAATCTGATGATTTGGAAGTGAACAATCCGCTCTATAGTTATATGGCAACTTACTCTAAGGGAGCCGCTCCTTATTTCTCCAAAGCTCCATTGATTGAACTCCGCTATGCTGAGGTACTTTTGAATTTGGCTGAAGTTGCCTGTGGAGCAGGTGAACTGAGCATGGCTGAAAGCTATCTCAACCAGGTTCGTTCAAGAGCGGGTGTTAGCACCGATAACTATTATGACGGAACTCAGGCTGGACTCATGTCAGCTATACTTTATGAGCGTCAGGTAGAGTTCGCTTACGAAGGCAAGCGTTTCGATGACTGTCGTCGTTGGCTGTTATATGATGGCGGAACTCAATTCAGCACTATCAGTGGTGCACCTTCAACATGGACACTCAGCGGTTTATGGGGAAGTAATACCTGCACATGGTTGGGTCTCAAGCCACTTAACGGACAGCGTCGCGAAAACATGGTCTTCCGTGTGAATGATGAATATGGAGCGGAATCAGATTGGACTACTTATTATTCAGACCCAATCTTGGTTAAAGATTTTATGCCAGCTATAGCCAAAGCAAAAATTGCAGTAGCAGAGGGTAAATCCGAAACCGAAGTTACAGATGACGAAGTGAAAAAGTATCTTGGTGATGCAACTAATAAGGCAGCTTGTGTAGAGGAAGCAAGAGCTGCGCGTGATGCGGCATACTCTGTAAGCCTAACTGAAACCTTCGATTTCGATCATGGCAAGGTAAAGGACCTCGCAAATTTTTATCAGAAGAAACTCATTCGCAAGACACGTAAAGGTGATGCACGCGATGCGAACCATGTTGACTTATACATTAATTTCCGGCCGAAGTATTACTTCCTCGGTCTGTCTGTTTCAGCACAATCTGCAAATAAGACTTTGCCACAGACAATAGGCTGGGAGTCCTCTTATGCAGGTGCTACCTTCGACCCGCTGGCTGACTAACCGATTATCGTGAACGGTATATTTCTAAGCAGTAGTCTCTTTATCATTCAGCGGACAACTGCATACTAAATGAAAATAATACATCGATGTGTCATACATCGATGTATTATTTTTATATGGATAGCTATAAAAATAGCTATAAAAAATGACAAAAAACTAAGAAAATTAGATAAACATGATGCTACTTTCAGAAAGATTACTTATATTTGTAGCGTTTTAGCAGTTAAATCTCTAATATGAATAAATTCATTACTATATTACTAACAATTTAAAACTTAACGATTATGAAGAAAATCTTTACGCTTATTGCTTTGGCAACATTTGCCATTGGTGCTAACGCACAGGAAGTATGGGATGCATCCAGCCTGAAACAGACAGGTGTGGAGAATCCAAAGTGGACGGATGTGACAGCTGATGCTATCAGTTCATCTGACAATACCGCTGAAAACGTTGTCTTCCGCAGTAGTGCAAGTCCGTTGCCTTATCCTGGTGAGGGCGTGGAAACAGATCCTCTTACGGTAGAGTCCGATGGCCTCTCAACAGAGAAATTGATGGACTATACGATTAGTGCTTCTACAACAAATGTTGCTTTTAAGGCTATCTGTACTCCCAACTTGAATGAGACTCAGTCTTGGGGATACGGTCTTGGTGTTGATCCTACAGCTGAGGAGATTACTAACAACCGTTGCCTCAATAAGGAAGGATGTTCACCACAGTTCATTGACTATATCAAGGCAAAGAGTGGTAACTGTACCGACAAGTACATTGACTGGTATGAGTTAAACAGCGATGGAGATCCTACTCACAAGGTTAGTCAGGACAAGTGGAATCCTGAGAATACCGACGTGAAGCCGGCTATGGGATCTTGGTATGAGTTTGCCGTGTCAAGTGATGGTACACTGAAGGTAGGTATCTTGCTTCCGAAGAATATCCAGAACAACAAGTTGTATATAGCTACTTTGGATGCCGACGGTTACCATTTCTCTTTGATTGATCCCGCATCGGTAGATGTATGGGGCTGGGTTAACAACAATACTTACGCTGAGGATAATGAAAATTGCATCAGAAATGCCAAGTTGCAGAGCGATTATCGCATTGTTGAGGCAACTAATCTTTCGAACCCGTTCTTGGGCTATGTTACTTTTCCTGTTGAGGCGGGTACGACCTACATGATGCTGACACCAGACAACCAGCTGGGTCTCTACGGCTTTGAGTTCACTCCGGGCAGCTCTACCGGCATCACCGCCGTTGCTGCTGACAAGGCTGCCGACGCCAATGCTCCTATCTACAACCTCGCTGGTCAGAAGGTTGGCAAGAGCTACAAGGGCATCGTCATCAAGAACGGTAAGAAGTACATCCAGTAATACCTATTTATAAAGAGTCAGGGAGTAAAAGGTACCCCAACCCGCCTCCCCGGCTCATTTTCTTTTTTGTGTGAATACCTTTTAACACATTATTAACTAACAACCTAATTATTTATGAAACAAAGACTATCAATGTTATGGGTATTCCTACTCAGTTTCGTAGTAGGAGCCTGGGCAGACACGGAGGTGTCACCAGTTGGTGGTACTTCCAATGCAACAGTGAATGGAACGTCGTTCTCTATTAATGGTACGACGAATGCCGGAAGTGGAACCAAGATTTCACCGATGTCGGACAAAGGTATCAAGGTGAGAGTGAATACTCCTCTTGTTATGACTGTCAATGCTGGCTATCGTATCAATTCCGTTACGGCGTATGCTGCTTCTAACGACAACAGCAAGACTTTCACTATCGAGAAGATCGAAGTCGATGGTACCGAGTATGTACCCAGTGGTGTAACTATGCCGATTACCTGTGCACAGAAGAATGCTTCTGAAGCAACAGCTATCGATATTACTGGCATTGCTGCTACGAAAGATATTAAATTTACCTTTGGCGGCACAAACAGTCAGGGTATTATGGAATTCCATGTTGACTATACCCAGACAGAGGTCATTCTTCAGGAAATTGCATCTGTTAAGTTGAATGGTACAGCTATCGGTGAAACAGAACTTGCAAAGTTGAAAGCAGAGAAGGCTTTGACCATTGACGGTTCTTCCCTCAATGGTATTGGTATTCTCGATGTTACTCTTTCTTCAGGTGCAACAACCGTTAACCGTGCGTTTGACGGCGATAATGTTGTTTATACGTTTACCACTAATGGTGGTGCTGATAAATACACCGTTACTGTAACAGGTGTAGCGAAGACCTATGCTGCTGCACAAGGAACAGTGGTTTATTACAAGGAAGATGCTTTGTCAAACGAGAAAAAGACGTTGACCATTGATGGTGTCGCTTTCAACTACCCAAGTAAGCAATTTGGTTATGCAAACAACACTGCCGGTGTTACCTTGGGCGAGACTACCTACAAGCCTATCAAGCTTTCTACGGGTGAGGCCGTTTCCGTAACGTTCCCCGAAGGCAAGAAGGTTAAAAAGATTATTGTCTATGGTTGGTCGGCTGGCGGTCTTGGCACTGGCAAGCTGGTTAACTTCACCGATGGAGGAGAAAAGTCTGTTGATACCAGCAACGACATCTTCTTTGCTAACGACGGTGCAGGCTCTGTCTATCCTTCCGTATATGAATATGAAGTTGACAACTGGGAGGCTCTGACCTTCCAAGGCAACGGCGACCAGCCTTTCGTAGTGATGGATTTCGTTTATGCAAGTGAGACTCCTGCAACCAAATACACCATCGGCAAGACGATTCTTCCTGAAGGCGCAGCTACATTCAATCTTACCGTGACCGAGGCAGCTGCAGGTGAAGAGGTTACTGCAACTATCGATCCTACATCAGTCACTTTTGCTGAAGGATGGGGTTGGAACAACATCAATGAGCATTCATTAGTCAGCCTCAAGACTGAGAGTGGAGTTGATGTACCGTTTACCATCAATGATGCAACAAGGTCTGCAACCTTCACGATGCCGGCAGAGAACGTTATCGCTACTTTCCAGCTCTTCCCGGAATATCAAGTTTCCTTGCAGCAAGCTGTAAATGGTACTTATAAGGTTGACGGTCATGAGGCTGGAACAGGCATGAAGAGATACGAGGGTGAGGTTTCTGAGTTCACCGAAATTGTTCCTGATGATGGCTACAAATTAGGTGTGATTACTGTAACGGCTGAAGACGGAACCAACGTTCCCGTTACAGATAACAAGTTCACTATGCCGGCACAGAAAGTGACGGTTACCGTGACTTTCGTTCCGCAGCCCGTGGATGTAACGGTTAATCCTGAGGATATCAACGAAGGCGACATCACCGCCGCTATCGCAGCTAAGGCAGCAGGCAAACCTATCAACAACCTGACTGTTAATCTGTCAGAAGGAGGAAGTTACAATGTTAGCGCTGCTATGGAAGTAGGCGGCAACGTCATCATCAATGGTGAAGGTGCAACGATTGATGCAAGTGCATTGACCACTCCGATGATTCAGATGACCGAAATACCCGCTGATGCTCCTCTGAATGAAAAGGATGCATACCTGATTGACGGTATTACGATTAAGAATGTGACCATTACCGGTCTGCCTTATCAGCTGATCTACGGCAACAAGCAGAAGTATCTGATGAGCAAGATTGTTATTAACAACAGTATCATTGGTGTGAACGGCACTAACAAGAAGACGGTTCTCGACTTCAACGGTGGCGGTAACGCATCAGAGATTCTCATCAATACGTCCACATTGTGGGCTAATCCTTCTAACGAGCAGAACGGCGGTCTGTTCAGTTCTCAGAGCGGTCAGGGCTCCATTCAGGACCTGGGCAGCGACAAGCAGTTGTTTGCTATTACCCTTTCAACCATCTACAATATCGCCTATGGCAAGACAACGAGCAGCCAGCGTCGTAACTCTACCGCAGGCATGGAGTATCAGGTTGAGGGCAGCATTATCGTCAACAG
>Ga0310697_10006275_pt1 | contig 11333 bp, 7 predicted proteins | sample 172DNAGHGlowgp2_FD_203883 | JGI IMG/M metagenome (GOLD analysis project Ga0310697, IMG submission 203883) | Sheep rumen microbial communities from Palmerston North, Manawatu-Wanganui, New Zealand - 1728 DNA GHGlow gp2 (v2) (version 2) | ecosystem: Host-associated > Mammals > Digestive system >... | reverse complement strand
GCTGCTTGCCCGTCAGGTGAACGTACCCCGCCTCGTTGTGTTCCTGAACAAGTGCGACATGGTCGACGATGAGGAAATGCTCGAGCTCGTTGAAATGGAAGTCCAGGAAATCCTCTCTCAGTATGAGTTCGAAGATGACACCCCCATCATCCGCGGTTCTGCACTCGGTGCTCTGAACGGTGTTGAAAAGTGGGAAGACAAGGTCATGGAACTGATGAATACTTGCGATGAGTGGATTCAGGAGCCTCCCCGCGCAACTGACAAACCCTTCCTGATGCCCGTTGAGGATGTGTTCTCAATCACAGGTCGTGGTACCGTTGCTACCGGTCGTATCGAGACTGGTGTCATCCATGTCGGTGACGCTGTTGAACTGCTCGGCCTTGGTGAGGACAAGAACTCGGTTGTTACCGGTGTTGAAATGTTCCGCAAGCTTCTCGACGAAGGTCAGGCTGGTGATAACGTAGGTCTGCTCCTCCGCGGTATCGACAAGAACGAGATTAAGCGCGGTATGGTTCTCTGCCATCCCGGACAGATTAAGCCCTTCAAGAAGTTCAAGGCTTCGATTTATGTCCTGAAGAAGGAAGAAGGTGGACGTCACACTCCGTTCGGAAACAAGTATCGTCCTCAGTTCTACCTCCGCACCATGGACTGCACGGGTGAAATCACTCTGCCCGAAGGCGTTGAAATGGTGATGCCTGGTGATAACGTTGAAATCACTGTTGAGCTTATCTACGCTGTTGCACTGAACAAGGGTCTGCGTTTCGCTATCCGTGAAGGTGGCCGCACCGTTGGCTCTGGCCAGATCACAGAAGTCTTCGAAGACTAATATCTGAACTTCGACCTGGAGACAGGTCCGACATTCAGAGTCCGAAAATTCAGAGAAGTCTGATAATAAGGGAAATAAAAGAGCCCCCGTTCGTATGGGCGGGGGCTTACTTACGGGAATAGCTCAGTTGGTAGAGCATCGGTCTCCAAAACCGAGGGTCGTGGGTTCGAGTCCTCCTTCCCGTGCAAAAAAGAAGATAATATGTTAAAGAAGTTTGTAAACTATTGCAAAGCTTGCTATGACGAGCTTGCGCATAAGACCACATGGCCCACAGGCCGCGAACTGACACACAGCGCAGTGATCGTATTATCTGCTTCCATCATCATTGCGCTCGTTGTGTTCTGCATGGACTTGGTCTTCGAGAATGTAATGAAACTGGTCTATCCAGGTGCTTAACTCCTAAAAGGCAATGGCTGAAACAACAAGTAATTGGTACGTTCTTCGCGCAGTCAGTGGTAAGGAGGCCAAGGTGAAGGAATTCATCGAAGCCGCCACTAAGCATAATGCACAGTTGGGACAGAACATCATACAGGTGTTGCTGCCAACTGAAAAGCATGCCACAATGCGCAATGGAAAACGTGTGGTCAAGGAGAAAATCAGCCTCCCTGGCTATGTATTTGTTGAAGCCAGGCTCGTAGGCGATGTGGCGCATATGTTGCGCTTTATGCCCAACGTGCTGGGATTCTTGGGAGGTCTCGATAATCCAACTCCTGTGCCACAGGCTGAGATTAACCGGATGCTCGGTACTGCCGAGGAGACCGAATTGGCGGATGAGGTAACGATTCCGTTCATGGTCGACGAAGTAGTCAAAGTAACCGATGGTCCTTTCAGTGGCTTCAGCGGTATCATTGAAGAAGTGAATGCTGAAAAGCACAAACTCAAGGTGATGGTCAAAATCTTCGGACGAAAGACCCCGTTGGAACTCGGTTTTATGCAAGTCGAGAAGGAGGGATAAGGCTGTTGTTACGGATGCCTTAAAACTCCTCATATCACAACATTTTTAATTATTAACAAGAAATGGCTAAAGAAGTTGCTGGATTAATCAAATTACAGATTAAAGGTGGCGCTGCGAATCCTTCGCCCCCCGTTGGACCGGCTCTCGGTTCTAAGGGTATCAACATCATGGGCTTCTGCAAGGAGTTCAACGCCCGCACCCAGGATAAGGCTGGAAAAATTCTTCCTGTCGTTATCACTTACTATACTGACAAGTCATTCAGCTTCGTTATCAAGACGCCTCCCGCTGCTGTGCAGCTGCTTGAGGCCGCCAAGGTGAAGGGAGGCTCGTCGCAGCCGAACCGTCAGAAGGTAGCAAGCGTCACCTGGGATCAGGTGAAGGCTATTGCCGAAGACAAAATGCCCGACCTCAATTGCTTCACCATTGAGAGCGCTATGAAGATTATCGCCGGTACAGCAAGAAGTATGGGTATCACTGTAAATGGGGACTTCCCTGGTAAATAAACAATAAACTTCAATTAGGAATCATGAGTAAACTGACGAAAAATCAAAAATCAGTCGCTGATAAGGTTGAAGCAGGGAAGGCATACACTTTGCAAGAAGCTACAGAACTGGTGAAGGAAATCACCACAACCAAGTTCGAAGCTTCTGTTGACATTGATGTACGCTTGGGAGTCGACCCTCGTAAGGCCAACCAGATGGTTCGTGGCGTTGTCTCGCTGCCGAACGGTACCGGTAAGGTCGTCAGAGTCTTGGCTCTCTGTACTCCTGATCAGGAAGAAGCTGCAAAAGCAGCTGGAGCTGATTATGTTGGTCTTGACGAATATATCGATAAGATCAAAGGTGGTTGGACAGACGTTGATGTTATCATCACGATGCCCTCTTGCATGGGTAAACTCGGTCCTTTGGGCCGTTTGCTCGGTCCCCGTGGCCTGATGCCTAACCCCAAGAGCGGTACTGTCACTATGGACGTCGCTAAGGCAGTAAAGGAAGTGAAGCAAGGTAAGATTGACTTCAAGGTCGACAAGACCGGTATCATCCACACCTCCATTGGTAAGGTGACAATGACTCCGGATCAGTTGTTCGGTAATGCCAAGGAGTTTATCTCAACCGTTATCAAGCTGAAGCCTGCCGCTGCTAAAGGTACATACATTAAGAGTATCTTTGTTTCGAGCACGATGAGTAAGGGTATCAAGGTTGATCCGAAATCAGTTGAGTAACTCTAAAAGTTTGTAGTAAAATGAGAAAAGAAGTAAAAGATACTATCATTCACGAGCTTGGCGAAAAGTTGAAGCAATATCCTCACTTCTATCTGGTCGACGTATCAGGACTGAATGCTGAGGCTACTGCAGACCTTCGTCGCAAGTGCTTCAAGCAGGAGATTAAGATGGTTGTCGTGAAGAATACGCTTCTTCACAAAGCCCTCGAAGCTTCTGAAATTGATTTCGAACCTATCTACAGCGCACTGAAGGGAAACACTGCCGTTTGGTTCACCAAAACGGCTAACGTACCCGCAAAGTTGCTGAAAGAGTACACGAAAGCAGGCATTCCTGCCCTCAAGGCTGCTTATGCGGAGGAAAGCATCTTTGTCGGTGCTAACCGTCTTGAGGAGCTGGCTTCTATCAAGAGCAAGAACGAACTCATTGCAGATGTTGTGGCTATGCTGCAAGGTCCTGCACAGGGTGTCATCTCGGCTCTTGAGTCCGGCGCAAACACCATCCATGGCGTGCTGAAGACCTTGGAGGAACGCTAAATCATCGTAAAACAAAGTTTAAAAACAAAATTAAAAAGTAAAATAAAAATGGCAGACATTAAAGCTATTGCTGAAGAGTTGGTAAACCTTACAGTGAAAGAAGTTCAAGAGTTGAAGACAGTCCTGAAGGACGAGTATGGAATTGAGCCCGCTGCTGCAGCTGTTGCAGTTGCTGCTGGTCCCGCCGCTGGTGGTGCCGCTGAGGCCGCTGAGGAGAAGAGTTCATTCGACGTTGTCCTCGCTGAGGTCGGTGCTGCTAAGCTCCAGGTCGTTAAGGCCGTTAAGGAAGCTTGCGGTCTCGGACTGAAGGAAGCTAAGGATCTCGTTGACGGTGCTCCTTCTACACTGAAGGAAGGCCTGTCAAAGGACGAGGCTGAGAACCTGAAGAAGGCTATCGAAGAGGCCGGTGCTAAGGTTGAACTGAAGTAAACTTCTGATAACCTTGAAGGTGTCCCGCACGATAGTGACGGGATGCCTTTATCTCTTTATTTAAAATACGGTTAGGATTTTCCCAGTCGGTGAATCCTAACCTTTTTGTGTCTTAATAACATAATTGGCAGTTCTATTGCCGGTTGGACTCATAAAATAATTATAGATGGCTTCAAAGATTGTTGATAAAAGAGTTAATTTTGCCAGCGTGCATAATCCGCTTCCCTATCCGGATTTTCTCGATGTGCAGTTAAAGTCATTTAAGGATTTCCTTCAGTTGGACACTCCCCCCGAAGAACGCAAGAACGACGGTTTGTATAAGGTATTCGCCGAGAACTTCCCTATCACCGACACGCGCAATAATTTCGTTCTTGAGTTCTTGGACTATTACATCGACCCGCCCCGCTACACCATTGAAGAGTGTCTCGAGCGTGGCCTGACTTATAGTGTCCCCTTGAAGGCCAAGATGAAACTCTACTGCACCGATCCCGACCATGAGGATTTCGGCACGTTCATCCAGGATGTGTTCCTCGGAACCATTCCCTATATGACGGATAATGGCACGTTCATCATCAACGGCGCCGAGCGTGTCGTCGTGTCACAACTTCACCGTTCGCCCGGCGTGTTCTTCGGTCAAGGTGTTCATGCCAATGGCACGATGCTCTATTCAGCACGTATCATCCCGTTCAAAGGTTCGTGGATTGAGTTCGCTACTGATATCAACAATGTCATGTATGCCTACATCGACCGTAAGAAGAAACTGCCCGTAACGACTCTGCTCCGTGCCATTGGCTACGAAGAAGACAAGGATATTCTCCAGATTTTTGACCTCTGCGAAGAAGTAAAGGTCAACAAGAAGAATATGAAGGCAGCCATCGGCCGTAAGCTGGCAGCTCGTGTGTTGAAGAGTTGGAACGAAGACTTCGTCGACGAAGACACCGGTGAGGTTGTATCCATCGAGCGTAATGAGGTGCTTATCGACCGTGAGACCGAGATTACGGCAGAAAATATGGAAGACATCCTTGAGAGTGGTGCTTCGACCATTCTGCTCCATAAGGATGCCGAGATGGCCAGCCGTTACAGTATTATCTTCAATACGTTGCAGAAAGACCCGAGTAACTCAGAGAAGGAAGCCGTCACTTATATCTATCGTCAGCTTCGCAATGCCGATCCTGCCGATGATGCAAGTGCACGTGAAGTCTTCCAGAACATCTTCTTCTCTGACAAGCGCTATGACCTCGGCGACGTGGGTCGTTACCGTATCAACAAGAAATTAGGACTCGATATTGACTTCGCCAAGCGCACTCTGACCAACGAAGACATCATCGAGATCATCAAATATCTGATACAGCTTGTCAACTCCAATGCTACCGTCGACGATATCGACCATCTGTCGAACCGTCGCGTGCGCACTGTCGGTGAACAGCTGGCCAATCAGTTCTCCATCGGTCTGGCTCGTATGAGCCGTACGATTCGTGAGCGCATGAATGTCCGCGACAACGAAATCTTCACTCCGACCGACCTTATCAACGCCAAGACCATCTCGAGCGTTATCAACTCGTTCTTCGGAACCAATCCTCTGTCGCAGTTCATGGACCAGACCAACCCGTTGGCCGAGGTCACGCATAAGCGTCGTCTCTCAGCACTGGGTCCTGGCGGTCTTTCTCGTGAGCGTGCCGGATTTGAGGTTCGTGACGTACACTATACACACTACGGACGCCTTTGCCCGATTGAGAGCCCTGAAGGTCCTAACATCGGTCTGATTTCGTCGCTCTGTGTCTATGCCAAGATCAACGACCTCGGCTTTATCGTCACGCCTTATCGTAATGTATCCAATGCAAAGGTCGACATGGACAATGAAGACATTGTCTATCTGACAGCCGAGGAAGAAGAGGGCAAGATTATCGGTCAGGGCAATGCTCCGCTGAAGAAAGACGGTTCCTTCATCCGTACCTATGTGAAGTGCCGTCAGGATGCCGACTATCCTGTCGTTCCGCCGTCAGATGTCGACCTCATTGATGTCTCGCCTCAGCAGATTGCCTCTGTGTCGGCAGCCCTCATCCCGTTCCTTGAGCATGATGACGGTCACCGTGCATTGATGGGTTGTAACATGATGCGTCAGGCAGTGCCTCTGCTTCATAATGATGCTCCTATCGTGGGAACAGGTCTTGAGAAACAGGTTTGTGAAGACTCCCGTACGATGATTGTTGCCGAAGGCGACGGTGTCATTGAATACGTCGATGCCACAACCATCCGTATCCTCTACGACCGCACGGAAGACGAAGAGTTTGTCAGCTTCGAGCCTGCTGTCAAGGAGTATCGCATTCCGAAGTTCCGCCGTACCAACCAGAACATGACCATCGACCTGCGTCCTATCTGCGATAAAGGTCAGCATGTGAAGAAAGGTGACATTCTTACTGAAGGCTATGCAACGGAGAATGGTGAACTCGCCCTGGGCCGCAACCTTCTGGTCGCCTACATGCCTTGGAAGGGTTACAACTACGAGGATGCCATCGTGCTCAGTGAGCGTATGGTCCGTGACGACGTACTCACATCAGTCCATGTTGACGAGTATTCACTCGATGTCCGCGAAACCAAGCGTGGTATGGAAGAATTCACTGCCGACATTCCCAATGTCAGTGAAGAAGCCACGAAGGACCTCGACGAGAATGGTATCATCCGCGTCGGTGCCCGTGTGGAACCAGGAGACATCCTGATTGGTAAGATTTCACCGAAGGGCGAGAGCGATCCTTCACCCGAAGAGAAACTGCTTCGTGCCATCTTTGGCGATAAGGCTGGTGATGTGAAAGACTCCTCACTCAAGGCCAATCCGTCGTTGAGCGGTGTCATCATCGATAAGAAACTCTTCGCCCGTGCCATCAAGACCCGTGAGTCGAAGAAGCAGGATAAGATCCTTCTCAGCAAGCTTGAAGAAGAATACGAGGCAAAGAACAATGTCTTGAAGGACATTTTGGTAGACAAGCTCCTCATCCTCACTAAGGGTAAGACCTGTGAGGGTGTCTGCGACTACTCCGGTGCCGAGATTATCACCAAGGGCAGCCGCTTCACAGCCGCCGTTCTGAAGAACCTCGACTACGACGGCATACAGTCTAACGACTGGACTGCCGACGAACATGCCAATGGGCTCATCAAGCAGCTCATCATGAACTATATTCGTAAGTATAAGCAACTCGATGCAGAGCTCAAGCGTCGTAAGTTTGCAATCTCTATTGGCGACGAGCTGCCCTCCGGCATCCAGCAGATGGCGAAGGTCTATGTGGCCAAGAAACGCAAGATCGGTGTTGGTGATAAACTTGCCGGTCGTCATGGTAACAAGGGTATCGTCTCGAAGGTTGTCCGTATGGAAGACATGCCGTTCCTCGAGGATGGCCGTCCCGTCGACCTCGTCCTCAACCCGCTGGGTGTGCCTTCGCGTATGAACCTCGGTCAGATCTTCGAAGCCATCCTCGGTGCTGCCGGTAAGCGACTTGGCGTTAAGTTTGCAACACCTATCTTCGATGGTGCCAAGCTCGACGACCTTTCCGAGTGGACCGACAAGGCCGGACTGCCTCACCTCTGTTCCACCCACCTCTACGATGGTGAGACAGGTGAGCGATTCGACCAGCCTGCTACGGTAGGTATCACCTACTTCCTCAAGCTCGGTCACATGGTAGAAGACAAGATGCACGCCCGTTCGATAGGTCCGTACAGCCTCATCACCCAGCAGCCTCTCGGCGGTAAGGCCCAGTTTGGTGGCCAGCGTTTCGGTGAGATGGAAGTCTGGGCTCTTGAAGCCTTCGGCGCCAGCCATGTGCTGCAGGAGATTCTGACCGTCAAGTCTGACGACACCGTGGGTCGTTCCAAGGCCTATGAAGCCATTGTCAAGGGCGATACTATGCCTACTCCGGGTATCCCCGAGTCTCTCAACGTGCTGCTCCACGAGCTTCGTGGTCTCGGTCTTAGCGTGAAGCTCGACTGATGCTCATTGCGAATAGATAGTTCATTTGTAAACAGTAAAAAGTTTTATAAAGCATGGCTTTTAAGAAAGATACAAAGGTAAAGAATAACTTCTCGAAGATTACCATCAGCCTGGCATCTCCAGAGGAAATCCTTGAGAATTCGTTTGGTGAGGTTACCAAGCCCGAGACCATCAACTATCGTACATACAAGCCCGAGCGTGACGGTCTGTTCTGCGAGCGCATCTTCGGTCCGACCAAGGATTACGAGTGCGGTTGCGGCAAGTACAAGCGCATCCGTTACAAGGGTATCGTCTGCGACCGTTGTGGTGTGGAGGTGACAGAGAAGAAAGTCCGTCGTGAGCGCAGTGGTCATATCGACCTCGTAGTCCCCGTGGCCCACATCTGGTATTTCCGCAGCCTTCCCAATAAGATTGGTTATCTGCTCGGAATGCCCACCAAGAAACTCGATGCCGTCATCTACTATGAGAAGTATGTCGTCATCAAGCCGGGTGTATTGGAAGGCCGAAAGGATTCCGAAGAACTCCCCATTCTGGGTTCCCAGAAGTACGACCTGCTCTCCGAAGAAGAGTATATGGACATCGTCGACAACAAGCTCGACCCCAATAATGCCTACCTCGACGACAGCGATCCCAATAAGTTCATTGCCAAGATGGGTGCTGAGGCCATCTACGACCTTTTGGCCGAACTCGACCTCGACAGCCTCTCCTATGAGCTTCGCGACCGTGCCAACAACGACTCGTCACAGCAGCGTAAGACCGATGCCCTGAAGCGTCTGCAGGTGGTAGAAGCCTTCCGCTCGTCGAAAGAGAACAACCGTCCGGAGTGGATGATTCTGAAGATTATCCCCGTCATTCCGCCCGAACTGCGTCCGTTGGTACCGTTGGATGGTGGCCGTTTCGCCACATCCGACCTCAATGATCTCTATCGTCGTGTCATCATCCGCAACAACCGTCTGAAGAGACTCATGGAGATAAAGGCTCCTGAAGTCATCCTCCGCAATGAGAAGCGTATGTTGCAGGAAGCCGTCGACTCACTCTTCGACAACTCACGCAAGTCGAGTGCCGTCAAGAGCGAGAGCAACCGCCCGCTGAAGTCTCTCTCCGACTCTCTGAAGGGTAAGCAGGGTCGCTTCCGTCAGAACCTGCTCGGTAAGCGTGTCGACTATTCAGCCCGTTCGGTTATCGTCGTCGGTCCCGAACTGAAGATGGGTGAGTGCGGTCTGCCTAAGCTCATGGCAGCCGAACTCTATAAGCCGTTCATCATCCGCAAGCTCATTGAGCGCGGTATCGTCAAGACCGTCAAGAGCGCCAAGCGCATCGTCGACCGTCGTGAGCCCATCATCTTCGATATCCTGGAGAACGTCATGAAGGGTCATCCCGTGCTCCTCAACCGTGCGCCGACACTTCACCGACTCGGTATCCAGGCCTTCCAGCCGAAGATGATTGAAGGTAAAGCCATTCAGCTTCACCCGTTGGCATGTACCGCCTTCAATGCCGACTTCGACGGCGACCAGATGGCTGTCCACCTTCCCCTCTCCAACGAGGCCATCCTCGAAGCACAGATCCTGATGCTGCAGAGCCACAACATCCTAAACCCCGCCAACGGTGCACCTATTACCGTACCTTCTCAGGATATGGTGCTTGGTCTTTACTATATCACCAAGATGCGCCCGGGTGCAAAGGGTGAAGGACTCATCTTCTATGGTCCCGAGGAAGCCATCATTGCCCATAACGAAGGCAAGTGCGACCTCCATGCTCCCGTGAAGGTGCTCGTCGATGACATCGTCGACGGCAAGCCCGTCAAGCATGTCGTCGAGACCTCCGTCGGCCGCGTCATCGTCAATGGCATCGTGCCCGATGAAGTAGGTTTCTTCAACGACATCATCTCGAAGAAGACCCTCCGCGGCATGATTGCCGATGTCATCAAGCACGTCGGTATGGCCCGTGCCTGCGAGTTCCTCGATGGTATCAAGAACCTTGGCTATCGCATGGCCTACGAGGCAGGTCTGTCCTTCAACCTCGACGACATCATCGTGCCGCCCGAGAAGGAAGACATCGTTGCTAAGGGTCAGAAAGAAGTCGACGAAATCAAGGCTAACTACGACATGGGCTTCATCACCGATACCGAGCGTTACAACCAGGTCATCGATACATGGACCCACGTCAACAACAAACTTGGCGACATCCTGCTGAAAGAGATGACCGAAGCCGACCAGGGGTTCAATGCCGTCTACATGATGCTCGACTCCGGTGCCCGTGGTTCTAAGGACCAGATCAAGCAGCTCTCCGGTATGCGTGGTCTGATGGCAAAGCCTCAGAAGGCAGGTGCCGAAGGTCAGCAGATTATTGAGAACCCGATCCTTTCGAACTTTAAGGAAGGTATGTCGGTGCTCGAATACTTCATCTCCTCTCACGGTGCCCGTAAGGGTCTGGCCGATACCGCCATGAAGACCGCCGACGCCGGTTACCTGACCCGTCGTCTGGTCGATGTCTCCCACGATGTCATCATCACCGAGGAAGACTGCGGCACACTGCGCGGACTCGTCTGCTCAGCACTGAAGAATGGCGAGGAAGTCATCTCCTCACTCTATGAGCGCATCCTCGGCCGCGTATCCGTTCATGACATCATCCATCCCAACACAGGCGAACTCATCTGTTCTGCCGGTGAAGAGATAACCGAGGATAAGGCTCAGGCCATAGAGAACTCACCCATCGAGAGCGTGGAAATCCGTTCGGTGCTCACCTGCGAGTCAAAGAAGGGTGTTTGTATGAAGTGTTACGGCCGTAACCTTGCCACCCAGCGCATGGTGCAGATTGGTGAGGCCGTCGGTGTCATCGCCGCACAGGCCATCGGTGAGCCGGGTACACAGCTGACCCTTCGTACCTTCCACGCCGGTGGTGTGGCTGGTAATGCAGCCGCCAACGCCTCCATCGTGGCCAAGAACGACGCGAAGCTCGAGTTCGACGAACTCCGCACCGTACCCTTCGTCGAGAACAACGGAGACGAAGACATCAAGTGTCAGATGGTTGTCAGCCGTCTGGCCGAAGTACGTTTCGTCGACCCCAACACCAATATCGTACTCTCCACACTCAACGTGCCCTATGGCTCGTCACTCTATTTCGCTCATGGCGACAAGGTGAAGAAAGGCGACCTCATCGCCAAGTGGGATCCCTTCAATGCCGTCATCGTTTCCGAGTTCGCCGGTAAGCTGCGCTTCCGTGACGTCGAGGCAGGTGTGACCTATAAGGCAGAGACCGACGAAACGACCGGTCTGACCGAGAAGATTATCACCGACTCCCGCGACCATACGAAAGTACCTACCTGCGACATCCTCGACAAGGACGGCACCGTCATCGGTACCTACAACTTCCCCGTCGGCGGCCACGTCGTC
>Ga0310697_10006274_pt1 | contig 11334 bp, 10 predicted proteins | sample 172DNAGHGlowgp2_FD_203883 | JGI IMG/M metagenome (GOLD analysis project Ga0310697, IMG submission 203883) | Sheep rumen microbial communities from Palmerston North, Manawatu-Wanganui, New Zealand - 1728 DNA GHGlow gp2 (v2) (version 2) | ecosystem: Host-associated > Mammals > Digestive system >... | reverse complement strand
CCGTTCGTCATCAAAACTCTGCTCCAACTGCTTTCTGTATGTTGCATCTGGTTCCCAGTAATAGGTATCCGGCTCCTGCTTTCTCAACTCATGCTCAAAAGCGATCACCCTGTCGATATCGTCTTTTTCAAATTCTTTTATCATAAACATGTTGATCTCTCCAAATGGGAATTTGTTGATTTAGAATGTGCTTGATTCAAGAAAGTATCCGAGAGTATCCACAAACTCATTGTCATCAAATAGACGCTTTATCTGCTCCTTATTCAGCCAAGCAATTTGAACGACTTCCGCTGTAGTTGCCTTTGTCAAATCAACAGGACCATCATATTCAAATAACCATACATCCACTATATCTGAAAACTGGACGCCATTAATAATTCTGCCAACTACTGAAGATACTATTTTCCCGGCGTTGGGAGATAATGTCAAACCAATCTCTTCCTTTGTTTCCCTAAGCGCTGCGGTCAAACTGTCCTCCCCCTTTAACGCAGATCCGCCTGTACATTCCCACTTTAACGGATGCATAGATCGATCTGCACTGCGCTGCGAGATCAAATATTCACCGTTTCTGTTTTTGATCCAAACATGGACAACGAGATGATAACACCCCTGCGGTATTTTTTCTCCCCGAATATGATCACGCCCCACCAAATGACGCTGCTTATCATACAAATCCCAGATTTCTATATTTTGCATATCATTCTCCGCAAATCCCGATTTGTTTTCATCATTGTACCATGGCGGACTCGCGTGGTCAATTAACTAACTTTCAAAAGGGAAGGAAGCACTTCCTTACGAAGTGCCTCCTTCCGGGGCCTTCTTTTGCTTTTGGGTTAAATCGGATAGATCGCAGAATATTTTTCGATCAGGTAGTTCGTGAAAAACTTCGGATCGAACGGCGCTCCAAACGCACGCTCCATCAGCTCCTTCGGATCGATGCGGCGACCGTACCGGTAGATGCGGGTCGTGAGCCAGTCAATGATCGGCTGCAGCTCGCCCTTTCCGACCAGCGTCCATACGTCGAGGTCCTGCTCCATGCGCTTAAGAAGCTGTGCGCCGTAGGCGCTGCCGACCGCGTAGGACGGAAAATAACCAAACAGGCCGCTCGACCAATGCGAATCCTGCAATACGCCCTGCCGGTCGTTCGGAACGTCGATGCCGAGGTATTCTCGATAGAGCGCATTCCATGCCGCAGGCAGATCCTTTGCCGCGAGCGTGCCGGAAAAGAGCCGCTTTTCGAGCTCATAACGCACCATAACGTGCAGCGCATAGGTCAGTTCGTCGGCCTCGGTGCGGATCAGCGACGGTTCGGCCTTGTTGACGGCAAGATAGAAGTCGTGCGCGGTCACGTCCGAGAGCTGCTCGGGGAACAGTTCCTTCAGCTTCGGGAACAGGAACGCGATGAACGGTTCGCTTCTTCCGATGATGTTTTCAAAGAAACGCGACTGCGATTCATGAACGCTCATGCTGACGCCGCTGCCGAGCGGGGAGCGCGCGATCTCGTCGGCGATGTTCAGTTCATAGGTCGCATGTCCGGATTCGTGGATCACGCTGTACATCGAATAGTGCACGGCATTCTCGTGATAATGCGTCGTGATGCGCACATCCTCTTTGGTGAACTCGGTCGTGAACGGGTGCTCGACCTCGCCGCAGACCGTATGCTCGGGCGGCATGCACATGACGCGCATGAGATACGCGGTCAGTTTTTCCTGATCGGCCTTGGGATAGAAGCGGTAAAGAAAGTCCGTTCGCGGTTCGTAGCCGCAGGTTTGCACGCGCTTCAAAAGCGGCACGACCTGTTCGCGCACGGCAGCAAAAAACGCATCGAGCGTTTCGGTCGTCAGTCCCTTTTCATAGCTGTCGAGGAGCGTATTGTACACCGGCTGATTCGGCTTATAGTAGAGCGCAAAGCGGCGCGTATAATCAATCAGCTTCTCGAGGTGCGGCAAAAACGCGGCAAAATCATCGTTCCCCTTGGCGGCATGCCAGGCATGCGAGGCGGCGGTCTGCTCGATCTGGTATGCGACATATTCTTCGACCGGAATGCAGGCAATCTGCTCGCGCTCCTCGTTCATGCGCTTAGCCTCGCACAGCGTGATCGGATCGACCTTGTCGGGATTTTGCAGAATCGCGTTCATGTCGGCGACGAACGCTTCGTCGGTCTGCAAGTGATAGGTGACCTCGGACAGCGCGCCGAGCGTATCCCCGACCAGCGCCGCCGCACCCTTTGGCATGACAGTCTCCATATCGTAGTTCATAATGCCCATCGCGTGCGAATAGACGCGAAGCTTTTCGAGCTGTGCCTTGAAGCGTTTGACGGTAGATTCCATGTCGCGATTCCCCCTTTTTTGCTGTTGTATGAATATATTGTAACCGAATCGTAAAGCCCTGTCAAACCCTTTGACACGCGCCTTGTTTGGTGCTATTCTGTAAATGTATTGTTTTACCGTTTTTGGAGGAGCCTATGAAAATCGTCATCGTCGGATGCGGCAAGGTCGGGACGACGCTTGCGGTGAAGCTGCAGGAGGAGGGTCACGAGATCACGGTGATCGATCACAAGGAAAAGGTGATCGAGCAGATTTCCAATACCGTCGACGTGATCGGTTACGTCGGCAACGGCGCGGTGTATTCCGTCCTGGAGGAAGCCGGCGCTCGAAATGCGGACCTGCTGCTTGCCGTTACCGATACCGATGAAATCAACCTTTTGACCTGCCTGGTCGCAAACACGCTCGGTGTCAAACGGACGATCGCGCGTGTGCGCAACCCCGAATATGCCGAGAATGCGGCGCTGTTCCACGATTCGTTCGGCGTTGCGATGACGATCAACCCCGAGCGGCAGCTTGCGGGTGAAATCGCGCGGATTCTGCGCTTTCCGAGTGCGACGCGCGTGGAGCTGTTTGCGCGCGGCCGTGCGGAGCTCGTTTCGTGCCATCTGCCCGCCGGCAACCCGGCCGTCGGGCTGAAGCTGTTTGAACTGCCGCAGAAGCTCGGATTGAAAGTACTGGTCTGCGCCGTTCAGCGCGGCGAAGAGGTGATTATCCCGACCGGTAACTTTGCGCTCGCTGCCGAGGATGAATTGTACATGACCGGCGCCCCGCGTGAAGTGGAAAAGGCGTTCCGAAAGCTTGGCATGCTTGCCAACCCGATCAAAAACGTCCTGATCACCGGCGGCGGCAAGGTGACCTATTACCTTGCCCAGGCGCTTGCAGACCGGTTCCGCGTCAAAATCATTGAGCGCGACCGCAAGCGCGCCGAGGAACTGGCCGAGGCGCTGCCGAATGCCGTCGTGCTGCTCGGCGATGCGGCGGATCATGAGCTGCTGACCGAGGAGGGCTTAAAGGATGCCGACGCATTCGTCGCCATGACCGGCATCGACGAGGGAAACATTCTCTCCGCCATGTATGCCAAGCAGCTGAACGTCGGCAAAGTGATCTGCAAGGTCAATACCGACCACCTCAAAACGCTGACCCGCAGCGCAGGCATCGACTCGATCGTTTCCTCGAAAACCGTTACCGCGAACACGATCGTGCGCGTTGTGCGCGCCTATGCCGCAGGGGAAGGCGAAGGCAACGTGCGCGCGCTGTACCGCATTGCGGACGATCGTGCCGAGATGCTCGAATTCGCCGCGACCGCGGATATGACGCGGCTGATCGGTATTCCGCTGAAGGACCTGAAGCTCAAGCGGAATATCCTGATTGCCTGCATCGTTCGCAAGAGCCGTGCAATCATTCCGGGCGGCGCCGACGTGATCGAGCCGAACGACCGCGTGCTTGTCGTAACCTCCGGCCAGCGGCTGACCGAGCTCGTCGGAATTCTGGAGGGCTGATATGAACCGGAAGATGATCGCCTTTACGATCGGGCGTATCCTGCTTGCCGAGGCGGCGCTGATGCTTCCCTCGGTGGTCGTCGGTCTGCTCTATCGCGAGCCCGAAACGTGGGTCTTTCTGCCCGCGATCGGTCTGCTGCTGGTTGCCGGCGGCGTGATCGGCATGCGAAAGCCCCAAAATACCATGATCTTCGCGCGCGACGGATATTTCATCGTCGCCGCATCGTGGATTCTGCTCTCGATTTTCGGCGCGCTGCCGTTTTACTTCTCCGGCAGATTTTCGACGTTCTGGGATTGCTTCTTTGAAATTGCCTCCGGTTTTTCGACGACCGGCGCTTCGATCCTGACCAACATCGATCCGCTGCCGCGGTGCATCCTTTTTTGGCGCAGCTTCAGTCATTGGGTCGGCGGTATGGGCGTGCTGGTATTTGTGCTTGCCATCATGCCGCTCAGTGAGGAACGCTCGCTGCACCTGATGCGCGCCGAGGTTCCCGGTCCCGTCGTCGGCAAGCTCGTACCGCGCATTGCCGATACCGCAAAGATCCTTTACGGCGTGTATACCGGCCTTACTGCGGCGCTCGTTCTGCTGCTGATGCTTGGCGGGATGCCGCTGTATGACGCGCTCTGCTATGCGTTCGGTACCGCGGGCACCGGCGGCTTTGGCATTACCAACGCGGGCGTCAGCCTCTACAACAGCGCATACATCGAAACGGTTATCGCCGTGTTTATGGTTCTATTCGGAATCAACTTCAACCTCTACTATTTTATCCTGATCGGCAAGGTGCGGGACGCGTTCCGGTCGGAAGAGCTGCATGTTTATCTCGGCGTCGTCGCCGCGGCGGTGCTTGCGATCACCCTGAATACCTATCATCTGTATCAGGGCGCATGGGAGACGCTTCGCTATTCGTTCTTCCAGGTTGCAACGATCATTTCCACGACCGGCTTTGCAACCGCCGACTTTGCGAACGATTGGCCCGCCTTCTCACAGATGATCCTTGTTCTGCTGATGTTTACCGGCGCGTGCGCAGGATCGACCGGCGGCGGATTGAAGATGAGCCGCATCATTCTGCTCTTCAAGACAAGCCGCCAGGAGGTGCACCGTCTGATCCATCCGCGCGCCATTCAGGTTGTGCGGCTCGAAAACAAACCCGTCGATCATGCGCTGATCCGTACAACGCTGAGCTTTTTCGTCCTGTATATCGCGATCCTGACGGGGTCCACGCTGCTGCTGTCGCTCGATGAACCGGATCTTGTGACCAACTTTACGGCGTCGCTGGCCTGTCTCAGCAACATCGGCCCGGGGCTCGGCAAGATCGGCCCGACCGGGAATTACGCCTTCTATTCCTCGCCGTCCAAGGTGCTGCTGTCCTTTGCGATGCTGGCCGGCAGGTTGGAGCTGTTCCCGATCTTCGTTCTGTTCAACATCCATACCTATAAAACAAAAAGTGCATCCTAACAGATGCACCTAAACGGTCAAAATGCGGTCTGACCATTTATGCCGAACCAGGCTCCATAGCGGAGCCTGTTTTCTATCGCTCCCGCTGATAGGCGATCCGCGGATCGCCGTTCAAAAGCCGGATCGTTCCGCAGCGGACAAATCCCTCCTTTTGGAGAAGATGCTGCATGATTCGATTGTTTTCATGGGTGTCGATGCGAAGATTGGAGATGCGCGTGTCGCAGTAGGCAAGGCATTCGTGCAGCACGCCCTTTTGCATTCCGTTGCTTGCCACCCGGTGCAGGGTTGCATACGGGCGATCGCTTTGCCATGCGCCGTCGATGACGGAATACGTCGGATCCGCGCCGAAGAGCAGCGCAAATGCGCCGCAGATCCTCCCCTCCCGTTCCACCACATAGCCGTTGCCGTTTTGAATGTCGGCCGCAATCTGCTCGGGCTCGGGCTTGGAATCGCCCCACTGGGTCGGGTTGCCGCTTTGCTGCATGATCGTTCGCGCCGCGGCATAGACCTGAAGCAGCTCCGGATAATCGGCTAAAACTGCGCGGCGAATCATACGGGCTCCGTCCGCACGGGCAGGAGCTCCTTTCGGAGCAGCAGGATCTTGTCCGTCCGCGCAACCTCGCAAAAGCCTGCCGAACGGAACAGCTCGATCGCGGGGTTGTCGATCGCAATGTCGTCATAGAGCACTGCGATTCCGCGCGATTTTGCTGCCGTGCACAGCAGCTCCAGTCCCTCGCGCCCGTATCCGTGGCCGCGATAGGCATCGAGTACGATCACACTGACCATGTATCCGCCCCATTGCGGATCATAATGGAACGCGACTTCGCCGACAAACTCCCCTTTTTCGTTCTTCAGATACCGATAGAAATGCTTTTGCGGATGGTTTGCCACCCACTGCTCGTACCACGCCGCCCATTTCGACTCGGGAAACTCGATCGTGCCGCCCCATGCGGCATTGTAAGACATGGTCTCGGGATCGGCAAGCAGCCGCTGCCGGAAGCCGAGCTCCTCGATCGACGGCATATACAGAGTGGTCATATCGGTCGGATTCCTTTCGTGTTCGTTCGGCTCCCGCCAAGGTTTTTTTCATTATATCATTTCGGATGTGGCCGGTCAAGGAACGGAACTTGTCCGATTCCGTCCGATTCACGCATGTTCTCTCGGGCGGAGTGCGCCGATCGGGGTTCTATTGCACCACGAGCTCCACTCGCTTCTTTTTCCGTTTGGGCAGCGGAAGATTGCGAAGCACCCGCCACCACAGCAGGGTTAAAACGCCAAGCCCCACAACTGCATACAGCACGATGCGCCATGTTTTCCAGTCGTCCCAGACAAGGCCGAGTACAGCGTTGGCGACCGTAAGCAGCAGGGCTCCGCCGATCAGCCACGGAAGGGTCCGTTTGTTGAACACCTGTTTTAGCGGCACGTTCGGAAACAGCAGCTTCCAGACGAGCAGAAACAGACCGATCAGAAGACCCGCTTCCAGCAGCGCATGCAAAACCGCCTGTCCGATCGGCGACTGAACCAAGCCCGTCAACAGAACCGTCAGCACTTCACCGATGCCCCAAAGCGGCAGCAAGATCAATGCGCGCACCGGCAGCGGCAGCGACTGCATCCAAAGGCATGTCCGCTCCTGCCACGTAAACGGTTCGTATTGATCGGTTTCAACGATATAGCTCCGATGCGGGAGCTGATCGACCGTCGCAACGTGCGACGCATCGGACGCGTTCGACGCCTCCGGTTTCAGGAGCTGCGCCGGGTCGCTCACCGCATTGCTCACAAGCAGGCTTGCCGCCGTTACGGTTGCCGCCGTCCCGGCTGCAACGCGCCGTTTGAGTTTTTTGCCCCCGTTTTCCATGATGCTCTCCGAATTAATACAGTTCCCTGTGATGCTCCAGTCCGTCCTCGGCTGTCAGCGAGCGAATCACGCGGCACGGATTTCCCGCCGCCAGCACGCCCGCCGGGATATCGCGCGTAACGACGCTGCCCGCACCGATCACGCTGCCCGCTCCGATCGTCACGCCGCCGCAGATGACGACATTGGCTGCAATCCAGCAGCCGTTGCCGATTGTGATCGGCTTTGCATACTCCCGATCCGTCCATGTCCCGTCCGGCTTCCGATACATGGCCCGATCCGCTGCAAGTAGCGGATGGACCGGCGGCATCAGCGAACAGTTCGGACCGAAAAACACATCGTTTCCGACCGTGACCGGCGCACAGTCGAGCACGGTCAAATTGTAATTGACAAAGCAGCGCGCTCCGAACGCGCTGTAACAGCCATAGTCGAATTGTACCGGCGCATTGATCCAGCTGTTCTCGCCAAGCTGCGGAACAAGCTCCCGCAAAAGCGCAGTCTGCCGCGCTCGATCGTCGGGATCGCAGTCGTTGAACGCCTTGCAAAGCCGCCGCGCGCGCTGCCGCAGTGCCGTCAGCTCCGCATCGGACGGGTCATAGAGCTTGCCTGCAAGCATTTTTTCCAGTTCGGTCATCGGTACAATCCTCCGTTTCATAGAGCGTGCTCGCCAGTTCCATAGCCAAAAACGCAATGCGGTCCTTCTCAAACAGGTTCCGCTCGTTCGACAGGCTTCGCGCATCCCACGTTTCGGCGTCGAGATTATCCGCCGCATAGAAGAATTGCAGCAGCCGTTTCTTTCGGAACTGCGCAACTGCCGCAAGCGCTGAGCACTCCATATCGACCGCAATGCAATCCTCTTTTTTTCGCAGATCAACCAAGGTCCGCGTTTCCCGATAGAAGCCGTCGGTCGTCCAAACCTTGCCTTTGACGTATTCCACGCCGAGATCGTTGAAAACCCGTTCGGCAGCGGACAGCGTATCGACATTGACCGCGATCGTTTCGCTTGCCGGAGCATAATGATAGCTTGTCCCTTCGTCACGCACAGCGGATGTCGGCAAGATAACCCCGCAATCGCGGATCGAGCCGTCAAGCACGCCGCAGGTGCCGAACACGACGACGGCCTTTGCGCCGAACACAAAGATGTCCTCGAGCATCCCGACACATCCGGCAGCACCGACGCGCGAAAGGTACAGCGCAAAGTCGCAGCCCTTCCAGCTTGCGCGGTAAACGGCAATCGACCCGTTTGCGTCCCCGCTGACCGCCTCCCGGATCGGCTCGGCAGAAAGCTCCCTGCACAGACGTTCAAACGTCACGCCGGAAAAGCAGGTCACCGCAACGGCCGGAAAGCCCGGAACGGCAGAAACAATGTCCTCCGGGTTGATGACAGCCGTTGGATCGGAACGGAACGATTCGGTAATCATTTCAGGCACCCTTTACTTTTTCTTCAGTATAGCCGAAAACCGGCTTTTTGTCCATACCGACGCCGTTTTTGTCGGTTTTTGCCGGGCGGTTGACAGGCTTGCAAAAGCGGAGTATAATACACAAGTAAAGAAGTAGGGATTAAAAATCTCAAACAAGGCTCCGCCAATTCGCGGAACGGAGGAATGTATGGATCAATACAACGTGACCGGAATGAGCTGCGCCGCATGCGCCGCGCGCGTCGAAAAGGCTGTGAACGCGGTCGACGGCGTGACGGGCTGCTCGGTCAGCCTTCTGACCAATTCGATGGGCGTGGAGGGCACCGCAAGTCCCGCCGCAATCATTGCCGCGGTGGAAAACGCGGGCTACGGCGCTTCGCAAAAGCGTCCTGCCCAGGCTGCCGTCGCGGACGCTGCGGACGCGTTGAAGGACCGCGAAACGCCTGTTTTGCAGAAGCGGTTGATCGCATCGATCGTTCTGCTTCTCCCGCTGATGTATGTTTCGATGGGACATATGATGTGGGGCTGGCCGCTTCCGCGCTTTTTTGACAACAACCACGTCGCGATGGGCATTGTACAGCTCGTGCTTGCCGCGGCGATCATGGTCATCAACCAGAAGTTCTTCATCAGCGGTTTCAAAGCGCTTTGGCACCGCGCGCCGAACATGGATACGCTCGTTGCGCTCGGCTCGTTCGTATCGTTTGCTTGGAGCGTCGGCGTACTGCTTGCCATGACCCGCGCGGTCGCGGACGGCGATCGGGAAGCCGTGATGCGGTACATGATAAACTTCTACTTTGAATCGGCAGCGATGATCCTGACGCTGATTACGGTCGGCAAGATGCTCGAGGCACGGTCCAAGGGCAAGACGACCGACGCGCTGAAGGGGCTGATGAAGCTTGCGCCGAAAACCGCCGTATTGTGGAAAGACGGCAAGGAGACCGAGGTGCCGATCGCGCAGGTGCAGATCGGCGACTGCTTTGTCGTGCGGCCGGGCGACAGCATCCCGGTCGACGGCATTGTGCTTGAGGGAACCAGCGCCGTCAACGAATCCGCCCTGACCGGTGAAAGCATCCCGGTTGACAAGGCCGCGGGCGACACGGTCTCGGCGGCGACGGTCAATCAATCCGGCTGGCTGCGCTGCAGGGCGACGCGCGTCGGTGAGGATACGACGCTGTCACAGATCATTCGCATGGTCAGCGACGCTGCGGCAACCAAAGCCCCGATTGCGAAGATTGCGGACAAGGTTTCCGGCGTGTTCGTGCCGGTCGTGATTGCGATTGCAATTGTGACGCTGCTTGTGTGGCTGCTGGTCGGGCAGCAATTCGGCTATGCGCTTGCGCGCGGGATCTCGGTGCTGGTCATCAGCTGTCCCTGTGCGCTCGGCCTTGCGACACCGGTTGCGATCATGGTTGGCAACGGTGTCGGCGCCAAGAACGGCATCCTGTTTAAGACCGCCGTCTCGCTCGAACAGGCTGGCAAGGTCGATGTAATTGCGCTCGACAAGACCGGAACGATCACCAAGGGCGAGCCGCAGGTGACGAACGTCATCCCGTTCGGCATGTCCGACGTTGCGCTTGTAAAGCTTGCGGCATCCGTGGAGCAGCGCAGCGAGCACCCGCTTGCCAAGGCGATCCTTGCTTACGCGAATGAAAAAGGCGTTCTGTGCGAACCGATTGCAAACTTTCGGGCATTGGTCGGCAGCGGTGTCTCGGCAATCGTGCTGCAGCAAACGATTCTCGGCGGCAGTCTCCGCTTCATGGAAACGCAGACAAACGTTCCGGAAGCCGTGAAAAAACAGGCCGAAGCGTTGTCCGACGGCGGCAAAACGCCGCTGCTGTTTGCGCGGGACGGCGTCCTGATCGGCATCATCGCGGTTGCCGACGTAATGAAGGACGACAGTCCCGAAGCCATTTCACAGCTTCGCAGGATGGGCATTCGCGTGGTCATGCTGACCGGTGACAACGAACGTACGGCAAAGGCCATCGGCAGGGCCGCAGGCGTGGATGACGTCATTGCAAGCGTGCTGCCGGACGGCAAGGAGGCCGTAATCCGCGACTTGTCCAAATATGGCAAGGTCGCCATGGTCGGCGACGGCATCAACGACGCGCCCGCTCTGACCCGCGCGGACATCGGCATTGCGATCGGTGCCGGAACGGACGTAGCCATTGACGCTGCGGACGTTGTGCTGATGCATTCGCGCCTTTCTGACGTGCCCGCCGCAATCCGGCTTTCCCGCGCGACGCTGCGCAACATCCATGAAAACCTGTTCTGGGCATTTATTTACAACATCATCGGCATTCCGCTTGCCGCAGGCGTATTCATCCCGCTGTTCGGCTGGGAGCTGAATCCGATGTTTGGCGCCGCTGCCATGAGCCTGTCCAGCTTCTGCGTCGTAACCAACGCGCTGCGTCTGAATCTGTTCCGGCTGCACGACGCATCGCATGATCGGCCGAAGCGCCGTAAAGCGCACCCGGTCGAATCCGCATCAGAAGGGAAGCCCTCTCCCGCACCCGTCGCCTGCGAGCCGGAACAGGCGAATGAAACGCTGACGCTCTCGGTCGAGGGTATGATGTGCCCGCACTGCGAAGCGACGGTCAAAAAGGCGCTCGAAGCGCTCCCGTTTATCGACGAAGCCACGGCCGATCACGAAGCAAATGCCGTAACCGTCCGCCTTTCGGCTTCGATCGACGAACCCGCCGTGCAGGCCGCAATCGAAAAAGAAGGCTATGCGTACCGCGGAATCGTAAAATAACCGATTCAAAAAGCTGTCAGGGAATCGCGT
>Ga0310697_10006271_pt1 | contig 11335 bp, 7 predicted proteins | sample 172DNAGHGlowgp2_FD_203883 | JGI IMG/M metagenome (GOLD analysis project Ga0310697, IMG submission 203883) | Sheep rumen microbial communities from Palmerston North, Manawatu-Wanganui, New Zealand - 1728 DNA GHGlow gp2 (v2) (version 2) | ecosystem: Host-associated > Mammals > Digestive system >... | reverse complement strand
GGACGAGGCTGTCGCTCAGGACTACTCGATCATCTTCAACACCCTGCAGAAAGACCCGTCGAACTCCGAGAAGGAGGCCGTGCTCTATATCTACCGTCAGTTGCGTAACGCAGATCCTGCCGATGATGCCAGTGCACGTGAGGTGATCCAGAACCTCTTCTTCTCTGACAAGCGCTATGACCTGGGTGATGTGGGCCGCTACCGTATCAACAAGAAACTGGGTCTCGACACCAGCATGGATGTCCGCGTGCTGACGAAGGAGGATATCATTGAGATTATCAAGTACCTGATCCAACTCGTGAACTCGAAGGCTGCCGTCGATGATATCGACCACCTGTCGAACCGTCGCGTGCGCACCGTTGGTGAGCAGTTGTCGAACCAGTTCTCCATCGGTCTGGCCCGTATGAGCCGTACCATCCGTGAGCGTATGAACGTACGTGATAATGAGGTGTTCACACCGACGGACCTGATCAACGCCAAGACGATCTCCAGCGTAATCAACTCGTTCTTCGGAACGAACCCGCTGTCACAGTTCATGGACCAGACGAACCCGCTGGCCGAGGTGACCCACAAGCGTCGTCTCTCAGCCCTGGGTCCTGGCGGTCTGTCGCGTGAGCGTGCCGGTTTCGAGGTGCGTGACGTACACTATACACACTACGGTCGTCTCTGTCCGATTGAGAGTCCTGAAGGCCCGAATATCGGTCTGATTTCGTCGCTGTGTGTGTATGCTAAGATCAACGAACTCGGCTTCATCGAGACACCTTACCGTAAGGTGGAGAATGGTGTGGTCAATCTGAATAACGACGATATCGTCTATCTGACTGCCGAGGAGGAGGAAGACCACGTGATTGGTCAGGGTAATGCCCCGCTGAACGACGATGGTACCTTTATCCGCAAGGTGGTGAAGTGCCGTCAGGATGCCGACTTCCCCGTCGTGCCCCCTGCACAGGTCGACCTGATGGACGTGTCGCCCCAGCAGATTGCCTCTATTGCCGCTTCGCTCATTCCGTTCCTGGAGCACGATGATGCCCACCGTGCACTGATGGGATCGAACATGATGCGCCAGGCCGTTCCCCTGTTGCACAACGAGGCACCTATCGTGGGTACCGGTATTGAGAAGCAGGTCTGCGAGGACTCTCGCACGATGATTACTGCCGAGGGCGATGGTGTCATCGACTACGTAGACGCCACCACCATCCGCATTCTGTATGACCGTACCGAGGACGAGGAATTCGTCAGCTTCGAGCCCGCCTTGAAGGAATACCGCATTCCCAAGTTCCGTCGTACGAACCAGAATATGACCATCGACCTGCGTCCTATCTGTGATAAGGGTCAGCGTGTGAAGAAGGGTGATATCCTGACTGAGGGTTATGCCACCGAGAATGGTGAGCTGGCACTGGGTCGTAACCTGCTCGTGGCCTACATGCCTTGGAAGGGTTACAACTACGAGGATGCCATCGTGCTCAACGAGCGCATCGTTCGTGAGGACATACTGACTTCTGTACACGTCGATGAGTATTCGCTGGATGTCCGCGAGACCAAGCGTGGTGCCGAGGAGTTCACTGCCGACATCCCCAATGTCAGCGAGGAGGCTACCAAGGATCTGGATGACAACGGTATCATCCGTGTCGGTGCCCGTGTAGAGCCCGGTGACATTCTGATCGGTAAGATCTCGCCGAAGGGTGAGAGCGATCCCTCGCCTGAGGAGAAGCTGCTTCGTGCCATCTTCGGCGACAAGGCTGGTGATGTGAAGGACTCTTCACTGAAGGCCAATCCTTCGCTGACTGGTGTCATCATCGACAAGAAGCTCTTTACGCGTGCTGTGAAGACCCGTCAGACCAAGCAGCAGGACAAGATCACGCTGGCTAAGATTGACGAGGAGCATCAGGCAAAGATCGACGATCTGAAGGACATCCTGATCGAGAAGCTGGTAACCCTGACGAAGGGTAAGACCTCGATGGGTGTGAAGGACTATACCGGTGCTGAGATTATTGCCAAGGGCGCTAAGTTTACGATGACTGCCCTGAAGAATCTCGAGTATGGTGACATCCAGCTGAGCAACTGGACCAACGACGAGCACAAGAACGAGCTCATTGCCAAGCTGGTCATTAACTATATGAAGAAGTTCAAGCTTCTGGATGCTGAGAACAAGCGTAAGAAGTTTGCCATCACCATTGGTGACGAGCTGCCTTCGGGTATCCTGCAGATGGCCAAGGTCTATGTGGCCAAGAAGCGTAAGATTGGTGTCGGTGACAAGCTCGCCGGACGTCACGGTAACAAGGGTATCGTCTCGAAGGTGGTACGCCAGGAGGATATGCCGTTCCTCGAGGATGGTCGTCCTGTCGACCTGGTGCTGAACCCGCTGGGTGTGCCTTCACGTATGAACCTCGGTCAGATTTTCGAGGCTATCCTCGGTGCTGCCGGTAAGAAGCTGGGTGTGAAGTTTGCTACGCCTATCTTCGATGGTGCTAAGTTGGAAGACCTCGCTGAGTGGACCGACAAGGCCGGTCTGCCCCGCCTGTGCTCTACCCACTTGTATGATGGTGAGACGGGTGAGAAGTTCGACCAGCCTGCTACGGTGGGTATCACCTACTTCCTGAAGCTCGGCCATATGGTTGAGGATAAGATGCACGCCCGTTCTATCGGTCCGTACAGCTTGATTACCCAGCAGCCGCTTGGTGGTAAGGCACAGTTCGGTGGACAGCGTTTCGGTGAGATGGAGGTCTGGGCACTCGAGGCATTCGGTGCATCGCATGTGCTGCAGGAGATCCTGACCATCAAGTCGGATGATGTTGTAGGCCGTTCGAAGGCTTACGAGGCCATCGTCAAGGGTGAGCCCATGCCTACTCCTGGTATTCCTGAGTCGCTCAACGTGCTGTTGCATGAGTTGAAGGGTCTTGGTCTCAGTATCAAGATGGACTAATCTGAGAGTTTAAAGTTTAAAGATTAAAGATTAAAGTTTGAAATATGGCTTTCAAGAAAGATACAAAAGTAAAGAGCAACTTTACCAAGATTACCATCGGACTGGCTTCTCCTGAGGAGATCCTTGAGAGTTCGTTTGGTGAGGTTACCAAGCCTGAGACCATCAACTATCGTACCTATAAGCCCGAGCGCGACGGTCTGTTCTGCGAGCGCATCTTCGGTCCTACGAAGGACTACGAGTGTGCCTGCGGCAAGTACAAGCGTATCCGTTACAAGGGTATTGTCTGTGACCGCTGTGGTGTTGAGGTGACTGAGAAGAAGGTGCGCCGTGAGCGTGTGGGACACATCGAGTTGGTGGTTCCCGTGGCTCACATCTGGTATTTCCGCAGCCTGCCTAACAAGATTGGCTATCTGCTGGGTCTGCCCACCAAGAAGCTCGATGCCATCATCTACTACGAGCGTTACGTGGTTATCCAGCCCGGTGTGCTGGCTGGCAAGAAGGACTCTGAGGGCAATCCCGCCCTGGGTTCACAGATGTACGACCTGTTGACTGAAGAGGAGTATAACGAGATTGTCGACAACCTCTCTGAGGATAACTACTATCTGGACGACAGCGATCCTAATAAGTTCATCGCCAAGATGGGTGCTGAGGCCATCTACGACCTGCTCATCAAGCTCGACCTTGACTCGTTGAGCTATGAGCTGCGCGACCGTGCCAACAGCGACTCTTCCGTACAGCGTAAGAATGAGGCTCTGAAGCGCCTGCAGGTTGTTGAGGCTTTCCGCTCGAGTGTCGAGAAGGGTGTCAACCGTCCGGAGTGGATGATTATGAAGATCATTCCCGTTACTCCTCCCGAGTTGCGTCCCCTCGTTCCCCTGGATGGTGGCCGTTTCGCTACGTCCGACCTGAACGACCTCTACCGTCGTGTCATCATTCGTAACAACCGTCTGAAGAGACTGATTGAGATCCATGCTCCCGAGGTCATTCTGCGCAACGAGAAGCGTATGCTGCAGGAGGCTGTCGACTCGCTGTTCGACAACAGCCGCAAGTCGTCTGCTGTCAAGAGCGAGAGCAACCGTCCGTTGAAGTCACTCTCCGACTCGCTGAAGGGTAAGCAGGGACGTTTCCGTCAGAACCTGCTCGGTAAGCGTGTCGACTATTCAGCACGTTCGGTGATTGTTGTAGGTCCTGAGCTGAAGATGGGTGAGTGCGGTCTGCCTAAACTGATGGCTGCCGAGTTGTATAAGCCGTTTATCATCCGCAAGCTCATCGAGCGCGGCATTGTGAAGACCGTGAAGTCGGCCAAGAAGATTGTCGACCGCCGCGAGCCCGTCATCTGGGACATCCTGGAGAACGTCATGAAGGGCCATCCCGTGCTCTTGAACCGTGCACCAACACTGCACCGTCTGGGTATCCAGGCCTTCCAGCCCAAGCTCATCGAGGGTAAGGCTATCCAGCTGCACCCGTTGGCATGTACGGCTTTCAACGCTGACTTCGATGGTGACCAGATGGCTGTCCACCTCCCCTTGTCGAATGAGGCAATCCTGGAGGCACAGATCCTGATGCTGCAGAGCCACAACATTCTGAACCCCGCCAATGGTGCTCCTATCACCGTTCCTTCACAGGATATGGTGCTCGGACTCTACTATATCTCAAAGATCCGCCCGGGTGCCAAGGGTGAAGGTCTGACCTTCTATGGTCCCGAAGAGGCTATCATCGCCCACAACGAGGGTAAGTGCGACCTGCACGCCCATGTGAAGGTGATGGTCGACGATATTGTTGATGGCAAGCCCGTCAAGCACATGGTCGAGACCTCTGTCGGTCGTGTCATCGTGAATGGCATCATCCCCGAGCAGGTGGGCTATGTCAATAAGATTATCTCTAAGAAGTCTCTGCGCGACATCATTGCCGACGTTATCAAGAATGTTGGTTTCGCTGAGGCCTGTGAGTTCCTCGATGGTATCAAGAACCTTGGTTACCGCATGGCTTACGAGGCCGGTCTGTCGTTCAACCTCGACGATATCATCATCCCCGAGTCGAAGAAAGACCTGGTGGAGAAGGGTAATGCCGAGATTCAGCAGATTACTGAGAACTATAACATGGGTTTCATCACCGACAACGAGCGTTACAACCAGGTTATCGATACCTGGACCCATATCAACAACGACCTCGGCAATGTGCTGATGAAGGAGATGACCGAGGCCGACCAGGGCTTCAACGCCGTATTCATGATGCTCGACTCTGGTGCCCGTGGTAGTAAGGACCAGATTCGTCAGCTCTCTGGTATGCGTGGTCTGATGGCCAAGCCCCAGAAGGCCGGTGCTGAGGGCGCTCAGATTATTGAGAACCCCATTCTGTCAAACTTCAAGGAAGGTATGTCGGTGCTGGAGTACTTCATCTCTACCCACGGTGCCCGTAAGGGTCTGGCCGATACCGCTATGAAGACTGCCGACGCCGGTTATCTGACCCGTCGTCTCGTTGACGTGTCACACGACGTGATTATCAACGAGGAAGACTGCGGTACGCTGCGTGGTCTGGTCTGCACCGCCCTGAAGAATGGCGATGAGGTCATCTCTACGCTCTACGAGCGCATCCTCGGTCGTGTCTCTGTGCACGATATCATCCATCCTTCTACTGGTGAACTCATTGTGGCTGCCGGTGAGGAGATTACCGAGCCTATCGCCCAGATCATCGAAGACTCTCCCATCGAGAGCGTCGAGATTCGTTCCGTGCTCACCTGTGAGTCGAAACATGGCGTCTGCATGAAGTGTTACGGACGTAACCTTGCTACCCGTAAGATGGTACAGAAGGGTGAGGCTGTCGGTGTGATTGCTGCTCAGGCCATTGGTGAGCCTGGTACTCAGCTGACACTGCGTACGTTCCACGCCGGTGGTGTGGCTGCCAATGCTGCAGCCAATGCCAGCATCGTGGCTAAGAACGATTCTAAGATTGAACTCGAGGAAGTTCGTACCGTTCCGTTCGACGAGGACGGCAACGAGTGCGAGATGGTAGTCAGCCGTCTGGGTGAACTGCGCTTCGTCGATATCAATACCAAGATTGTGCTTTCTACCGTCAACGTTCCTTACGGTTCGTCACTCTACTTCAAACATGGCGATATCGTGAAGAAGGGCGACAAGATTGCCCAGTGGGACCCCTTCAATGCCGTCATCGTTACCGAGTATGCCGGTACGCTGAAGTTCCACGACGTTATCGAGGGTGTCACCTTCCGTGCCGAGACCGACGATACCACCGGTCTGACCGAGAAGATTGTCACCGAGTCGCGCGACAAGCTGAAGGTTCCTACCTGCGATATCATCGGTGCCAATGGTGAGGTTGTCGGAACCTATAACTTCCCTGTGGGTGGTCACGTGGTTGTTGAGGACGGTCAGACCGTCAAGACTGGTGAGACCCTCGTCAAGATTCCTCGTGCTGCTGCCAAGGGTGGTGATATCACCGGTGGTCTGCCCCGTGTCACCGAGCTCTTCGAGGCTCGTAACCCGTCGAATCCCGCTATCGTATCCGAAATCGATGGTGAGGTCACCATGGGTAAGGTCAAGCGTGGTAACCGTGAGATTGTCGTCACCTCGAAGACTGGTGAGCAGCGCAAGTATCTGGTATCGCTCTCGAAGCAGATCCTGGTTCAGGAGCACGACGCTGTACGTGCCGGTACACCGCTCTCTGACGGTGTCATCACGCCTGCCGACATTCTGGCCATCAAGGGTCCCACGGCTGTCCAGGAATACATCGTCAACGAGGTTCAGGACGTCTATCGCTTGCAGGGTGTGAAGATCAACGACAAGCACTTCGAAATCATCGTTCGTCAGATGATGCGCAAGGTACAGATCAACGATCCCGGCGACACCATCTTCCTGGAGCAGGAGATTGTCGACAAGCTCGACTTCGCCGAGGAGAACGACCGCATCTGGGGTAAGAAGGTGGTCATCGACGCCGGTGACTCCGAGCACTTCCAGAAGGGTCAGATTGTCACTGCCCGCAAGCTGCGCGACGAGAATTCGACGCTGAAGCGCCGCGACATGAAACTCGTTCAGGTGCGCGATGCCGTGCCTGCAACGTCAACGCAGATTCTGCAGGGTATCACCCGTGCCGCTCTGCAAACCAAGTCGTTCATGTCCGCTGCATCGTTCCAGGAGACCACCAAGGTGCTCAACGAGGCTGCCATCCGCGGCAAGAGCGACAACCTGGAGGGCATGAAGGAGAATGTGATCTCGGGTCACCTGATTCCTGCCGGTACCGGTCTGCGCGAGTTCGAGAAGATCATCGTCGGCTCCAAGGAGGAGTACGAACGCATGCAGGCTAACCGCAAGAACGTGCTCGACTTTGCCGAGGAAGTGCTCGACGACTAATCCCGTCGAATCCTACTAATAGATAAGAAAAGACCCCAGCCCGTCAAGGCTGGGGTCTTTCTTTCGGTTTGTCCTATATGTTAACAAATTATAATTTCTTTGCTTCAAATTTGCAAGTTTAAGAAATAAACAATATCTTTACAGTATTAGTTTATATTTTCAACCTACTACTATATTATTATGAGAACGAAACAGACGATTCTAACTTTTCTATTCATTGCCTTTTCAATGGGAATGAAGGCTCAGAGTGAAAATGCCCTCCAAAACGTGAGTGTGATGGAACTGGACTACACCGTTAAGGAAGCTCCCAAGTCAGATCTGGGGACAGTGGTGAGTGCCGTACTCGATGTGTTGGCAGACCAGACAACCTCAGAGCAGCCGGGCTATGCCGAGGCAGTACGTGCCAGTGTTATTACAGCATTGGGCTATGTCCGCCGTTTCCAAGTGACCGACGGCCGACAGGTGGCTCCCACCGACGAGACGAACATCATTGTCGACGGAACCATCAATTACATCTCTACAACGTTGGAGATGAAGTTGCAACCGAACAAAAAAGACAAGATTCCGCAGTATTATGCCCAGATTGGTGTGACGCTGAACCTGAAGGATGCGGCAACGGGCACTGTGCTGAATAGTCAAGTGTTCGAGGTGAACAAGTCGGGATGGGCTTGGGTAAAAAGCATCGATACGGCTATGAAGAATGCATTGGAAAGTCTGCGCGGCAGGGTGATGAAGTACTACAATACGGTATATCCCTATTCGGCCAACATCCTAGAGCGTGGCACCGAGAAGAACGACAAGCAAAAGGAACTGTACATCGACTTGGGCAGTATGCATGGTCTTCAGGAGGGCACACACTTCGATGTTTATGTCATTGGCAGCATCGGTGGCAAAGAAACTCGCAAGTTGATTGGCCGTCTGAAGGTCAGGCAGATAGAAGGCGACGAGGTGAGTCTCTGTAAGGTCGTCTCCGGCAAAAAGGAGATCAAGGCTGCACTCGACGCTCAGCAAAAAATATTGATCATCTCTACCGACTAAAGAAATAAGAAGAAACAATAAACAATAACTAAAAAACTAACGATTATATCACGGGGATGACGTACCCCCTGATACACGAACTCGATGCCCTTGGTGCCTTGCAAGTTTCGCTAAGTCAATTGGCTCACTATCTTGCAGACCACTCCAACCTAAGTCAAAGCTATGCCACACTCTACCAGCAGTTAAAAGACTATCGTGCGGAGCACATGACTTATTCTACTTAAGACGATGTTAATGTCGTTCTGCGGTAATTGTATGATTGCCGATAGTATCGCTGTAGCTGTTCAGAGAGGAAAGAACGGCTTATAAGTTCTTGGGCGAGGGGATGCTCAGCTGCAAAGAAATCCAGTTCACGTTTGACAATGCGGGGAGACAGGCCAATGCGACGTCCGAATTCTTCAAAGTCCTGACGACTGACGGTGTGGGTATCCGAGAACTGCATCCCCTCGCGGAACAAACCCTTGTCGAGTGCTAAAATTCGAGGCTCATACAGGTGCAAGCTCGTGTTGATTAGGTCGTAGGCAGGCGTCAGGTGGTATTCACCATCACCGCGGTTCATCAGCGAGAAGTTCTTCAGATGGGCATCGTCGTTCAAGATAAGGTAGTTGAAGACCACAATACGGAAGAACTTGAGTACTTCCACAGGTGCTGCTTTGGTATAACGACGGATGATTTCGGCACACTCTTCATAACTCAGATTGCTATACTTGTAATCACTGCCGCCATTGGCCTTGGTCAATCCGCCCAACGAGGCCAGATCCTCCTGTTGGTACTTACCACCATCAGGAGCCACATCGAAGCGGCGCGTCAAATATGCTGCCTCGCCATCGCGGAAAAAGCATAGTGCGTTGGCCGCCGTCTCGATATGATAGACCTGTGAGGCAATCTGCATACTCAGGTGTTCATTGGCAGGACAGTATTTCCGTTCCAACAAAGAATACGACGATGGGGCGGGCTTTAGAATATACTGACCTCGCTGTCCGTCAGCGGGTCTGACAAGCTGGTTTTCTGCATTGAGCACCAGGCTTGCCTTGGGCTGTACGCCAGAAAGGGATATGCGCCCTACATGACGGGCGTATTCTTCCGTATCAGTACCTTCATTGTTTGGACTGTCGAACCCCAGAATATGCGAAACTTCCTTGCCGTCAAACAACAGCTTACGGGCAGTAGGCGAATAGGTGTCAAAACCTTCAGCCAACGTAGAGGGACAAACGTTCAGTGTTTCCATCATGCCATGGGTTTTATGGTAACAGCACCTATCGTATCCTCTTGAGCCGTTGCCAATAGGATGCCGAAGTCATCGTTTTCGTCAATATGCAGCAACTGGGATTGTGTCTGACGATTGGCTCCCTCAGAGAGCATATTAAAGAAGTATGGAAAGAGATGGGGACTGCGGTATGACTCCACACGTACAGGCATGGCAATACAAACGGGTGCACCAGCGTACCCTTTCAGATAGGTGAAGATATACTGGCGGTCGTCCGTCTCTTGCAGGATGCCAGCCTCCACATCGTGAACAAACACCTTACACTGTCTCATAATCCAATGTCTTTAGGTTAATATCCATTTGAAGACCAAGTGTGTCGAGGATGGTCAGCAAGGTATTGAGTTGCGGATTGCCCTCTCCCCGCTCGATAGCCACCAGCGTGTTCAGTCCCACACAGGCCAAATCGGCAAGCGTCTGCTGGTTTACCCCCAGATGCTTCCGTCGTTCCTTGATAATCGTTCCTATATCTTTCGTGTCCATAATCACAATAAGTTGTGAATTTGCTGCAAAGATAGGAAAAAAAAATGAATCGACCAAGCAAAATCACAATAAATTGTGAAATACAGATAAAAAAGTATACCATTCGTATACTTGGTATCCAAAAAACGGCTTGTCCCCCTGGAAGATGCCATGATGGAATTGCTGAAGAAATACATGAAGAGTTTTTCTTTGGATATGCCTGGCAAAGAAACTCCCCCGCTCTTCTACAACACATGGGGTGAGAAACTCACCAATCCTGGAATCTCCTATGTCATCACCAAATATGCATCAATGGCTCGATTACTGAATTCCGACATCATACCGGAGAAGATCAGTCCGCATGTCTTCCGACACTCAAGGGCCATGCATCTTCTGCAAGCAGGAGTCAATTTGGTTTATATACGTGATATCCTTGGGCATGTCTCTATACAGACAACTGAGATTTATGCCCCGCGCACTGATTGTCGGTCACCGCGACTTGGATCCCACGAAGGACTGCCCAGGCTTCCCCGGCATCGCTAGCGAATATAAGGACCTGCAGCCTAAATAGCTGTAGGTCTTTTTTTCTTTTGTGGAAAAAATCAAATATGATTTGTTTATTTGCTCGCTTATTCGTACCTTTGCAGTCTGAAAGATAAGTAATAGATGAAAGTAAAAAGATAAAAGTTATTATGAACGAGAATGAGAACAAGCAGCAGGGACAGCTGCAGATAGAGTTGCCACAGGACGTGGCGCAGGGTGAGTATGCCAACTTTGCCATCATCACCCATTCGAGTAGTGACTTCGTGGTGGACTTCGCACGGGTATTGCCCGGAGTGCCTAAGGCACAGGTGAGGAGTCGTGTGATTCTGGCTCCGGAACATGCCAAAAGGCTGTTGGGAGCGCTGCAGGAAAACATTGTGCGCTACGAGCGCGAATTCGGCCCGATTAAGATTCCCAATCAGGAGTCGCGCACCATTGCTCCGTTCAATGTGGGTAAGGGAGAAGCCTGAATAAGGAGTTAATAATTCTTAAAACACTTATATTATGTTAAAAAGCATAATGTGAGCGTTTTTTTGTTTCCATTAAATTAGGTGGAATGAAATAAAAGTCGTACCTTTGCAGCCCGAAACGCCTTTTTGCAGGGATGCATGAGGCGTAACTGGTTGAATTTGAACAAAATAATATATAATTAAATTAAAAAAGTAAAAGTATTATGCCTACAATTTCACAATTGGTAAGAAAAGGCAGAAAGGTGCTCGTTGACAAGAGCAAGTCGCCCGC
>Ga0310697_10006270_pt1 | contig 11335 bp, 9 predicted proteins | sample 172DNAGHGlowgp2_FD_203883 | JGI IMG/M metagenome (GOLD analysis project Ga0310697, IMG submission 203883) | Sheep rumen microbial communities from Palmerston North, Manawatu-Wanganui, New Zealand - 1728 DNA GHGlow gp2 (v2) (version 2) | ecosystem: Host-associated > Mammals > Digestive system >... | reverse complement strand
TTGGCGGCGTGAACGATCGGCGTAAAGCCGCGCGCCTTGATCCGCGCGACGAATGCGTCGAAGCGCTTCGCCTGCAGATGCGTAAAGGCGGGGTCGGATTCGGACTTCGCAAAATGCGTGAACACGCCGTCCATCTTGACGTGCGGACAAGCGTCGAAGGCGTCGAGAAGCGCGTCGAGCGAAGCCTCGTCGGGCACGCCGATGCGGCGCATGCCGGTGTCGAGCTTGACGTGCACGTGCGCGTCCTTGCCCGCCGCGATCGCGCAGCGCTCCAGATCAAAGATCTGTTCGGGCAGGAATTCCGCAAGCGTCAGATCGTACGCGACGGCCATCGCCGCATGATCGGGATCGGTCACGCCGAGCACAAGGATCGGAAGCTTGATCCCCTCGATACGCAGCCGGAAGCCCTCCTCCGGAATGGCGACGGCAAACATATCGCACGCGCCGGACTGCTCGAGATACCGTCCGACCTCGACGATGCCGTGACCGTAGGCGTTCGCCTTGATGACGGCGAGAAATTTCGTTTCGGGTTTGAGCCTGCGCTTGGCGAGCCGGATATTCTTTAACAACGCGGGCAAATGAATGACCGCATGCGTACTGCGAAGCATAACGATACCCCCTTTTTGAACCGAATCGATTGTACAAAAAACGCTTGAAAAAGTCAATTCCTTTTCCCGGAAACCGTCGATTTTCCGTCTGGACATATAATATCGAAAAAATGTTAACAATTTATTCAAAAACACTTGCATTTTCTATACCTTGGTGCTAAAATGGGATACACAATACAAGATATAGGGGTTTCTATGGTCAGAATCATTGCAGGAGATGCGCGCGGGCGAAAGCTCGAAACGCTCGAAGGCCTTGAGACCCGGCCGACGCTGGACCGCGTCAAGGAAGCGGTTTTCGGCGCGCTGCAGTTTCAAATCCCCTATGCCGAGGTGCTGGATCTGTTTTCGGGAAGCGGAAACTTAGGGCTCGAGGCGGCGTCCCGCGGGGCGAAGCGCGTGGTCTTGAACGACCGCAGTCCGCAAAGCGTTTCGATCATTCGAAAAAACGTCGACGCGCTCGGATTTTCCGACCGGTGCGAGGTTTTGAACCTCGATTACGCCGCGGCGATCGACCGGCTCCGTTCGACGGACGCACGGTTCGATCTCGCGTTTCTGGATCCGCCGTATCGCGAAGGACTTTTGAAGGACGCGGTGCGAAGGCTTTTTGAAAGCGGACGGATCAAGGCGGGCGGACTTGTGATTGCAGAGCACGCGGCGGATACTGCGCCGCAGAGCGAACCCGGTGTCTACCGCGTCGTGAAAACCAAGCGATTCGGCAAATGCGGGTATTCGGTGATCGAGGAGGACAACGCATGAAGATCGGCGTGTATCCGGGCAGTTTCGACCCGTTCACGATCGGGCATCTCGACGTTTTGAAAAACGCCGCGGGACTGTTCGATACGGTTTACGTGGCGGTGCTGAACAACAGCGCGAAATCGCCGGTGTTCTCGGTGGAGGAACGCGTGGGCATGATCGACCGCATGATCGCAGCGGAGGGTCTCAGCAACGTCCGTTCCGGTTCGTTCGCGGGGCTTCTGGTCGATTACGCGAAGCAGATCGGCGCGCAGTACATCATCCGCGGCCTTCGCGCGATCACGGATTTTGAGTACGAGTTTCAGATCGACGCCGTGAACCGGCATCTGAACCCGGACGTGCGGACGGTGTATTTCATGGCGAACCCGGCGCATTCGTTCCTGTCGAGCTCGAACGTGCGTGAAATCGGAGAAATGGGCGGATCCATCGAAGGATTGGTTCCGGCTTGTAATTATGACTATATTCTGGAAAGGTTGGCAAGGCAGAAATGAACGGCGTACAGACGATGAAGATCTTCAGCATTCTCTCGAAGATCGAGCAGCTTGTTTCGGAGAGTCCGAAACCCAGATTCAATAACGCGGGCAGCCGCCGCATCATCGATGAGGAGGAGCTTCTGGCGCTTCTTGATGATCTCAAGGCGACGATTCCGGAGGACATCCGCAGAGCGAGCGGCATCATCGCGGAAAAGGACAACACCCTTCGCGACGCGAACGAGCAGGCGGATCAGATCGTAGCGGACGCGCAGAAGGAAGCGAACGAACTGCACGAGCAGGCGCAGGAGGCGGCGGAGAACGTCTATCGTCAGGCGGTTGCGGAGTACGAAGCGCTCGTCGCGCAGGAGAGCGTCTATCAGGAAGCCGTGAAACGTGCGGACGATCTGCACCGTGCGGCGGAAGAAAACGCGGATTCCATCTGCAACGGCGCGCGCGCCTATGCCGACGATATCCTTTCCGATGTGCAGCGGTATCTGAACGACTACATGAAGATGATCAACGGCAACCGCGAAGAACTCGACGTTCGCAGAAAGCCTGTCGCGCCGGAGCTCGAGATCCCCGCGCCCGAACCGAACCCGATCGCCGCAAAGATCTCCGAGCCGCGCCGTGAGCCGGCCCGCCGCCCGGAACCCGCGCAGCAGCAGCCGCGTCCCGCAGCGCCCGCGCGTCCCGCGCCCGTTGAGGAAGACGACGAAGAAGAAGCGCCGCAGCCGAAGCCGCGCAAGAAGGGCTTCTTTGCCCGCATGCTCGGCATCGAGGAAGTCGAAGAGGACGATGAGGACGAGTACGAGGAAGAGGAAGCGCCCGCGCCCAAAAAGAAGCGCCGCGGCATCTTCTCATTCTCGGACGACGATGACGACGAAGATTAACCGATCCCCGAAAGCCGGAGGGTTTGCCTTCCGGCTTTTTTTGTACGCGGGCGCAAAAAAGCAGTTGTACATTTCGCATCTTGGTGCTATAATATATTCCGTAATAGAAAAAGGGGGTTTTTGCATGAAAAAATTCTTTTCCGATTTTAAAGCCTTCGCGCTGAAGGGCAACGTCGTCGACATGGCCGTCGGCGTCATCATCGGCGGCGCGTTCGGCGCGATCGTGTCTTCCCTGATCAACGACATGATCATGCCGCTTCTGGGCCTTCTCATTAAGGCGGACTTCTCGACCTGGTTCGTTCCGCTGAAGGAAGTTCCGGCAGAGCTTCTCGTGAACGGTGCAATGCCGTCCGCCGACGTGCTTGCGGAAGCAGGCATTTCCGTGTTCCATTACGGCAAGTTCATTTCCGCGATTATCTACTTCGTTCTGATCGCGCTCGCGATCTTTATCGTCGTCCGCGCGCTGCGCAAGGCCGAGGAAAAGGCGAAGGAACTGAAGAAGAAGGAAGAGGAAGCGCCCGCGGAAGAAAAGAAGCCGCGTCTGTGCCCGTACTGCAAGCAGGAAGTTGCGGACGACGCGACCCGCTGCCCGCACTGCACCAGCGAGCTTCCGCCCGTCGAAGAATAAGGCAATCGTTATCGAACCGGAAAGACCGCGTTTTCGCGGTCTTTTTTGTGTAAATCAAACGCGGCGGAACAAGTTTGTCCTTGCAACGCGTCTCCGGCTTTGGTATACTGTCTTTTAAGAATAAAAAGGGGAAACCGTATGAAAATTATCGAACTGAAAGAGACGATCACCGCCTCGAACGACCGCGACGCCGAGGTGCTGCGCGGAGAACTGAAACAGAAAGGGACGCTGCTCATCAACCTGATGGCATCGCCCGGCGCGGGCAAAACGACGCTTTTGGAGCGCACGATCCGCGATCTCAAGGACAAAATCCACATCGCCGTCATGGAAGCGGACGTCGATTCCGACGTGGATGCGGTCCGCATCGAAAAAATCGGCGCGAAGGCGGTGCAGGCGCACACCGACGGCATGTGTCATATGGACGCAGGCATGACGCGCCGCGCGCTGGAGGGGCTGGGAGACGAAGCGTTCGACCTCGTCGTGCTCGAAAACGTCGGAAATCTGATTTGCCCCGCGGAGTTCGACACCGGCGCGGGCAAGCGCGTGATGCTCCTGTCCGTTCCCGAGGGTGACGACAAGCCGTTGAAGTACCCGCTGATGTTCCGCGTCAGCGACGTTCTTCTCATCACGAAGACCGACGTAAAGCCGTATTTCGATTTCGATTTCGATGCGTGCGTTGCGCGGGCAAAGAAACTGAATCCGAACGTTACCGTCTTCGCCGTTTCGGCAAAGACCGGCGAAGGCTTTGCAGAATGGGAGAACTGGCTTTTGAACGCCGTTTCGGACTGGAAGAACCAAGAAATGAATTTTTAATAAAGGGGAGAAAACACGATGCCGGAAACCTACGACCAGAATCCACGTACCCAATCCAAGTATGACGGCGAAGCCGTACGCAACAAAAAATACGCGAAGCTCGGCGCCAAGATCACGGACAACGTGCCGCACAAGCTCTTCGGACTCAAGACGACGGACGAGGAGTACTGGGGGCTTCGCGAAGTCCTGAACGAGAACGAGGTGGACATTGCGCTTTCGATGAAGCAGCGCAAGTGGTACACCTACGACGAACTGTTCGAGAAGAACAAAGCGATGGGCGAGAAACTCTTCAAAGAGACGCTCGATCTTCTGTGCGTCCACGGGTTCGTCGAGTACGACTACGGCGATCACTACGACGACAACGGACCGATCCCGGGCGCACCGAAGGAACTGCGCTACCGCACGAGCTATTTCGTGCCGGGCAGCGCGGAGCTGTTCAACTCCTCGGTGTCCCGCATCGAAGCGAATCCGCCGGTGGCGAAGATGTTCGAGCGCATGACGTTTTTGCCGCTGGAGCACATCACGCCCATGGTCCGTCCGGGCGGCAACGGCATCGGCATGCACGTCCTGCCGGTCGAAAAGGAGGTCTCCGCAAACCGTGAGGCGGTCAAGGTCGAAAAGATCTCGCACTGGCTTACGAAGTACGACGGACATATCTCGGCGGGCATCTGCTCCTGCCGCGCGTCGCGCGCGATGCTCGGCGAGGGCTGCACGGACGATGAAAACGACTGGTGCATCCAGCTCGGCGATATGGCGGACTACACGGTCGAGACCGGAAGAGCGCACTATATCACCAAAGAAGAAGCGCTCGAAATTCTGAAGCGCGCCGAAGAAAACGGCTACGTGCATCAGATCACGAACATCGACGGCGAGGATCACATCTTCGACATCTGCAACTGCAACGTCAAGATCTGCAACGCGCTGCGCACCTCGCTCCTCTACAACACGCCGAACATGTCGAAATCCGCATACACCGCGCAGGTCAAGAAGGAAAACTGCGTCGCGTGCGGACGCTGCGTGGAGATCTGCCCCGCAGGCGCGCTGAAACTCGGTCAGAAGCTCTGCAAAAAGGACGGCACCGAGGTTGCATATCCGAAGTCGGTCCTGCCCGACCGCATCCGCTGGGGCAAGTACGCCTGGGATGAGAACTACCGCGACACCGCGCGCGTCAACACGCACAAGACCGGTACCGCGCCCTGCAAGACGGCGTGCCCTGCGCACGTGCCGATCCAGGGCTATCTCAAGATGGCGAAGGAAGGCCGCTACGACGAAGCGCTCGCGCTCATCAAGCGTGAAAATCCGTTCCCGGCGATCTGCGGACGCGTCTGCAACAAGCGCTGCGAAGACGCCTGTACGCGCGGCACGATCGATCAGCCGGTGGCGATCGACGACGTCAAGCGCTTCCTCGCGGACCGCGATCTGAACCGGGAAACGCGGTACGTTCCGAAAAAGATCATCAATAACCTGACCGGCGAATGGCCGCAGAAGATCGCCATCATCGGCGCGGGTCCTGCGGGACTGTCCGCCGCGTACTACCTCGGAGAGATGGGCTATCGTCCGACCGTGTTCGAAAAGAACGAAAAGCCCGGCGGCATGATGACCTACGGCATTCCGTCGTTTAAACTCGAAAAGGACGTCATCGACGCGGAGATCGACGTGATCCGTGCGCTCGGCGTCGACATTCGCTGCGGCGTCGAGGTCGGCAAGGATGTTACCATCGAAGAACTCAAACAGCAGGGCTACGAGGCGTTCTACATTGCGATCGGCTGTCAGGGCGGCAAGCTTCCGGGCATTCCCAACGAGCGCGCCGAAGGCACGGAGATCGCGGTGAGCTTCCTCCAGAAAGCGCTTTCGGACAACACCCGCAAACTCGAAGGCGACGTCGTGATCGTCGGCGGCGGCAACGTCGCGATCGACTGCGCGCGCACCGCGCATCGCTTCGGCGCAAAGAGCGTGTCGATGTTCTGTCTCGAATCGCGCGAAACGATGCCCGCATCTCCCGAAGAGATCAAAGAAGCGGAGGAAGAAAACGTAAGGATTCAGCCCTCGTGGGGGCCCAAAGAAGTCCTCGTCGACGAAGACGGCAAGGTCAAAGGGCTCGTGCTGAAACGCTGCGTTTCCACGATCGATCCACAAACCGGCAAGTTCTCGCCGAAGTACGACGAATCCGAAACGATCACCGTCGAGGCGAAGACGATCGTGTTCGCGATCGGCCAGGCGATCGAATGGGGAAAGCTTTTAGAGGGCACGAACGTCAAGTTCCACCACGGCAATTATCCCGTCGCGGACGCGTTCACCTATCAGACGGACGATCCCATGATCTTCGTCGGCGGCGACGTGTTCACCGGCCCGAAGTTCGTGATCGATGCGATCGGTCAGGGCCATATGGCGGCCGAATCGCTCGCCCGCGCCGTTTCGAAGAACAGCGTGAACCAGACGCTCGGAAGAGATCGCCGCTTCTTCAAGGAGCTCGACAAGAGCGACGTGGCGATCGATTCCTACGATCACGCGCAGCGGCAGGTGCCGCCCGTCGATCCTTCGATCGACGCAAAGAACGGCTTCCGGGATCCGCGGCTTCCGCTCACCGAGGAACAGGTCAAAATCGAAACATCCCGCTGTCTCGGCTGCGGCGCGACAATCGTCGACGCGAACAAGTGCATCGGCTGCGGTCTTTGCACCACGCGCTGCGAATTCGATGCGATCCATCTGCTGCGCGACCATCCGAACAACTCGGATATGCGCCGCGCGGAGGACAAGGTCACGGGACTGCTGTCGTACGCGGCGAAGCGCGGTCTCAAAATTCTGCTGCACAGCGGCTCGAAGGAAGCAAAGATGATGCGCAGAAAGCGCAAAGAATACAACAAGGCGACGAAGGAATTCCACAAGACGCATCCGCACACCGGCAACAGCGTGAGCGTGGAAGATCTCATGAAGGACTGATATGCACGAAATGGGCATTATCCTGCATCTGGCAAAAACCCTCGAGGAGACTGCCGAGCAGGAAAAGATCAAAGCCATCACGCGCGTGACGCTTGAGGTGGGCGAGGTGTCCGGCATCGTAACGGACTACTTTGCCGACTGCTGGAATTATTTCCGCAAAAGACATCCCGTGCTGGAAACCGCGGAACTGGAGATCATTCCGATCCCCGCGGTGACCTGGTGCGACGCGTGCAAACGGACGTATCCGACGGTGCAGTACGGACGCACGTGCCCGCATTGCGGCAGCGGCGAAACGTGGCTCTTAAAGGGCAACGAATGCATCATCAAAGAAATCGAGATCGAGGATTCGCCCCAAACCCCATGAACGCACGCCTCCGGCAGACGTCTGCTGGGGGCGTTTTTCGCTTCGGAGGGTCAAAGGTTGCAAAGTGCGGAACAATTTGATATACTATACGGAAGTATCACCTGCGCATTTTTGAAACGAAGCGCGGAAAGGCAAGCGTGGCACAGCAGGAAGGCACGGCGCAAAAGCCGTATCGAACGGTCGAACGGACCGCCGAAACCGAATACGTGATCTCGCGCTCGCGGTTTATCGGGCGCTGTTTCCCGGTGACGGACGAAAGCGAAGCGCTTGCGATCCTCGAACGCATCAGAAAACAGCATTGGGACGCGACGCACAACTGCTTTGCGTACCGGCTGAAAAACGGCGCGGCGCGGTATTCGGACGACGGCGAGCCGCAGGGGACCGCGGGACTGCCGATGATGGAGGTCTTAAAAAAACGCGAGCTCTATGACGTGCTCGTGATCAGCACGCGGTATTTCGGCGGGATTCTGCTCGGCGCAGGGGGGCTGGTGCGCGCGTATTCGCGTTCGGCCTGCGACGCAATCGACGCGGCGGGACTTCTGTCGATGGAGCCGTGCACGACGTTTTCGCTGCGCGTGCCGTATCCGTACCGCAACGCGGTGTGGAGCGTGTTTGAACGCTTCGGCGTTCTGGAGCACGCGGATTATGCGGATCAGATCGGCTGCACGTTCCGCTGCCGCTCGACGCACGCGGACGCGTTTTTAAAGGCATTGACGGAGCGCACGGAGGCGCGCGTAAGCGCCGAACCGTGCGGCGAGGCATATTTCGGATTTCCGGTAAAGGAAGGAGAGGAAAACGGCTGACGCCGTGAGACGAACGTGAACAGACGCATTGTGAGTTTCATCTGCATCGCGGTACTGCTGCTTGCGGGCGCTTTGATGCCTGCGGGCGCCGCCGCCGAAGGCGATCATCCGATCACGATGACGATCACCTGCGATCCGATGCCGGAACTTGAGGGTGCGGGCACGATCCCGGACCTGCTGTTTACGCTGCGCAACAACGGCGAACAGGACTATACGCTTTCCCACGCAAAGCTGCTCGGCGGCTATGAGGACGTGGAACTGCTGCTCGACGAATCCGTTACCGTGCTTGCCGGCGCAACGAAGGAGTTTCATCTGAATGACGTGCCGATTGCGGACGATCAGCTCGATTGCGAGATCACGTACACGCTTTCCTGGGAGGAGACGCAGATCGTCGTCGATGCGGAAACGGGGGATCCGTCGTTCACGTCCGTCACGCGCGAAACGACGGCGACCGTGCGCATCGATCGGTTCGTAATCCCGCAACTGCGGGTCACCGCCGAGGCGGATGACGATCGCGTGCGCGTCGGAGACACGTTTCACGTTATCTATACGATCGAAAACGACACGAAGTTCGACATGAGCGGGATCAAACTGTTCGATCCCGAGCAGAGCATGCTCACAATTCCAATGGAATCGTCCGATCTGAACGCGGGCGAAACGCGGACCGTCAAGGTCGAGTACACCATGGACGAGAGCGACATGACCTTCCGTCCGCGCGTGGAATACGTCGCACGGCAGCGCGAGCTTTCGACGGAGGCGGCGGAGCAGATCCGCGTGGAATGCGTCACGGTCTCGCTGCTCGTTTCGGCGCAGATGTATCCTGCGGACGAGCAGGGTACGCGCTTTGCGATCACGGTCAGGAATGCGGGCAATCAGACGATCACGAACGTCCGACTGTTCGACGAGATCAACACGGCGATCGATCAGCCGTTCGACCTTGCGCCGGAGCAGAGCAAGGTCGTGATGTATTCGGTCATGCCTGCGCTTTCCGCGGACTATATCCGATCCGTTTCGTTCCACGCCGAGGCGACCGACTGCTTCGGCGCGCCGGTTTATGCCGAGGATCCCGATTCCTACGCCGTCGTACCGTTCGTCGACAGCGGCGATGTGCACCTTGCGCTGTACGTCGTGCTGCAAAAGCCGTTCTACGATGAAAACGGCAAGCTCTGCGCTACGATCCAGTTCGAGATCCGCAATTACAGCCGTGTGCGCATCCACGACGCAGTGCTGAATGAACTCAATCTGTTCGGCGAGGTCACGCACTATTCCGATCTGCTGCAGGGCGAAACGTACTATACGCAGGTGTATCAGCTCGACGGCGTAAACGAGCTGCGCTTCCGCCTTGAAGCGCGCGATCCGGCAAACCAGCTTTGCAGCGCAGACACGGTCCGCCTCGATCTTTCCAATCTCAAGGAGCTTGCCGATCAGAAAAACGACCCCGTTTACGTGTACCCCGTCAACCCCTATACGCAGGATCTGGACGCGAAGTTCCGGAGCGTTCTTCGGATCGTTCTGATCGTCGCGCTGTCCGTTGCGGTCCTTTGCGGCGTGATCTGCATCGTGCTGTACGCTTCCGAGCGGCGGCTCAAGAAAAAACTCCCGCCCGCGTTCGAGGAAGATCTGGAAAACGCAATGCGCTCGACGAAGCGCCGCATGCAGGATCAGTTGTTCTCCGACGCGCCGACGGAACGGTTCGGATACGTCGCGCCGATCAAGCTTCGCAATTACGGCGAACTGACCGAGCAGGAGGCGACGGAACGGCAGGATGCGTACCGCAGGGCGCTGAATGACGCGATCCGCCAAGAGAATCTTGCAGTGGAAACACAGAAGAAAGCAACCGTACCGCGCTCGGTTGAGACGCCGAAACAGCCGGTCGATCCCGCATCGGGTGAAACGCGCGTCATGCAGACGGCCCGCTCGATTCCAGAAGAACCGGCGCGAACGGACCTTCCGAAAAAGCCGGAACCCGCGCCGATCATCGAGCAGTTCCGAGGCGAGGCGCCGGAAGAACCGGCGCGAACGGACCTTCCGAAAAAACCGGAACCCGCGCCGATCATCGAGCAGTTCCGAGGCGAGGCGCCGGAAGAACTGGCACGAACGGACCTTCCGAAAAAGCCGGAACCCGCGCCGATCATCGAGCAGTTCCGAAGCGAGGCGCCGGACCAAACGGCGACGTTTGCGATGCCGCGAGAGGCGATTCCCGTAACCATTCCCGAACCGAAACCCGAACGCGAGCCGGAACCGATTTCCGAGCCGGAACCCGAACCCGAGCCGGAACCGATTCCCGAGCCGGAACCCGAACGCGAGCCGGAACCGATTTCCGAGCCGGAACCCGAACCCGAGCCGGAACCCGAACCCGAGCCGGAACCCGAACCCGAGCCGGAACCCGAACCCGAGGCGGAACCCGAACCCGAACCGGAACCGATTCCCGAGCCGGAGTCTGAACCCGAGCCGGAACCGATTCCCGAACCGGAGTCCGAACCCGAGCCGGAACCCGAACCCGGGCCGGAGCCGATTCCCGAGCCGGAGCCGATTCCCGAGCCGGAACCGATTCCCGAGCCGAAACCCGAACCCGAGCCGGAGCCAATTCCCGAGCCGGAACCGATTCCCGAACCGGAGTCTGAACCCGAGCCGGAGCCGATTCCCGAGCCGGAACCCGAACCCGAGCCGGAGCCGATTCCCGAACCGGAGTCCGAACCCGAGCCGGAACCGACTTCCGAACCGCTTTCGATTGCGGTGGCGGCGCGCGCGTATGCGGGCAAAGGACCGTTCCGCTTTGCGGAGAAGAAGACGGTCAAACGCCGGCCGAAGAGGCGGCAGACGATCCGAAGAATCAACGATTGAAAAAAACTTCCCGGTTTCCGGGAAGTTTTTTTATTTCAGGAGATTGTTCATATCGTCCGGCAGCGGGGCTGAAAGATCGATTCGCTCGTGCGTGACGGGGTGCAGAAACGAAAGCGTTTCCGCGTGCAGAGCGGGACGGTCGATTCGATCGGACCGTTCGCCGTACAGCCAGTCGCCCACAAGCGGCGTTTGCGCAAAGGCCATATGTACGCGCAGCTG
>Ga0310697_10006269_pt1 | contig 11336 bp, 10 predicted proteins | sample 172DNAGHGlowgp2_FD_203883 | JGI IMG/M metagenome (GOLD analysis project Ga0310697, IMG submission 203883) | Sheep rumen microbial communities from Palmerston North, Manawatu-Wanganui, New Zealand - 1728 DNA GHGlow gp2 (v2) (version 2) | ecosystem: Host-associated > Mammals > Digestive system >... | reverse complement strand
AAGAAGAAGATAATGTTTCCAACATGACAATAGTTTCGGGTAATACTAAGATTATTTTTGACGGCACTTACAGTATAACAGATGGAATTAGTTCTGATGGAACAACTCATAAGATGATGACATTCAATGATTCGGGTAGTATAGAGGATATGCCAGACAATCGATATGTAATGTATACAAATAATTATTTTCCTGGCACAATGATAAGTGTTGAATTACTATTAAATGATGACGATGTTAAACAATTATAGATATGAAAAGTAAAGATAATATTATTAATCTTGAAGATTTCCGAGTGAAAGAAGGGAATAGAATATCCAAAGTGTTCACGGGTAGAGATAGAGGAAAATATGTCCGTGAGAAATCTCGTATTGATGAATTAGAGACGCTCTATGAAAGTGTTACAATCATCATCCCGGATCAAATTTATTCAATTAATCCTTCTTTCTTTGAAGAATTATTGGTTAATGTAGTAAAGAAACTTGGCAAAGAGAAATTCCTTGCAAAGTTCAAGTTTGTATCTCAAGGTGATTACGAGTACGAGATGCCGTTAAATCAAGCAGTCGACCGAATTTTAAAGGCACAAACAGCAATAGATTAAGTTTATGGAATGTTTAGATATTGCATATAAGATAGCAACGGTAATAATTGCATTAGCAAATATCGCTTTTGCATGTGTTATCTTTAGAAGGAACAAAAAAAGAGAACTCGTTAAAACACTTGTTTTGGATTATTCTATCCAACATTTTTACAAGTATTTTGAAGATTTAGATTGTGAATTGAGCAAACTTAAAACACAATGTAATGAAACAACAAAAAAAGATATTGAGAAAAACATCCAATCATTAGGTGTTGCGTTTGAACAAAGGTTTATAGATTTGTTTTTGAGTATTAATCCCGAACTGCATAAAGAAATAAAACATAAATTTGATGATATGGTTGGAAAACTCGTGAAATCAATTTTTGATGATGGGATAAATATACATGTTAAGTCACAATATAACGATAAAATTGCTAACGTGGTAGTAGTTGCAAAAGCCTCTATTATTAAATTGCTGTTAGAAAATTCCGATTGAAGTCAATGGTAGAACATGGCTTTTTTTATTGTGCATGCTTTTTAAATCAATAAACAAAGTAATAAAGTCAAAATATGCGCTATAAAGTTGATTTTTTGGTAGTTGGTTCGGGTATTGCCGGACTTAGCTACGCCCTTAAGGTGGCTGGACACGGCAAAGTGTGCATCCTTACCAAAGCCGATGCCTCGGAAGGTTCCACCAAATACGCCCAGGGCGGTATCGCCGCCGTGATGTACGACCCCGACTCGTACGAGAAACACATCGCCGACACCCTTGTGGCCGGCGACGGCATCTGCGACGAGGAGGTGGTGCGTATGACCATCACCGAATCCACCGAACGTGTGAAAGAGCTGATACAGTGGGGCGTGGAGTTCGACAAAAACGGCTCGCACTACGACCTGCACCGCGAGGGCGGACACTCGGAGTTCCGCATACTGCACCACAAGGACAACACCGGTGCCGAGATAGAGCGCGGCCTGCTCAATGCCGTGCACAACCACCCCAACATCACCCTCAAGGAAAACCAGTACGCCATCGACCTTATCACCCAGCACCATCTGGGTATGCGTGTTACCAAGCACACCCCCGACATAGAGTGCTACGGGGCATACGTCTTCAACAGCGACACCCAGCAGATAGACACCTATCTGGCCAAGACCACCATACTGGCCACCGGCGGCTTGGGCAACGTGTATAAGACCACCACCAACCCCATCACCGCCACCGGCGACGGCGTGGCTATGGTGCACCGCGCGCGCGGCGGCATCAAAGATATGGAGTTTGTGCAGTTCCATCCCACCACTTTGTACAATCCGGGCGAAACGCCCTCGTTCCTCATCACCGAGGCCATGCGTGGAGCCGGAGCCATACTCAAGGACAAGAACGGGGTGGAGTTCATGCAGAAATACGACCCCCGTCAAAGTCTCGCTCCCCGCGACATAGTGGCCCGTGCCATCGACAACGAAATGAAGATTTCCGGCGAGTCGCACGTGTATCTCGACGCCCGACACCTTGGCAAACAGCAGCTTATGGCGCATTTTCCCAACATCTACGCCAAGTGCCTCGAGATTGGCATCAACATAGCCAAGGATATGATTCCGGTGGTGCCGGGAGTGCATTACGCCTGCGGCGGCATTGCCGTGGACAAGAAAGGCGAGTCCACCATCCACAACCTGTTTGCTGCCGGCGAATGTTCGTGTACCGGCTTGCATGGAGGCAACCGTCTGGCTTCCAACTCGTTGCTCGAAGCGGTAGTGTATGCCCACAACGCCTCGCAGGAGGCCATCCAACGTGTGAAGAGCATCAAATACCACGATGAGGTACCCGACTGGAATGCCGAAGGCATGATTCTTAACGAGGAGATGGTGCTTATAACCCAGACACGCAAGGAGTTGCAGGAGATTATGTCCAACTACGTGGGCATTGTGCGCAGCGACCTGCGTCTGCAACGTGCTTTCGACCGTTTGAACCTTATTTTCCGCGAGACGGAGGATCTTTACAACAAATCGGTGCTTACCGAGTCGCTGTGCGAGTTGCGCAACCTCATAGCCTGCGGATACCTTATCATAAAAATGGCCCGTGCCCGCAGGGAGAACCGCGGCCTGCACTATTCCATCGACGGCATCAAACACTCATAAAACACCGTAGATGCACGATTTCACGCAAGGCAAGATAGCACGTCCGCTAACGGCTTTCGCCATACCCATCATTCTGGGCAATTTCTTTATGCAGACCTACAACATCGTCAATGCGGCGGTGGTGGGGACCTATCTGGGCAAGGAGGCGTTGTCGGCGGTGGGGGCGGCCTATCCCATTGTGTTTATGCTTATGGCGCTGATAATTGGCACCGCCTCGGGCGGCACCGTGCTGGTGTCGCAGTACGTGGGCGCCAAGGACAGCCAAAACGTGCGTCGCAGCGTGGATACGGTGTATGTGTTCATCTTTTTCGCCGCCCTTTTCATCACCGTGGTGGGGATATGGCTCACGCCGTTCATATACCGCATCACCAACCTGCCGCAGGAGATAATGCCACAAGCTGTAGATTATCTGCGGGTTTACCTCTTGGGGACGGTGTTTACCTTCGGTTTCAACACCATCTCGGCCATTTTGCGCGGCATGGGCGACTCGCGTACCCCGCTTTATTTCCTCATCGGAAGCAACGTGCTGAACCTCATACTGTCGCTGCTTTTTATCTGCGTCTTCCGCTGGGATGTGGTGTCGTCGGCGTGGGCGAGTGTCATTTCTCAGGCGGTAGCCTGTTTTTCGGCCTACGGCTACCTTAAAGTGCGGCAGTCGCCCGCCATTCCCGACTTGCGACATCTGCATTGGAACACCCCCATTTTCAAGGCGATGCTAAAAATAGGCCTGCCCACGGGTTTCCAGCAGTCGTTTGTGGCGGTGGGGCAGGTGGCGCTTTCGGCTATTGTCAACGGTTTCGGCACAGTGATGGTGGCGGCCTACAGCGCTGCCATGCGTATCGACGCCCTTGCCACAATGCCGTCGCTCAACTTCGGGCAGGCACTCTCCACTTTCGTGGGACAGAACTACGGCGCCCGCAAATTCGACCGCGTGCACAAGGCTTTCCGCCAGACGATGCTGATTACCGTTGCCATTGCCCTGCTGATGGGACTTCTGTTTGTGCTTTTCGGCAAAGGCATAATGGGCTTTTTCAGCAACGAACAGGCGGTCATCGACGAGGGCTACCGTTACCTGCTGGTGTGCGGACCCACCTATTTCCTTTTCGCAATGATGTTCACCTTTACGGGACTGTTCCGCGGAGCGGGCTACACCCTTGTGCCGATGATTGTGAGCCTTGTGTCGCTGTGGGTGATACGTGTGCCGCTGGCCTACTGGTTTTCGGCGGAGATAGGCTCCATAGGCGTGTGGATAGCCATACCCGCAGGATGGTTTGTGGGAATGGCGCTGTCTTTCGTTTACTACAAAATTGGCCGATGGAAAGAAAAACGTGTTACCGACGAAGTTTATAAAGATTTGGAACAATGAAAGTTAACTATCATACTCACTCGCATTACTGCGACGGCAAGGGCGAACTTGCCGAATATGTGGAAACGGCCATCGCCAAAGGTTTCACATACCTTGGCTTTTCGGGCCACGCCCCTGTGCCGTTCGAAAACACCTTTGCCATAAAGCACGAGGACTACAAAGCCTACTGCGACGAGGTGCGGCGGCTCAAGGAGCAGTACCGCGACCGTATCAAGATTTACCTCGGCTTGGAAATCGACTACATCCCCAATATTTTGGACGATTTCGGTCCGCTCATTGCCGAGGGCGGACTGGAGTATAGCATCGGCTCGGTGCATCTGGTGAACCGCAACGGCGGCAGCGACCTCTGGTTTATAGACGGGAGCAAACAGGAAACCTACGACGAAGGTCTGAACAACGTTTTCGGCGGCGACATACGTGCCGGAGTGAAGGCCTTTTTCGACCAGACCTGCCGTATGATAGAGACACAGCGTCCTACCATTGTGGGACATTTCGACAAGATAGTGATGCACAACAAAGGCCGCTATTTCTCGCCCGACGACCCGTGGTTTCACGCCTTGGCAATGGAAACCATCGATCTGATACGGCAAACATGGTGTATCTGCGAGATAAACACACGTGGCTTGTACAAAGGCCGTTACAACGATTTCTACCCGTCGCGCAAACTGATAAAAGCGATGAACGAGCTGGACATCCCCGTGGTCGTAAGCACCGATGCCCACCGTCCCGACGACCTCGACCTTTTCGAAGGGGCTTATGAATACCTCGCCGAAATAGGGTATAGGAATGTGGTGAGGGAGTTGGAAGTTGAGAGTTGAAAGTTGAAAATTGAAAATTAATTCGGAGTTCGGAACTCGGAATGCGGAACTAATTGATAATTAACAATGAACAATTAATTGAGTTTGCAGTTTGTAGTTTTGAGTTTGCAGTTAAACGATGCGGGGGTTCGACAAGCTCACCCACTGCTCGGTGCCTGAGCCTGTCGAAGGCACATCTTCACGCCTTAACATCACTAATCACTGATTACTAATATACCTAACTGCCGCGTCGAGTTGTGATTTTAGGTCGCCGCCGTGTTCTTTGCGGAGTATCACCTCGTCGGGGGTGAAGCCCACGCCCTCGAGCACTTTGCCGTTGAACTGAGCTTCGAAAGTGGAAGTATATACGTAGTGGTGGTGTTCCCTGTAGTTGCCGAAAGGCCCGCCGTAGTTGAGGTTGATGTCGCTCACAGGCTGCAGAGGACCGGTGCCGCCAAAGGTGCGTTCGCCTATGGTATGTGCTGTGGGCAGCACCGAGCGTATGATCATAGGCTCTATCTCGCCCATACTCACCGAGTTGACGTCGCACAGCACCACGTACGGGATGTTCTCGGCCGTGAGGTCGCGGTGATATATGTTGCAGGGATTGATGTAATAGGGTGTCCATGCGGAGTGTTCGAGCCGTCCGGGGCCCTCCTTGTAGCGTGTCTTCATAATGCAGGTGCGCTGGTTGAGGTACGAACCCACAAGGTAGTCGAGGTCGTCCTGATAGCCGCCGCGGTTGGCGCGGTTGTCGAGGATGATGCCTGCCAGCTGGTTGCGGGGCGTCTCGGCGATGGCCCTGAACCAGCGGTCGAGGAGCTTGCCGGCGGGTTCCTCCGGCTGCTCGCGCATAACGGGAGTGATGGCGGCCATGGACTGCCAAAGATATGGTATCTTGCGGCCGTCGTCGAGGGTGATGAGGCAATAGACGTAACTCACCGAGGATTCCGTTTCGGGAAAATAAGCCTCGGCGCTGTCGTGGGCTGCAACGGTGTAGTGCGATTCGATGTCGGCAAGGAAAGCCTTGATGCTCGCCTGTTCTACGTTGCTGTGTTCGAAATAATAGTCGCGGCTATACACCTCTTTCCTGCCCGGATAAACTTGGGCGAGGTCGGTCTCGTCGCCGGGGGCGGGGTGCAGGTTGCGGATAACCACGACCATGTGGTGGTCGCGCATCGAGCCCATCATGTCGTTGTATAGCGAGTCGAGCTCGGCAGTGGGCACAAAGCCGTTGTCCCAACATTGGTTATCGAGAGCCTGAAATTTCGGTTTGAAACGATTGTAGGCCGCATCCCAGTCCACGGTGTCCACGTCCCAGAACACATAGCCGGTGCTTATGCATTTCCAGATATATTCGAACTGCTCGGTGTAGGTGCTGTAGGCCAGTTTGCCGCTTTCGCCGATATAAGGCACGTAGTCGGCCTCCTTGCGACACGAAATTGCGAGCAGTGCCGTTGCAATTATAATGAGGATAAGTCTTTTCATTGCGATAACGTCTTAGAAGTTGTACAAAACGCTGAGGTTGAGGGCGATGGTGTTGAGATAACGCGGGTCGGCGAGATGCTCGTAACCGCGGTGGTGCGAGGTGAGGTCGTAGTAATAGTGGGTGTCAAGGGAGAGTTGCCAGTGCAGGTCGATAGAGTAGGAGAGGGCAGCGCCCGCAACAAGTCCGGCACAGAAACGGATGTCACTGTCGGAGAACCCGTGTTCCCAGTAGAAGTCGTCGAAATAGACGTAGTAATCGGTCATCCAATAGGTGGTGCCGCTGCTGCGCCTGGCGAGCCAGTAGCCGCCGTAGCCGCCCGCCAGCAGGTGTCCGCGCAGACGTTGTCCCCCGAAGGAGAAATCGGCCTCCACGGGGAGCATCAGGTAGCTGTTGCGGTATACGGTGTAAACGGGGTCGATGTAGTTGAGGTTGCGGTCCATGCGGTGCGAACGCTGCATAAAACTGAGGTTGGCGCGCACCGCCAGCCACGGGTTGAAGGTGTAACGTCCCATCACACCGAACTCAAGGCCGTTTTGGGCGGAATAGGTCTCGTCGATACGGCAGGCGTTGGAACGGGTGATGGTGGTGCTGGTCCATCCTCCACGCACACCCACGGCCCACTGCGCCGAAACCGCGCCTGCGGCAAGAACCATCAACGACAGTAACACGACTTGGAATAATGTTTGTTTCATATATGGTTGATTTTTAACTCGTTATATAATAAAGTAATTCCGTTTTTCTTTGCAAAAATACGAAAAGTTGATGTAAATCAAGGCATACATCAATCCCAAACCGATGGCTACAGTGACGAACAAATTGCTTTCAGCAGCGGGTTCCAGTCTATTTCGCCATCCTTTTTGGGAGAATAGCCAAGCACTACCACCACCAGATTCTGCGATGGTATGATGAAGATGCGCTGGCCGTCGTGTCCGCGGGCGCAGTACATGTCTTCCGGCACATCGGGGAGCGACTTGTCGCGATTGAGCCAGAAAGAAGAGCCGTAACCGCCTTTGGAGTCTGAGCCGGGTGTGCGTGTGTAGTCCACCCAGCCCTCGGGCAAAATGCGTTTTCCTTCCACCATGCCGTCGTCGAGGTACATCTGACCGAAGCGAGCAAACTCGCGGGCTGTGATGTAGATATACGACGAGCCTATGGGTGTGCCGCTCATGTCGGACTCGAAGATGGCGTTTCGAATGCCCAAAGCGCCGAAGAGTCGGGTGTGAAGGTAGGCATAGAAAGCACTGTCGCTGACGAATTTGCTGCGCAGATAGCGCATAACAATATTAGTGCTGCCGCTTGAGTAGTAATAATGTGTGCCCGGCTTGTATGCCAGCGGTTTGTTCAGGGCAAAGAGTCCCATGTCGGTCTCGCGGTGCAGCATGATGTTCACGTCGGAGCGGCTGCCGTAGTCCTCGTTCCACTCCAGACCGCTCTGCATCTGCAAAAGGTCGTTGAGCGTGATGTCGCGGCGTCCGTCGCCCTGCCATTCAGGGATATTCATCGGGGCGTATATGTCCACCAATCCGTCCTTGACCATGATGCCGACGAGGGCCTGTGTGAAGCTCTTGGCCATGCTCCAGCTAAGCAGGCGGGTATCGGGCGTGATGCCTTTGTCGTAGTGCTCGGCCACCACTTTTCCGTTGTGGACAACCACAAAGGCGAAGGGATGTCCGCCGTATGTATGGTCGTCGAACAGAGCCTTGACCACCGGGTCAAGCGAAGGCGACAGCTGTGTGGGGAAAGGCGTAAGTGCGGCCACTTGGGTGGAGCCGACCATTGTTTCCGCTTTCCACTTTTCGCTTTCTACTTCGGGCATATCTCCGCACAAGAGCGTCACACCGTAACCTTCGCGATAGACAGCGGTTGACTTTTTCCATAAGAAACGGCTGGTAACAGTCTTGTTTTCGTAGTCCAGCTTGTAATGGTTGTATTTGATGAAAGAGAAATGCAGGTCGAGGTTTTCGATGTCTTCGGCCTCGCGGCCCGACACAAAAACGTTGCTTGCCATGTTCTTTGCGCCATAGCCTGTGATTATGGAGGTGAGGTCCCTTACACTGCCGCAACCGACTGTGAGAGCCAGAAATAGCACCGCTACAGCAATTCTAGTTACATTCTTCATTTGTCGTGATTGTTTTAGAAATCGTACTGCAAAGATACAAAAAAAACTCGTATTATAAATAAAATGTCGAACGAACCGTTTGGTAACAGCGAAACATTGGAAGCTTGGCACTCCGAAAAATCGTCTCCAAGCAACACAATAAAGCACACCGTGGTGCCTTATCCAAACGTCGGAAAACATCACAGAAAGTTTTTTGGTAGTCGATGTCAGGGCATCGACATTAAAATCTGGAGCACAGCGTATTAGGGAATTTGAAAAGCAATTTTGCGGTGATTAGGCAAATTTTTCTCCGCATTTTTGCGGAGAATAATGACTTTTTTCTCCGCAAAACGGTGAAAAACATTTCCGCTGCTAAGGAACAACTTCACGGTTCAAAGTTCACTGCTTACTGTTCACAGTTCACAGTTCACTAAAAAATCAACAATTAAACACTCAACAATTCAACAAAAAATCGTATCTTTGCACAAACTTTTAAAACCCACGCAACCATGATAAACATAGCATTATTCGGGGCTCCGGGCGCTGGTAAAGGCACCCAGTCCAAGATGTTAGTCGAAAAATACAACCTCACCTACGTCTCCACAGGCGAGGCTTTGCGCAAAGAAATTGCCGACAAAACCCCTCTCGGCCTCCGTATCAAGGACATAATGGACGCCGGTCAGCTGGTGTCGGACGAGATTGTGGTGGAGATGATAGACAAAATCATTGCCGGAAACACCCGCAAGGGCGTGCTGTTCGACGGCTTCCCGCGCAACGTGGCCCAGGCCGAGACTCTGGACAAGCTTCTGGCCAAGTACAACACTTCGCTGCTCTGCATGATAAGCCTCGACGTGCCCCGCGAAGAGCTGGTGCGCCGTATGCTGGAACGCGCCAAGATCTCCGGCCGCTCCGACGACAACGAGGAGACCATCAAAAACCGTCTGCGCGAATACGAGAACAAAACCCTCCCCGTGGCCGACTACTACAAAGGCAAAGGCCTCTACATCCCCGTCAACGGATTTGGCGACATTCAGGAAATCTCGAAGAACATTATTAACATGATTGACAAAAAGATAGCAGAAAATAAATGAACAATTGACCATTAGTTCTGAATTCGGAGTTCGGAACTGACAATTGTAAATAAGTTTATAATTTATAGTTTACAATTTATAGTTATTGCGTAGCTTTCGCCGTAGGCGAAAAGAAATTTACAAGATTTACAAGATCTCGTGAGCCGTAGGCGAGCAGGAGAATAAAAATAAAAGATTTACCGAAACAGAACAAGATTCATGAGCTCAAACTTTGTTGACTACGTAAAAATCTGTTGCCGTTCGGGCAAGGGCGGTGCCGGTTCGGCGCACCTGCTTCGCGTGAAATACAACGCCAAGGCTGGTCCCGACGGCGGCGACGGCGGTCGCGGAGGACATATCATCCTGCGTGGCAACCGTCAGCTGTGGACGCTGCTGCACCTGAAATACACCAAGCACGTGATAGCCAAAAACGGCGTGGCCGGCGGACAGAACCTCTGCACCGGCGCACAGGGCGAGGACGTCATCCTCGACGTGCCCCTCGGCTGCATAGCCCGCGATGCCGAAACTGGCGAACAGCTGTGCGAGATAGTGGAGGACGGACAGCAGGCAATCATAGCTCCAGGCGGCCGCGGCGGCTGGGGCAACGACCATTTCAAATCGCCAACCAACCGCACCCCGCGCTACGCGCAACCCGGCGAGCCGGGTGTGGAACGATGGGTTATCATCGAGCTGAAAATCCTTGCCGACGTAGGTCTGGTGGGTTTCCCCAACGCGGGCAAGTCCACGCTGCTCTCCGTGGTGTCGGCGGCCAAGCCCGAAATTGCCGACTACCCTTTCACCACCCTCGTGCCAAACCTCGGCATGGTGCGTTACCGCGACGACAAGTCGTTCGTAATGAGCGACATCCCCGGCATAATCGAAGGGGCCTCGCAGGGCAAAGGACTGGGAATCCGTTTTTTGCGACACATCGAACGCAACTCCATCCTTCTGTTTATGATTCCGTGCGACAGCAACGACATCAAAGCGGAATACAAGATACTACTCAACGAGTTGAAACAGTACAACCCCGAACTGCTTGACAAAGAGCGCATTCTGGCCATCACCAAATGCGACATCCTCGACGACATTCTGGAAAAGCAGATGAAAAAGACGCTTCCGCGCAACATCGACACCATTATGATAAGTGCGGTGAGCGGAAAAAACATAATGGAACTTAAGGACTTGATTTGGAAAAAGTTAAACACCCCTGCCGATGGAGAAGATTAACGCCCTCGACACCGAGCTTTTCTACTGGATAAACCAGCACCACTGCGGCGTGGCCGACTATGTGCTGTACGCCTTCACCCAGCACTGGATGTGGGCCGTGATGATAGTCATTTTCTTCGCCGTGGCGGTGATAAAAGCACCGGAACGGAAATGGTGGTGGCTGCTTGTAACGGGCATCGCCCTCTGTTTCCTGCTTGCCGACCGTATCACGGTGATGTGTTTCAAGGATGTGTTCCAGCGGCTGCGGCCGTGTCACGCCCTGCCCGACGTGCGAATGATTTTCGGCATGGGCTGCGGCGGACAATACGGATTTGTGTCGGGACATGCCGCCAACAGTTTCGCCACGGCGATGTTTTTCGCACTGTGGTGCCGCAAGTACGTGAAAGCCATGCCCTACGTGGCTTTCGGCTGGGCGGCGATAGTCAGCTACAGCCGTCCCTACCTCGGCAAGCACTACCCCGGCGACATCATCTGCGGCGCACTGCTCGGACTCCTTATCGGATGGCTGGTGTACCTGCTCGCCACCTTCGTCCGCAACAAAATCGAACAACTTAAAACAAAACAACCAATCAGTCC
>Ga0310697_10006267_pt1 | contig 11338 bp, 9 predicted proteins | sample 172DNAGHGlowgp2_FD_203883 | JGI IMG/M metagenome (GOLD analysis project Ga0310697, IMG submission 203883) | Sheep rumen microbial communities from Palmerston North, Manawatu-Wanganui, New Zealand - 1728 DNA GHGlow gp2 (v2) (version 2) | ecosystem: Host-associated > Mammals > Digestive system >... | reverse complement strand
GAATCATGATTCACCAGCCTATGATGGGAATTCCTCCTGGAACCCAGGAATCAGATATTGCAATTGCTTATAATGAAATTCGCAAGGACAAAGAATTATTGCTCGGAATCCTTTCTGAGAATTGTGGGAAGACGATTGAAGAGTTGAGAGCTGATGCTGACCGTGACCACTGGCTTACACCAGCTGAAGCACTTCCTGGTGTATATGGCGAATTCGGGCTTATTGATGAAATTATCACCAAGAAAAAATAAATCAATGAATACAATTGAATCATTAAAGGATAAACACGAACTCGTGAAAAATAATCCATATTGGGTTAATTTTGATGAGAAATATCTTCCAGGAATGCTTAACATGTTCAGAGACATGGTGAATAATGTTTGGGGTACTGGTGATACTTCAAATCCATATTATGTAATCCTTAGATGCTGTACACATGATGTAAATGCAATGATTTCCACAATTCAATATATGGTTGAGGAAGAAAAAGAATTTACAAAGGATGAATTTGGAAATGTTATCACCGTGTTACAAACTTTTCTTACAAATGTACATGCACTTGTGAATGGGGACAGGGCGAAAGACAATGTAATTGGTTATCTTTTCACATTTGACAAAAGTGGTTTGCGAAAATACAAATCTGTTTATGATAACGAAAAAAACGAATGGAGAGCTTTTAACATTATCAAACCAACCGATGTTGAAAAAGTCAGAAAAATGGTTAAACCTTATCTGAAATTAAAAGACACACGAGCAATTAAGCAATGGGCTATCGAATGTATAGATGATATTGAATCTGGGAAAAAGATTATAGGTGGAGCATATATGGTTGAATAATAAACAAAAATAAAAAAAAACATGATAAAAATTATTGTTGCGGTAGGTAATTATGTCCCAGAAAAAGGGTTTCCGATTGGAAAAAACGGTGGCATGGCGTGGGATTTTCCAGAAGATTTAAAATGGTTCAGAAAAACAACTGAACACAATATTGTTGTGATGGGTAGAAACACGTATAAAGCAATTGGTGAGAAACCACTACCAAATAGAGACAATTATATTGTTTCAAATTCAATGACAGAAACACCAGAAGGATTTTCTGGAATTTTACATAGTATTGACGACATTGTAAAGTTACACGAAAATACGGTATTTTACGATGTTTATGTTATTGGTGGTGCAGAGTTATATAAGTCTGTTATTGACGCTGATATAGTAGATGAAGTTTTAATTGATTTTATTGATGTTGAAGTTCCAGATGCAGACACATTTTTCCAGCCTTTGGACTTGAATAAGTGGAAGATGGATGAAGATGGTATAAGATTAAGCGATAAATGCACCGTCAATACATTTAAACATGTAAAATTTTTTAATGATGTTGATGAACAATATTTTAATTTGGTGCAAGACATTATTAAAAACGGAGAAACAAAAGAAACACGTGCTGGAATTACAAGGTCTGTTTTTGGGAGACAACTACGTTTCAACCTTAAAAATGGCTTGCCGTTGCTAACAACAAAAAAAGTTTACACAAATGGTATCATTCATGAACTTATTTGGTTCCTTAAAGGCGATACGAATATTAAATATCTTGTTGACAACAATGTGCATATATGGGATGATGACGCATACAGATATTATCTTGAGCTTGTTGAAAAAAACAACGAAGTCTTAAAATGTGATGACGCACCATTGTTGAATGCTCATTATTTTGGGCCTATCACAAAGGAAGAGTTCTTGAAAGCTGTCATTGAAGAAAAAGACTGTTGGTTATACTTGGATAGATTGGCTGGTTATATATCATACTACCCAAACAACTATTATATTCACTATAAATTTGGCGACCTTGGTCCAGTTTATGGTGAACAATGGAGAAACTGGTACGGCGTTGACCAAATAAAGAAAGTTATTGAAATATTAAGAACAAATCCAGATGACAGAAGAATGGTCGTCTCTGCTTGGAACGTTAAAGAATTGGATAAAATGGCTCTTCCTCCTTGTCATTATTCATTTCAATTTTATACAAAAAAAATGGATATTTTAGAAAGAAGGAACTGGGCAGACGAACATAACTTTGATTGCTGGGATGAAAAATCACTCGATAAAAACAATGTTCCGTCAAGAAAGTTGAGCTGTATGTTTCATATACGCAGTAATGATGTAGGTTGTGGAACGAGTTTTAATTGGGTTTCATATGCAATATTAACACATATGGTTGCACAATGCTGTAATATGGAGGTTGATGAACTTATTTATGATGTGGGAGACGCACACATATATGAAAATCATATTGAACAATTACATGAACAATTAAAGAGAAACCCACATAAATATGCGTTACCGAAACTTGAATTGAATCCAAATGTAAAAGAAATTGATGATTTTAGACCATATGATATTAAAATAGTTGGATATAAATCATACCCAGCAATAAAATTGCCATTAAATGTCGGATTATGAGTATTTTGTTGATAAACAAGCAAGCAAAAAAAATAACGGTAGCTTCTGATGGCCGTTCATTGATAGGTGATTTCGTTATTTCGGATAATATAAAAAAAATAAAAAAGATAACAAAAAAACTTATTGTTGGTTCAGTTGGATATTTATCAATAAACACATTATGGAATTCTTTTGTGGAATTGAACAAGCAAAAAATTGAAAACATAAGTTCAATTCAAGAAACAATAACATGCTCCAATAACTTTGTTGACTATTTGAAAAACTTTTGTTCTTATGATGAAGAAGATTTATGTGAAGAATTATGTGGTTCTACATTGTTAATGTGTAATAGGAATATTGTAAATATAATTAAATTTTCAAATAAATTAACACCAATTGTATTTACAGTTGAATCAACTTATAGTGTTGGGTGTGGAAGTGAGTATGCACAAGCACTCATTGATTATGGTGTTAATTTTAAGGAAATAATATCAATGGTATCAAAAAGGTACTCAAATATCGGTAATAGTTATTTTGTTGAAGAAATTAAAATTTAATTATCACAATAGAAAAAGAATAATGGCGAAGCAAAATAAGCTTCGCCATTTTTTTTTTCATTAAATCGGCCTTCTGTAAACAACACGTCTGTTTACATTTCTTCTAGGAGCTGGAGCAGCAGTTGCACTCTTTTTCTTTACAACCTGCTTTACGGTTGTCACTTGTTTTTTTGAAGAACCCTTTTTACATCCACATGCCATTTCTAAATATTTTTTTTCAAATAAATAGTGTTATTTCGTAAAAAAATCCAAAAAATAACAACATAAAATATTGGTTATTAAAAACTTTATGATAATAAGAAACTTTAATTAATTCAAAATCAATATTTTAAAGTAATTAAAAAATTTTTAATTAAAATTTGATTTTTTTCTTTTTTTCTGTATATTTATAAAAAAAAATAAATCGTTGGGGCATCGACGAATTGGCGAGTGCAAATGCTGCTGGCATAAATGTCATCAGCGTGCATGTTTAAACCAAGAATCTCATGGATTTATTCGTGGGGGTATGTCAATTATAGAAAAATCGCCATGAGGTTGTGGCGGGCAATGGACTCAAAGCAACCACAATGTGCGGTTTATAAAAACAGAACAAACAAAACAGAAAAATAACATGTTGGAATCATATATGAAGAATATTAACAGGCAATACATAAACACACTCCCACAAGGAGATGTGTTGGATTTTGCACATGTTTCCAGTAGTAATTATTCAATAGCGTTTGAACCGAAACAGGAACAAAAAAGAGGGATGAGGGATATTGGAGTTTTAATATGAAATAAGGTGAGCACATAGGTTTCTAACCACAACATATTCCCAACCTCTGAAAAGTTTCCGAACAAATCAGAGGTTTTTTTTTATGTTTAAATCTATGTAAACTGTCATTTTGACATATAAGCATGACAAAATGTCATAAATTTAGTTTGGCATGATGTTTGCATAAATAAAAAAACGACATGGTGCCGTTAGCTCAGTTGGTAGAGCGCATGTCTGTGGAACATGAGGTCGTTGGTTCAAACCCAACACGGCACCCGAAAAAAAGTTTGGAAGTTTCAAAAAAGATTTGTAATCTTACAAACACAAACGAGAGTTCTTTGAAAAAATGAAAATATAAAGTGATTGCTGGTGTTAATAGTGACACTACATGCATAGGCGAGAAATCCCTATGTAGAATCTCCCAAATTCGGTGGAAGGCCTTTTCCTATTGATAAGACAAGAAATGTGTATAAGAAAGGAACACAACACTAAACAATAACGTGTAAGGACAATACCGAGCGAAAGTGATATAAAGACTTAGCCAAAGAAACTATATATCATCAATCGTGTAGAGACTGAACGGGAGATACCTAAATTGGAATTGAATTCCCTATTAAGCATTGTTAGGTGATGCTGTCCCGAAAGGATGAAACAAGATGCAATTTCTTGAATAGGATTCTTGCAAGAATTTCAATATGGTAATGTCAGTCAAAGTCACAATAAGCATTTGTAAGAACTGTGGAGTTGAAACCACATTAAAAAACGTGTTGAGAATGCTTGACACTGCTATCACTTTACTTGCGCCCGTAACTCAGCTGGTAGAGTACATCCCTTTATACAGTTTGACATTTCTGCAAAATGTTTCAGATGCTGAAAGGAAAATTCAAGTTCGATTCTTGGAGCATCTGCTAAGGATGGAGTCGTGGGTTCGAATCCCACCGAGCGCACAATAATAACTTAAAAATTATATTAATATGGAAGACGGGGCAAAAACTAAAAGAATATCTTAAAAAAGATTTTGATTGGAATAATCATAAGAAGTATAGGAAATATTTTGATGACTGGTATTCAAATTTAACCGAAAATCAACTACTGTACTATAAATCTTATTCAATTGGGCAGAAATCACCCTGGATTAAAATTGACAAATAAAAAAATGTAAGAAGATTTGGAAAATTGAAATTTAAATTGTAATATTAAATCGTTAAATTAGTTCTTTGACATATTGGTTCTTTCTAAGAAAAAAAGATTACAACGGGGTGTAGCTCAGTTAGTAGAGCGCTAGTTTTGGGAACTAGAGGTCGCGTGGGCGGGACACGTCACCCCGACATCTTTAAAGTTCAAGTAATATTTTTTAGACAAATTATCTATTTATAATAAAATAGATAAATATGGTTGAAGAATTAAAGAGGTGTAAACATTTTTCTGAAGCAGCAAGTTTGATGTTTGGTGTTAAATATTATAATGGGTATATTAAAAAGAAGTTAGAAAAAAAATGTTTTGAGGAATATAATATTGACATAAATAAAATTATTACAGAAAATAATAAAAAATATTGTTTATTTTGTGGTAAAGAAATTGCTAAGAATAAAAAATTTTGCAACAATTCATGTGCTGCATCATTTAATAACAGAAATAGGGTTATAACGGATGAACAAAAAAGAAAAACAAGTGAATCGTTAATTCACCATTATGACAATATTCATGGAGTAAATCGAAACCGAAGCAGAAAAAAACATCAACATGTTTGCCCTGTTTGTAATACTTATTTTTATGGGAAAATAAAACAAGTTTACTGTTCTAGAAAATGTGCCCAAAATTCACAAGAAATCAAAAATAAATTAAGTAATAAGGCCAAAAAAAGAATTGAAAATGGTACATTTAGTGGATGGAAGGTAAGAAACAAAAAAATACAATCATACCCAGAAAAATTTTGGGAAAAAGTATTACAAAATAATGATATACAATACGAGAGTGAAAAACATGTTGGAAAATATTTTTTGGATTTTGTAATTCCAATAGGTGGAATACTTGTTGATTTAGAAATAGATGGTAAACAACATAAAGAAAAAAATATAAGACAAAAAGACTTAGAAAGAGACGAATATTTAAGAAACGAAGGATATGTGATTTATAGAGTTGAATGGAATTCTATTAACAATCTATCAGGTAAACAAAAAATGCAAGATAAGATAAATAATTTCATTGATTTTATAAATACTATTATATAAAGTTCTTTGACATATTGGAGAGAAGCTATTGAAATATATGTGGTAAAAACAATTTTTTTGTTTTTAAAGCCAAATTATATCGTATGGTGGACCTTTGTTCACTGTACGATTTTTTAGGAGGGTTGGCAGAGCGGTCTATTGCGGTGCTCTTGAAAAGCATTGGGTGTTACAGCCCCGTAGGTTCGAATCCTACACCCTCCGCATATAAATATGTCCTACCGCTGTGGGCAAACTGGTAAAGTCGGCTATTTTAGGGGTAGCGTCATATTGTCGGTTCAACTCCGACCAGCGGTACAAAAAAAATAATTTGGCTCTTTATGCATCCATAGTTCAACGGATAGAACTACAGTTTCCTAAACTGTCAATCTAAGTTCGATTCTTAGTGGGTGTACTAATAAAAAAATATGGGTAGGTGGCCGAGTGGTTAATGGCAGCGGACTGTACTACATGAAGGAAACATGTTAAACCAACAGCAATGTGAATATTGAAGTTTCGGAAATTCGTAATTTCCCACATTGCCAATCCACCCTCTTACGAGTTCGGAGGTTCGAATCCTCCCCTGCCCACAAAACTAACGGATACTAGGGTTATAAAGATGTGATAAGCTGCATTGACAGCACATCCGTTATCAAATCATCTTGAAATGACTTGTGGCTGGTAACAAGCCGTTTGTTATTGACAGTTTATCAGTTTTCCAAAGTGTATAAAACTGTTTGTATGGTTGCCGATATACCATATAGTATGGACTCCGTTCTTTCAAGAGGATTGGGTAAAATATCGGAATATGGGCCAGTAGCTCAGTTGGTAGAGCGTCTGATTTGCAATCAGAGGGTCGTGGGTCCAAATCCCACCTGGGTCCACAAATTTTGTCTTTTTAGCTAAACGACAGGGTAATCAAGGCAAAAGAACGGTTCGACTCCTTAGTGTAACGGTAGCACATTGTCTTGATTTTCTCACGGAGGGTTACCCAAGTTGGTGAAGGGGACGGTTTGCTAAACCGTTAGGTCACGAAAGTGGCGCGAGAGTTCGAGCCTCTCACCCTCCGCAAACAAATTTGGCTTTATAATACACAGAAAGGACACACTCGCCAATACCAATTGGCAAGCGAGAGAAGTTAGCGCAGGACGGAATTGAGACCGTAAGTGTGATAGTGAAATGTAAAGTGTATTTTTTGATAAATGCTGTGATGGTGTAATAGGAAGCATCGCCAGAATATCTGGAGGCACAGGTTCAAGTCCGAAGCACAGCATTATTTTTAATATATGTGTTGATGGCGCAACGGTAGACGCACACGGGCACGTGGTTCGCGGTTCGAGTCCGCAAGTAGCTGGGTACAGCGAAAAAATGGTAGAATGATGGTTCGAATCCATCTCAACACACAATAAATACCATATTAGTTCAACGGGATGTAGTTTAATTGGGTAAAATGCGTTAATTTTTTCGTGTTTTGTTCTTTAAAAACACAGACAGCAACTTTTCTTTAAAATTATTGTTTTGGGGAAACCGTGATATAGGTTCGAATCCTATCATCCCGACAAATTGGGCCATAGGTCAAACGGTTAAGATGTGCGACTGTCTATCGCTACGGAACGGGTTCGACTCCCGTATGGCCCGCAACATCAGGTATGTGTTGGAACTGGTAGACAACTGAAGGAGGTTAAATCCTCACAGGGTGATAATGTAGCCATACAGGTTCAAATCCTGTCGTACCTGCAACTATTTCGCGGATAGTTCATTCTGAAGTAGCTAATCAGAATGTTAGCTCAATGGTGTAATGGATAGCACTCCGCCAAGTGGGGGTGCAGGTTCGAATCCTGCTTGGGCAACAAATTAACAACATTCCCAGTGAAAAAGGGTTAGTAGTAGCGTTGTAAAACCAGTAACCCTGAGATAATATCAAAATCAACGGTTAGACGTAGATGAGCTGTAATTACAACTGTTGGGAATGTTTGTAATAATAAAATAGCGGATTAGCTCAGTTGGTTAGAGCAGTACTCTTATAAAGTAAAGGTCCCCAGTTCAAGTCTGGGATTCGCTACATATACTGCGGAATGTCTGAAGATGGTCATCAGGGGAGTCTCATAAGCTCCTGCATTAGCCTCGTGGGTTCGAGTCCCACTTCCGCTACAACGATTCAGATGCTCAACGGTTTGGAAGCCGCAGCGGGTGTGAACAACCACGGTCTGATGAACAAGATTGCAGCAATACTAGTTAGGCTGGTCTTTCCGTGAAAGTCGGACGTATTACCATGCAACGATAGCGTTGATACCTGTATAATGGCAGGTGTAGCAAATGGCCCGTCAGGTCGCTACTGACGGTTTTTATGGGACGGTAGCTCCAATGGTAGAGCGCAGCCCTGAAGAGGCTGGCGTTGGTGGTTCGAATCCATCTCGTCCCACGTGAAAAGGTGTAGTGTTCTTTACCGTATTTCAACATAATACATCAACCAGCCTTGAGCACACGTAAACAAAAAAGCTTGCAAGGAGGACCAAATGAAAACGGAGTATGGGCTCGTAGCTCAGCCTGGTAGAGCATCTGTTTTGCAAGCAGAGGGTCGTGGGTTCAAATCCCACCGTGGTCCACACGTAGTAACTTGTCGGAATGATACCTATAGGCTTCCGATGGCGATAGCTAAGTATACTAAGGATTATACGCTATCAATTTAGGTTCCTAGTTCAATGGTAGAATGATGGTCTCCAAAACCATAGATTGAGGTTCGAGTCCTTGGGTTCCTGCAATAAAATAGCCAAGTGGCGGAATGGTAGACGCGAAGGCCCCAAAAACCTTTGGGGTAATTCCCGTACAGGTTCGAATCCTGCTTGAGTGCAAATTAAATAACAATTAAAATCCTAATTACAATGATTTCTGAACTAAACGAACCCAAATTAAAAGATTTGATAAAGGAAGAGCTTGGAATTTCAGACATGTTAGTGGAAAAATCAAGACTTTTATATAAGTTTTTAGTTGATGATTTGTCGGACAATAAATCAAAATTCCAGAAAAACGAGTGGTTTTCATCATATGACGGAGGATTTAAATTTTATTTGCAATCAACGGCAATCAATGTATCTTACAGATACAAGAATTATTTCAACAAGGAAATCGCTGATAAATTCAAAGTAAGGCAAGATGCTTCAAGTGTGATGGTGAATGATAAGATGGCTTTTATGTTTCTTGATGTCGTTGCGACAAGTGGCTCAATTGACACAAAGAACCTCATGGATGGAATACAGCACGAATTGGAACATATATACCAACAGACAATGATTGGTGACATGTTTTCGGACAGTGAGACTTATCCAATCATAATAACAATGATGAACATCAATGACGAATTCAAATCAAAGGTTGGAAGGCTGTTGTACGGATGTGTGAGAAGTGAGCAAGACGGTTTCATAAACGGAATATATGCTTATATGATGTCGGTCCCTGAGTACTTCAAATTTGAAACACTTGAACAGACAGAAGGATATAAGCTTTATAGGGAAATGGTTTCAATATACAACGAACTTGGTGATACAAAAGAATTCGCTGATGAGATAAGAAATTTCGGTTATACCAAGATGAAAGTATTGAATAGAATAATTGCCTTTCAGAAAAAAATTGCAAGAGTTGTTGCAAAAGTTCAGAAAGACAAGATAGAAAAACAAGGATTTAGATTCTAAATCTATAAGTGAAGTCAATGACTCCAACCATATGTAGTGATATGTATGGAAGTTGCCGAAATACTTGGAAATTTACGAAAATCGGTGGATTAGGTTAGCGGTAAAGTCGTCCGATGGAAGAACCGTTAAATAGCCAAGTGGCGGAATGGTAGACGCGAAGGTCCCAAAAACCTTTGGGGTATTTCCCGTGCGGGTTCAAGTCCCGCCTTGGCTACTGATAAAAAAATAAAGGATACATACAGCAACTTAATTTTAAGCATCAAACTTTTAATTTGAAAACGCTAAAGAAAGTATCCTGTCTTATATAGAATATAATGTGGCCGCACCAAGTACAAGTGCCGCACCTCGCTATAAATGAGGTTACGACTTTCCCTGGGGTCGTTATAAAATAGCGCAGCAGGGACGAATGCCGTGTTCTTCTAACGGTTAGGAATCCAGATTTTCATTCTGGCAATGGCAGTTCGATTCTGCCACACGGTACAAATAATTTATTTGGGCGTATAGTGAAGTGGTTATCACGCAACACTTTCGATGTTGAGTCTGTGGTTCGAGTCCGCATTCGCCTACAATGTACCAAACTAATGGTAATACAATAAAAAAATGGTGTATGAAAGTTGGATTGCCTTGGAGGAAAAAGGATTTACTTGAATTTATCAAAAAATAATAAAATGCGGGTATAGCACAACGGTTAGTGCGCCAGCTTGCCATGCTGGAAATGTCAGTTCGATTCTGATTACCCGCTCATATGGCGGCATAGTGGAGTTGGTTTCATGCGCCGTTCTCATAAGGCGGAGACGGTGGTTCAAATCCACCTTCCGCCACAAGTCAAGAATAGAGACCACTTAGTAGAGTTCAGGGTAAGTCTTTGGAAAATGTCGACTTCTTCCAAGGATGTAGTCACGGGACCAGATTGAGTTCCCTCAGCCTGAAGAACAGTGTCAGTTATCGTGAGATGCTGTAAGATGCAACGCAACAGGAGGTAAAACCACGTGGTAATGCAATCCTCGTAAAGCCGAGGTTTCTCTAGTCCGTAGCTCGTAAATTTTCTTGACTTTTTATATTGAGCCATCGTCTAATGGCAAGACATGTGGTTTTGGTCCACAGAATCGATGTTCGAATCATCGTGGCTCAACAAACAACTTCCCATAGTTCAATGGATTAGAACGTGAGTTTACGGAACTCAAGATTGGGGTTCAAGTCCCTGTGGTAAGACTTAACACATATATTGAAATAGTTTCAATCTAGAATATGCGTCTGTAGCTCAGTTTGGTTAGAGCACTACACTGATAATGTAGGGGCCGCTAGTTCAAGTCTAGCCAGACGCACTTGAGTTGATGCTAATATGGCACAACTATTATGCGGGTGTAGCTCAGTTGGTTCAGTAGCGCTTGCCTTACAAGCAAGAGGTCGTAGGTTCGACTCCTACCATCCGCACATTTATTATGCTTCAGTAGCTCAATGGATTAGAGCGGCACCCTTCTAAGGTGCGGGTTGTAGGTTCGAGTCCTACCTGGAGTACGCGGCATTTATTTCATGAATAATTCTCTGATATATCATTTGGCAATTCAATTGACATACTCCCACGAATAAATTCGTGGGATTCTTGACTTAAACATGCACGCTGATGGTGTCAACACCATCAGCATTTGCACTCGCCAATTCGTCGATGCCCCGACGAAGTATATTTCTTGCAGC
>Ga0310697_10006265_pt1 | contig 11341 bp, 7 predicted proteins | sample 172DNAGHGlowgp2_FD_203883 | JGI IMG/M metagenome (GOLD analysis project Ga0310697, IMG submission 203883) | Sheep rumen microbial communities from Palmerston North, Manawatu-Wanganui, New Zealand - 1728 DNA GHGlow gp2 (v2) (version 2) | ecosystem: Host-associated > Mammals > Digestive system >... | reverse complement strand
TGTCCTGGTCCATGCCCCAGTTGTTATAGCCCTTGCCTTTGAGGACGCCGATGACGCGCAGGGGGATGCTCTTGAAGCGGATGGTCTTCCCGATGGGGTCCTGACCGTTGGGGAACAGCTCCTTGACAACGGTCTTGCCTATGATGCACACCTTGGAACTCTTCTTCACATCCTCTTCAGTGAAGCAGGTGCCTTCCTCGATGCTCCACAGTTTGATGGTCAAGTAGTCGGGCGACTCGCCATAGCAGGTGCTGGTGGTGTTGTTGGCACCGTTGATGACCTGTCCGCTGGATGTCACCTCAGGCGACACCTTGGTGACAAACTTTGCCTCGCGCAGGATGGCCTCGTAATCTGCATGCTTCAGCGTCTGCATAGCCGACGGGTCGAGGCGCACGCCGCCGCGCTGGTCGGCACCCGGGCGTATGGTGAGCAGGTTGGTGCCCTGCTTGGCCAGTTCGGCGCGTATGCTCTGCTTGGAGCCTTGGCCGATGGCCATCATCACGATGACAGCTCCAACACCGATGATGATGCCGAGCATCGAGAGGAAGCTGCGGGCTTTATTGCTGAGGATTGCCTTGATGGCAATCTTGAAAAGATTAATATAACTCATAAATTCAAATGCCTTTAGGAGCCCCCGAAGAGGCGGTGGCTAATCATCCTGGGGCGCAGGGAGAGCGGCAAGGGCCTCGGCGGCGCTGAGGATGTTTTGGTTATAGACATCCTCGCGAATCTTGCCGTCGCGCAGGACGATATTACGACTTGAATACTGTGCAATCTCAGGGTTGTGGGTCACGAAGATGATCGTGCGACCCTCGGCGTGCAGCTTCTGGAACAGCACAAGAACCTCGAAGCTGGTTCGCGTGTCCAGGTTACCCGTGGCCTCGTCCGCAAGGATCACGGCGGGGTTGTTAACCAAGGCGCGTGCGATGGCTACACGCTGCATCTGACCGCCCGACATCTGGTTGCTCTTATGCTCCAGACGGTCGCCCAGTCCCACCGCTTCGAGGGCTGCGATGGCAGCCTCGCGACGCTGGCGGGCGTTGTACTCCTTGTTATACATCAGCGGCAGCTCCACATTCTCGATGGCCGTGGTCTTGGCCAGCAGGTTGTAGTTCTGGAACACGAAACCGATCTTGCGGTTGCGCAGACGGGCGCGCTGGCTACGGCGCATGGAGCGCACGGGGGTGCCGTCGAGCAGGTATTCGCCACTCGTGGGCGTGTCCAGACAGCCGAGCTGGTTCAGGAGCGTCGATTTGCCGGAACCGGAGGTGCCCATAATGGTCACGAACTCGCCCTCGTAGATCTTGAACGAGACACCCCGCAGGGCGTGCACCGTTTCGCTACCTACTTGGAAATCGCGACGGACATCCTGAAGCTCGATGACGACTTTCTTCTCCATTACTTCTTTTGGTTCTTGTTGTTATTACGCGGTCCGGGCATGAACGGGTTCTTGTTCTGCTGGGCTGAAGCATCCTCCGCAGCACCGCCGAACTCCATATCTTCGAGCACTTGCGTGCCGGCAGCGATGCCTGAGACTATCTCGGTGGTGGTGCCGTTGGTGACGCCCGTCTCCACAGGGATGGCCTTGAAGGTCTTGCCCTGGCGAACCCACAGCTTATGGGGAGCCTCGCAGCCCTCGATGGTCTCGTCCTCTGCGATGAGCACTTCGTTGGGCGCAAAGCGCAGGGCCTTGGCGCTGACGGTGAGGACATCGTTCTTCTCCAGCGTGAAGATGGTTACGTTGGCGGTCAGCCCCGGCTTCAGCTTCAGGTCGGCATTCGGAGCGCTGATGACCACTTCGTAGGTGACGACATTGCTCTCCGTGGTGGCCTGCTGGCGCACCTGCGTGACCTGACCCTGGAAAGTGTCATTGGGGAAGGCATCCACGGTGAACGTGACGCGCTGGCCTTCCTTGACCTCACCGATGTCAGCCTCGTCGATATCAGCAATCACGCGCATATCGGTCAGGTCCTGAGCGATGGTGAAGAGGGTAGGAGTAGAGAACGAAGCGGCCACGGTCTGACCTTCTTCGACAGCCTTGGAGAGCACCACGCCGTTGATGGGCGAGGTGATGGTGGCGTAGCCGAGGTCAGTCTCGGCGCGCTTCACGCTTTGGCGGGCTGTAGAAGCCTGCTGCTGTGCCTGGACATAGGAGAGGCGTGCCTGCTCGAAGTCATTGGCGCTGATCAGGCCTTTGTCGTAGAGGGCTTTGTAACGCTCGAAGTTGGATTTCTGATAGGCGAGGGCACTTTCGGCACTGGTGAGGTTGGCGCGCTGGCTCTCGAGGGTGCTGAGGAGGTTCGTGCGGTCGAGCTCGGCGATGACCTGTCCAGCCTTCACCACGGAATTGTAATCCACGTAGATCTTTGCTACGATACCGCTGACCTGTGTACCCACCTCCACACTCGTGACAGGCTCGATGGTTCCCGTGGCTGTCACGCTCGTAGAGATATTGCCTTTCTCTACCGTGGTCATTTCGTATTCAGCCTTCGGCTTCGAGCCGCAAGCCGTAAAAGCTAGCGCTAAGAGAATGACGGACCCTCCCCCCGCCCTCCCTGTGAGGGAGGGAGTAAAATGTTTCGTGAAATTGAAAATATTCATAATGAAATAATTAATCTTTTATAAGATATTATACATATAATTTTTAATCTTGAAAGGTAAACGCTCCCTCCCTCACAGGGAGGGCAGGGGGAGGATCTCATAATCTACATTTCAATCGCTCCTCCTTCGTAGAACTTCAGGAGCTGGGTGTTGAGGATGGTCATATATTTACTCTGCAGTTTGTTATTCTGGGCTTGCAGCATATTGTCGCGCGCCTGCAGCAGATCCACGATATTTCGCAGGCCCTCCTTGAACTGCTCGTTGGTCAGCTCATAAGTCGTCTCCTGACTCTTCACGGCGGCGTCAGCGCTGATGAAGCGCTGCTGTGCGCTGGTGGCGTTGAGCCACAGGTTCTCAATGGCAGAGCCGAGGTTGGTTCGTTTGTCCTGCAGGTCGAGGGCTGCGGTGGTCTGCGCCATGCGGGCGCGGTTGATGGCGGTCTTCGTGCGACGCTGGTCGTAGATGGGCACGCTCACGCCCAGACCGATGCTTCCGTTGAGGTTGCGCTTCAGCTGCTCGCCATAGCTGTCATCAGAGGCACTGTAGTGGCTGTCGCCGATGCCGGCGTTCATGCTGATAGTGGGGTAGTAGCCGCGCTTGGCGATGTTCAGCTGCACGTCGCTGGCAGCGGCTTGCAACTCAGCAGCGCGTATCTCGGGGCGCGAGTTCAGCGCCTGCGCATAGACCTCCTGCTTGTCGGGGATGGGTGCCAGGGCGCGGCTGTCGTCCATCTCATCCGCAGACACGTCGAAGGGCTCTTCGATGCCTAACTGAAGGAGGGCTTTCAGCTGGCGCTTGTAGTTGTCGATCTGCGTCTGCGTGTTCACGACATCGTACTGCGCGCTGGCATATTGCGCCTCCAGCTGTGCCACGTCGGCTTTGGCCAGGTCGCCCACCTTCAGGCGTTCCTGTCCGCGCTCCAGCTGTTGCTTGGCCGTGGCACAGATCTGTTCGTTGACTTTCTTGGCCTCGGTGGTGTAGAGGACCTGCACATAGAGCTGCGCGATCTGCTCCTGAATGGTCTTCAGGCTCTGCTCCGTCTGCACGACAGACAGTTCCGTCTGCACCTTCTGCGCCTCAATGTTCTTGCGGTTCACGCCGCCGTCCCAGATGGTCCAGTTGGCGTTGATGCCGTAGCTGCCGTTCTCCGTGAGCTTGTTGTTGGTGCTGGTGGCCATGCCGTTCTGCACCATCACCGTCGCCTCCTGGAAGGGGCGGTAGCCGAGGCTCTGACTCATCGAGAAGGAGAGGCTGGGGAAGAGGGCGGCCTTCTGTTGCTTCAGCACTTCGGCAGCGTCAAGTTCCGACACACGATTCTTCTGGACCGTGATATTGTGCTCCGAAGCGTAGTCGAGACATTGTTGTAAAGTCCACGTCTGCGCCATAGCCGTCAGCGGCAGCCAGGCGAAGAGCGTGAAGAGTGTTTTCTTTGTCATAATAATTAATAATGTGTAAAGCGGTCTGCTAAAACCGTACAAAGATACGGTGTTTTCAGCAAAAAAGACCCCTCGCGTCCCCGTTGGTTTATTGCCTTTAAGAGGTTTTAACGATTCATTGGCCAAATAGAACAAAAATTAGTGCTACCTTTGCGGCGGAAAATTGGAGACAGAAGATAAAGATAAATATAAAAAAAAGATAAAATACGAGTTCAATGATGTCTCAATCCTTTAAGGAAATTCTACGATTGTGGTGGGTCCAGAAGCGGCGCTCGTTCCAATGGAAGGACGTGTTCATAGCCGCATACTTCATCGTGCTCTTTGTGGTGATGGTGGTGGCCTTCTACATGGCCTTCTCCACGGAGATGGGTGAGAAGAAGTTGCCCTTCGAAATGGTCACTCTTGTGCCTCTGTTGGGCGTAAGCATCGTGCTGGGCGACCTGCTCGTGAAGCTGTTTTGGCGTCGCTCCCCAGTGGAGATGGACGACTACCTGCGCTCACGCCCTGTGGGGCCCAACGACTGGGCGCTGCTGGTGCTCTTCGACACTAAGATGAGCTTCATGCAATGGATGCTGCCGCTGTGTGTGGCCTTTGTGGCGGCCTTGTTCATAGGCATTGGTTGGGGCTTGCTCACCCTCGTGCTGGCCTTCACCTGCACGCTTACCAATGCGCTGGTGCAGAACTGCTGGCGTCGTGCACCCGGCAATGAATACACGCTGCCGCTGGCCTTCGGCTATCTTGTGTGGGTCTTCGTGCTCTATGTCCTTGGAGGCCTCGCTTTCGTGGTGTTGGGGCTGGCAGAGGACGATCCCTCGATGCCGCTGCGGCCTCATGTGGTGGAGTGGGGCACAGTGGTGGCCTCGGGCGTCATCATAGTGCTGAACAGCCTCCTGTGCTACGTATTGCATCGCTATTTTGCCCGTATGAAGAACCACAACGAGGAGGAGCACGCGCCCGTGGCCACGACGGCCCGTTCGCTGGGCGAGGTGTCGCTATGGAGCATCGAATGGGTGCAGCTGCTACGCAGCAAGCGCCTGCGTACCAGCTTCCTGGTAATGGCTGTCCTCTTCGTTTTCAACGTCTATATGCAACAGATGACAGCCGACACGATGCAGCAGGACCTCGATCTGAAAGTCAACCCGATGCTCGTCTTCGCCGTGGGCTTCCCCAGCCTTATCCTGGCGCAGTGGGTGCTGGGCATCGAGGCCAACTTCTTCTCCGGCATCTGGACAAAGCCGTGGCCCGTGGAGGGCATCCTGCGCCGTAAGTACTACTTCTTCTGCGCGCTCTGTGGCCTCATGACCCTTCTGCTGATCCCCGCTGTTCTGTGGAAAGGCTTGTCGCCGCTGGCGCTGCTGGCTGCGCTGCTCTTCTCCTGCGGTTTCTTCATCCTGCCGTTCATGGCCTCCTGCCTCTTCAGCAGCCGCATGGACCTCTTCGCCTCCGCCTTCTTCAACTATCAAGGTGGCAACAAACAGCTGAATGTCTTCTCCTTCATCATGTTCATCCCCCTTGTCATCTACTACGTCGCCTACTTCTTCCTCCCTGTGCTCTGGGCCCACGCCCTCGTCGCCGCCCTCGGCATCCTCGGCTTCGCTCTCCACACCCTCTATATCCGCTGGATTGCCCGCCTCTGGCACAAACGCAGATACGAGCGAATGGAACAGTGGCTGGCGGAATAAAGCCTCACCCCCGACCCCTCTCCAAAGGGCGAGGGGAGTACATACACTTGAAAATAGAAAATTGAAAATTAATAATCTGGTCGTCACTTCGTTCCTCAAAATTTGAAACAAAAATTTTTGCTTTAATTTTAGATATAATTTTTGCTTTAATTTTGAGCGTAGCGACCCCTAAAACTTGAAACAATGGAAATTAAAATAGAAAATCTCAAAAAAGTCTATGGCGAGAAGACGGCCCTGGACATCAGTGAACTCACGATTAAGAGCGGCGAGCTCGTAGGACTCGTCGGCAACAACGGTGCTGGCAAGACAACACTCCTGCGCCTCATTCTCGACCTCATCAAAGCCACCGACGGCAACGTGCTCTCTGCCGACAAGGATGTGTCGCAGTCCGACGACTGGAAGCTCTACACGGGCTCCTTCATCGACGGCCATTTCCTCATCGACTTCTACACGCCCGAGGAGTATTTCACCTTCATCGCACGCCTCTACGGCATCAGCGACGAGACGCTCCGCGAGCGCCTCGAGACCTTCCGTCCACTCATGCACGACGAGATCCTCGGCACCAAGAAATACCTGCGCGACTTCTCCGAGGGCAACCGTCAGAAAATAGGGATCATCGGAGCCATGATGATACGGCCCAAGGTGCTGCTCCTCGACGAGCCTTTCAACTACCTCGACCCCTCCTCGCAGATTGTCGTAGCACGTATGATTGCCGACATGAACCGCGAGCTCGGCACCACCGTCCTCATCTCCTCGCACAACCTCTCCTTCGTCTCCGATATCTCCTCCCGCATTCTTCTCTTGGAGCGTGGACTCATCATCAAGGATTTGCTTAACAATCAAGGCTCTGCCATCCAAGAACTCAACGACTACTTCAATGCCGAAACATAACCCTCAACCATAAACCCTCAACCCTCAACCATAAACGTGAAGTACCTCTTCCTTCTCATCCTCCTCGTACCCATTTTGGCGCAGGCTTACGTCACCTGGCGACTGTGGGCGCTGCTGCCACTGCCTGTATGGGGGAAGGTCGTCGTGAGCGTGGCGCTGGCCGCAGCCTTCGCGCTCTGCGTCTGCTCCGTGCTGCCGTTGCTGGACCGCTTCCCCATGGCCGTCTCCGCCGCCATTTACCATATCGGAACCTCGTGGCTGATGATTTTGCTCTACTTCTTCATGCTCTTCATCCTCCTCGACGTCTTGCGCCTCTGCCACCTCGTGCCTGCCACATGGCTTCACGATAGCTGGCGTGGCACGCTGGCCGTCTTCGCCACCATCGCCGTGCTCTTTACCTACGGCTACTTCCATTACTTACATAAGGAACGCGTAGAGCTGCCCTTGCAGACCTCTAAACCCCTCGCCAGGCCCCTACGCATCGTGATGACCTCCGATTGGCACCTCGGCTACCACAACCGTCGCAGCGAGCTTGCCCGATGGATAGACCTCATCAATGCCGAGCACCCCGACCTCGTGCTCATCGCAGGCGATATCATCGACCGCAGCCAGCGTCCCTTGCGCGACGAGCACATGGCCGACGAGTTCCACCGCCTCACAGCACCCGTCTATGCCTGCCTCGGAAACCACGAGTATATCAGCGGTGTCCCCGGTGCCCTTGACTTCTACCGCGAAGCTGGCATCCATCTGCTTCAGGACAGCGTAGCCACCGTCGGCGACCTCGTCATCATCGGTCGCGATGACCGTATGCGTCCCCGTCGCAAGCCCCTCGACGCCCTCATGGCCGGTGTTCCCAAGGACAAATACCTCATCCTCCTCGACCACCAACCTTACCACCTCGAAGAAGCTGAAGCCGCCGGCATCGACTTCGAGCTCGCAGGCCATACCCATCACGGCCAGCTGTGGCCCGCCTCATGGATCACCGATGCCCTCTACGAGTGTGCCTTCGGTCCCCATCAGCGTGGCTCCACCCGTTACTATGTCTCCAGCGGCCTCGGCATCTGGGGCGGCAAGTTCCGCATCGGCACCCGCTCCGAATACATTGTCGCAGACATCCATTAAAACTGAAGAGGTTGACACTCACGTGCCAACCTCTTCTTCATTCATTCAATTACTTTACCACGACTTTGCGTCCTTTCTGTATCATGATGCCCTTTCGGGGAGCGCTGAGGCGCTGGCCGGCGAGGTTATAGACAGGCGCGTTGCTGTCGAACACAGCAGCGGGCGTCACGCTGACGGTCTCAATGCCTGTCTCGGTCGTCTTCCAGCCGACACCGTAGATGAGGGTCTGGTTCTTCACGCCTTCATCCTCTCCGGGTGCCTTCTTCAAGGCCACGCTCTTCATGTTCTTCAGACCGACATCCTTCTTCAGCATCTTAGCTGTGGCAAAGGCCATGGCCTGAGCGCGGGTGGCAGCCTCCTCCTCCGGGAGATCTTCTACAGAATAGATGTATATATGGGTATCTGTTTGTGTTTCATAAGGAATCTCTATCTCATCCTTGGTGGCCATCTTATAAGTGCTGGCGGGCTGGTTACCGACCTTCACGGCCAGCATGCGGTTGCCGAGGGTCTTGAAGGTAACAGTGACGATACCACTTCCAGCCTGAACCTCAAAGAGGATACCGTTGAAGTTGTTCATGACGGCGTCAGTCTCGGCATTGCAGCTCTCCACGAAGTCGATTTTCGACTCGTTGGCAACTGTAGAGTTGAGGACGATGGCCTGCTCCTCAGCGTCATAGACATCATTGTTCTCTGCATCGTCGTTATGAGTGCTCAGGGTGATGAAGAGGTTGTCCACGACAACGGCCGACAGGTCTGTCTGCTCGCTGAGTTCGGTTGCACCAGCAAAGCTAGTACTCGTATCCTCGGTCATGGGCTGGGCATCCTCGACTGCTACAGGCTTATCCTCGACGATATACTTGAAGCGTCCCCATTCAGCATCGGCCATATATTTGGCTTTCGTACCTGCGGGCACATACAGCGTAGCCTGGTTGTAGGTCTCATAAGACTCTTCCCACATGTCGTTCATCTTCATGAAGGCATTCTCTTCGAGCACACCGGCAGGCTCCTCGATGCTGGAGACAATCTTGCTGAACGTGGCGCCACGCTGCATGAAGGCATCAGCAAAGGCATAGCCCTCGATCTTCTTGATGCCTGCGGGCAGCGTCAGCGTCTTCATGCAAGGATCGGAGTAGCTGTAGGCGGCTATCACCTCCAGTGAGCTGGGCAGCTTGGAGATAGCCTTGCCCATATAGAGAGTGTTTGTGGCCGTGATGATGACCGCATTGCAGTCCTCGCGCGAGTCGTAGATGGGATTGCCCTCGGCAACGCTGATATGACGCAGCGGAGAGGAGCCGTCGCCATCCATCATCTGGTGACCGGTGGACAGGAAGCCCTCGCCGATCTCTACGAGCGTGCTGGGAATCGTCAACTCTTCGATGGGGCAGCCGGTGAACACCATCGGATCCATTTTGACAAGGCCCTCGGGCAGATTGGCTTTCCTCAGCCACGGACAGCTCGAGATGCCCGCATAGGCTATGGCGCGCAGTCCTGTGGGAAGCTCCAGTTCCTCCAGTTCGAACATGAAGAAGATGGCCTGGTCACTGATGGAGTCGAGGCGTGAGCCCTCGGCAAACGTCAGTTTGTTGATCAAGGTATTGCGGAAGGTGGCACTTTCTATCACCTGAACGCCTGCAGGCATCACAAACTCGCCCTCAAGGCCCGATTCTGCAAAGCAGTTCTGTCCGATATAGCTTACGCTGTTGGGCAAATCGAGGTGCTTCAGATTAGGCAAATCGCTGAAAGCCTGAAGACCGATGGTGTCGATGGTCTCAGGAAGGATTACATCCTCCAGATAGGGGTCAGCTTCGAAGGCCCAAGCCTGAATGCGGCTAACGGTATAGGTCTCGCCATGGGGGTCTTTAACGGTCTCAGGAATCAACAGACGCTTCTCGTAGTAAGGATAATGATGCACCCAACTGTCGCCTACAGGCTGTCCGGCAACACTGGTGACACTCACGAACCCAGGCCGCTCGCTGTTATAGCTGTACCAGATCTTCACACCTTCGGTATTGGTGGCGTAAAAGTCAGGCCAGGTATCATCATACAGGTTCCCCTTGTCATAGATGGTGAACTCATACTGCTCTTCCGCAGTCATCTCACGCATTTTAGTAAACTGGCCCCATACAGGGTGTGCCTTGTAAGTCTTGTACGAATATTTCGGCACCAGCACCGAGACGTTGCTCTTGTTGACACCCTCGAAGACGCTGGCATCGCAGTCCACGGGTGTCGTGCTCTGCAGGCGGATGGTCTGCAGCCCTGTGCAGTTGGCAAACAACCCTGCGGGCAGTTCCGTCACGTACTCGTTGATGCGCACATCGCTCAGCGTCGTGACGCCGTTAAATACCTTACAGCCATCGGGGACGTCCAAGTTACGACCCAGCACCAGCGTCGTCAACGGGGCATCAGAGAAGCTGTTCTTGCCCGTCTCGCTGTTGTAGGTCAGTGACAACGGGAGATACTGACCAGTTTCATAGTCGTAGCTGCCTTGCTGAATGACCAGCTTGGTCACACCTGTGTTGTTGAACAGCTGGTCACCAGCGTAGCGAATGTTGTCTTGGATTTCCAGACTGTACATGTTGGGCGCATACCAGTAGGCGTGTTCACCGATGGCTCTCACGGTCCAGTACTTGTCGATGCCCTGTTCTTCATCCATCTCACGCATACCGCCAACGGCTTTGACGGCACCGCTGTAATAACCTGCTTCCGGACCGTCTTCCGTAGCATTTAATTTGTAGGTGATAGTGGCATAGCCCTTGGCCTCGTCAAGAATAAACCAAGACTTACCGCCGTAGTTGTCTCCATACTCCACGCGCTTCTGCGCTAACAGAGTGGTAGTCAGTAGCATCAGGGTTAGTGATGCCATGTAACGTAATAGAAGTTGTTTCATAATGTATAAAATGTTTGGTAAAATGGGTTTTCGTTTGCAAAGGTAGCCCTGTTTATCTTAATAGGGAATGCATTATTGCAAAACATTCTCCCAAAAATGCAAAATAGTACTCCCAAAATTGCAAAACAACAGGCATAGTCTTGGCACTTAGAAGTTTAATGCATACCTTTGCGCTTAATATGACATACGAAATATTTTCGTCTCTGCCGCTGATGGTCTGTGTGGTGATGGTCATTCAGCTGGCTCTTACCTACTGGCAGCGTATGAATAAGGCCATACGCTGGCTGTTGCGTTGGGCCATGGCTACACTGCTCTTATACGGCTGCCACTTCATCTATTTCAACCATTTCAACGACCTTTTGCCATACAGTGACACCCTCTATGTGGCGCTGAACCTGATGGTATATCCCTTATTCCTATTATATATTAGTGAGATTACAGATCGCACACCGCTCTCGCAGCAGAAACGATTCCTCTGGCTCGTGTTCCTTCCACCGTTCATCATCGGAGCGATGGTAGGTTGCCTATATATTGCGATGGATGCGGGAGAAAATAAAACCTTCATCACCAACAACCTCTATCACAGTTACGACTCATCCCTCAGCGGCTTGTCGCTCGTTCAGGTATGGGTACACCTTGTCTGCCATTTCATCTTTGCCATACAAGTCGTCTTTGTCATTGTCCTGGGATTCCGTCGCATCCGACGATTCAATAAGACCGTG
>Ga0310697_10006264_pt1 | contig 11344 bp, 5 predicted proteins | sample 172DNAGHGlowgp2_FD_203883 | JGI IMG/M metagenome (GOLD analysis project Ga0310697, IMG submission 203883) | Sheep rumen microbial communities from Palmerston North, Manawatu-Wanganui, New Zealand - 1728 DNA GHGlow gp2 (v2) (version 2) | ecosystem: Host-associated > Mammals > Digestive system >... | reverse complement strand
TTGCCATCAGCCTCTTTACGATAGATGAAGGGCTGAACAGTAGCGATGTTGTTCAACTCTTGTGTACTGGAATACTGGAGTTCAAAGATATAGGTCGTTCCCAATTCTGCTGTGATATCCTCTGTGATATAATAGTAATCACCATCGGTAGTATAGCTGACAGTAGTGGCATTCTTTCCAGGAGACATCTTCTTGGTGATAATCTTCGACGGTGTAGCATTCTTGACGAGCTTCATGGCCAGTCCGCTCTTCAATTCTACTAAATTCTGATAGGTAGTCAGATAGAAAATTTGCTTCTTTACTTTGCCACTATTAAAGAACATCTCTTGCTTGTAGTCAACGACGATGTCATTCATGTCATAGTCACCTGCGCTGGGCCACCTGTCCTCGAAAGCATAAACTCCATGAGTGGTCGTCTTGTTTTCCTCAACCTCTGGTAATTCTGCAAAGGCATTCTTTGGATTGAGGGCAAAGAGCAGATCATCGTAGTCGCTGTCGTCGCAAGCATCCTCGAAGGACACAAGGGCATATTCATTGCCATTAGGTGATATGTAGGAGAACTTGGCCGTGCGTGCCTCGCCATTGGGATTTGGCAATTTGTAACCATTGTTGCGACAGTATGACAGTCCTTCAGTGGAAGCTGCCCAGATGTTCAACTTCTTGTCCCAGTAAGAGGTTGCAGATTTCTTCGAACAATAGTCCTTGCCTTGTCCTGACCATCCATTTGGCTTGAGAATGAAGCCAATCTTAGTGCCTTTGGGGAAGGTTGTGGTAGCACCCGAATAGTCGCCCTTGGCGATGTTGGGATAATACATGAGCTGAACGACATCACCACGTACGGTGCCAATGTTATTTTGATAATCCCAGCTGAGATCGCGCTGTCCGTCCTGTGTGTTGGGGAAGAGCATGATGATATTCAGATCAGTTGGTTTGGTGGGAGGATTTGATGCGTTATAATAGTAATAGCCAAGACTACTATTCCAACAGGTCATACTGCCCAGAGCCGTCATACTGACCTCTGAGTCGGTAATGAGAGTGATGTCTGCCGTGGAACGATACTTCTCCTTACATGTCGTGCCAGAGTTAAGCGCTTTCTTGGCAGCGTCATAAAGACCGGCAAACTCCTCTTCAGAGAAGACGAGGCTGGAAGCTGCAGCGGACAGGAGATAATCAGGACGACCAGTAGCCGAATTCCAGGTGCCCAAAGGTGTGTGCCAATCTTTGTAGATTCTTTCATTAGTTTTCGCGCCACTACTGTGGTTGATAATGTAAGAGATGTTGTAAAGGTTGGTCAAGTCTTTAGTCGACGTTCCAGCTCCCGGTGCACGTGTAAAACGACTTGCAGCCGCTGCTGTGTTGTTGATAACAGCCTTGGCTTCACCATTGATAATTTCCGTTGGTTTGCGTTTAAGCCCCACCATGAAATCGCCAGTCACGACATGCAACACCTTGGCGTAAGCGGGCAAGGTAATCGTAGCGTCAAACTTACCATTCTTATCCGTGTAAGCCTGAAACAGCGGTTCAATGGTTTCATTCACATAGTCATAGCCTGTGTCTTCGTCGACAATGGGATTAACATCATAGATGCTGAACCACACTGGGCCATAGGTTTGGAACGAAGAATAATCGACTAACAAATCTACCTTTTGCTTTGTCGAGAAATCAAAGTCGTTTCCCTTCGTTTTTGAAGGTGTAGACTTTTCTTCTTTCCCATCAGCAAAATCATCGCTGTCTGTACATGAAACTCCGACAGCTATGAGACACACAAACATTAGTGCCCTCAAACAAAAATAGAATGACTTGTTCATGATATAATACATTTAATGTTTGTTGTCGCAAATATACGAAATAAAAATGAAATTTCCAAATAATTTATGCGAAAAATATTCATGTCAATTCTAAAAACACTAATTCACCAAGAAAGCAAGAAGGATGTACCTATGGGCACATCCTTCTTTAGAGCGTCAAAGACTATTGCAATATGCTATTATTCTGGTTTCTTAGCATTCGGATTGGGATTCAGATACCAGTCAGCGTTTGTCTTACCATTGCTGTTTACCCAAGAAAGGAATGTTGGGAACTGCTCATCAATACGAATACTCTCTTTGGCTGGATCCAAAAGGGTCGTTCTGAAATCGTCCAATCGAACACCTGCAAAATAGAAACCAAATGGATAATTGCCAGCACATGTATAATAGTTCTTTTTGTTAGCATGATCACTACAATCGTCTTCGGTTCCAAAATATTTGGTTATCACCTTTGGACCAGGGGCTTCGAATGGTACATGTATCTCCCGGTAGGAACTACCCTCCTTGCGGCACAAGAATAGTTGTACAGAGGCTTTACTGTCCGTCTGTGACGAAGCGTATGTCACTTCTATCGAATAAGTGGTTTTTCCCTTATTGTAATTGTAAGCATCGTTAAAATAGAAGTAGTAGACACCATTTTTATCGCTTTTGTCTGACAAAACAGTTGTGAAATTAGGGTGCGAATAACAAGCTGATTTCAAGCTACTGTTAATGGTGGTCTTTGTTGTAGCGGCTGATGGGTCAGGAGCGGTTCCTGTTTGAGCCTTGTTCGCATAAATGGTGGCTATTTGGGCTTTCGTGTTCAGCCTTACGCCAAAACTGTTTTCCTGAGTAATGTAACTGTGATCACTTGTGATATTGAAAGTTTCCTTTACCAAAGTTTCATTACTACCTGCGTGACAGTAGAACTCCTTCACATGTTCCACTTCAAACATGCCATCGTTCATGTCATAGTCAGCAGCTCTGGGCCACAAATCTTCAAAGCCGTAGACGCCGTAAGTCTTCACTTCTTTGCTTTCGACAGAGGACATGCCGACAAAAGCATTGGCGGGATTAAGTGCGAATACCAGGTCGTCGTAGTCATTGTCATCACATGCGTCCTCAAACGAGATAATAGCATATTTGTTTCCATTGGCAGATTCAAATCCGAATTTGGCAGTACGGCTTTCGCTATTATTGATAGGTTTCTTCCCACCATCAAGACCAGTTGATAATCCATCGGTAGATGTAGCCCAGATATTCTTCAAATTAGAATAGCTACCATTAACAGCGTAGTTTGATCCTTGGCATCCCCATCCATTCGATTTCAAGATGAATCCAATCTTTGTACCGGCAGGGAATATAGTGGTAGCACCGGACGTGTCGCCGTTATTAGCAATATTGGGATAATACAAAAGTTGAACAACATCACCACGCAAGGCACCGATGTTACCTCTATAGTCGTTGTTGGGATAATTGCCTCTTGGCCACTCACCATCCTGCGTATTGGGGAAGATCATGATGATGTTCATATCCATCTTGTTTGTAGGAGCTTCACCTGTGTAATAATAATATCCTAACGAACTGTTCCAGCAGGTGCTGCTACCCAGCATGGTGATACTGACCTCCGACTCCTTGGCCAAAGTCATGTCGCTGCTGGCACGATAGCTTTCCTTGACGGAAGTACCTGAGTTAAGTGCTGAACAAGCAGTAGCGTACAAACCGTCGAATTCCTCATCTGTGAACACTAAGCCAGGGGCGGCAGAGGATTTGTCCAATAGGTATAAAGGACGGCCACTGTTTGAGTCCCACTTGCCTAATGGCGTGTACCATTTTTTATAGTACTGAGTGCCTTTGCCCGTGTAAAGGTTTGATAGTTTAGAGAGGTCGTTGGTTGGTGTTCCTGTACCAACCACTCTCTTCATGGCACTACGAGTGGTCTTTGTCATCGGGTTGCTCACGATGGCCCTGGCTTCATCGTCAATCACCTCTACTACCGTCCTTCTCAGGCCAACCAAGAAGTTGCCAGTCACGACGTGGAGGCGCTTAGCATACTTAGGCAGCGTAACGGTCTCATCAAACAGACCATTCTTGTTTGTATAACCCGAAAAGATTGGTTTGATGCTCTCGTCAATGTATTCACCTACCTGGTTTTCATTGACAAAGGGGTTCGTGTTATAAACGCTGAAGAAAACGGGAACGTTGGCATGAAACGCAGAATAGTCGACGATTAAGTCAACGTCTTGTGTCGTAGAGAAATCAAAGCTGTTAGCCTTTGTCTTAGATGACGTCGTGGGTTTATCTTCATTTCCATCGGCAAAATCGTCGCTGTCGGTGCAAGAAACTCCGACAAAAATGAGGCACATATACAATGCTGCACTCATTAAAAACTTAAATGAATTAGACATAGCTGATATTTCTTTGGTTTGTTTCGTGCAAATATACGAATAAAAAATGAATTTTCAAAACTTTTTGGCACTTTTTTCTCATTTTTCATTCATTTTCCCTTATACAGGACTCTCTACAGCCTTCCATCGACGATATCACGAGGCAGAATGCCCTTCACATCGTAGATCAGTCCATTGTCGCGAAGCAACGACTTCAAATCCACAGACAAGAACTCCTTGTGAGCAACAGCCAGTATGATGACATCAAAGCGGTCGTTGGGCAAAGTACTCATAATCGGCACATGATATTCCTCTTCCACATGTGCAGCATTGGCCCACGGGTCATAGACCGTAATATTGTCTGTGTACTCTTTCAGCGATTCATAGATGTCCACCGCCTTGGTGTTACGGATGTCAGGGCAGTTCTCCTTGAACGTGATACCCAAGATCAGGATTTTGGCATCTTTCACCAATACGCCCTTTTTGTTCATCAGCTTGATGACCTGTTCGCCTACATACTCTCCCATCGTGTCGTTCAGACGACGTGCTGTCATCATGATGCGGGGCCATACGCCATAGACCTGCGCCTTCTGGATGAGGTAGTAGGGGTCAACGCTGATACAATGACCACCAACGAGACCTGGCGACAGCTTGATGAAGTTCCATTTGGAGGAAGCAGCCTCAATGACATCGTGTGTGTCAATGCCCATGACATTGAACACCCTTGCCAGCTCGTTCATAAAGGCAATGTTCACGTCACGCTGACTATTCTCAATGATCTTTGAAGCCTCAGCCACCTTGATACTCGGTGCCTTGTGGGTGCCATTGATCAGTACAGAGTTGTACACATTGTCTACAAGGTCGGCAATCTCTGGTGTAGAGCCTGATGTCACCTTCTTGATTTTCTCTACGGTATGCTCTTTGTCGCCAGGATTGATACGTTCTGGCGAATAACCGGCGTAGAAATCGACATTGAACTTCAGTCCGCTGACACGTTCTACCACGGGCAGACACTCATCCTCCGTCACGCCAGGATACACCGTGCTCTCATAAACCACGATGTCGCCTTTGGAAATAACCTTTCCGACGGTCTCACTGGCACCGCGCAGAGGAGCGAGGTCAGGATAGTTGTCTTCGTCGACAGGCGTCGGCACAGCCACGACGTAGAAGTTGCAATTGCGAATTTTCTCTAAATCTGTGGTACATACGAATCCGTGGTTGTTGATGGCATCCTGCAGCAGTTCGTCACTCACCTCAAGTGTGGCGTCGTGGCCTGTCATCAGCGCGTCTACACGCTTCTGGTTCATATCAAAACCAATCGTTTCATACTTTGTTGAGAACAAACGGGCCAATGGCAGACCTACATACCCAAGTCCGATCACACAGATCTTTACTTCATTCATTTTCATAATAGTATTGATTATTTAATTTGTTATTATTCATCCAAAATGATAAGTCTTCCATTCCTTATCTCCCATTGTACAGTACCTTCCATGGCATTGATGACGTTGGCCACATACTTGGCATCTTTCGACTTTCCTGCTTTGGCCAAATACTTCTTAGCATCGTTCAAGCGTTTGGTCATCACACATGCGCAGGCAGCGTTGTAGTTGGCTATCTCGCTATCGGGGTACTGCTGGACGGCAATCAGTAGTGCATCGAGCCAGTCATCCGACCCCTCCTCATAGCATTGTGCCACCTGATACATCTCCTCTAAGCTCATTGCTTCTGGATGGATGTAGATAAGTCGTCGTCCTTTTGCTACAGGATAGGGCTTCACCTCATATTCGATGATGTAGTCCGTATGGCGCAAACCTGGATAGACGTGCTGTAGCAGCCACTGGTATGGCTGGCCGTCACCCACCTTCTTCAGCAGTTCCTCCTTGGCATCGGGATTCATGTTTTTGTCGATGACGCTAATCAGTTCGTCACGATGTGCTATCACAAAGTCTGGGGCTTCCGGGGTTTCCACGTATGCCTGGTTATCGTACCAGAAGTTGTCCTTCACTTTTCGTCCGCTGGTATTCATCAGGAATCCGCGCAGGTTCTCCCAGTCTTCCGGAGTATAGGCCGTGGTAAACAGTCTTGAGCTGAATGCGTATTTGCGCATTAGGTAGTTTTTCAAGGCCTCTGTGCGCCCCTTAGCCAGTCTGGTGTTGTTGCTGTAGGGACTCTCCGGCGAGGCATAGCCGTGCAGGCTAATGCTGGTAACCGTCACAGACTTGTCGAACATCACGCTGTCAATATCCCTCTTGATTTTAGCCAACTCCTCGGGATTCTTGCGGTACTGCGGGTAGATGACGGTTTCGTTGACGGGGAAGTCCAAGAACGCATGGCCTTGAAGCGTTCGCAACTTGGTATTCTCAGGGTCAGGCATCATCAGCAGCATTGGCGGAATCTTTTTCAAGCGGTTGATGCGGATGACAGGTGGTGGCGTCTTCTTTTTCTTTTTCAGGAACAGGTATGTCAGTCCCAATTTTAGGTTGGTACGCCCATCGATGGGGAAGTCGTATGCCACACCGTTGAAGTGGTCGCCAAACAAGTTCTGGCTGACTTCAGCACCCACGCTCCACCGTCTGTTTAGCTTGTAAGTAGCCGTCAGTCCCGCCCGTAGTGCTGGTACCAGCCTGCTGTCACGGGAGTATTCATGCGTATATGATAGCGGCACATTGGTGAATCCCCACGTATATCCAACTCCCACACCAGCAAAGGCCTTGAGGTTAAACCGTGGAGGTCGGTAGTTGGGCAATGAGTCTTTATGGATGACATGCGACTTGCGGAACACATCCGACACATCGAATGTCAAGTCGCCAAACAGTCCTAAGTTATACCATCCATATATTTTTTCCGACTCACAGCTCCTGACATTGCGACTCTTGTTGTGATTGAAACGCAAGGCTGCACGCCAGCCCCATAAAGGCGAGAATTCACGCCCCAGGCCCAGGAAGGCACCCATCGACCACGGGTAGCGGGTAAACTCGCTCATGGGCAGGTTCTCGTTAGCCGACTTGTTGAAGCCGCCATAGAGCTGCAGGTAGAAAGGATCTTTGTGCTTTATAATGGTGTCGCTGTCAGCAACGGTAGTCTGTGCCTGCATCCCAAGGGTGCAAAGCAAAAGACTCCATAAAAAGATGATTCTCATATCCTTCATGACTTAATATGCTACATAAGTGTCCATTTCTGGTTTCTTGTACCACTCCCAGAAGCGAGTTCGCGTCTCGTCTTGTCCCCATCTGGGAAATTCATCATAGCAGTCAAAGATGTGTACACCTTCCATGGGCCACTCCCACTCTCCGGCTACGAGCAAGGCCTCCGGCATAATGCCAGGTTCCATGGACAGCGTAATAACATCCGTACAGTCGTTGCAGTTGCCACGCTGTATCTCGATGTAGAACCGTTTTGCATCGTTACCCATCGTATACCCCTTGGGCCATGGCACGCAGTCTATCTGTGTAAACGGCGTACTGGCCACTGCACCCTTGGTGTTGACGTATGTCTGGTTGCTGTCCAATAGGTCATGTATTTCACCTAAGTTCTGGTCACCGTCTGGGCCGTCGTAGTGTAGGTACATACGGGATGTGGAACCTGCAGCCATAACCGTGACGCAGCACAGTTCGTTTTCGTAGTCCGGCTCCAGTTTGATGACGGCATCATTGAAGTCGAAGTCCGGGTTGCGGTTGACATCCTCGTAGGCGATGGTCCAAGGGAACAAGGAATAGTCTTCAGTTTCAGGTCCCACTTCGGGCTGCAGTTCTGGGTCTACAATGGTTGGCATCCAGATCTTCATATCCGCTGCCACGCCGAAAATCACATCGTTACAGTCATGGTCGCCACCGTTAAGAATATCTTCCATGCCCATCCAGTAGACTTCATCGTAGGCCTTGATGAAACTTCTATGCTTGCCTTTTCCATTGCCTTCAACGTTCCAGTCTTCTACGCAGAAACAGGTTCCCATAAAATCCTCTTTTCTGGATACATACGGCCTGATGTTGTTGGCACGTAATACATCCCATTGCTCAGGCAGTGGTTCTTCGTCAGAGCGCAGGTAAAAGCCCACGCGTTTTCCTTCTGGCACATTGATTTTGAACGAGATGCCACGCAGGGCTGATATTTCGGTCGTAAAACGGTTATAAACAGTATGCATATTGTAGGCATCGTCGCCGACGCGATCCATGTTATAGCATTTGGTGGCGCCATAAATATCCGACATATCGAAGTTGGCATCGTACCATGTATTTGCCCAGAAGTCCTGTCCCACGATACGTTCATCCCTGCTGATTTGATATTGTACCTTAGCCATCCCGTCAATGTAGTCCCATTTGTGGGTCTCCGACATGTCCACATAAACGATATCATCGTATGTAGTGGCTGAGTGGTAGTAATAGCCCAGGATGTGTGAGCGCTGCTCTGCTTCATTACCCGTGACCCAGGTGATGTAGAACGGTCCGTTGGACTCCAGCTCATAGTGACATATTTGGCCATCGACCAGTTTCGCATCCACCTTTTCTGCATTGGTGGACATCCATGAAAAGAAATTTCTCAACTGTCCATCAGTAAACTGATAGTATCTGGCATCGCCCTCAAGACTATTGCCGCATAGCGAGGCCGGTGGATTATTCGCTCGCGTCGTCGCCTGTTGCATGGTTCCCGTATCGATATAGACCGTCTCTACGGATTTCCCAGTGAGTGTGATGCTCTCCGTCTTTTGAATGTTATTGCAGATATACCGCAGATAGAGGGCGTTGCCCTGTCCTTGTGGTGCGGTCATAGCTACGGCACCGCTTTTTGACAGTTCCTTGTAATCGTATAGCACCTTCCTGCTACCTTCTGCCGACAAGAGCAGGAGTTTGACAGGAGCGTCCGTCGTCACATAAACGTCCAACTTGACAGTAGTCTTCCACCATTGCGTCTCGCTGATTTCGCCCCCTAAGCTATCTAAAAACTCGGCATTGGTGCGGTCATAATGTGACACCTCATCGCCCGTACAGGCAGATATCGCTAATATGGCTGCGATTATCCATAAAAAGAGTTTGTATTTCATAATAATCAAATATGATGTTTCAAAGTGCAAAGAATTCTAATGTAGACAGATTTCATCCTGAACAACCAGAATTTCAGTCGGCTTCCCTTCTTCACCCACGATGCCATGTAGTGATGAATGGTACGGGTGTTCTCAGTAATGTTCATCTGTCCGGTATAGTAGTCGAGCGGACAAAAGTATTCAATGGGATAAATTAGCAGATCATTCACGCTGACTATGCCGCCGTCCAGTACCTTCTTGTGGTCATAGTCTAAGAACCGGGTTACCTTCATCGTAATATTACCCGTATTCTTTCCGTTCCAACGTACATAGTGATGGTGGTTGTAGAAGTCCACCATCTGGGCAAAGAACGGATGCCCCTTCCAAACTGCCATCCCTAATCCTGGATTCATGTTGCCGTTGGGATTGTCCTCAGGAATCCCCTCCTGACACTCAAATCCCATATACACACCGTGGGCCAGGATGTCGTCCATGGGACGAATCACCTCTACGTCCGTGTCGAAATAGATACCACCATAATGGTAGAGAATCCAGAATCGGGCATAGTCACTGACATGGGCGTACTTTTTCAGCCGATAGGCTTCTGCTACATACGGTGCCTGATAGACATCGAAGTTGCCCTCGTTCCATTCTTTAATCTCATAGTCAGGCAGGAACTTCCGCCATGAGGCTATGCATTTCTTGGCCAATTCGGGCAAGGGATTGCCTCCAAACCAGCAATAGTGTATGATTTTAGGTATTTCCTTTTCCATCTCTCTACATTTATGAAGGATTATTTCACTTGTATCTTCTTGGTATTGTTTCCCTGCTTTAAGATATACAGACCCTGCGGCAGGTGCTGAACGTTGCCCTTGTAGGAGCGTCCTGACAAATCGTATATCTTGTAGGGATCAGCGAAGTCTACAGTAGCATCCATAATGCCACTGGGATCGTAAGTATAGCCTAACTTATTGTCCATCCAAGTCAGGCGATCAGTAATAAACCGTCGTACATTCTGCACCTCAGCGGCATAGCTTCCCCATACCTTAGGATTTTCATGCACCAACTCGTTCATGATGGGCCAGCGCATAAAATTCAACTGCTGTGACTCCTGCAGGTTTTCTTCTTGCTGGTTGATAAAGTCAACCAGATGCGCCTCATTGAGGCTTCCTTCTCTTGCCTTTCCCCATGCTTTCAGTATTTCTGCTTTCGCACCATCGTTGCGTATGACAATGTTGTCAACGAATGTCTTCATATAACCTGTACAACTTCCTCCACTGCGATAAAGGAAGTCCTTTTTGCTGTTGATTGGATAAGTACGTTGGTCGTTCTCAAAAGCGATATCGAAGTCCCATATAGGTCCCACATATATCGTATTGCCTATGCGATGCTTATACATATAGGTACTCCAATAGGTGTCTGTGTTACCTGAAAGTTCCCCGACCAGGAAATGGCCGATAAAAGAATTCAGGTCTAAATAACTAATCCAGTCTTCCTCTAACGCATTGTAACAGTCCTCGATATATTGCTTCTGCGCTGGGGTTATCACGTCCGCATCAGGATAATGGACGGTCATGGGCGTGTTTTTGTTCGACCTAAACCAGCAGTCCTCAGACGTGGCTCGGGCGTCAGCCTCTATCAAGAATGCCGTGGCTGGCGAATTCTCTTCCCCTTCGGGTATGGTCTTGTCAAGATTCACGCGGCTTTTGTCCACGTCCACATGGTCGCATAGTTGGTAGTTTCCCTTGTATTCTCCGTTCAGCACGACGTCCACCGATTTGCCGTAGGGCGTATAGGGCATATCCAAGCAGCGGCTCAGCTCGAAAGCCAACAGGTTACGCATGAGCGTCTTGTCGCCGTAGTTGTTGATGAGTGTCCATTTCTTGGCTTTCGCTGGCGAGTCGAGCACCTTTTGTTTTTTGTTGAATTTGATACGGTAGGGCTTCTTGGGAAATGTCAAGGACTTGTTGCCACGCAGGCGCACTGTGGCAGAATCGGTCTGAACCTTGTTGCCTTGTTCGTTGACGATGGTTATCAGCGCATTGATGTTATGCACTTTATCGTAGGGCTCTTCGTTGTTTTCTGTATGGATGCTTACCGTCGGCAGATTCGTCAGCCTTGCCAGATTTGTCTCATCGCCTTCCCCGGCA
>Ga0310697_10006262_pt1 | contig 11347 bp, 5 predicted proteins | sample 172DNAGHGlowgp2_FD_203883 | JGI IMG/M metagenome (GOLD analysis project Ga0310697, IMG submission 203883) | Sheep rumen microbial communities from Palmerston North, Manawatu-Wanganui, New Zealand - 1728 DNA GHGlow gp2 (v2) (version 2) | ecosystem: Host-associated > Mammals > Digestive system >... | reverse complement strand
TAGCCCTCAAGGTTTTAATGCAGTCTATGAATTATAAGCCTTAGAACATTCAGCTTAATGTAGCTCAACCTTACTATCATCGGCTGGTGTCAGGATGTTCATGGCATGAGCCGATGCTTTTTAGGCCTATTATCCAATAATTGTAGTGTGAAAAGACCCATTTCAGTTCTTTTTTGTACTTTTGCAGGATAAAACCCAATCAAATTTATAGAATCTTATTTATGAAGAAAATTTTGCTTTCCCTCGCCGCAGTGACGGCGATGACAGCAATGGCCGACACGCCATTGTGGATGCGCTATGCGCGCATTTCGCCTGACGGCAACAAAATCGCGTTCTGCTACAAGGGCGACATCTATGTGGTGCCCTCAACTGGCGGACAGGCTGTGCAGTTGACCTCACAGTCGAGTTATGAAACCATGCCCGTGTGGTCGCCCGACGGCACGATGCTGGCCTTTGCCAGCGACCGTAAGGGTAACAATGACATCTATGTGATGCCATCCACCGGTGGACAGCCCAAGCAGCTCACGCGCAATAGCGCCGGTGAGACGCCATGGACCTTCAGCCCCGATGGCAAGTACATCTATTACAGTGCCTCCATCCAGGACCCCGCGAGCAGCATGCTGTTCCCCAGCGGCCGCTTGACCGAGGTCTATAAGGTGCCCGTTGAGGGTGGCCGTTCCACCCGTGAGCTGGGCACCCCTGCCGAGTACATCTGCTGGAATAAGACAGGAGACTATTTCGTTTACCAGGACCGCAAGGGCGGCGAGGACGAGTGGCGCAAGCACCACACCTCGTCAATCACGCGTGACATCTGGTGCTATGACGCCAAGACCGGCAAGCACACCAATCTGACCGACATCGGCGGTGAGGATCGCAACCCGGTGCTCAGCCCCGACGGCAAGACGGTCTATTTCCTGAGCGAGCGCAACGGCGGCTCGATGAACGTCTATTCGATGCCCATCGATCGTCCCAGCCAGCTCAAGGCCGAGACCAATTTCACGGTCAATCCCGTGCGCTTCCTTTCTATCGCTAACAACGGCACCCTGTGCTTCACCCAGGACGGCGAACTCTACACCATGCGTCAGGGTAGCCAGCCCAGCAAGCTGAACATCAGCCTGTGGCATGACGACAGCGACCAGATCCAGAACATGTCGTTCACGCGCGGGGCTACCGATGCTGCCGTCTCGCCCGACGGCAAGATGGTCGCCTTTGTGGTGCGCGGCGAGGTTTTTGTGACTTCGGTGGAATACAGCACCACCAAGCGTGTCACCAGCACCCCCGCTGCCGAGAATTGGGTATCGTGGGGCGCCGACAACCGCACGCTGGCCTATGCCACCGAGCGCAACGGCAACTGGGAGCTTGTCCTCGCTACCATGGATCGCAAGGATGACCCCAACTTTGCTAACGCTACCATTATCAAGGAGGAAATCCTGTTGCCCTCCAAGACCGTGGAGCGCACCCGTCCCTGCCTTTCGCCCGACGGCAAGAAATTGGCCTTTATCGAGGACCGCTTCTGCCTCAAGGTGCTTGATCTCAAGACCAAGCAGGTGACCCAGGTTACTGACGGCTCGACTTGGTATGAGACCAACGGCGAGTTCAACTACTCGTGGTCGCCCGACGGCAAGTGGTTCGCCCTCGAGTTCATCGGCAACCAGCGTGACCCCTACACCGACATCGGCATCGTGCCTGCCACTGGTGGCACAATCACCAACATCACCAATAGCGCCTACATCAGCGAGGATCCCCGCTGGGTGATGGAGGGCAACGCCATCATGTTCCGCAGCAACCGTCTCGGTATGCGCAGCCATGCCTCGTGGGGCTCGCAGGACGACGTCTTCCTGGCTTTTGTCAACCAGGATGCGCTCGACCGCTACAACCTCAACAAGGAGGACTATGAACTGCTGACCGAGGCCGAGAAGGAGGCCAAGAAGGCCGAAGAGAAGAAAGCCGAGGAAGCTAAGAACAGCAAGAGCAAGAAAAAAGGTAAAAACACTGCCGCTGCCTCCAAGGCCGATGACAAGGGCGTGAAGGTAGAGCTCGAGGACATCGAGGACCGCATTGTGCGCGTCACGCCCAACTCGAGCAACATCTCGGGCTGCATGATTACCCCTGATGGCGAGTCGCTTTACTACTTGTCGGCATTTGAGAAGGGCTATGACCTGTGGAAGATGGACCTGCGCAAGCATGAGACCAAGCTGCTCAACAAGATGGGTGGCGGTGGTGCCGACATCCAGGCCAGCAAGGACGGCAAGACGCTGTATGTGCTGGGAAGCAGCAAGATGCAGAAACTCACCGTGGCTGGTGACAAGCTCACGGGCATCGACTACAAGGCCGACATGAAGATGGACCTGTTTGCCGAGCGTGAGTACATGTTCAACCACGTGGACAAGCAAATCGAGAAACGCTTCTACAACCTGACCTATCACGGCTGTGACTGGAAGGCCAATGTGGAGACCTACCGCAAGTTCTTGCCCCACATCAACAATAATTATGACTATGCCGACCTGTTGAGTGAGTTGCTGGGCGAGTTGAACGCTTCACACACCGGTGGTCGTTACTATCCCACCAGTGGCGAGGCCACATCCGACTTGGGCCTCATCTATGACTGGAACTACACCGGCAATGGCCTCATGGTTGACGAGGTGATCGTCGGCGGCCCCGTGGCTAAGGCCAAGAGCAAAATCAAGCCCGGTGTTGTTCTGGAGCAGATCAACGGCACCTACATTAACCTGGAGAACGACTATACCGAGCTGCTCAATGGGCAGGCCGGCAAGAAGGTGTTGCTCTCGCTGTTTGACCCCAATACTGGCAAGCGCTGGGAAGAGGTTGTGAGACCCATCAGCAAGGGTGCGCTGAGTGACCTGATGTACAAGCGTTGGGTAAAGCGCAATGCCCACATCGTCGATAGCCTGTCCAATGGCCATCTGGGCTATGTGCACCTGGAATCGATGAACGACGCCAGCTACCGCGACATCTATAGCGACGTGCTGGGTAAATACAACAAGCGCGACGGTATCGTCATCGATACCCGCTTCAATGGTGGTGGTCGCCTGCACGAGGACATCGAGGTGCTCTTCAGCGGCAAGAAGTACTTTACTCAGGTCGTTCGCGGCCGTGAGGCCTGCGATATGCCCAGCCGCCGCTGGAACAAGCCCAGCATCATGCTCCAATGCGAGGCCAACTACAGTAACGCTCACGGCACGCCATGGGTATATAGCCATGACAAGTTAGGCAAGTTGGTGGGTATGCCTGTTCCCGGCACCATGTCCAGTGTATCGTGGGAGAGGCTCCAAGACTCATCGCTCATCTTCGGTATCCCCATCATCGGTTACCTGCTGCCCGAGGGCAACTACCTCGAGAACACTCAGCTCGAGCCCGACATCAAGATTGCCAACAATCCTGAAACCGTGGTCAACGGCGAGGACCTGCAGCTCAAGGCCGCTGTCGAGGAGTTGATGCGAGAGTGCGGACTCAAATAACAAATGTTAATTGTGATTAAAAATTCTGAAACCGGAAGAGCCATGTCATTGTTTTGTAGTACTTTTGCGGCTAAAAATTTGGAAGATGTCGCTTTTTATCACAAATATCATTCAAGATTATCATGCGTTAAACGCGTTATCTTTCAGTGCTTTTTCGGTTGAAAAGAATTATAATCAAGTGAATAGATGACATTGTGGGGCTCAATTTGGGCCCCACAATGTTTTTAATAACTATAACTCAATAAAGAATTATGATGGACTTTATCTCCACTCACTTGACCGACATTGTCGGTTACGCAGCATCCATTTGTTTGATTCTGGGTTATATGCCCCAGGCGATCTATACGATACGCACCCATGACACCGAGGGTATCGCCGTGCCCACCTTCCTGATGATGGGAGTGGGTGGCCTCTTCTTTGCCATCCAGGGTCTCTTGCTCAAGAACTGGCCTCTGCTCATCACCAATGTCATCACCACCACCTCAAGTGCCATCGTCTTTGGCATCAAGATGTATAATGACCACTGGAAAAAGGATAAGAAATGATGTACTAGCGGGACGGGTCAATGGCCTGTCCCGCGGTCATAATTCAAGAAATTAAAAAGTATCATTTTTCTTTGGCAAGTCAGAAATAATCTGTAATTTTGAAAACTCTACTCCACTGCCCCATAGCGAGCCAGCTGGAAAAGAAAACATAAACGCAGATTAACCTATTGATAAACAATAACTTTTAATTATACACTAGATGATTTATGAGACTTAAACTGTTTTTGCTATTAGCACTCTTTGCCACCTTGCCGATGCTGGCGCAACGTGCAGGTGTGCAAGGCGCAGTGTTTGATGCCAAAAGCGGGTTGCCCGTTATAGGTGCGACCGTGATTCTTGACAATCAAGGCAATGCAGCTACGACAGACTTAGAGGGTTTGTTCATCATCGATGATGCGATCCCCGGTCCCGACAAGCTGCTGATCCTCGCTTATGGCTACAATGACTGGTCATGTGACGTCACCATTACCCAAGGTATGGTGGAGAACTTGGGCACAATTCAGATTGAGCCTGTATCCTTTGAGAGCGCACAGGCGCTGGAGTTCCGCAACAACGTGGCCGATATGGCACTGTCGGAGTCGCAGCTTGAGGACGAGGAAGGCAACACCCAGGAAGTCGCCCTGTTGAGTGGCGCTACCGACAACCCCTTCTACCAGGCTTCGAGCTACACATTCAGCACCGCTCGTTTCCGCATCCGTGGTTATGAGAACCAGAAGACCGAGACCTACATCAACGGCGTGCCGTTTAATGATGCGATCCGCTTCTCGTTCAACTACTCGATGACGGGTGGCATGAACCAGGCTTTCAGGAACAAGACCATCGGCCTGGGTCTGGAGGACAACAATTACGGCTTCGGTGGCATTGGCGGTGCCAACAACATCAAGACCTTTGCTGCTGACTATGCTCCTGGTACACGTTTGAGTCTCGCTTACACCAACGGTAACTACCGCTGGCGTGGCATGGTGACTCATGCCACGGGCTTGAACAAGCACGGCTGGGCCATGACCGTTTCGGCAGTGGCACGATATGCCGACGAGGGTGTTTATCCCGGCTCGTTCTACAACAGTTGGGGTTATTTCCTCGCGATTGAGAAGGTTTTCAATCCGCAGCACTCATTGTCGCTGACGACCTTTGGCGCTCCGACCAAGCGCGCTGCCAACTCGGCTATCTATGAGGAGTGCGGCAACCTGGTGGGCAGCAACATGTACAGCCCCGACTGGGGTTGGCAAGAGGGCAAGAAGCGCAACTCCAAGGTGGTTGAATCCTTTGACCCGACAGCCATCCTGAACTGGCTGTGGAAGCCCAATGATCACACCTCGCTGAACACAGGTTTAGCCTATCACAAGTCATTCTACAGCAAGGCAGCGCTCAACTGGCACAAGGCCGCCGACCCGCGTCCCGACTATTACCGCTACCTGCCGTCCTATTACGATGTGAATTCCGAAGCCTTTGACGTCTATTACGATCGTTGGCACAATGAGAGCGAATACACACAGATCCGTTGGGATGACTTGTATCAGACCAACTACCTGAATAACATGGAGACTGACCAGACTGGAGTGGAAAAGGGCTCGACCTACATCCTCGAGAAACGTCACAGCAACCAGTCCAGTTTCACGCTGTCGTCGGTGCTCAACATGCGTCTTTCCAACCAACTGACGATGCAGAGCGGTGTTAACGCCAACTACACGCTGTCATCCTATTACAAGACGATTAAGGACCTGCTGGGTGGCCGCTATTGGCTGGACATTGACAACTTCAGCGAGCGCGACTTCCCCGAGAATCCCGAGATGGCGCAGAATGATATGGAGAATCCCGACCGCAAGGTGGTCAAGGGAGACCGTTTCGGCTATGATTACGACATCCTCTCCTTCAAGGCCCAGCTGTGGCACCAGTGGGTGCTCAACCTGGCCAAGTGGGAATTGTTTGCCAGCGTCAAGGGTGACTACTTCCATTTCCAGCGCGATGGTAAGATGCGTAATGGTCGCGCCCCCGAGAATTCTTACGGCAAGGGCAAGGGACACAACTTCTTCACCTATGGTGCTAAGGCTGGCGTCACCTACAAGCTCGATGGCCGCAACAGCTTCACGGGCCATGCTTTCTATGGCACCGAGGCTCCGCGCCCCTATGATGCTTATATCTCATCTCGCACCAAGGATGACGTGATTGACCTCAAGGTGGAGAAGATTTTCTCGGCCGACCTGAGCTATGCGATGAACTTCCGCAATTTCAAGAGCGTGGTCACCGTATTCTTCACCGACCAGCGCGACAATACCGAGCGCACCGCCTTCTATGACGACCAGTACAGCACGTTCTGTAACTTTGCGCTTACCGGTGTTCACAAGCAGTACAAGGGCGTCGAGGTGGGCTTGAGCTACAAGCTGTCACCATCATTGACGGTGAGTGGCGCTGCCAACATCGCCCGCTACCAGTATAAGAACCGTCCCATCGGTACCCGCAGCTATGAGAATGGTGTGCAGGAAGATGTTACCCAGACGGTTTACCTCAAGAACTTCTATATTGCCGGTTCGCCCCAGGAGTGCTACATGCTGGCCTTCAACTGGTCGGGCCCCAAGATGTGGTTTGTTGAATTGAATGGCGCTTGGATGAATCGTTCCTATGTGAGCATTTCGCCCGTTCGTCACGTTGAGATGCCTACCCTGTACTCGATGGCCGAGAGCGAGGAGCACCTCCAGCAGATGATTAAGGACATCAGTCAGCAGGAGAAGCTCAACGAGGCTCTGGTGATCAATGCCAGCATCGGCCATGTGATCTACATCAATCGCACGGCATCGTTCAACATCAACTTGAACCTGAACAATATCCTTGATAACAGGAGCATCCAGACTGGTGGTTACCAGCAGGGTCGTATCGACACCAAGGATATCACCAACACTTCAACCAAGTTCCCCAACAAGTACTATTACGCACAGGGCTTCAAGATGTTCTTGAACCTGGGCCTGAAGTTCTAATCATCCATCACAGTTTTAAATTCAACAATCAATCAAGATATTAATAAAACAAACAATACAATCACTATGAAACGTTTTAATTATTATCTCAGCCTGATGCTTCTGTTGGTGTTCACCGCTGCTTGCAGTGATGAGTTTGACCAGCCGCCCATGGTGATTCCCACCGCCGAGCACCATGCCAACATGACCATCGCTGAATTCAAAGCCAAGTACTGGCAGGATGCTGTCAATTACATTGACACCGTCAAGGAGGATATCGTCATCCATGGTTGGGTGACCAGTAGCGACGAGAGCGGCAACATCTACAAGGCACTCTACATCACCGACGAGTCGGGTGCCGGACTGACTATCTCGATCAACCAGAACAGCATGTACAACACCTACCGCATCGGCCAGGAGGTCGTGATACCGATGAAGGATTACTTCGTGGGCAAGTACAATGGCCAGCAGCAGTTGGGTTATCCCCAGTGGTATTCCCAGCGCAGCGTGTGGGAAGCTACCTTCCTGCCCCAGGCCATGTGGGAGTCGATGGTCGAGATCAACGGCTTGCCTGATCTTTCTAAAGTGGAGCCCGTGGACGTTAGCATCAAAGACTTCCAGGGCAAGACCGATGGCGAGACGCTGAGGCAGTATCAGGGTAAGCTCGTGCGCATCTCTGGCGTTCACTTCACCGAGGCTAACGGTGTACTGACCTACTCAGAGAAAGATGCCACTACCAATCGCACCCTCGCTGACGAGAGCGGCAACCAGCTCGTTGTCCGCACCAGTAACTATGCTGACTTCCGCGCTGATGTGCTGCCTGATGGCGACATCGACGTGATAGGCTTGCTCAGCTTCTATGCCACCAGCCAGAATTCTTCAGGCACATGGCAGTTCTACCTGCGCAGCATCGACGACGTGGTCGGTGGTGGTCAACCTGGTTCCTTGTCCAACCCCTACAATGTGGATATGGCTATCAAGGCACAGAACGACGGTTCTAAGGGCTGGATGACTGGTTATGTTGTTGGTGCCGTTGCTCCCGAGGTTACCACGGTGAGCAGCAATAGCCACATCGAGTGGCAGGCTCCTACCACCCTCGGCACCACCCTCGTGCTTGCCGACGATCCCAACTGCACCGATTACACCAAGTGCGTCATCATTGCGTTGCCCCAGGGCTCACCCTTCCGCACCGATGCCAACCTTGTTGAAAACGACTGGTTGTACAAGAAGCAAATCAAGGTGAAAGGCATCTTTGCCACCTATATGGGTGCTGCCGGTATCACTGGCAACACCGGCTCAAGAGAAGAGTATGTATTGCCCGCCGCTCCTCCCAGGGATGGTGTGACCCAGCTGAACGAGGGATTTGAAAGCGCTATGCCCAGCGATTGGTTCAACGTTCAGTTGAGCGGTACCAATAATTGGTATCAAAGGACATTTGACAATAACGGCTATGCAACCATGACTGGCCACAATGGCAAGAACCCGCCATTTGACTCATGGTTGATCACTCCTGCACTCGACATCAAGAATGCAACCAGCAAGGTATTCTCATTCCGCACCCAGGTGGCTGGATACAACAGCACGACGACGTCATTTGAGGTCTATGTACTCAATTCGTCTGACCCCGCTGCAGCTACTGTCAAGGTGAAGCTGAATCCCGCTATTGCCCAGGCATCCTCAACGTCAACCTACAGCAGTTGGGTGAACTCGGGTGACCTTGACCTGAGTCAGTGGGCCGATGGCATCTACTTCATCGGTTTCCGTTACTATGCACCCGAGTCGGCGAATTATGCTACCTGGTGTGTCGATGACGTGAAATTCGGCATGGGTGGCAACACGCCTCCCACTCCCACAGCCACCAACCGTGGTGACTTTGAGACGATGGGCTCCCCCAGCGGTCAGTACAATACCTGGACTTCGACCAACGGTTGGGTAGCAACCAACAGCATGCTGCTGGCAGGTGGTGACAAGGACAGCAACCCCAACTTCATCTTCATCGGTTTCATGACGGGCAGCGAGACTGAGTATGCTTATGCTCCCACCCTGAACGGCAAGACCTCCAGCGTGGGTACGCTTGTGTCGCCGGTTATCCATGGCGGCATGACCAAGCTGCAGTTCAACTATGGTGCAGCCATGTCCGATAAGAACTTGTCCTTCAGGATTGATGTGAAGCAGAATGGCAGTGTAGTGAAGACGTGGACTGTGACCAACAGCAATGTCACCCAGCGCCAGGCTTATACTTTTGCCGAGAATTGCTCCGTCAATGGCGACTTCACCATCGAGATCACTAACCTGAGCCCGTCTAACTCGACGAGCAACAAGGACCGCGTCTCGATTTGGAACCTTGTGTGGGACCCCGCCCAGTAATCACATCTTGACCCATTAAATTAAAATTGACATGATCAAGAAAGCATTATTCATGGCCCTGGCGCTGGCGGCTTTGCTGCCAGCCAAGGCTTTTTGCCAGGATCAGGCTCCCGAGCAGGAACGCCGCTACACGATGTATGGCGTGATGTTCTACAATCTGGAGAACCTGTTCGACACCATCAACAACAACGGGAACTATGACAAGGAGTTTTCCCCGCTGGGTGCCCGTCAATGGAATGGTACCAAGTACTGGCAAAAACAGCACAACATGGCCTACGCCATCAGCCAGATGGAAGTGAAGGGCTCGCCTGCCGTGGGTCCCGTCATCATCGGCGTGAGTGAGATTGAAAACATCACCGTCTTGCAGGACCTCGTGCGCCAGCCCGAGCTCAAGGACCGCCGTTACCAGATTGTGCACCATGATAGCCCCGACCGCCGTGGCGTCGATGTGGGACTGCTCTACAATCCCCGCTTCTTCAAGGTGCTCAATGTGACCAATCAGCGCATTAACAACTATCTGCCTGACTATCCCGAGTTCCGCTCGCGTGACCAACTCTGCGTCACTGGCATGCTCGCCGGTGAGAAGGTATCAGTGTTAGTCAACCACTGGCCCTCGCGACTGGGTGGTGAAGAGGCTTCGAGCTACCTGCGCGAAGCTGCCGGCCGCATGGCACGCGCCACGATCGACTCGCTGCTGCTCGATGACCCCAACCAGGGCATCATCTTCATGGGCGACTTGAACGACGACCCGCAGAACCGTAGTTGCTGCGAGGCACTCGGTGCCAAGAAGGAAATCAAGGACTGCATCGAGCCCGGCTCGTGCTTCAACCCCTGGTGGAATATCCTCAACAAGGGCATCGGTACCCTGGGTTACAAGGGTAACTGGAACCTGTTTGACCAGATTATTTTCACCAACTATTTCCTGAAGAACTATGACAGCAAGGACAAGCCTACCTTGACCTTCTCACGTGCCGAGGTGCTGAACCGCAAGTTCCTCCGCGGCGACGAGGGCGACCGTCAGGGCTACCCCCTGCGCACCTATTCCTCGGGCATCTTCACTAACGGTTACAGCGACCATTTCCCCACCATGATCTATCTGGTCAAGGAAATCAAGTAAAATGAAAAAGTTTTTTCACATAGTATTAGCGTTGGTGGCTTTGCTGCCAGCGCTTGCTTTTAGTCAGCAACCGCTTGTTGACGGGCAGGATGCCACCGAACAGCAGGAACGCCGCTACACGATGTATGGCGTGATGTTCTACAACCTGGAGAACCTGTTCGACACCATCAACAACAACGGTGAACAGGATTATGAGTTCACGCCCCAGGGTGCCTATCAGTGGAATGCCACCAAGTACTGGCAAAAACAGCACAACATGGCATACGCTATCAGCCAGATGCAGGTGAACGGCTCGCCTGCCGAGGGACCCGTCATCATCGGCGTGAGCGAGATTGAAAACATCACCGTTTTGCAGGATCTCGTGCGTCAGCCCGAAATTAAGGACCGCCACTACAAAATTGTGCACCACGACAGCCCCGATCCGCGTGGTATCGACGTGGCGCTGCTGTATAATCCGCGTTTCTTCAAGGTGCTCAATGTGACGACCCAATGCATCAATGATTATCTGGATGAGCCCAATCCCACTCGTGACCAGTTGACCGTTACAGGTCTGTTGGCAGGCGAGAAGGTGACTGTGATGGTTAACCACTGGCCCTCACGACGCCGAGGCCAGGAACAATCGAGCTACCTGCGCGAAGCTGCCGGCCGCATGGCACGCGCCACGATCGACTCGCTGCTGCTCGATGACCCCAACCAGGGCATCATCTTCATGGGCGACTTGAACGACGACCCGCAGAACCGTAGTTGCTGCGAGGCACTCGGTGCCAAGAAGGAAATCAAGGACTGCATCGAGCCCGGCTCGTGCTTCAACCCCTGGTGGAATATCCTCAACAAGGGCATCGGTACCCTGGGTTACAAGGGTAACTGGAACCTGTTTGACCAGATTAT
>Ga0310697_10006261_pt1 | contig 11348 bp, 21 predicted proteins | sample 172DNAGHGlowgp2_FD_203883 | JGI IMG/M metagenome (GOLD analysis project Ga0310697, IMG submission 203883) | Sheep rumen microbial communities from Palmerston North, Manawatu-Wanganui, New Zealand - 1728 DNA GHGlow gp2 (v2) (version 2) | ecosystem: Host-associated > Mammals > Digestive system >... | reverse complement strand
AACTTCACGTTCGTCACCAGCCGGTTAAACCATTGCCAGTTGCTTGCATAATTCGGATTGTTCATTGTTGCTTAAATTAAATTGTTAAATACGTTGCAAATATATAGATATATATTCAGATATAATAAGAGCAAATAAGCAAAACTAAGTTATTTAATCTTTTTTAAACGTATCATTACTTATTTAATCCCTCGTCATCCAAATATCCCAAGTGCCTCCACACATATCGTGCAAGGAGAGGCACTTCTCGTGTGCCTCCCGCCATGTCAGTCCTGTGGCAACAACTTCATCTTTACGATGCCCGTAAATCGCGCCACGACCTGATTTTAATACTTTGAATGTCATAACTTCTTCTTAGTTTGAATGTAATCGTAATACGCTTCCGTGTAATCCTCATGAGCACTCAGCCTTTCCATATATTCGTCGATAGAACCATAGGGTTGCCCTCCTTCAAGTCTTTCGTACCCCGTGCCGTTCTTAATCATGTATGACGTGGTATAGAAAGTTGTTCCATTGAAAAAGGATTTAGTGAGCCTAATCTTAACCCCTCCATCGTTAGAAAGTATCTCGCAGCCGCCTTTGATATGTTGGAATTTAGCGACTTTCAACTCTTGCTTGTCGTCTTTCCGAAGATTATACATTGTCGTCCCCTTCCTCCATTACTGCGTCTGGATTATTGGATTTCCATACACGCATCCCAAAGCGCAGTCGTCTTCTATTATGTTTGAGCAGGTCGTCCAGCATTTCTTCGCCGGACACCCAATACTCTCCACACTCTTCTTCGACTGTAATATCATCCCACCAACCGTCATCGCAATACATTATGCCGCGCCGGCTTTCCTTGTATTCTATCGGCGACATAGGCGATGTGCCGATGACAGTACTATCAATTTCGGGAACCTCATCATCCCCCGTCTCTCGAATGTATGCGCTTAATTGTTCGTTATACTTATCAATCTTACGCCTGATACGAGCAAAATCCTTCTTAAATAATTCTTTTCTTGTTACCATGTTACTTATGTTTGGTTACGTCTTTAATCCATTGTTCAATACATCTCTGGAACTCCGACAAGGTGTGGCATATACAATACCTGTGCCCGAGCCTTTCCACTTTGTTTTGGAACTTTTTTTGCGATTCCTGCTGTCGCCCTTTCGGTGCTTTCATCTCGACAAACAGCACGGCTCTTTCGGCTACCACAATCAAGTCGGAGACACCAGCAAGTGCGCCCTCCCGTTTAATGTTCAACGCTTCTATACTGTTGCGAGAACCGCCGTTGGGAACAGAGAAGATTAAATAGAGCGGATAAGCCGCGCGGAACCATACTACGCACGATTGCTGTATCGCGCTCTCTATGTGCCGTGGCTTGCGGCGAGGCCGCTGCCTTTCCATCATACGTTTAAATTCGTCATACTTCATCCGACGCCTCCTTCTCCTTCTGCTTGCGAACGAGGAACGCAGCCTTATTGCGCAGCATCTCATACATATCGTCGCACCTGTCACCCCACACAAAGTCCTTCATGTAGTCGGAGTTCTTGCTAAGGAATTCTATCTTCCCTTTGGCGAGTTCCTTCAACTTGATAAGGTCGTTGAACATCTCAAGATGCATGTCGTCCTCGTACTTGGCAAGGATGTCGTCGATATCCATCACGGCGCTCTCTATCATGTCGCAGCACATGAAAATGGCTATGCCAAGGACGATAATCCTCTCCTTCACCTCGTCGGGAAGGGAAAGCGTGTACATATCCATGCGCTCGCACTCGTCAGACGCCTCCTTCAATGTTTTATAGACTGTTTCTTGATAGAGGGCTTCAAGCTGCTTGCCGATATTCGCCGCCTCTACATACTTCCCCGAATGGATAAGTAATCCCTGTTGAACGCGCAAGCGCTGAACGGCAGGGGACTCGTTAAAAACCTCTCGGATGCGGTTCAGTTGCTCCGATGGAACGTCTTTTATATCTATCATTCCCATACCTGTGGTGTTATGTTGATTGTTTTATACTTGATAATCACGCGTCGGTTTTCGTAAGTTCCTTGCCCTTTACTTAGCGCGTTATACAGCGCGCCTATACATATGCCGATGCTTTGCTCGCCTACTTTACGAACGAGCGTTGCAACGGAAGGAAACGGCGTTTCCTCCCCCGTTGCTTTATTCATTAGTGTTACTATTCTATTGTTCATTGAGTATCGCTCTTATATGTTCGTTGGCTTCCCGTATAAGGAAGTCCAACACATCGTTAACAATCTGTGTTTTATTGATGGCGAAATCGCCCGACATGGTATGTATCGTAATACCCGTCGCCAGTTTCCCTTCCCGTATCGACCGATACGCGGAGAGTAGTTCGTTGAGTTTTCTTCTTTCTTCTTCCATATAGATATTACTTAGGTTTATTCTCGTCGTTCCACCAAGCCCATGCAACGTCCGCGGCTTGTACAACCATCCAGTCAGCGATATTCTTTACTATATCGTCGTAATATGCCCATGCCACAGCAAGTTTTTTCGTACCGTTGGAGGTCTCGAAAGCGCAAGAGGCTGGTACGGCACCGCCCTTCACGAACCGTATTACTTCAAAGGTGAAATATTCCGCCTCATGACCTTTCACAAGGAAAGCCATCAGCACGCGTTTCGTTCCAGGACTCATGGTGGCAGGGTGCCACTTGAACGAGGTTAGTTCGATTTTTGGATTTCCCATAACTTATCCGTATTATTGATATATAACTTAATTCCGTCGGCTATAAAATCGCCCATTTCGCGTGGGTCTCTGTCTATTGAAGCTGAGAGCGCCTTTACCATCTCTCCGATGCCTGCCATAATACTTACCAGTGCGTCAGCCATAGATAAGTCGCACTCAGTCATTGTCCGCGCGATAGCCTCCGCTACTTTGAGCGCTTGGCTATTGATTTCGTTAGTTGTGTCCATATAATTACGCAATAAAGCGGCGCGGCATAAACCGCACCGCAATAGATTAAAATATAACCTTAGAAAATCTCATTCTCCCGCATAAACTCAACCATTGAAAGGTTCTGAGGGAGTATCAATGAAGTCTCGGCAGAACTCGGCTTATACAAGTCCGTTGCGCAGTTATAGAACGACCACGCCGTTATGCGCCCTTCCTCCTTCTGCTTTACAAGGAGTGATTCGGTGAACTTGGTGAGTTGCGCCTGATTGAGGGGGTAGATGCCGTTGCCATGGGTGCGTATCGTCTTTATAGACGTGTCATTGGCAACGCGGATAGTCATCAGCATGCCGAGCACCGTATACAACTGCTCCGCCGTCAAGATGGTGTCCTTCATGCGCTCTATTGTTTCGTCATCGCGGATAATAATATGCTCAGCGTCGGACAACCAACCTCCTATCGTCGTAAGTATTTGTTCGAGCGAAGACTTCTGAACGCCGACGCGCGCCGCATGGTCGGCAACAAAGCGGTCGCCGCCGAGCATCGTCTGATTGTGGCAGATTATTACGTTGCGACCAAACCCGACCTGTATGCCTTTCTGAGTGTAAGAAATAGCAAGGTTGGTAGTCAACTCGGGAGTATCGAAATCCTTTAGACGGATGTTGGCATAGACGCGTCGGAGCGTGTGCGCTTCAACCGCGCGTTCGCCGAACCGCTGCTCCAACTCGGGGTATAAAGATACGCCGGGAGTTTGCTTGTCGCGGTTGTTCGTTGCGAAAAGGTCATACACCTCGGCATTGTAGCCGTGCTCGGCACACATATCGATTACCTTCTGTATGAGGGCGAAGTGATAGATGCCATGAGGGCAACTCCTGTCATCACCGCGGTTCTCCTTGTTTGTCCGCTTGAGTTGGTCGAGTGTTAGCACCTGAACCTTTTGAGCCTCGAAATCGAAGAACTGGTTTTCGTTACGAACTTCAGCGGGCGTACTTACTACTTCAGCCTGCTGTACTTGTGGCATTGCGCCACCAAACTGTGTAATTCTCATTGTTGTAAAAATTAAAATGTTAAACTTATTGGAAAATAACTAAGATAGTTGTCGCTACTGATAGAACCGCAACTGTGTAAAGTGCGCCAAAGATGACTTCCGCCATTGTTTCGGCATCCCAATTCATGGGGTTTAGATAATTTTTCTGTTCCATTCTTTCGATGTTTAATGTTAAACTTGTGCAAATTTATGAAGTTTCAAAGGAATAATCTAATAAAATAAGTAATAATCTAAGCGAAATTAAACTCTTTTAATCATATAGGCAGTATTTGCGCCAAAAATTACAAGAATACACTTATTAACCATTAGTTACTGAACCATTAAAGAATAATAAATAATAAGTAAAGTTTTGGAGAATAGAGTAATACTTAGTATCTTTGCATCATCAAATAAGGGCGTGTGGAAATGTTAGATAATCTTCTGAGTTCATAGAACTCCATAGATAAGACCTCGAACCGCACGCTGCTTTAATTCGGGGTTTTTTTATTCCCCGAAAAGACATGAGGTTTAACCGTCCTTTCCTCTCGTTTAAAACGAATACAAAAAAGGTCAGTCGGATAGGTTGGGCGCAATCAGACGTGAAATCCTGCTCTGTCTTCCCCGTGACAACAGGTGCTTATGCCGCAAGGTTAGTCTGGTAGCGCGAGGGTCGACGGAAAGCATACGCCACTTATACCGGCTACGGCAATTTCTTATATATAATAATGAAAAAATATAAAAATTGCTCCCTGCTTATTATTACATAAGCATAAACGGGTTTATTGAAATATATGCAACTTAGAAGATTATAAAGTATGAAAAACGAACAGAAACTCAAAAAACTACGCCAATTTTTGGCGAAGAACAATGTCCGCTATTGTGAGAACTTTTACAACAGCAGGTATGGTATAGTGGCTGACCTGGCGGTTCCGTCGCTCTACATTGTTGTCAATGTTACGAAGGGAAAAGATGAAGACGATATGTACTTCCAGCAGGTTAAGTATCTATATCGCCCTTTATTCATTCGTGACGAGGACACCGTTGATTTTGTCATCGAGAAAATGACGAATCTATTAGTAGAGACCATGAATAGGTCGCAGAAGGCATACGTCAAAAGACTTAAAAGAAAAGTCATGAACGAAAGGAGGACTGGCGTATGAAGACAATACTTAGAAAAGCCTCCGATACTGAAATATTCGGCAGGATGATGAAGACAGCCAATCACGGGACATTCGACGGACTTGCCGTTGAGGGCTCGCTGCCACCATATCTTGAAGAATGCCGATGGTGGTTAGAGCGGTGGGACTGCTTGGCTATCCTTACAAGGGATGTCGGCTACCATACGAGTGGGTGGTGGAAAAACCCCGACTATGAACGATGCTACCACCTGAGCGTTTCTTTCCCTGGCGGTTTCCGCAGCAAAGCCGTGGAGCAGCTGTTGAGGGTGTTATTCGGTGATAGCCGCCGTTGGGTATGGTGCGAGGGTCCTTACACCGAGAAAGGGAAGCAGGCAGGGGTTTTCCACTACCGCCTGTTCTGCGACCCAGCATGGCAGCCGATAAAGCCACGAAGCGAAGTCTATTCACGCGAGTTCACGGAAGTAGGGTGGAAGAGTTATTCGGAATTGCATGGTTAACATGAATTGTAGAGATTGTTGCAAACACTATGATTGATATAAACAAATAAGATTATGGAACAAGACGAAAAAAGAGAACAGTTTATTTAGAGTATCGCAGATATGCTGAGAACAAACCCATTCACATTCGAGTTCAAAGTGAAGAACAATCCGAAAGGCATCAAGGTTATCTACGAGGTCACTCAAGACGAGATGGATGCCATGATGGAGAAAGCCGCAGAGGAACATAAAGCAAAGAAAGGGCAGTAATTGTGGCAACACAGAAAGAAAAACTCATTAAAGCCACTCAGATGGCTATGCAAGTAAAGAGCGTGGCAAACTCGCTGCGCCAAGACGCACGGGACTTCGACTGCCGATTTCCCATCGCACATGCTGAAAGGCTGGAGCGCATTGCTGATAACTTCCTGAAAGCGAAATAAGAAACTATGAGCAAGATTGAATGGACTGAAAAGACGTGGAACCCCGTGACGGGTTGCACGAAGGTAAGCGAGGCATGTAGAAACTGCTACGCCGAGGTGATGGCAAAGCGACTAAGCGGAATGCCAGCATCGAAAGAGAAGTACAGAAACGGCTTCAAACTGACGCTTCACCCAGAAGCGTTGGAAGAGCCTTACAAGTGGAAGAAACCAAGCATGGTGTTCGTATGCTCCATGGGCGATTTATTCCATGAGGACGTACCGATTGAATACATCGACAAGGTAATGACCGTGATACGCGACAATCCGCAGCATACGTTCCAAATCCTCACCAAGAGGGCAAGTCGAATGAATATCTACTTTGATATATACCACCGTGGCATTCCTCCGAAAAACGCATGGATTGGAGTAACTTGCGAGAGCTCTAAACATTACGTGAGGATTGACTTGCTTCGTGAGATAGAGGGCGCAACCGTCAAGTTCCTCTCGTGTGAGCCGCTTCTTGGCGATATGGCGGGCATAAATCTTGACGGCATCGACTGGGTGATAACAGGCGGCGAGAGTGGAGTGAATGCCCGTCGTACTCCTGCCGATTGGTTCCGTGGACTGCGTGATGCTTGCCGACGTTGGAACACTCCCTTCTTCTTCAAGCAGTGGGGCGCATGGGGTGCAGATGGCGTGAAGCGCAGCAAGTATAAGAACGGCAGCCTCCTTGACGGCGAGACGTTCAAGGAATATCCGCGTCCGAGGCGGTAGTCTTTTGCATAACATCTAAGAGAACAAAACAACGGAAAGTATGGAAATAAACAACATTAACGGCTCAACGTTTCAGAGCCACTTTATCCCTGCGGAGAAACCGCACGAATACTATCTTAACGTAGTGAACGAAGAAACGAGGTTGTGTAAGTTGATAGGAACAATCATCAATGTTCGCTACGATGACATAAAAAAGGAGTACCGCTACGACAACGACGCTGTCTTTAGGCTGTACGATAGGAACAAATACGTCTTCCATGACGCTGTCGTCGCTGATTTTACGGGGTTCGAGGAACCCTTCGAAGTTGACCAGCTCACGGAAGCAGTATCTATGTGCAATCTTCGCAGGATTTTTTCCTTCGACATAGAATACAACGAAGGGAGTATGCTATACTGTAGCGAGTTTGTGCAATGCACAATTATGATGCTCAACAATGCAGGTTTTTCCGTGCCCCTTGACAATAAGGAGAGATTTGTCAACCAAAAAGGAAGAATCGAAGGAAACCACCTCATCGTGGAAGATAATGTGGTGCTGTATGTAGATTTGGACGAAAAACCATGGGACGTCGTGGCGAACCTTGCTTCGCAAATCAAGGCATGGGACTATATCGATGAGTTTATGGAACCCACAAAGTCTCCGAGAGAGATTTCCGTAGTTATGGAAAGCGACACGGAGCAAATTGAAGAACTATTCCGCTTGGCGAACAAATTGAATAAAACTATCGACGTCTTCGACAAGGAATCTTTCCTATTCTGCCATCTTTGCCGCCTGCGCGAGAAGATAGGACGGAATACCACCACCCTCGGCGAGATAAGGAAAGCGGCAGCCCGTGCGTTTTTCGAGAACGATTGGAAATGCCTCATTGAGGGCGGACTTATCTATATCGACGGAGAGGACGTTCGCTTCTCCGATTTTATTGAACGTGTTATAAAATGGGGACTTTAAAATGGCACAGTTAATTTTAATCACGGAGGCAGCCAGAAGGCTTGGCTTGAATAGGCAGACAGTATCTAACTGGATTGAAAACGGAATACTCGTCGGCAAAAAGATAGGGAAGAATACATATGTTGATGGGGAAGCCGTAGATGCTATTGGCGAACTTGGACAGAAAGCAGAGGAAGCACGACTAAAAGCCGAAGAGTTAAAAGACGCATACGACAAAGAGTGCAACCGCCTCATGAAGGAGTATCGCGAGCGCAAAAATGACGATAGGCTGTGGCTGTTCACGGTAAGAAAATGCCGGTACAATAATTTCTTTAAAACAGTCCTTCGGTTGTTGCAATATAACGGCATCCTTAGTGAGAGAGAAAGCAACATTTTGTGCGCATATCTTAACGGGGAGAGTTTAGAAGAGATATCCTCCAAGTATGAAACTATTTCACGAGAGAGAGTAAGGCAGATTGTAGAAAGGGCTCTCCGTAAGAGTAACGAAATCTCTGAAATAGGAGAGCGATTATCTAACGTCAATAACTTGGAAGCCGAAAACTTAACGCTTAAAAGACAGTTAAAAGAAATATTAACCCAAAAGAAAGAGGAAAAGATTGCTGTTGCAAAGGACAAGGCAATACGTGGAGATTATCTGTATAGAATCTATAACACTTTAGTCATCCCAACATATAACGAGAAACTTTCTGTACGAGCACTGAATACTATCAAGGGAACTGGAGCAGTGACCGTTGGCGACCTGTGCAAGATGAATAAAACAGACATCCTTAAAGAAAGGCACTGCGGACGTAAGACACTGAAAGAGATAACGGATTTCGTAGAGAATGAACTCGGGCTTAATTTTGGGGCTGACGTTGATACATATCTTATAGAATATCTAAAAACCGTACTGAATGAAAGATAAACAATGGATTAGATACCGACGAGCAGAACTCATGACAAACGCTACCAATGCCGAAAAGCAAGCCTATAATCTTCTGCTTAAACTTGGGTATAAAGTAGTGCGGCAGTATCCCATCCATACTGGGAGGAGGCTTTATTTTGCCGATTTATACATTCCTGCACTGCGCGCCATACTGGAAATAGATGGCGGCTATCACTATACCGACAACCAGCGACGACTCGACACGAACAGGAGCAATGGACTTTGGCGATTGGGGTTTCATGTTCTCCGACTTTCCAACGCTGACGCGCGGGATATGAACAAGGTAAAAGCGAAGTTGAAAAAGTTACGAACATAATATTTAGTTAATTATCTTACGGCAGGCGGTTCGCGAGAATAGCCTGTTTTTTTTATTACAAAAAGGCAAAAGAAGTTTAAAAATCTTCATAAGAATACAACAATATAAGATGCTATATTTATATTTGCACAAAGTTTAACAATTTAACAATAGGAGATACAACAATGAAGATTTCAGAAATGAACAACAATCAAAAGAGAGTTTACCACATGGTAGTCGATGCTTGTAACGAATACATCGGTGGTTGGGAGAATACGATGCTGGACGAAGAGGAAGGCTCAGAAGAATGGCAGAAAGCCAAGAAGATGTTGGAGGCAGGTCATGACACGTTGGTAAAATGGATTCTTTCAGATGTAAGGACTTCGGCTGAATGGAAGCGCCTCGAACACCTACACTTCGTTTCGCTGGAATGGACGAAGGAGCGCATTGATAAGCGACTCAAAAAGATGGGTTACTAAGATTTTTCACGGGAGGGGCAACCCTCCCTATTTGCATAAAGTTTAACAATTTAACCAAAGAAAATTATGGCAAAGCAAGTAAAACAGACCAACGAATCCGAAGTTTGGTTCGTTGTATTCGGAGTAGGTGACACACGTTCAGACTACTATGGCTGGATGGCGTTTTGGAAAGACGAGCGTTCAAAGACGGAAGCACGCAAGGCTGGCGATAGAGCAGCCAAGCGTAAGGGAGAGGCAAATTACAACTACTACTACTTTAAGCACACCACCTATGTAACTGATAGCATTTCCGCTTTCATGAAGAAGTGTGAGAAAGTAGGGTTACACCCCAGCAAGAGTTGTTTGAGCGAATATGGTTACTAATTTCTAATAGCTAAGAATTATGACACGCAATGAATTGATTACTATTCTGAACGGAAACAAGTGTGGTATAACCTTTGGCGACTGCCACGATGACCGCTATATAGATGGTGTGTATGCCGATGGTACGTGGGCTTGCCGTTTAGACGCAAGCATGCACAGATATACAGTGCATGGCGAGAGAGTTTTGTTTTTGAACGCTTGGGGCAGAAATTTTGGCGTTGATTGGATGAGCGTTGATGAGTTGTTCGCCAAATGTGGACGCTCTTGATTCCTCCCTCATTTTTCATTCAATAAGTTTAACAACAAATACAGGTACAACAATGACACAACTAAAAGTAAACATTACGGACGGTGGCCGTAGTAAGTATTTCAAAAAAGAGCAGGTTGGCGATTGCGTGACTCGCGCTATTGCCATAGCAACCGGGCGCGATTACAAGGAGGTGTATAACGAGATTGCAAAACTCGTAGGCTACACTCCTCGCAACGGTGTTAAAAACAAGGACACAAAGAAAGTAATGAAGCACTTTGGCGGTAATTGGAACGCTTGCATGGGAGTAGGAACAGGTTGCCGCATCCATCTTTCCAACGAATGGAGTGAGGAAGGTTATAACGGCATCCATGAGTTACCAAAAGACTCGCGAATCATTTGCAATCTTAGCGGTCACGTTTGCGCCGTGATAAACGGAGTCATACATGATACCTATGACCCTTCGAGAAATGGCACTCGCTGCGTATATGGTTTTTGGTACTTCCGCAATAAGTTACCGAAGTGATTTAGAACACTACATATTCCTATTTTACGAATACCGCCTTTAAAAGCGGTATTTTTTTTGTTCTAATGCGATTTTGTTGTTCATGCCGTATAAGTGCTTGCAAAGGAATAGAAATGCTGTTGTACGCACGAAAAATGCCGAAAAACGCACTTGTTTATTCGCACGGATAAAAAATAATCCGCGTGATTATCAATAAGATTATCTTTGCCGTGATAAAATTTCACTCACAACAAAACATAGGAATATGAACATCAAAGACAGAGCGCTCACGGCAATCAAGCAAAACTACGCGAAGTTCGGCTTGAAGCCAGAAGAACTCAACAAACTGGCAGAACATATCGCTGGCGGTCTCACAGATGAGTCAACCGACGAAGAACTGAACACCGCCGTTGATAAGGCGAAGTTCTATGCCGAAATGATGCAATCAGTCGGTAACCGAAAGGCGACCGAAGTTCAGAACAAGTACAAGGACTATGTTCCGAAGCCACAGCCGCAGCCACAGCCGCAGCCCGAACCTGTACCGTCAGGAGCGTTGACCCTTGAGCAAGTGCAAGACTTAATCAATAAGTCCAACGAGGCGAGCAAGAAAGAAAGGGAAGAGGCTATCAAGGCGGCTATTGCCCCGTTCCTCGAAAGGGAAGAAAAGGCAAGACTCGGCACAATGCTCCAAAGTCACGACAAACTGAAAAACATTCCTAAGATGTTCCGTGAAAGATATCATCTTGATAAGGAAGAGGACTTGGAGACAGTCGCTTCGCAGATAGAAAATGAGTACGCCGCCTTCAAGCAGGAACTCGTTGCCACTGGGCAGTTTGTTGAAGCACCAAAACCGACCTC
>Ga0310697_10006259_pt1 | contig 11348 bp, 12 predicted proteins | sample 172DNAGHGlowgp2_FD_203883 | JGI IMG/M metagenome (GOLD analysis project Ga0310697, IMG submission 203883) | Sheep rumen microbial communities from Palmerston North, Manawatu-Wanganui, New Zealand - 1728 DNA GHGlow gp2 (v2) (version 2) | ecosystem: Host-associated > Mammals > Digestive system >... | reverse complement strand
AAAGGCAACCCGCAAGCCTAAGAGCCCGATGTGGCCATGACGCTGAACAACCTGGCCAACTTGTATTCCGACACACAGCGTCTCGACGAAAGCGAGGAATTGTACAAGGAAGCCTTGGAAATACACAGGCGGCTCGCCAAAGGCAACCCGCAAGCCTACGAGCCCGACGTTGCCTCTACCCTTGGTTGTTGGGCCTCCCTGAAAAACGAATTAGGCCAATTCAAAAAAGCAGAACAAATGTCCATGGAAGCATTAGGCATCGATGCATCGCAACACTTCATCTATGCCAACCTCGCCGCCGCCCTTCTTCTGCAAGGCAAATATGAAGAAGCCGAAGCCATCTACCAAAAGTACAAGGACGAATTGAAAGACAGTTTTCTGGATGATTTCAAACAATTTGAAGCTTTAGGTGTCATCCCCGAGGAACGCAAGGCTGATGTAGAACGTATCAAAAGGATTTTAAAGGGAAAATAGCTTTTAGTAAAACTTAAACGACAGAAAAAACACACTTCTATGGAATTGAAAACGATATTGGATCAAGTCAATGTAGACAGCAAAGACAATGGCAGGAACTTCACCGTAACCAATAGGATCCAAGCTATCGAAAGAATACTAGAAAACACTGATTATCAATTGCTTCACCAAGGAAACCTTTGCTTTATTTATGGAAAAAAGCCAGTAAAGAATCAATCGGTGATATTGATTTCATCACATATCGATTGTGTCTATGACCGTTTGTTCTGTCAAGAGCTTGAAAATTGACAAGTGCTGAAGGGGACATTCGACAATAGCCTAACCAACGCTTGCGTACTCTATAACATGATTCATGAAAGGCTATGTGAAAATGTTATTATAGCGTTCACTGGCGATGAAGAAGAAAATGCTGGCGGAGTTTACGAAGTAGTCCGTCAACTTCGCAAGTGGAACACTCACATTGCTTTAGCGATAGTCCTTGACATCACGGAAGAAGGATGGAATGAGAGACAACACTTCACTGTAGAGAACGATCTTGGAATCGATATCAAGACAGGTTTTCGGATTGTTGAACTATTGGAGAAATACGGCGACATTTACGGTTTCACACATGACTCGGAGCCAGACGAGTCGTATGACTATGACGAAAAAAACATCCCCTGTTTTTCCTTGTGCATCCCCACTTTGGGCGACATGCATGGGGAAGAAGGTGTGTTGGCAAGAGCCAATTACCTTTCCACATATTGCGATGTCCTTTCAGAGTTGGCAAACATGTTGGCTATGAATCCTGATGTGCTTGACAAGGTTTATTACTTGGATTACGAAGAGCAAAGAAATGGAATAATGTTGTGTGGCATATACACTAACGAGGATGATTGCAGGAGAGAAGAGTATATCTCCATAAAAGAGCACCACGGACAACTAGAATTGCCGTCTTTAATTCATGGAAAACCAGTGAGAAAGATTATGGACTTCTGTATGATGGGAGTTGGTGGCATAAAATCACTTGTCATTCCATCCTCATTCGAGAACCTTGGGAAAAAGAACTTTTCGCGATGGGACGGTCTCACGGAAGTTGTTCTGTGTTGTGAAGGTTCGGCAATGCGTGAGTGGAGTTTTGCATACTGCGACAATCTTAGAGTTGTTGAATGCAGAAATCTTTCAATATACAATTATTGCAAGAAACTCCCACTTGATTGTTCTTCACCCACCTTTGGATGTTTCGACAGGTGTTTGTCCAACATTGAATTTACGCTTAGAATTTGAGCAATTACGCCAACTAATACTCCAACCGAATCTCATCCACCCAAAACACGTTGTCCAAGGCCCCGATGAAGGCACCGCTGCTTCCGGAGGAGAACCACATGATGGCATGAGTGACAGGGCAATTCGGCTCAGCCCAGGCTTCTTCGAGGATGAGCTTTTTCTTGCCTTTGCTCTTGAAGGCATACATGTTCTTATAACCCGTAATCAGGTCCATATAAGGCTTGTAGTCCTTGCTTTTCCGGGCATCGCCATAGATAACCGGCACCCTATAGTCCATCACCCAACCCGCCGAGGATTGTTCGATGCGGCATATCGCCGTCCCCACCCGCTTGGCATGGATGTTGCCATCGGTATCCTCCCAACGGTTTTGCAAGACTAAAACAACTTCCATCGGGTCGTAGCCCTCAAACTCTGAGGCTCGGAATGTGGTGCTTTTCACCAATTTACCCGTATTGGGCACCTTCGCCTTATAGTTGAAAACCATAGCTTTAGGTCTTTTCGTGAAGGGTATGCCCCAACTCATGACCGCGTATGGGTTTTTGATGCTCGAAACGGGTTCTTGCATCTCGCCCCAATAAATGGAACCCGCCGCAAGCACCTTAATATTAATCAACCCAGCCACCTTGCAAGCCGCCATTTGGGAGACCATTTTGGCACACATTCCCGTTGGCCCACGGTCAGGCATGACGTTGGTGCTGGTCTTGGTCACCCCAACCACCTTGGCATAGACATTCGACGACGACCAAATCGTTTTCGTATAATCGTAAACCTTGTTGCCCCTAATCGTATCCGTAGGGCCTATCATATACACTGTTTTCTCCTCACCGCCAATGATTTGCGATTCGGTGATATAACGCACCGCCCATTGTTCGAAGTCGCCAAAAGGCACCTTCTCGTAACGCTGGCCAAAAGCCGAAACCGTTAACAACAAGGCCAATATAGTTACTTGAATTTTATCCATAATCTGTTCACCAATCGTTTGGGTAAGACAGCGATCAAAGGCGGCAAGTAGATATTCATAAACCCCGGCTTCACCACCCTTTTCTTGTGCATCATGCCTTTCAGGGCCTTGCGTACCAACCATTGTGGCGTACCAATCAGCCCGATTTTCACGCCAAGATTCAACAAACTGGGTTTCAGCTTGTAAAGTGGCGTGGCTATGGCTCCAGGACACACGGTCGTAACGCCCACACCGCATGGTCGCATCTCGAAATACAGCGACTTGCCAAAACTTTTCAGATAGGCTTTCGTGGCCGCATAAATCGTGATGCCTGGCATGGGCAAAGTGGCCGCCATTGACGACATATTGATAAGGTAACCATAGCCGCGTTGTTTCATCTCGTTGCCAAACAAAATACAGAGTCGTGTCGGCGTAAAAGTATGCAATCGCATCATCGTCAAGGCTTTGGTTTCGTTTTCCGGAGTCAGTTCCTCGAAAAAGAACATGCCAGCGTTGTTTATCAAGATGTCGATTTGCAGATTCTCGCTTCGGCAGAACCCAAATAAATCTTCAGCAGCCGTTTCTTTGGCCAAATCTTGGAAACGCGTCATCACCTGGACTGAAAACTGGTCGGACAACAAGGCTGCAACCTTGGCCAACTCTTCTTCTTGATTACTGACCAACAGCAAGTTGCATCCTATTTCGGCCAATTGTCGGGCATATTCCAATCCCATTCCCGAGCTACCGCCCGTCACCAAGGCCATAGGCCGATGCCCATGCTGCTCTTCAAACCGTTTCAACCATCTTTTACCCGTCATTGCCCTTTTTCAGCTTTTTTAATCTCCTTCCTAATCGCCTTCGGCAGCTCCTCGTCGACGCAGTGATGACACTTCATCTCCAATGTGTACATTCGTCCGATGCAGTAGTTGGAGTGCTTACATTCGCTGCGCGTCAACTCGCCGCTGTGTAGTTTGTTGACGAACTCAGTGTCATTTATCAAAGCCCGTGCCATTTGCAGTGCGACGAAACCCGAATCCAGCACTTCTTCCATTTTTTCTCGCGAAACCATGCCGCCCACATAAATCAAGGGCAGTTTTAGCGCGGCACGAAACTCCTTGGCCTCTTCCAAAAAATAGCCTTCGCTGAATGGCACCGTTGGGATCAGTCGACGTCCGAAAAGGGCCAGTCCCGCCTTAAGCCACCAGAATTTCTTTGCGTCCATGTAATAGCGCAAAGTCTTGAGCGGCATCGCGCCACGCATCACCTCCATCGGGGCCTTGCTGACAAAGCCAGCTGACAAGACAAGAGCATGAACGCCAAGCTTTTCCAGCTCGCGAGCCACGATGATGCAGTCGTCGGTATCCATTCCGCGCTTGAAGCCGTCGTGCATGTTCACCTTGACCGCCACGGCCATATCATTGCCCGCTGCCCGCATCACTTCCTCGATGACCAATTTCATGAAACGCATACGGTTGTCCAAGTCGCCGCCAAACTCATCGTGACGATGGTTGGTGTAAGGCGACAGAAACTGGCTGATGAGATAGCCATGGCCGGCATGGATTTCAACGCAGTCGAAACCCGCCTTACGCGCCAGATTGACAGCCCGACCGAAATCAAGTACTAATTCGTAAATTTGCGCCTTCGACAGTTTCCTGACAAACGTCGGTGAATAGAGGTTGAAGCCGCGTGAGGCACCCACGGGCATACAGCCGCAGGTGGAGCGATGGGTCATGTTGCCGCAATGTCCCAGCTGGATGGAAGCCTTGGCACCGTAGGAATGAACCGAGTCGGTGAGGCGTTTCAGGTCGGGAACGATTTCCTCGCGCATCCACAGCTGGCCGTTGAACGACAGCCCCGACTGGCTGACAGCTGCGTAGGCCACCGTCGTCATGCCAACTCCGCCTTTGGCGACCGCCGAATGGTAGTTGTACAAGTCGTCGGAAGGGCGGTTGCCGTAGGCCATATTCTCGAATGCAGCCGACCGTATCACCCTGTTGCGCAAGGTGATAGGCCCAATCTCACAAGGTGTGAATATCGTTGATTTTTCCATAGTTCAGAATATAAAAGGTATGATTCTCTTCACTTTTTTCGTATCCAATTCGTCGCCAAATTCAGTTTGGTACTTGTCATAAATGCGCGACGCCCGTGGCGCAAGGTTGGCGAAGGTCCAAAGGGCGAACACCGCTCCTGCCCACGACCAGGTGAGGATGGCAAAGCCGACCCACTCGATGAACTCGCCGAAATAGTTGGCCGACGTCACGTAGCGGAACATGCCTTGCTTGGGCAGGTAATGCCGCGTGTCGCCGTCCTTGCGCAGGTTGCGGATGATGTCGTCAGACTGTATGTTGATGAACATTCCGATGATGAACACCAAGAAACCGCCAATGAATCGCGGGTCAGTGAGCCAATCGGCGGGATAGTAGTCAACGGGCGAAAGATAGTAAATCCAACCGCCTTGCATCAAGGCATTCAGCACGTTAAAGGTAGCGCCCATAAGGATGATGGAAAGCGGCATCATGCTGTTGCCCCGCAATCGCAAAGGGAACACGAACGAGCGATGGATATAGTGCAGCTCGAAAAGGAACAGGAAAGCCAAGCGTACCATGTCGTTGCGACGGTCGGAATAGAGCCAAAGCAGCAACATGGCAATGAACACTGGCGATTCCATCAGCACCCAGCCCAACTTGTTGTTGACCGCCGGCCCCCATTTCTTGTCGTAAAACTTGCCATAGCCCGCATCCACAAAGAAGAGGCTCACAAAGACCACCAAAGCCACAGCGGCCATGATGATGAGAAAAAGATTGAATTGATGAATGGTCATTGCGTTGGAAATGAAAGTCAAAAATAGGCAAAAACCGCTATCAGCGGCATATTTTTCACTCAAAAGGCGCAAAAAATAAACATATCAATGGCTTAAGCCTTTTCATGAATGTGAAGATTTCCGTATTTTTGCGCCAAAATCAAGACTATGGAATCGAACATTGGACTTTTCAACGAGAGTTTCCCGCCTGTGATGGACGGGGTTTCTGTTTGTGTGCAGAATTATGCTTACTGGATGCAGAAAAAAGTAGGCGGCATATCGGTCATTACCCCCAATGTGCCCGGGGCCGACTACAAGCAATACGACTATGAGGTACTCGACTATTTCTCAGTGCCCATCCCTTTCCGCAAGCCTTACGTCACTGGCCTGGCCGACATCGACCCGGCGTTTCTCACCAAAATCTCGAAACGTCCTTTCAAGATTGTGCATGCCCATTCGCCTTTCACGGCTGGCTGGGCAGCTGCCAACGTAGCCCGCAAACTCAACATCCCGATGGTCGCCACGTTCCATTCCAAATACCGCGACGACTTCAACCAGAACATTCCCTCGAAAGTTGTCGTCGACCAAATCGTTAAACGGATCATCAATTTCTACGAACGTGCCGATGAGGTGTGGGTGCCGCAAGACTCAGTGAAAGAAGTGATTAAGGAATATGGTTTCAAAGGCAACGTGGAAGTGGTCGACAATGGCAGCGACCTCGTGGCCGACTATCCCGAGTCGTATTTCGTCGAAGCCCGAAAGGCTTTGGGCATTGCCCCCGACGACTTCGTCTTCCTTTTTGTCGGGCAACACATCTGGCAGAAAAACGTGCGCTTCATCATCGAGGCCCTCGAAAGAATCAAGGACACACCTTTCAAGATGTTTTTCGTTGGCAACGGCTATGCTGCCGACGCGATGAAAGAATTGGTGGCGGAAAAAGGCCTCGACAAGTGCGTCACCTTCGTGGGCACACTGACCGAGCGCGCAGCCATCACGCAATACTATGCCGCCGCCGACCTTTTCCTCTTCCCTTCGCTGTATGACAACGCGCCTTTGGTGGTGCGCGAGGCAGCCGCCCTGCACACGCCGGCAGTCATGATTGAAGGTGCAACGGCAGCCTCCATATTGACCGACAACGAAAACGGATTCCTCATCCCCAACGACTTGGACGCCTTTGCCAACCGTTTGCGCGAATTGATTCACGACCCTGAACGAGTGCATCGCGTGGGCATTCAGGCATCACACAGCATCGTCCGCTCATGGGAAGATGTGGTCGGAGAAGTGTTGGAACGCTACAACAGACTGATTTGCAGAACAAAATTGATTAACATACCACAAAAACAGAACGCAAAATGAACTTAAACTGGATTCTCATCATCGCCATTGGCGTCATTGGGATGCTCGTGCAATGGAAGCTGAAAAGCGTGTTTGCCAAATACTCCAAAGTGCTCGCACCAGGAGGCATGACGGGTGCCCAAATTGCACAGAAAATGCTGAACGACAATGGTATTTACGACGTGCAGGTGACTTGCATCAGCGGCCAGCTCACCGACCATTACGACCCAACGAAGAAAACGGTCAACCTTAGCGAGGACGTCTATCGCCTCAACAGCGTGGCCGCCGCTGCTGTGGCCGCCCACGAATGTGGCCATGCCGTACAGCACAAAGTGGGTTACGCCCCTTTGAAGCTGCGCTCGGCCTTGGTGCCCGCCGTCAACATCTCGTCGAAGCTGTCAATGATTGTCATCCTCGTCGGACTGCTCATCATGAACATCTTCCCTGCCCTGTTCTGGTTGGGCATCGCGATGTTTGCCATGGTGTTCCTCTTCAGCGTGGTCACCTTGCCCGTCGAGTTCAACGCTTCAAAGCGGGCTTTGGCCTGGCTTCAGTCGTCCAACTCACTCGATGCCACACAAGTAGCCCAAGCCAAGGAAGCTTTGGGCTGGGCTGCCAGCACTTACGTTGTCGCGGCCTTGTCGTCGTTGGCTTCGCTGCTCTATTACATCGGGTTGGGTAACAGGAGATAATTTTTTTCAACCATCATGTTAGACCTCAAAAACAAGACAGCCCTCGTCACCGGTGGTGGCACGGGCATCGGTCAAAGCATTGCCCTGCACCTGGCGCAAGAAGGTTGCCACCTCGTCCTGACAGGCTTGGGCATCGACGACCTTACAAAGACCAAGGCAATGTGTGAGCAATACGGCGTCAACGCATGGGCCACAGAAACCCAATTGGACGACTACGCTTCCATCGACCGACTATACGACTTCGTGATTTCCAACCACTTGAGCATCGACCTTTTTGTCCTCAACGCGGGCATTTCGCAACGCGAAAAAGCTTTCGACACCGACATCAGCGTGGACGAAAAAATCCTGAAAATCGACTTCCTGAGCGGGGTTTATCTCGTCAAGAAATTCAAGGAAATGATTTTGGCCAAAGAGCATGTGCAGTTCAGCGTCACCACTTCCCTATCGGGATTGTTCGGCTTTCCGCTGCGCTCGGCCTATTGTGCGGCCAAACACGCTCTGTTCGGTTTCTACGAATCCTTGGAGCTGGAATACGACAACATCGGAGTCACCTTCCTCATTCCCGGACGCATCAACACGCAAATCAGCAAGAGCGCCCTCCATGGTGATGGTTCGGCCCACGCCAAAATGGATGCCGGCCAAGCCAACGGCCTTGACGTGGACAAATGCGGACAAATCGCCGTGCGCGCCATCAAACGGCAAAAACACCGCAAACTCATCGGCAAAACCGAACTGCTCATGGCGCATATCCATAAATATTGCTTACCTTTGTATTATAAATTATCAAGAAGAATATCAGCAACATAACACGCTTCGCGTCACTGCGAGGAATTGCGAGCAACGCGCGGCGAAGAACTAGTTTTCTAGATTGCTTCGTCGTCCCTCCTCGCAATAACGCAAGGCGACAACAAAAAATACTACTCTATGAACGAAAAAAACATCTGCGGCATACAGCAAGTAGGCATCGGGGTGCCCGACCTTGTGGAAGCCTGGCATTGGTATTACGACAATTTCGGCTACGACGTGAAAATCGTTGACGACGAAGGTGTGGCGGAGCGTATGCTTCCCTACACGGGCGGCAAACCACAACCGCGCCGCTCGGCCATCGCGGTCAACCTGCGAGGCGGAGGCGGCTTCGAAATCTGGCAACCCAAGGGCCGCGAACTCAACTATCAAAAAGACCCCGTCAGGTTGGGCGACCTCGGCATCCTCATCGCCAAGGTGAAAACGCCCGACATCGAAGCGGCCTACAACACCTTTATTAATAAGGGCATTGACATCATCAGCGAAATCGCCACCTCACCTACCGGACAGAAACATTTCTTCCTGCTCGACCCCTACGACAACCTTTTCCAAATCGAGCAAGACGATTACGTCTTCATCAACGAGAAAAAACTGACAGGTGGTGCCAACGGTGCGGTCATCGGCGTGAGCGACATGGAAAAATCGCTGCCGTTCTACAGGCAACTTTTGGACTACGACAAAGTGGTGTTCGACCAAATCGCCGTTTTCGACGACCTGAGTGCCGTGCTGGGAAGCGAAAAACGGTTGCGTCGGGTCATCCTTGAGCGCAGCAAACCTATCGAAGGGCCGCTGAGCCAGCTGATGGGCACCTCGCATCTCGAACTCATCCAAGCCATCGACGGTCCTGGCAAGAAACTCTACGAAGGCCGCTATTGGGGCGATCCTGGCTTCATCCATCTCTGCTTCGACGTGCGTAACATGGCTGCCGTCAAAGCGCAGACCGAAGCATTGGGACATCCCTTCGTTTGCGACAGCGGAGCCGACTTCGGCATGGGAGATGCCGACGGGCATTTCACCTACGTTGAAGACCCCGATGGCACCCTGATCGAATTCGTAGAGACCTTCAAAATCCCGATTGCGAAGAAGATCGGACTTTACCTCAACCTGCGCAAAAAGGACGACCGCAAGCCTTTGAGTATTTTGAGACTCCTTCGTTTCGCAAAAATCAAACGCGACAGCATCAAATGAAAAAGAAACAGCCGGCTCGAAAGAGTCGGCTGTTTCCGCTACAAGAGCTATCCTTAATCAAATTTCCACTTTTCTTTATTTGATACCCAACTTGGCTTTCACGTCGGGAGTGGCATCGATGGCATCGGCGCCAACGTAAACGGCAGCACCCGTGGCCAAGTCGATGACATAGGTATACCCCTTTTCCTTACCGACAGTGTTGATGGCGGTCTGGATCTTGTCTAAGATGGGCTTGAGCAATTCGGCACGCTTGCCTTCAAAGTCCTGCTCGGCATTGGCTTGGAAGGTTTGGATGCGGTTCTGAATGTCGATAATTTCCTTCTCCTTCGACTGTTTCACCAGATTCGACATGGTGGCTTGGTTGGCTTCGTAGTCCTGCATCTTGGTTTGATACTCTTGGGCCATGGTTTGGAGTTGGCTTTGGAGGTCGCTGTAATGCTTTTCCAAGTCTTTCTCGGCCTTAGCCTTCTCGGGCATGGCATCGAGGATTTCAGCCGTGTTGACGTGTGCGATTTTCACTTGTGCCTGGGCCATTCCGCTCATCACGAAGAGTGCGACACCCAAGAACAACACTTTGAACAATTTCTTCATTTTATTGATTTTTAATAATTTAACTATTTTTCAATGGGCAATCAGGGTGCAAAGATAGGAAATTTTCGCTATCGCCCAACTTGACACCGATTATTTTCCACCTTTCCCAGCCTTGACAGGTTTGACGGTGCTACCCTTCGAGCCACCGCTATTCGAGCCTGAGCCGGTGTTCGTACCCGTGCCACCCACGGCGGCGCGACGACGGTCTTCGCGGCGCACGGTCTGCATCACGTTGCCCAACTCGTCGAGCACGTCATCGCTGATGTCGTTCTTGTCGTTTGCATACAAAACGGAAGTGCCAGAGGCCAAGTCAAGGATGAAACCATAGTTCTTTTGTTGGGCCAATTCCTTCATGGCCGTGTAGACCTTCTCCTGGATGGGCTGGATGAGTTCGGTGCGTTTCTGATAGAGTTGACCTTCAGAACCGAAGTACTGCATTTGCAGGTTCTTGGCTTCCTGTTCTTTGGCCACGATGGCTTGCTCGCGCGAGCGCTTTTGGTCTTCCGAAAGCAGCAACATCTCGGTTTGGTACTTGTTGTACATCTCCTCCACCTTGTCGTAAACGGCTTTCACTTCTTTCTGCCATTTTGTCGAAAGGGCGTTGAGTTCTTCTTGAGCGTCGCCATACTCAGGGATGTTCTCCATGATGTATTCCGAGTCGACGTAAACGATTTTCTGCGAGCCGCCGCCCAACAACTGGGCTTGGGCGCTCACGATGCCGCACAACAAGGCTGCGGACAAGGCTAAAGTTTTCAGTGCTTTCATTGTATTATCTTTTTCTAATTTGTTTGCCAATCTATTATCAATAATCGTTCCAAAAAGGATTTCGAGATTCCAGATTTCAAGATTATGTACGCAAGCATTGCGTCCCTACCTATCAATTATCAACTATCAACTAATCAATCGATCCTCCAATAGAGAAGTGGAACTGGCTGTGGTTTTCGCCCGAAACGCCGTAGATGTCGTCGAAGCCATAGCCCCAGTCGAGGCCGAGCAAACCGAACATGGGCAAATAGATGCGCACACCGAGACCCGCCGACCGTTTCACGTCGAACGGGTCGAAGTCCTTGAAGCCGAGCCAGCAGTTGCCCGCCTCAAGGAAAGCCAGCGCATAGATAGTGGCCGAGGGATTGAGCGACAAGGGATAGCGCAACTCAAGGGTGTATTTCGTGAAGATGTCGCCGCCGCGCGAAGTGCTGTTGTAGTGTCCGGGCGTAAGCGCATTGTTGCCATAACCACGCATACCCACCAACTCGCG
>Ga0310697_10006254_pt1 | contig 11355 bp, 7 predicted proteins | sample 172DNAGHGlowgp2_FD_203883 | JGI IMG/M metagenome (GOLD analysis project Ga0310697, IMG submission 203883) | Sheep rumen microbial communities from Palmerston North, Manawatu-Wanganui, New Zealand - 1728 DNA GHGlow gp2 (v2) (version 2) | ecosystem: Host-associated > Mammals > Digestive system >... | reverse complement strand
GAACGCCTTGATGGCTGCGGGGATGAGGCAGATGGCCCCGACGATGCCGCAGAAGACGAAGGCGATATTGATGACATACTTCCCGGCGCTCTGGCCTTCGGAAGCGATGTTCTGAAGGGTGTTGAGCCCCTGGAAGTTCTGTGCGCCGGCCATGACACCTCCGGCAAGGAGGAAGACCGCTGCGGCGATAAGAAAGAAAATGTGATTGCGTTTCATGGTGTATGTGTTTACTGTTCTGTTTCAGGACTGTCCTCTCCGCCTCCCATGTCGGCCAGCTCCGCATGCCGGAGGCCGTCATTGATGGACAGGTTGGCGTATGAGGGCTCCGCCTTGTGGGTGAGATCCACGGGCGTGCGCTCCACGATGGTAGCCCCATCCCCGGTGCGGTCGGAAAGCGCCTCGGCGATCTCCTTCTTGTACTGCTCGTGGAGACCCTTGATATAGGGGAGGGAGAACCCTTCGGCGTAGAGCTCGTCCGCTATCTCGTACCGTCGGATGGCGGATGTCTCAGGAGACATGTACTCCGCATAGAGGTCGGGTTTCTCAAGCCGAGTGACCTCGACGGGGATCATCGGAACCTGGATGCTGTCGGAGCCTTCCCAGTGGTCGTGGACGGAGCTCCGGATGGTGACAGAAGTCATTCGGCCGACCTTCCGGACGGTCACGATTCTGCCTTCCCCGGCACTGACCGAAACGCCTTCGTCTCCCTTGCCCTGGGGCTTGGAAGGCTCCTTCGAGGGTGAGAAAACGAGGACGGCGACGATGATAAGGGCTACGGCGCCGAGAGCGGCTGCAAGGCAGATGGCTGTTGTTGTCATATAGATTGGGGTTTTACATTGTCGATACGGGCCTTGAGGGCTTCGAGGAAGGGAATGATGGCAGGGCTCCACTTGTTCACGTAGCGGACGGGGAAGCAGAGGGTCGAACGGATGAAGGCCATCTCAGAGGAATCCCTTGAGAACTTCCGGATGTCACGGACGGATTCATCCATGACCTCCATTCCCCGGGAGAGGAACGGTTCGGCTCCGCGGCGGAAGCGGCTGCCGTCCCCCTTGGCCTCCCACACCGAGACACGGTTCCAGAAGAGGGAGAGCGGTATGCCCCGCTTCTGGATGGCGTCGGCCACCACGAGGGCGCTCCGGCGTGACTGGTTGTCCGTGTCCATGGGGATTCCCATGAAGTCGAGGAATCCGTTCGCCGCTATAAACGATACCGGTTCCCCTGCGGCGAAACGCCCCGGGAAATCATAGAAGACATAGTCGAAGCCCCCTGAGAGGATGTTGCCAAGGTATGTGAACACTTCCTCGGGGCGGTAGATGCCGCCTGCTCCGGGAGGAAGGCTGATCACTTCATACGGCTCTACGGGAGAAGGGTTGCCCCGTAACCAGATGGAAAGGGGAGACTTCGGGTCCGCGGCAATGTTGAGCTCCGAGCGGCGCATCTCCATGAAGTGGTACGCGGGGTAGTCGAAATCCAGAACGCAGACGCTTTTCCCATAGGCGTATGCTAGGTATGAGGCTAGCATGGCTGTGATCGTCGTCTTGCCCACGCCGCCCTTCTCGTTGTATATGCTTATCCTTGCCATCAAATGATAGTGTAATTTCCGGCAAAGAAAAGAATAATATCTGAATAATCAAAGAAAAGTGCAATAAATCTTATGCATATTTGATTAGTTATGAAAAAAGGGGGAATCTTTTAATACATTTGATAGCGAAAATAGGGGGCGCTCCGACGCCTTGGCATGGGGCTCGTTTGTATTTTTTGGGCGTTTTAGTTATATTTGCGGATAGGCTAAATGCGTGACTATCCTAAATTTGAATTCATCATTCTATCCTAAGGAATATTCATACGGGAAAATAATCGTAAAAACATATTGTAATGGGAAAAGCAATTGGCATTGACCTTGGAACGACCAATTCAGTGGTGGCTTTCAAGGACACATCGGTACGGGTTATTACAACAGGGGCAAATAACGAAGACTTATGCCGCTCTTGTGTGGCTATGGACCGCAATGGACAGTTCGTGGTAGGAAATGTGGCTTACAAACAATGGCGGAAGTATGCCCCGAACATAGTCGTTTCCGCAAAGCGACTGATGGGTGGTTCCATCCAAGATGAACAAGTGAAAAAGATGAAGGGAGATAGGGAGTCATATCCTTACGGAATCACAAAGCTTTCAGGAGGTACAGACGAGTCGGTGGCGATTGTACTCAACGGAAAGGAATATACTCCAGAACAGATCAGTGCTGAGATTCTCAAGAGGCTTAAGGAGGATGCTTCAGTCAAATTGAATGATACAGTTACTCATGCGGTCATTACTGTTCCAGCATATTTCAATGAGAAGCAAAAGGCTGCTACCAGAAGGGCTGCAGAATTGGCTGGGTTGAAGGTTCAACGTCTTCTGGCAGAGCCTACAGCGGCCGCTCTCTCTTATGGCGCCGATAAGCTTTCTGAGGATGATAGCAAGGTGTTCCTGGTTTATGACTTTGGCGGAGGTACCTTCGACCTGTCTATTCTGGTAGCTTCAGGAGGACAGTTTGTAGAGTCTGGAACTGGCGGAGACCGCTGGTTGGGAGGTGATGATATTGACCGACTCCTCAAAGAGTATGTATATAACGAGGTCAAGGCCAAGCAAGGCGTTGATATCAACGAACTGCTGGACAATATGATCGACAAGAAGCGGGTTGCATTCATCGGAGAACTAAAGACTGCGATTGAAGATGCGAAGAAAGCGCTGAGTGTCACGGAAAAGACAACCATCGGGTTGTATGACTACCTAGAGACAGAAGACGGAGATTCTGTCGATATCGAGGTGACCCTCACACGGCAGCAATTTGACAATATGATCCGTCCCCTCATTCAGAGGTCAATCGAACTTGTCGATAAACTGCTGGAAGAAAAGAGTTTCCCTATTGAGACAATTGATAACATTCTTCTGGTGGGAGGCTCTTCCTGCATTCCTCTTGTAAAGAAGATGCTCTCCGATAAATATGGGGCTGACAAGGTCCTCTCTTCTGAAAAGCCCATGTTGGCCATTGCAGAGGGCGCAGCGATCTTGGCACACTCTCTTCCTGCGGAGGAGGAAGTCTCCGGTGGTGTTGGGCCTGAAATCAGCGGTAGTGCTGAGGGACCTGTGGTCCATACGACAAAGAGGGCCACTTTCATTGAAATCGAAGATGAAAAGGGAAACAAGACATATGAAAAGATTATCGACTCCGGTGAAGTTCTGCCCCATGAAAAGAACAAGCAGTTCTTTACTATTGCAGACAATCAGAAGATAATAGGTGTAAAGCTTTTCTCTGAAAAGGAAGATGGTTCTTACGAGCCCACCAGTACTGGCTATTTTACCATCTCGGAGAACCTGCCGAAGGGAAGCCGCCTTCTTTTCACGTTCAATCTCGATCTTGACGAAATCATAAGCATCCGTGTTAAGGTTGATGCGACTGGCAAATCTCAGGATGTCATCACCGGCCACGGAAACTATGATTCGGCGTGTCTCGCAGCAATCACCAAGGCAATATCCGATGTTAATTCCAATGGTGATATTGAGGGTGAAGACCGAATTGCTTTCATGGGTTCGATCCAAAAACTCATAGACAAGATAAACGCCAAGAAGAGGGATGGCATGGATCCCGAATGGCAAAGTATCCAATCCGACTTGGAAGCGGGTATTCCGGTTTCCCCAAAGCGCAATCCTAAGGAAGTATTCTACAATATAGCACAGATCCTTCTGAACGTATTTGGCGCCTTCCTCCGTCCCCAGGATGCCAACAAACTCAAGAGTGTTGTCGAGGCATACGACATTTTCAAGAATGAAAACGACCTGGATGCAATGGAGGAAATCGTAAACAATTATGGAGTGCTGATCGATGTTTATCTGTATAATATCCTCGCCCATAACGCAACGGAACCTACAGTTGCCAACAAGGCTGATTCTCTGTACAAGCAGATGTTGAATGACCTCAATAATCACAATGTTGAGAGTGTCAGGAATGCCCTTCAAGCAAACAATGACTTCCTCCAGAAGAATCTGAAACGCTTTGGCGGTGGTTTCGGCCCCATAGCCACAGGTGTTGGCCGCGGATAATTCGATAAGATAAAGTTATGACAGATATAAAATGCCCAGTATGTGGCAAAGCAGGTATCCCGGACTATCATGTTCAGGATACCGTTTGTCCACAGTGTGGATCGGATTTAAGCATATACAAGCTTACCCATGATATAGAAGCATCTTCTTTCCGGTCTGAAGGCAATAAAAAAGGTAAATTTATCTGGATTGTCCCAACCTTGGTGGCGTGTTGCCTAGGTGTTGCCCTCGTCTTTTCCTTACATACCAGTAAGAAATTGGGAAAGGATGTGAGGACTTATGAAGAGGCCAATACGGCTCTTCAGGAGCAAGTCACAGATTTGCAAAAGGCCCAGGAGCAGATGGCATCCCTTTCCTCCGAGAAGGAAGGTAAATCATATTTTGAGTATACAGTACGTAGAGGAGACTCGTTCTGGGGGATAAGCAAGAAACTCTACGGAACAGGAACCCGTTATCGCGAGATTGCAGAATCGAACGGATTGACACCGGAATCCGTTCTCAATGTCGGTGACAAATTAATTATCAGATAGGCACATGGAAGCATCGATAATTCTTTTTGTTCTTGTAATTTTAGTCACGGTCGTTATCGTCCTCAATAGCACCTCGTATAAACTAAATCAGGCAGAGAAAAGAAAATCAGAAGGTAAGTATTCCGAAGCGGAGGAAATATATCGTGATATCTTGCACAAGTCTCCGGACGCTCCTCGGCTGCTTTCTGATTTGCTGCTTACTGTGGCAAAGAAAAGCAGGACTCCTGGAGAAAAGGCGAAAGTGTTGAAGAAAGCCCTTGAGATTTCCGAATCTGGGCTGCAGGATGTGGCAAGGGACGGATTGCGAAAGTCAAGAAAGAAGGTTATCGATTACACATGCGAAATCGCAGATAGGGCATTTCAGCAAAAGAAATACGATGATGCTGTTGAGCTGGTGGACGTTCTGTCCGGTCAGGGTCCAACATTTACAGATAAAGGGATACGGTTCCGTGCGTACAAATACGGTGAGGGATATTTGAAAAGTGGTGACAAGAGGGATGTAAAGTCCTTTTTAGACACTTATTCCGCCGATGCCAAGAAATACCTCTCAGAAATGGGAGCGTCGCTGCTTGAGGAAAAGAAGTATGAAGATGCGGCATCTATTCTTGAATTGTTGGATGACGAAACCTCCAAGCGGATGTGGGAACAAGCTGTTCTCAACTATGTTGTACTCAATGGGCATCTTATAAAGAAAAAAGGGGAAGTTGACCAGCATCAATTGGAATATGCTGAAAGCTATGCCGATTCTCTTAAATTGTCATCTTTGGCGCAAAGGGAAACAAAACTCACTTTGCTTAAAGCTGTTTACCAGGAGACACTGAGCCTTTCTGTGCAGGAAAAGATTCAGACCGTCTTTTTTGAAACGGCGAAAGAGCACCTTGATAAGGATGATTACCAAGGGTTCAAGAGCTTTTTCAAAGACATGGAAACGGGATGCAAACTCGAAGAGCCAGCTAGGAAAAAACTTCTAAAAGCATATCTAGACAAGTTATATCACTATCTGTCTGACAACGTTACTTCCTTCCAACATCCTTCAGAAAAATGGGATGATCTTGAAGACAGCATAAAGCGTTTTGCAGCTACCGATTGCAAAGAAGACGTCATCTCACTTTCTAGAAAACTATCTTCACAAAAGAGATATCAGGAGTCCGCCATTATTTGCCAATTGTTAGAACAACAGGACCCTGAAGTCAAAAAGGCAATTATCAATAATATAGAAAGCAGTATTATTGACAGCAAAGGCGGTAAAGGGATACCTGCATTCTATTCAAATCCCGAGTTCCGTCCGGAGATTTTCAATACCTTGTTCTCTGATGCTTTGTCTTTCTCGAAAGAAGGGCATTTTGCCGAGGCCCTTTCTATATTCAAGGGCATAGAATCTGATCTTGTTGACGCCGAGTCTTTCTACAACGCGTATTCGACAACCGCGATTGATAGTATTCTATCTTCAAAATCGTCCGGACAACAGGTTTTACGACTCGGAAGGACTCTTCTAGACAAACTTGGACAAAAGCATAAAAGGGACGAGCTGATAGAAAAGCTGGAAAAGCATTTCGAGAGCCTGTATAAACAGGGAGACTTTTCATCGATATATTTCATCGGGACCATTTTCAAAGACGTTTCGCCGAATTTGTCGCGACTCTTCCTTGAAAGCGTGGTCAAGCTTGTGACCCAAGGATTCGCGCCTTCCGAGGAGGGGCTGTTGGAAGAAATCAATAAACAGCCTGAACCACTGGATTACCTTTCGCGTTTGCACGAACATTATCCAGATACACTCAGAGCTGCCTACATAGAACGGTTGGGTGACGAGGTGGAGTTGTTGTTCGGCAGGGACCATCAGAAAGCAATAAAAATCCTTACCGCTGAAAGTAATGAGACTGTCAGGCTGGGTATTCTCAAGAGGTCGGTTGAAAGAAAAACTCCTTTGTTCAAGGAAGCAGTGCTTGGCATCCTAGAAAACAAGGAAAGGCTTCCAGAGAACATCAAGGAACTAGTAGAGTTGATAGCTTCATATCATGAAGAAGCATTCAGTATTGCCGCCCTCAAGGACCTGACCTTGAATGGTTATCCCGCCGGAGATGCATATGCCAAGGCCATTTGCAAGAAAGCGAATCGTTGCAAAAAGAACGAATCGAAACTGGCAATCGTAAATGAAGCATTGGAGGTATTCCCACTAAAGCCATATCCTGATCTGGTCGATATAAAGAAAGGGATTGCCCAGGACTATATTGAGACAGATCCCCGCGAAGCATTAAGGCTTCTTGATGAAATAAAAGAATGGACAGATATTCGAGAACTATTTGCGCAGGCTTCTTTGGCTGCTGCTATATCGGAAACCGATCTTGCGAAGAAGAAAGAGTATCTTAAGCAAGCTTTCGATGCGACATCACTGAAATCGACTCATCAAAAGATAGAGAAGGAGATAGTCAAGTTGGCAGACACCTATTTCTCCTTGGGAAAGCAGGAGCCGGCATTTTCTGTACTGAAAGAATTTAGATGTGCTTTGACCGACAAGGCATATTTGGAAAAAATGCTTAATCTCGCTTCAAAGGAAGAAGGAGATGCCGCCGCGATGGAGCTATATAACGAGGCCATTTCATTCTCTGAGAACTCTCCCTACTCTGATCAACTCCCGGGTGGGTTAATAGCATCTCTTTGGGACGGATATACCCTCCGGGTGCTTTCGAAATCAGAAAAGCAGCCTCGCAACAAGGCTATCTCCTCCCTTGAGGATTTTCATGGAATCCTCGCCCAGCGCGGAGATTCCCTACAAGAGAACTCTGCACGCATTGCGGCCAAACTCCACGACCTGAACATGGAGGAAGGTCGCGAATTGGAGCAAAATGGTCATAACAAAGCTGCGTACACTTGTTATGCAAAAGCGAACGAGATGCAGCAGGATGCCGTAGCGGTAAGCCGAAAAGCAGTATGTGCCCTTAAGAGAAAAGACATTGGTATTGACTCAATTGTCCAAGATGCCGAAACCGCTATCCCTATTGCTCCAGCCGATATCAAAAAAGATATTGTTTATCGTTATATCCTTGTTCTTCTCGCTGCTGGCCGTCTCCAAAGGGCGACGGAACTTGCTGACCGAGAGTTCAGAAGCCCCAAACTACGTGAGCTGTGCGAGAGTTATAGACTCCGCCAGGCTAAATCCCAGATTGATGAACTGAACAAAAAGATTGAAGAACTGAATGGCGGGCGAATGGGGTTTGATGATGCAATACAGTTCCACAGCTCCGTAGACTTAATGGTAGACGGAATTGCAGAAACATATCCTGAGCATGCAAGTCTAAAGGCTAAATACAAAAAAGCGATTGGCAAGTATATCCTGCATGTTGCCTTTAAGGAACAGAGATATGAAACCGTGTTCGCATTACTCAAGAAGCAAAGTAATAATTTCCTGTCCAATGAAACGCTGTTCCGGAATATGGCAGTAGCCTGCCTAGGGATTATAGAGTCTGGTGGCTTAACGGATGAGAATTACAAAGAAGTGCTTGGAGTATGGCTGTCGGCAGTCTATTCAGATAAATTGATAGTCAAATCACTTGATTATACGTCGTGGGATGATGGATACACATTCTCTCTTGCAGATTCACTCAGCCAGACATTCATGTATGAGAACCTGCCGGACAATATCAACCGGGATGCTCCTTCGGAAAGTAACATTGGAATAGGGCAGGTTCAAAAGGCCCTGCTGGAAAGAAGCGATGCGGCTTTGAATGGAAGTAACTCTGCCTATTATTCTTTCTATCGTGAGCAGATTGCTGCTATGGATGCGATGGCCAGCTATCAAAAGAAGAATCGTATTTCTGAAGACATCCTCAGCCCGTGTATTTTCGCCTTTGTGCCAGATAAGTACCGGAACCATTTCTTGGATTTGTTGAAAAATGACAACAGCGAAGAGGCCATTAATGTCGGATGCCTTTACGGATTGACAGGCGGATTGTATGATCAATTCCGAATAGCACAAGGTTACTATGCACAATGCCTTGATTCATTGAAGCGACTTGTAAATGTAAAGACTCATTTCGGGACTTCCAGGATATCAACCATTTCCACATTTGCAGGACTGAAGAAGAAACTTGTGCATGATGCTCGAAATGAGTTTGCAAATCATAAAAACAACGGGAAGACATATGAAGACCTTCTCGGTCCATTTGCACTCATCTGTGGAGCGTTGAACGACTCCCAGCTTTCTTATAGTTTCTCGGATTTCATCAACGGGGAAATAATACCGAAAATGAATGCCAATGATCTTGATACCGCATCGGGTCTCAAGGTACTAATTGATGCGTATACGGTTTATGAAGGAAATGCGCAGCTGAACGATAATATCAAAGCAATTCTTGGAAACCTTTTGACCGAATACGTACTTGGTGGTAGTTCGGAAGCCTGGTCCTCAATCAGTTCTGTGATTCGTAGTACCAGTAGCTTTAATGGCGACCTTATCAAAGATATCAGAGAGAATCCGTTATTTGGTCTGATCGATGGAGGAATAGAGCGCGCCAACAAAGTGCTGGACTTTATCAGGGCAAATGATTCTTCCTCTGTCCATGATGTTACCAGTGCAAAGAAGGCTTTGCAAGAAGCTGGGATACAAAAAGAAATGAGCGATCTTGTTGATAAAGTTAACAAGAAACAGATCCAACTGAATGCGGCATTGCAAGAAAATTATAGATTATATCTGAGGGCAAAGGACAATCAAAGAATCTGTCAGAATCTTGCCATATTGATTGGGGATTGTATTTTGGAATATATTCTTAGCGGGAAATATGGTGTTTCGACTGTCAAGAGTACGCTGGATCAGATCTACAACAATCGTAGTATACAACTGAAAAAAGAAACTGCACCTTTCAACCAAAGATTTGATGCGTTATGGGGTAACCTAAATTACGATAATCGGATGGCAGTACGCGTTGGAGTGAATTTAAATGATAATGGAAGGCGTTTGGTCTCCGCATTGGAATATCTTGGCAAATTTGGCACGCGAAGCATAAGTTCAGCGTCGTTATTCTAGAATTAGGAATTATTAAAAATGAAGACAAATCCATATGAGGTCCTGGGTGTCGATCAGAATGCACCGATGAAAGACATTGTTAAAGCCATGGCTATCGCCATGACAAAAAAGAAGTTCTCTCCTAAAGAGATAGCAGCCGCACGGGTGCAGTTAAGTACTCCTGAAAAGAGGCTTGCATCTGATTTCACGTTCCCTGTTCTTGATAAAATGGAAACGGCCACACCGATTCCTGTCAGTGATACCGGGAATATGGATATTTCATCATTCGACCCTGACAAATATAATTCTTTATAAGCATTATGGCAGATAAAATGAGCAATATATTTGATTCTCTTCAAGAGAAAATCACCTCTCTATTGCAGGAAAAGGCGTCGCTACAAACGAAGGTTCGAGACGCTGAAGAATCTCGAGATGCTTCTCTTCGGGAAGTATTCAAAGATATGATAGGAGTTCTTGATGCATTCGAAAGATGCGAGACCATTATATCAGAAAAAGGTTGGGACAGCGGAGAAGAAGGACAGAAAGTTCGTGATCGATTCCTTAATGTCAAAAAAACGCTGTTTCGCAAGCTGCAGGACAAAGGTATTACAGAAATCCCTTTGAACACTGGAGATATAGTCAATGATAATCTTTGTTCCACGTGTGATACTGAACCAGATCCTTCCAAGCAGGATGGAACAATTCTCTCTATTGAGAAAAAGGGGTATATGTTCAATGATGTTGTTTTGCGGCCAGCAGAAGTGGTTATTGTCAAGAATTAATTTATTTTCCCTTCGCGAGAATATGTGGAGTTCCATCAGGGACTCCTTTTTTTGTGCCTGCGCCCTTATCTCCAATGAACCCCTGAAAAATCTTCCTTCCTGGAGGGAAGCGTATTTTCCAGAGAACCCTTTCCGATAAGGGTCTGTGAGCCTGTTTTCCTTTTTGCACCGCTTTCGCCGTTTGGCGGAAATAGTATTTCCGTCAAATCAGCAAAACCGTTAGCAAAGATAAAACAGCCCGCTGGGCACAATCACTCCCATACAATGAAATACTATTTCTTCAAGACCGTGAGGGACGGATCCAGAAACCGTCTCAACCCGCTTCCGTTCCAGACCGCATCCGACGGGACGGCCATCATCCAGAAACTGAACACTCAGGTCGCCGCCGGCGGAATGAAACTCCGTGAGGCATATCCCATCGGGACGGTTTTTTGCTCTTCCATGTGCGAGCTCTCGGCCCGTGCCGGCACCCCTTACTACTGCGCAGGGGACATCTATCCCATCCTGGATGGAAACTCGAACTACGATTTCAACCTGCCTACCCCCACGAAGGAGATGCTGGATGCCTACGACGAGTACAAGAACCTGGCAAAGCAGGAAGCGGCATCGACCCTGTTCGCAGGGACAAACACTCCGACGGCGCCGAAGAAGCAGTCGCTCCTTGACAAGATCCGTACTGACAAGCGCTACTGCGTCCCGGACATCGACAAGGATGGTTTCTATGTGAGGGATACCGACTGGTACATCCTCATCAGGAACATCCTCACCAAGACCCCGGAAATCCTTACCGGACCTTCCGGAACGGGAAAGACGGAGCTGGTGTGCCTTGCAGGCAAGAAACTCGGCATGGAGGTGTGCATCTACAACATGGGTACGATGATCGACCCCATCTCGGGACTTCTCGGGGTGCACCGCCTCGTGCAGGGCGGGTCGGTGTTCGACTATGCGAAGTTCACTG
>Ga0310697_10006253_pt1 | contig 11356 bp, 6 predicted proteins | sample 172DNAGHGlowgp2_FD_203883 | JGI IMG/M metagenome (GOLD analysis project Ga0310697, IMG submission 203883) | Sheep rumen microbial communities from Palmerston North, Manawatu-Wanganui, New Zealand - 1728 DNA GHGlow gp2 (v2) (version 2) | ecosystem: Host-associated > Mammals > Digestive system >... | reverse complement strand
AACATGAACAAAGAGCAAGAACAGATCAGGAAGAAGAGCCCCGTGAACATCAAGAACCGCAAGGCCTCGTTCGAATACTTCTTCATCGAGACCTACACTGCGGGCATCGTGCTGACGGGCACCGAGATAAAGAGCATACGCATGGGCAAGGCTTCGCTCGTCGACAGCTACTGCTATCTGGTGAACGGCGAACTGTGGGTCAAGCAGATGAGCATCAGCCCCTATTTCTACGGCTCCTACAACAACCACGAGCAAAAGCGCGAGAGGAAACTACTTTTGACGCGCCGCGAACTGAACCGGCTGGCCAGCGCCACCAAGCAGACGGGATACACCATCGTGCCCCTGCTGGTCTTCCTCGACGAGAACGGGCGCGCCAAGATGGACATCGCCTTGTGCAAGGGAAAGAAGTCGTATGACAAACGAGAAACCCTGAAGGAGAAAGAAGACAGGCGGGACATCGACCGCGCCATGAAGAGCTACCGATGAGGCAACTGATCAAGCAACGCGTGCTGGTGCTCGACGGCGCCATGGGCACGATGATACAACGGTATGGACTGACCGAAGAGGATTTCCGAGGCCAGCGCTTTGCCGACGTGCCAGGACAAATGCGAGGCAACAACGACATGCTGTGCCTGACTCGGCCCGACGTGGTGGCAGACATCCACAGGAAGTATCTGGAAGCGGGGGCCGACATCATCGAGACCAACACGTTCAGCACGCAACGCATCTCGCAGGCCGACTACCACCTGGAGCCCTACGTCAGGGAGATGGCACTGGCCGGAGCGAGGCTGGCGCGACGCGAGGCCGACAGACACTCCACCGCCGACAAGCCGCGCTTCGTGGCGGGCAGCATAGGCCCCACCAACAAGACGCTGTCGATGAGCCCCGACGTGAGCAATCCCGCCAAGAGGGAACTGACGTTCGACCAGCTGCGCGACGCCTATGAAGAACAGGTGGACGCCCTGGTGGAGGGCGGCGTCGACCTGCTGCTGATCGAAACCATCTTCGACACCCTCAACGCCAAGGCCGCCATCGTGGCAGCCATGGACGTGATGCGACGGCGAGGCGTCGCGCTGCCCATCATGTTGAGCGTCACCGTCAGCGACTTGGCTGGGCGCACGCTCTCGGGGCAGACGCTCGACGCGTTCCTGGCGTCCGTCTCCTCCTATCCCATTTTCTCCCTCGGACTGAACTGTTCTTTCGGAGCCGACCAGATGCTGCCCTATCTGCGACATCTGGCCGAGGTCGCACCTTATTATATTACGGCCTACCCCAACGCGGGACTGCCCAACCAACTGGGGCTTTACGACGAGACGCCCGAGTCGATGGCGCCCAAAATGGCACGGCTTGTGGACGAGGGGCTGGTGAACATCATCGGAGGTTGCTGCGGCACCACAGACGAGTTCATCCGCCTCTACGCACCCATCGTAGAGGGCAAACGCCCCCACGTGCCCGCCCCCAGCCCGTCACAGTTGTGGCTATCGGGGCTGGAGGTGAAGACGACGGCCCCCAACCGCCAGACGGATGCGCCCTTCCTGGTCGTGGGCGAACGGTGCAACGTGGCCGGGTCGCGCAAGTTCCTGCGTCTCATCAGCGAAAAAAGATACGACGAGGCCGTCTCCATCGCCCGCCACCAAGTGGCCAACGGTGCCGACATCATCGACATCAACATGGACGACGCGCTGCTCGACGCCGAACACGAGATGGCGCATTTCCTGAACCTGCTGGCAGCCGAGCCCGACATCAGCCGCCTGCCGGTGATGATCGACAGCAGCCGATGGCCCGTCATCACCAGGGCCTTGGGCTGCATCCAAGGCAAAGCCGTCGTGAACAGCATCTCGCTGAAGGAGGGCGAAGCCACCTTCCTCAGCCATGCCCGCGACGCTGTCCGCATGGGAGCCGCCGTGGTCGTGATGTGCTTCGACGAACAGGGACAGGCCACCACCTACGAACGACGCATCGAGATAGCCCAACGGGCCTACCGCCTGCTGACAGAACAAGCCGGAATGAGGGCGCAAGACATCATCTTCGACCCCAACATCCTGGCCATTGCCACAGGCATGAAGGAACACGACAGCCAAGCGCTCGACTTCATCCGCGCCACCAGGTGGATCAAGACCCACCTGCCCGGAGCGCACGTCAGCGGAGGCGTCAGCAACCTGTCGTTCGCCTTCAGGGGCAACAACGCGCTGCGCGAGGCCATGCACACCATCTTCCTGCACCACGCACGCCAGAACGGCATGGACTTCGGCATCGTCAACCCCGCCTCGCGCCTGGCCTATAGCGACATTCCGAAGGACCGACGCGACGTCATTGAAGACGCATTGCTCTGCCGACGGGCCGACGCAGCCGAGCGACTGGTGGACCTGGCAGGACGAATGATGGCGGAAAAGGAGGAGAAAAAAGAGGAAGCGAAAGGTCAGCAGCCCTCGGACACCACCAACAGAAAGCAACAACCCGTGGAGGAAAGGCTGAAGGAAGCCTTGCTGAACGGCACGCCAGAACATCTTGAGGAAGACCTGCGAGAGGCGGCGGAGCGCTATCCGAAGGCTGTAGACATTGTGGAAGGGCCGCTGATGGAAGGCATGAACCGCGTGGGCGAACTCTTCGGCGAGGGGAAAATGTTCCTCCCGCAGGTGGTGAAGAGCGCACGAACGATGAAACAGGCGGTGGAAATGCTGTTGGGCGACAAGACTTCGACAGGCGGAACGGCTGCTGACGCATCGCCGCACAGCGCCGGACGCGTCTTATTGGCCACAGTCAAGGGCGACGTCCACGACATAGGAAAGAACATCGTGTCGGTCGTCATGGCCTGCAACGGATTTGAAATCATCGACATGGGGGTCATGGTGCCCGCCGAACAGATAGTCAGAAAGGCGCGGGAGGAACACGTTGACATCATTGGTCTCAGCGGCCTCATCACGCCATCGCTCGAAGAAATGGCCCACGTGGCCGAACTGCTCAGAGAGGCAGGGCTGAACATTCCCATCATGATAGGCGGCGCCACCACCAGCCAACTGCACGTGGCGCTGAAGATAGCACCCGTCTACGGCGGACCCGTGGTGTGGATGAAGGACGCCAGCCAGAATCCCATCGTGGCGACAAAGTTGTTGGACAGGCACGACGGGCGACAACTGGAACAAGAACTGAACAAAACATACGAACTAATGCGCAACCAATACCAGCAGGAACAGCAACAACTGCTCTCCTTGGAAGAGGCGCGCCGCAAAAAACCACACCTGTTTTGAGTATGATCAAGAATGTGATATTCGACCTGGGAGGCGTCATCATGACGCTCGAACCGCAGGAGGCCGTCAGAAGATTTGTCTCACTGGGCCTGCAGCAAGCCCCCGAAATGATGGACCCCTACACGCAGCAGGGCGTCTTCGGCGACCTGGAGAAAGGAAAAATCAGCGCCGACGAGTTCACCACCGAACTGGAGCGGCTGGTGGGCCGCAGCCTCTCTTTCGAGGAGGTGCAACACTGTTGGCTCGGCTACGCGAAAGAGGTGCCAGCCAGGAACATCGCTTTCCTCCGGCAACTGAAGGCCGCAGGCTATCGGCTTATCCTCCTGTCCAACACCAACCCCTTTATGATGGCGTGGGCCATGAGCCCTGAGTTCAGCGGCGACGGGCACGCCCTGGGCGACTTCTTCGACGCTTGCTACTGCAGTTACGAACTGGGCGCCATGAAACCGGCGCGCGAGTTTTTCTCAAAAATGCTGATGAAGGAGATGATTCCCCCCTCGGAATGTCTCTTCGTCGACGACGGTCCACGCAACGTGGCCACAGCCTCGCAGATGGGCATGATGACACTTTGCCCGGAAAACGGCGAAGACTGGACCGGGAAAGTGATGACACTGCTGCAGACCTACAACGAGGAATAGCCTGCATCCGACCATGCTCTTCTGTGCCAAGAGAGTAGAACTTTGATGTATCTTCAGACGCACATGAGACGTTTCTTCTTCGTTTCCCTTCTCTTAACATCGCTTTGGCTCCCCAGCCTAACCTCCGCCCAGGCCTCCTGGCGCGACTCCTTGGAGGTGCTGCAACGAGAGTTGAGGCTCCACCCTAACGACGTGCAACTGCGACTGCGCAAGGCCGCCGTCAACATCGAACTGGGGCAATGGGATTACGCCATTGAAGAATACGGACGCGTGTTGGACAGCCAGCGCGCCAACCCAACCTCGCCCACACGCCTTACCGCCCTTTTCTTCCGCGCCTTCGCCTACGTCCAACTGCGGCAACTGCCCCTGGCGGCAGCCGACTACGAGACCATCCTGCAGTACAGGCCCTCCCACTTCGAGGCAAGGCTGGGACTGGCCGAGGTCCGGCGCGTGCAAGGCCAACGTGACAAGACGCTTGACCAAATGAACCTGCTGGTGCAGCAACATCCCGACAGCGCGACCGCCTGGGCCATGAGGGCGCAATATGAGGAGGAAATCGCCGCAGAAGAGCTGAAGGGAAACACCAAGAAAAAGAAGAAAGAAGCGGAGGCCTGGATGGAAGCCGCCGAATACGACTGGCAAGAGGCTGTCCGCCTCGCGCCCCGACGCCATGACTTTGCCGCCGCCCTAAACCGACTCCTAAACAAAAGAAACAGAACAGATTAGGAGAAATCATTATATTTCAACAACGGATTTTACGGATTACACGGATGTTTGCCTGTGCAACCTAAATCCGTTTAATCCGTAAAATCCGTTGTCCTTAAAAGAATAATACAGTTTGTATAAACTAAATTTGAACAGAACATATTGAGCCCATCAAGGCGACGGAGGACGATTTCGAGGAGTTGGCCAATCTTCGAACTGTGCATGGGGAGACGGGTAGCCAGTAATGACGAGTGGCTGCTTTGCAGTGGTGTTTAACAAGATGAAGGATGAGGAGAAGTTGTATGCCTTGAAGTGTTTCACCAAGGAGCAGGAAACGCGCAAAAGACAGGTTGCTCTCAGAGGAAGACCATGGGAACTTGAACATGGAGTTCATCTTCGGTGACCCAACTGTTTCCTGTATTGTCTCCAACGCGCGAGAATGTCATCAACGTAGGCGGCGGTCTCTGAACCTCTCAGGTAGCCAAAATGCACCACCGAGTCGTTGTAGAACTGGGGCTGCTGCAGGGCCAAGATATAGGTCTTCACGTCCTCCCAACTGTTCGGGTCGCGGCCATGCTTGCGTGTCAAGGCCATCGCATCGCGTACATGATGGTAGCCGCCGTTGTATGACGCCAGGACGAAAGGCAGACGGTCGCTGCGTGGCGAGATGTCGCCGAACTTGCCTTCCAATTGCGCCAGAAGGCGTGCCGCAGCAGCCACATTGTCCTCCGGCTGCATGATGCGGCTGCGCTCCAGTCCCAATTGGTCGGCGGTGGAGGGCATGATCTGCATCAGTCCGCAAGCCCCCGCCCACGAACGCGCGTCGGGGTCGAAGGTGCTCTCCTGGTAACACTGTGCGGCCATCAAGCGCCAGTCCCACCGCAAGGCCTTGCTGTACTTGATGAAAAGGCCGTCCCAGCGCGAGATGACACCCCCCTTGCGGTCGAGCATCGGCGAGTAGATGTGCCGACGAACGCTCTTGCTGCTCAAGAGGAAGGCTTCTTCCTGTTTCACCTGAGCCAGCATCTGCGGCTGATACCACCGTCTGAGCTCACGGCTGAGTTGCGGTTTGCCCGGCGCTACAGCCCACAGCGTATGCTGCGCGTCGCCGCTCAGACTGACCGAGAGGTCGCCGTCGCCCAGCTTGAGCCGTCGCTGAACGTCGAGCGTGTCTCGGCACAACTCCACCCGCAGCTTGACGCCAAGCGTGTCGGCCAACTTCTGTGCCAACATATAACAGACGCCCAACTTGCGACCTCGATAGTCGTAGCATGTCTGCGGCCCGCTGGTGGTCAGCAATATCATTTCGCCCGCCTGTTCTATCTCCGGCAGGTCGAATGACGCGCTGGCCCAGGTGCTGTCTTCCGCCTCTGCCTCCCACGGAGCGAGAGGCTTTTTCGTCTCTTGCCGGCAAGCAGCCACCGACAACACGGCGACAAGCAAGAACACCAAGAACCTCGTCCTTTCCACTATAGCCTGAAGCACGTGTCTACGGAATGACGTTGTCGGCATACCCCCAGCGCACAGCCGCTTTTCCAAGGTCGTCATTCAACGGCGACGAAATGGTCGAGATGCTCGTCGACATAGCGGGCTATCTGCTCAGTCCACTCTTCTTCACACTCCACGAAGTCGTCGTCCAGGTCGTCAAACTCAGGATGTTCCTCAAAGAGTGCCATAAACTCCTCGTCGCTGCGATCGCGTTCCAACTCCTCGCCGAGCAGGTCGTAGAGGTCGCGTCCGCGATAGATGAGTTTCGACAAGTCTTTCAGGCCCCAGAGCCTCAACGCCTTTGCCAGCGGGTTGTGGAAGACAAACGGCCCGAGATGGTTTTGTATCAATTGGATGAACCCTCCGTCCATCACCTCGTCGCGCATGAGTTGCCAGCCCAAAAGCGTGATTTGCTCGCTATTGAGCATCGACATGTTGTCGGCATTCAGTTCGCCGCCGATGCCATTCTTGATGGCAGCGATGACGGCATCAAGGAAGGCGTCCATGCCCTCTTGTGCAGCCTGGTTCAGGGTTTCGTCTTTGATGGTGATAACCATGTGTTTCCGTTGTAGTTTGTTTCAGGGGGTTACCTTACTGGTGCCCCCCACATTAATATAAACGTGAATTCCACGGAATATTGTCTCAGCCCCTCGTCTTATTGTCTGGGCCCCCCGAAACCACCGCCTCCACCGAAGCCGCCGCCCCTATTGCCTCCGCCTCCACGGTTGCCTCTGCCCGACTGGTTGCCGCGTGGGCCGTCGCCCATGCCGTCAGGGAAGCGCAGGCCTTGTCGTGCCTCACGTGTGCCAAAGAGGTTGAATCTGTAGATGAGGTGGAGCATGGCAAAGCTGGTGATGGCATTGTACTCGGTGTCCGAGCGTTGCATGGCGTTGATACTGCGCGAGAGGGTCGACTGCCGCTGCAGGATGTCATACAGTTGCAGCGAGACGGTCAGTGGTTTGCCCCTGAAGAAGCTTTGTGCAAGCTGCGCGTTCCACACCAGTTCGTTGGTGTTGAGCGACGCGTCGCTGTAGCCACGGCGCGAATTCATCTTCAGGTCGGTCGAGAGCGACATGCCCCAAGGCATCGTGATGTTGGTGTTGAAGCCATACGAGAACTGCCATGTGTCCAGGTTGGAGGCAGGCTGCAGGTGGTTGCGGGCGTGGTTGTAGTTGAGCGAGCCCTCCAATTCAAATTCTATCCAGTCGTTGCGGTAGGACGCGGCGAGGCGTTCGTTCACGCCGAGCGAGTTGGTGTAGTTCTTTTGCGCCTCTTCTGAGCGGTTCAGGTTGACATAGCCCACGTGGTGGCTGTAGCTGACACCCGTGGTGGTGTTGATGTTGAAGTATCCTGCCGTGTCGATGGCCGTGTTGAACATCAGATTGCCCGACGTGTTCCAATTGCCGTTGATGTTTTCCGGTCGAGAGAGTCGTCCGCCGGTCTGCGTGTTGTAAGTCACCATCTGCGAGATGCTGTTGGTGGTGGTCTGAAAGTTAAGATAGGCTCCGATGAAGCGCTGGTGGCTCTGTATGTAGTTGTTGTAGTTCAGTCTGAACGACTGTGTGAACGAAGGTTTCAGTCCCGGGTTGCCTCGTGTGATGTTCAGGGGGTCAGAGTCGTCGTAGATGTCCAGCAGGTCTGACATCGAAGGCTGCGACGTGCTGCCCCGGTAGTCGAAGCGCAGTTGGTGCTGTCGGTTCCATCGGTAGCGGAAGCGCGCCGTGGGCGTAAAGTTGACCACCGTGCGCGTGGTGTCGGTGCTGCGTCCTCGGTATTCCTGCCGGAAGTGGCTGCTCTGTGGCACCACCTGCACGCCGATGTTCATGTTCCACTTCTCCTTCACCATTCTCAGGGTCACGTCGGCTGTGTGAATGAAATTCTCATAGGAGGAATATCGGCTCAAGTCGGTGTCCAGATAGTTGGCATAGCCTCCTTCCAGCCTGTCGAGGTAAGTCCCCCACTGTCTATAGTCGGCGTGCAGGCCCGAATAGTCGTAGGCATAGGGTGGGTTGGAGAAGTCGTAGGTCGAGCGGTCGCTCTTGTTGTAGCGGTATTGGAACTGGTAGGACAGTTGCAGGTACGTGGCCCTGGCCAGCGGCTCGCTGTAGGTGGCCTGCGCCCCGTAGTTGTAACTCGTGGTGGGCGTCAGGTTGTATCGGTTGGTCTTGTAGTCGTTGGTCGAGTCTTTGCCCAGCGTGCGGTAGAGCCCGGCCAGCAGCACCTCCGAGGCTGAGACGTTCTCGCTGTTCGACTTGCTGTAGTTGCCCTCAAAGCGCAGGGTGAAGTTGCGCCCCGTGGAGTTCAGTTTGCGATTGTATTGCAGCGAGCCGCCCACTCGCTTGCTGTCGCTGTAGGAGAGGTTGGAGCCCGTACGGTAGTTGACCAGCAAGGCCGAGTCGGCCTCGGTCGACTGTTCCCCGGCGCGTGTCCGCGTGGACAGTCCGAGCGCAAGGGCCAGCGGGTCGGTGGTGTAGAGGTAGGGGTCGTCGTTGAAGGTGGCGCTGGTGTTCCACGAGGCTCCGTCGCTGCTTGAAAGCGATGCCGTGGGGCGGAACATGATGTTAGTCATGGTGTCGGGCGTCCACTCCACTCGCCCCTGTGCGTTCCATGAGTTAGAGCGCGAATAGTTCTGCCGTTGGTTGTTGCCGAAGGTGTTGGCCACGAAGTTCTCGCTGCTCGAACGGGTGTAGGTGTCGCCGTCGCTGTGGTTCCAACGGACAGAGCCGTCCAACTTGAGTTTGCCTTTCTGCTCGTAGTTGATGTTCAGTCCTGCCATCTTGCTGGCTTGCAGACCCTGTCGGCCACCGCCGAAGCCGCGTCCAGAGAAGCCGCGGTCATTCACGTTGTTGGCGTTGCCCATGCCCATGATGCGCAGTTTGCTGTTAAACTGTGCCGCCATCACGCGTCCCGCATAGCGCTGTTCCGTGCCGTAGGCCAGGTCGGCGTTAGAGAAGAAGCCACGGTTCATACCGGGCTTCAAGTTGAAGTCGAGCACGGTGGTCTCGTTGCCGTCGTCGATGCCCGAGATGCGGCTCAGGTCGCTCTTCTCGTCGTATGCCTTGATCTTGTTGACGATGCTGGTGGGCAGGTTCTTGAGTGCCGTCTGTGTGTCGCCGGTCATAAACTCCTTGCCGTCCACCTTCACCTTCTGCACCTTCTTTCCGTTGATGGTGATGGTTCCGTCGCTGGCCACCTCCGCGCCAGGCAGTTTCTTGACAAGTTCCTCGACCACCGAGCCTTCTGGTGTTCGGTAGGCGCCTGCATTATATATAAAGGTGTCTTCCTGCACGGTCACTTTAGCCACATGTCCCGTCACCTCGGTGGCTTTCAGCATCACGCTGCTGGGCTGCATGGTCAGGACGCCCGCGCTGATAGGCTTTCCCCCGCTCACGGTCATGGGCTTCAAGAGGTTCTCGTAGCCTATGTAGGTGATGCGCAGGGTGTATTTCCCGTCGGCTGGAGCCGTCAGGCTGAAGTCGCCGCTGACGTTGGTCACGGCGTTGGCGGCCACCGTGCTGTCGGGGCGCAACAGGCTGACCGTGGCCTGGATGACGGCCTCGCGCGTCTCCTTCTCCACCACTCGTCCTGTGATGGTGCGTTGGGCGTGGAGCGACAGAGTTTGCAAGAGGACGAGGGCGAAGAGCAAAAAGCGTTTCATGTTGGGAGGTTGGATGAGTTTAGGAGTTGATGAGTTGGTTGAGTTGGTTCTGCAAAAGACAGTCTGGCATTATGCCATACGGGTGTCGAGTCGGCGTGGTCGCACCACCGGACACGTCTCTTTGACGCGACGGCGAAAGAAAGGTTTAATGCAGGTGAAGAATTTTACATGGCAACTCCTGAACCATGAACTGTTTGCGTACCAGAATGTCCATCTTCAATCTTCAATTTCCAATTTCCACAATCTCATAGTTGTCAATGGTGCGCCGCTCCTGGTTCACGTTGAGGCCCACGGCATAGACGGGACGCGGGTCGGAGGCGAAGCGGACGGCATAGTCCTTGTCACGCACCTGCTGCAGCGCCTCATCGGCGCTCTTGCCATACTTGAACTCAAGGATGTAGATGGCGTCCTGCAGACGCAGCGAGATGTCCATCCTGCCGTCGGAGGTCTGTTCCTCGGCGTGGACGTCGGCGCCAATGCCCACCAGAAGCGAATAGAGCAGAGACTGATAAAACTGTTCATTGACTTCGTCTTCGTCCGTCGCGACTCGGCCATTCAAGCGAGCTTGATGGCTCTCGCTGCTCCGTCCGTTCTGATTCCTGTCGGTGATGCTATAGGGGATACCCGCATACCACTTGCGGACGGACTCGAGAAACTGCTCGAAACTGATACGCTTCACGCGAAGGTTGGCAAAGGCAACGGCCATTGTGTTCTGGCTGCCCACATACTCTTCACTATAGTAGCGATAGAGCGAACGACCGAAGCCTTCATACACCTCGGCATTAGGGAAGCCCAGCGTGTAGGTGTTCGTCAGGCGGTTGTAGTCTTTGATGGTCAGGTAGCCGCTCTGGAACAGCGCGGGAATGGGGTCGTTGATGCGCTCCGTGGGCGCGTCGAAGGTCTCAAGATAGGCTTCCACGTGTTCCAAGTCGGGCATACGCAGTTGCTTCACCCGCAGCAGATTGATCAGCGAAGAAGGCGTGCCCGTGGCAAACCAGTAGTTGTCTATCCAGCCTGTATCAAATGCGTAGAACAGACTCCAGGGATTGTACACGTCCGTCATCTGGCGCGAGAAATGGTAGCCGTCGTACATGCGTTTCAGTTCCGCCACCGTCTCGTCGTAGGTCGTGGGCTTGTACTTGCCGATGGCCTCGGCCAGCCACTCCATGTCGGGCCGGAGTTGCGTCGCCAGTTCCTGCTCGGTGATGCCGCAGACGCCCTCATACTCGGGGTCGAAACTCAACACGCGGAGGTTGTTCAGTTCGCTGAACACCGAAAGTTGCGAGAACTTGGAGATGCCCGTCAGGAACACAAAGCGCAGATACTGCGACTGCGCCTTCAGCGGGGAGAACAGGTTGCGGATGCGGTCGCGTATCTGGTCCTGCAGTTCGGGCTTGTCGATGCTGTCCAGCATCGGCGCGTCGTACTCGTCGACCAGCACCACCACCTGGCGGCCCGTCTGCCGGTAGGCAGCCTGTATCAGGTTGGTCAGGCGCACGTCGTAGTTGTATTCGTCGCGCACCTCCGCGATGTGCCATTCTTCCTCCAACCGCCGCAGGATGCCGCCGATGGTGCCATGCAGCCGCTCCAACTCGTAATACTTGCCGCTGGACAGGTCG
>Ga0310697_10006251_pt1 | contig 11358 bp, 6 predicted proteins | sample 172DNAGHGlowgp2_FD_203883 | JGI IMG/M metagenome (GOLD analysis project Ga0310697, IMG submission 203883) | Sheep rumen microbial communities from Palmerston North, Manawatu-Wanganui, New Zealand - 1728 DNA GHGlow gp2 (v2) (version 2) | ecosystem: Host-associated > Mammals > Digestive system >... | reverse complement strand
AGAAATTGTGCTTGGGATTGGCATTGACGACGTTGTTTCTCCATGCCCTTGTATTGGTGGAGTCCACCCTGAAGACCAACATTCCGTGACCGGGTGCATAGAGGTTCCATTTGTTATCCTGCTGGCGGTTCTCCAACATAAAATATTCCTTGTCTTGCGAAGAATTGATGCGATAGCCCGTATTGCTGGTCTGAACGTTGTTCAGTGTATAGGAACCTTCGGCATCGATGGTTTCCGGAGTGGCAAAGCCCACCATGTAGCGCTCAAAGATAGAATAACCGATGGGGTTACGGCCGTAATTATTGTAGCTGCCTCCTGACATGACCGACCATTCGCCTGGGTCGTTGCTTTGTCCGTTCTGCTCGTAGTCGGTATCATAGAAGTCGGGCAATCCGAGCACATGTCCGAACTCGTGGCAGATGGTGCCGATGCCGTCGATGGTTACGCTCTGCGGATAGGATGTATAGCCATAGAGTTCAACGGAGCTGGCATAGTCGTAAAGGGTTACTCCGTCTTTATTGACATAAGAATAAGTGCTGGGGTCGTAGATGATGGAACGGTGAGGCCAGAAGAGGCGGCTGTCGTTGCCGCCATAGTTGGCACCATTACCGGCAAAGATGAAATAAATCATATCTACCACTTCGTCGCCGTCGCGGTCGTACTGGCTGAAGTCTACCTCTGCATCGGCAGCTTCGACAGCGGCATTGATTACTTGCGGTGCAAAGGAAGTGCCGCCGGCATCATACTGGCTGTAGTCAATCTGGAAAGGTCCGTAGACATCAAACTCGGGTTTAAACTGACCGTCAGACTGGTCGCTGAAGTAATCGCGCACACTGCCGGGGAACTGAACCTTACGGCCGTTGGTGCCGACATATCCGGTATAGTCTTCCATGTTCACCATGTCGTTGATGATGTCCTTGTAGTCATCGCGTGAGAACGGCTTGTCGTTGAACTCAACGAGGATAAGCAAACCACGGAAGTTGCTGTAGTCGTAGCGACCTTCTTTGCGGGCTGTGCGAGCCTTGGCCATGGCTTTCTCGCGATGGGCCTTAAGGTAGGAAACAGACTCCTGCATGTCGGGAGCCTGATACTTTTCGATGTTCGAAAGGAACTCCTTTTCCGAAGCCGTGCGCACGGCGGCATCATGTGCCACCTGAGAGGTGGGAAGCAGTTTTCCGTTCTCCTTTTGGGCATAGACATAATAGCCCTTGTTGTTTTTCACAATAGAATACCCGTCGGCGGTTGTGTTAAAGTGCACCCACTCGTCTCCCACAAGTCTGAGGGTGAGTATCGTACCGTCGGGTTGACTGATTTTCACCGTCCCTTTATGAGCCGGAACGGCCATCGCTGCACACACATTGAGCAATGCAGCAAGTAGTAGCATTGAAAGTTTTTTCATTTTTATTTAATAAATTTGAGTGCAAAGTTACAAAATATAAATGAAACAGCCATGCAATTAACAGAAATAAACTTAACTCCGACCTCTCTTCCCACCGAAAGCGCAAAGAATAGTTAAAAAAACAATGCTTTCACGCTCGGCTGATAAAAAATATGCTAACTTTGAGGATTGAAACCGAAAAAAACGTCTGTATGAAGCAAGTCCTCCTACCCCTTGCCGCCCTCGGCACACTGTCGGCAACCGCCCAAAGCGATTGCCCAAACGTCATCATCATCTTGGCCGACGACCTTGGCTACGGCGATGTCAGTGCCTATGGACAGACATCAATCCATACGCCCAACATCGACCGTCTGGCACGCGAAGGACTGTCGTTTACCGATGGCCACGCCACATCAGCCACCTCGACACCATCGCGTTACGGACTTTTCACGGGTATGTATCCTTGGAAAAACGAAGATGCCAAGATACTGCAGGGCGATGCTCCACTACTCATCCCCACAGACCAGTTCACCATGCCGAAAATGTTTCAAAAGGCCGGCTATCGGACGGTAGCCATCGGCAAGTGGCACTTGGGCATGGGCTACGGGAAGATAGACTGGAACAAGCCCATCGTTCCTTCGGGAAACACCGTCGGGTTCGACCACACCTGCCTCATCCCTGCCACCGTCGACCGTGTGCCGACGGTGTATGTGGAAGACGGACTTGTTGCCGGTCTCGACCCCTCCGACCCCATCTATGTCGACTATGACCATCCTTTCCCTGGTGAGCCGACGGCCCTTACTCACCCAGAATTGGTGACGATGGAATGGAGCCATGGTCATCAGAACACGGTCGTGGGCGGCATCCCCCGCATCGGCTATATGAAGGGCGGCACCAAGGCCCGTTGGAAAGACGACGAAATGGCCGGCCACTTCCTCGGCCACATCATGACCTTCCTTGACACCATTCCCATTGGTCAGCAAGCCAAACCTTTCTTCCTCTATTATGGGCTACATGAGCCCCATGTGCCCCGCGTTCCTGCTGAGCAATTCCGCGGACAGACGGGATTGGGTCCGAGAGGCGATGCCGTGGCCGAAGCCGACTGGTGCGTGGGCGAAGTGATGAGGAAACTGGAGGAGAAAGGCCTTCTTGAAAACACCATCATCGTCTTCTCGAGCGACAACGGTCCCGTGCTCGACGACGGATACAAGGACGGGGCGCGCGAGTCGAAAGGGCTCCACGACCCTAACGGCGGCCTGCGTGGCGGTAAATACAGCCTGTTTGATGCCGGCACTCGCGTACCTTTCTTCATCTATTGGAAAAATCACATCCGTCCGGCTGTCAACCGGCACTTAGTGTCACAGCAAGACCTCGTGGCGTCGTTCGGACGCATGGTCGGACAGCCCGTGCCGGAAGGACTTGACTCGGAAGAGATGCTGGAGGTCTTTCTGGGCCGAAAGGATGCAGGCCGAAAGGATATGATTGTCGAAGCCAGCGGCCGGCTGGCCTATCGCAGCGGTCACTATGCGCTGGTGCCTCCCTACCAAGGTCCGAAGACCAACGAAACCGACAACGAGCTCGGAGTGGTTGAAGACTTTACACTCTATGACCTCAGCGACGACCCGTCGCAACGCCATGACATCACCCGCGAGCAACCACGACTGTTGAAAAGACTGAAGCGCGAGTTCCTCAGGAAAACCAAGGGTTACTATAGTCCCGATACCAAACAAGAAACCTTGAAATGACATTGAGAAACACCATTGTGACCTTCCTGTTCCTTCTTTCAGCCACTTCTGCCGGCAGTCAGGATGTAGTGTCTATAACAAAGAAACTGATCTGGAAGAGCGACAGCCTGCTTCAGCAACGTTATTACGGTGCCGACATCGACACCCAGTATATCGTACGTCCGTCGACGAAGTGGACTCTGAAACTGCGGGGCAACGTCTCCGGTGCAACGGTCAACGTGACGGGAGTGATGGGAAACCGCCTCTTTGAAGCGGAGGAACATGCTGATTTCAAGAATACCGTCAACGTTGGAGCTTCCTATATGGGCCTGTCGCTCGGCCTTTCGGTGAACCCTGGTCTGCTGCTCGGTCGCTATAAAGACTACGAAATCAACATCAACTCCTATGGCAACAAGTTCGGCTTCGATGTCATCTACCAACATGCGAAGAACTTCACCGGATGGATTCGCTTCAGTGACGAAGGCATCACCGAACGACCAAGTCGTTTCTTCGTATCGGATGATTTCTGGAGCCAGAAAGCCGACCTTCCCCACGACATGTTGCGGATGAGCACCATGAACATCAATGCCTATTATGCCTTCAACAATCGCAGGTTCTCCTATCCTGCCGCCTTTTCACAATCATACATCCAGAAAAAATCAGCCGGCGGCTTCATGATAGCCGCTTCCTATCAGGGTCAGAATGTAGAGACACGCGCCATACCATCCATCGGCAACTCCAATGCCCAGCTCAGCGTCGGCAACATTGCCTTGGGAGCCGGCTATGGCTATAACTTCGCACTGCCACACCGATGGCTGCTACACATCTCCGCTACGCCGACGTTCATCGTCTACAGCCACAACCGTTTCTTTCTGAACGACGAGCGGCAGAGCATGGCCTATCGCTTTCCCGAGGTCATCATCACCTCGCGCGGAGCTTTTGTCCATTCCTTCGACCCTTATTTCTGCGGCCTTTCGGTAAACTTCACCTACTCGCGCATCGGAGACAACAATCGCCTGCAGATAGAGAATACCAAATGGCGCACACGAGCCTTCGTGGGAATAAGATTTTAGTTAGTCATTACTCATTTTTCATTATCTTACCGTGAAGTCCAGCTGTCGCTTCTCGAGGTTGGCTGCCGCCACCCGGATGCGGATGGGGTCGCCAAGGTTATAGGTTTTGCGGGTGCGTCGTCCCACAAGTCGGAAGCGGTTTTCGTCGAACTCATAGTAGTCGTCGTCGAGGTCGCGGATGGGCACGAGACCTTCGCAGTGGTTGTCGTCGATTTCGCAATAGAGTCCGTACGACTGTATGCCGGAGATGTGGGCGTCGAACTCTTCACCGATATGTTCACCCATAAACTCCACCATTTTATATTTAATGGACTCGCGTTCGGCATTGGCGGCAATCTGCTCCATGTCTGAAGAATGTTGGCATAGCTCCTCATAGTAGCGTTCGTTGGCCGACCGTCCTCCCCGCTGGTATCGGGTGAGCAGTCGGTGGACCATGGTGTCGGGGTAGCGTCGGATGGGCGACGTGAAATGGGTATAATAGGGGAAAGCCAGTCCGAAGTGGCCGATGTTATGGACGGTATACTTTGCCTTCATCATGGCGCGCAGGGCGACATGCTGAATGAGTTTCTGCTCGGCATGGCCTTCGCTGTCGTCCATCAGTTTGTTCAGCGAACGTGCCAAGGCAGCGTTGGTACCTTCGGTTTTCATCTTATAGCCGAAGCGTACGACGTATTCGCGCAGTGTCTCGAGTTTCTGCGGATCGGGGTTGTCGTGCACACGATAGGGCAGCGTCTTGGCTTTCTTGCCTTTGCCGGGCTTCCCGACGTATTCGGCGACGGTGCGGTTGGCCAGCAGCATGAATTCCTCGATGAGTTTGTTGGCATCTTTCGACACCTTGAAATAGCAGCGCGTGGGACGACCTTTCTCGTCGACATCAAAATGGAGCTCCTCCGACTCGAACTTCATTGCACCGTTCCTGAAGCGGCGCTCGCGTAGTTTCTTCGCCAATCGGTCAAGGGTTCGCAGGAGAGCCTCTTCACTTTTGGCTTCTGGCTTTCCACCACTGGCTCCTGACTCCAAGACGGTCTGCACCTCTTCGTAGGAATAGCGTCGGTTGGAACGGATGACGGTGTGGACAATCCTATAGTCTCGGACATAGGCATCATCGTCGAGGGTGAACACGACACTGTAGCAGAGCTTATCCTCGTCAGGGCGCAGGGAGCAGACGTAGTTGCAGAGATGTTCGGGCAACATCGGGATGGTGCGGTCGACGAGGTAGACCGATGTGGCGCGCTTCTGAGCCTCCTTGTCAATGATAGAGCCTTCGGTGACATAGTGGGAGACATCGGCAATGTGGACACCCACCTCCCAGAGCCCTCCCTTCAGTTCCTTGATGGAGAGGGCATCGTCGAAATCCTTGGCGTCGGCAGGGTCGATGGTGCAGGTCCATGTAGCGCGGAAGTCCTCGCGTTCAGCAAGGTCTTTTTCGGTGATTTCGCCCGAAATCTTCTTCGCAGCCTCCTCCACGGCCTTCGGATATTTATAGGGCAGGCCGTACTTTGCCAGGATGGTATGCATCTCAGCATCATTGTCGCCAGACTTGCCAAGAATATCGACCACTTCGCCCACAATGTTCTTATGGTTATCGTCTGGCCATTGGATGATACGCACCAGAGCCTTGTCGTTTTCCTTCCCCCCTTTCAGCTTCCTTTTCGGAATGAGGACATCGCTGACGAAATCTTCCTGGGTGATGAGAAATGCCACGTCGTGGTCGATGTGTAGGCGACCGACGAAAGTGTCCTTGGCACGTTCCAATATTTTGATGACCTGAGCCTCTTTGATATGGTTGCGCCGGCGTGCCATGAACGACACCTGCACGCGGTCGCCGGTCAGTGCCGACATAGAATTACGTTCCGGCACAAAGACTGGCAGCCCACCGCCGTCGGGAATGAACGAGTTCTTTCCGTTGGGCTTACGCACAAACTTACCCTCCTGCACTTGCCCCTTGGTGTTGAGCATATAAGCCGAGTCGCCGACGGGAGTCAGTACGTCGTCCCATGCCATTTCTTCCAGCGTTTCGATGGCAAGCATCTTGGCAGGATGGGTGTCGAGGTGAAACGTACGGAAGATGTCCTTAAAACTCCACTTGCGGTCGGGCTGTTGAGTGAACAGGCTCAGCAGCATCTCGCCGAGCTGTTTCTTTGTAAGGCGTCTGCCTGCTTTCTTTCCTTTTGACATATATCTTTTTTAGTTGACGAGTAAACAAGTTGACAAATAAACAAGTTATTCCTCATATATCATTTCAATTTCGGGTACAAATTAACGAAATATTTCTCAGAAAATGCTGAAAATGGAAGAATATTTTGCATTTATCGTAAAAAAAAACTAACTTTGCCGACAAAAATCACCCAGTCAATGAAGATTCTCATCACCGGAGCCAGCGGATTCATCGGCTCATTCATCGTGGAGGAAGCCCTCCGAAGAGGCATGGAGACATGGGCTGCCATGCGCAGGAGCAGTTCGAAAAAGTACTTGCAGGACGACCGTATCCACTTTATCGAACTCGACTTCTCGTCGCAAGAGCGGCTCATCGGGCAACTTCGTGGCCACCACTTCGATTACATCGTTCATGCCGCCGGCGTGACGAAATGCCTCAATCCCGACGACTTCTTCGCTATGAACACCCACGGAACGCTGAACCTTGCCAATGCCGTCATCACCCTGCAGATGCCCGTCAGACGATTCGTGTTCCTCAGTTCGCTCAGCATCTTCGGAGCCATCCGCGAGCAACAGCCCTACGAGGACATTCGCGACACCGATCGTCCCCAGCCCAATACCCGCTACGGTCAGAGCAAACTAAAGGCAGAAGAAGCATTGAAATCATTGCCCCTGCCACTCGTCATCCTGAGGCCCACAGGCGTCTACGGTCCCCGCGAACGCGACTACTTCCTCATGGCAAAGAGTATCAAGGGACACATTGACGTTGCCGCAGGCTACAAACCGCAAGTCATCACCTTCGTCTATGTCCGCGACGTCGTGCAGGCCGTGTTCCTCTCTCTCGAGAAAGACGTAGTGGGACAGGCCTTCTTCCTCAGCGACGGACACGATTACACATCGGCAGCCTTCAGCGACCTCATCATTAAAGAACTCGGTAACCCCTGGTGCCTGCGCATCAAGGTCCCCCTGTGGGTGTTGCGCGCAGCCACCATCCTCGGCGAGCACATCAGCCGGCTGACAGGAAAGACTACCGCCCTCAACAACGACAAATACAACATTCTAAGCCAACGCAACTGGAAATGCGACATCCAGCCCGCCATCGAACGGCTGGGATATCAGCCGCAATGGCCGCTGGACAAAGGCACCAAGGAAACCATACAGTGGTATAAAGACAATAAATGGCTCTGAGCAGGCTCATCGAAACAGAAACTAAACCGCAGCGCGGACTGCTCGCCCTGGAGAGCGTCATCCTCGCCTACATTGTGCTGACACTCGGCATGATGACGGCGTTGTGCGGCAACCTGCAGAACGCCGACGTCATGCTCGGAGGACGGCTGCGCATAGCCGTCGCCATCCTCGCCCTGTGGGCCGCCTACCGGCTGTGGCCCTGCCGGCTGACAATGGCACTGCGCGTCTTCGTACAACTGGCCATGCTCGGATGGTGGTACCCCGACACCTACGAACTGAATCGCTCGCTGCCCAATCTCGACCACCTCTTCGCACAGGCTGACCAAAACCTTTTCCATTGCCAGCCAGCCCTTCTCTTCCACGAGGCAGCACCATGGCCCCTGCTGAGCGAGCTGCTTGACTACGGCTATGTGAGCTACTATCCCATGATGGCAGCCGTGCTCCTCGCCTACTACTTCCACCGCTACGAAGAGTTCACACGATGCGCCCTCATTGTCATCGGCTCATTCTTCCTCTATTACGCCATCTTCATCGTACTGCCCGTAGCAGGGCCCACCTATTACTATCAGGCCATCGGACTCGACAACGCCAGCCAAGGAGTATTCCCCGCACTGGGCAGCTATTTCGACACCCACGACGACTGCATGGCAGTACCCGGCTACGTCGACGGCATCGGATACTGGCTCGTGGAAGTGGCAAAGATAGCCGGCGAACGACCCACGGCAGCCTTCCCCTCCTCACATGTTGGGGTGGCCACCGTCTGCATGATCCTCCTCCACCGACTGCGGACACGATGCCTGTTCGCCATCTTCCTGCCCCTCTATGTAAGCTTGTGCCTCGCCACGGTCTACATCCAGGCACACTATGCCGTCGACGCACTTGCCGGACTGCTGAGCGGAGCAGCCTTCTACGGCCTTCTCTCCTTTCTCTCGGGCAAGCCCTCCAAAAGACCCCACCAAGAAATGACTTGAGGTCAAGACTTAGACCAAGGGGACTTGGCGGAACAGGCACTCTTAAAAGTCGATTCTGTAGAACAGGTTGGGGAGAGATATACCTACCTTTTCGGTCATTACGGTACGCGTGCGGAGGTCGAAACGCTGGGCAAACGGTGTTTCGGTCTGCAGCATATTAAGTCCTTCGAAGGCGATGGTGTGGCTGACTTTTTTCTTATTAATCTTATAGCTGACGGTGAGGTCGATGGTATGTTCGGGGTCGTATTGTTTGCTCATAGCCTCATCGTCCTTGAAAATCTCTTGCTCACCCAGTTCTCCTGAATTCAAAAGGGCATTCATGGCAGCAAGGTCCATGGGCGTATAGCGCAGGCCACCTTGTATCGTATACTTCACGCTGACATTGAAAACATTCTGCTTGTGTTTGCCGACCATCCACTCTTTACCACCCAACACCTTGGCAGTAAAGCCGCGGTCGTAGAGTTGCGGACGCCACTTTTTGTCGAGTGCACGGTACTCAGCCTTGAAGAGAGAGCCGTTCACCTGACCATAGAAGCCGAGACTCATATATTGCTCCAACGTCAAATCGACACCGTAGTTGCGCGTATTTCCTTCATTGACGAGTCGTTCGTCGAAGAAATTAATCATTCGGTTAACCGAACAGAACGTAGATCTGCCCACACCGACGGGTACATCGAATCCATACTGATAGTAGGCATTCATGCGAAGGTTGAGGTTATCGTTAAACTTATAGGCATAGGTTGCCAGCAGGTGATGAGCCTTTGTCAGTCCGAGGTCGTCGTTCATCATGCGGTCGTTTTCCTTATAGAAATAGGCATCGAGACGCTCTGCCATCGAGTGGAGGCCATAGCCCAACGAGAGCGAACTCCTGTCGTCAACGACCCATTTGATGCTGGCACGTGGTTCTATCGATGAGTCCTTGGAGAAGGCAAAATAGCTTGCAGCCACACCGAGGTTCAGGCTGAAATGACTGTTGGCTTTGATGATGTTCTGCCAGAAGATGCTGCCAAGGCCAGTGTTGCCTTTGGCGTCGACCCACTTGATGAAAGGTGCGTCAGAATAGACATAGTCGGTCGAGGCGTAAGAAAGATTGAAGAAGCGCTGGGAATATTCGGCACCGAACTGCATGAGCCATTTTGCCGACACCTGGTCGGACAGCTCAGTATTCACCAGCAGACGGTCTTCGTTCATGCGTTGTGTGCTATAAGGCACCACTGATTTCGGCTCGACGTAGCTGATGGGGTTGGTCAGTATGTTGTCGGCTGTGCGGTTGAGTCCCCAGTAGCCGTTGCTCACTTTGACATGTTGACCATTGTAGGCCACCGTCGTGCGCCAGGTCCAATGGTTGTCAAAGTGTATCTTGTGCGAAACACCGCCGAAGAGTCCCCACATGTGGCCTTTCTGTCTGATGGCATCATAGATGGTATTGACGTCGTCGATGTCGGGATCCACGTCATCGGCACTGTCATAATATCCGAGGCTGAAGACAGAAAACGTTCCGGCACGGCGCGTCGGGAAGTTCAGCTTCAACGAGAAATCCTGGAAGTCATAGTCGGTGCCGAGGGCATCAACCAAGCCTATCTTGTCGGCCAGCGATGTGAAACCGTAGCGATAGTTGAAGATATAACTGGAGTTGTTCTTCCGTGACAGCGGGCCCTCTGAAGTGAAATCCTCGCCGACAGTACCTAACTGAACGATGTTCTCGGTCTTCTCATTGTTGCCGTTACGCATTTTTACATCGAAGACTCCGCTGAGCGAATTGGTATAGTTGGCATTAAACGTCGAGACGAAAAAGTCGCTGTTGCCGATGACATTGGCATTAAGAGCACTGACCATGCCGAATCCTGCTTCATAGAAGTCGTTGTAGTGGTTGGGTGTAAAGACCTGAACGCCTTCGATGCGGTAGGTCATCATTTGCGGCGCATTGCCATGCACAGAGACACCATTGCCGTTGTTGCTTCCAGAGATGCCTGCAAAAGCCGTCACCAGTCGGGCGGGGTCGTTGTAGCCTCCCGCATAACGTGTGGCCTCTTCCATGGACAACATCACACCGCCCACTAATGCCGTCGGGTTGACGGTGGCAAGCTTATTGACACGCGGACGAACGACAACCTCGCTCAGTTCGTGACTGTTTTCACTCAAAGTGATGTCCGTCACCACCTCCTTGGCACCCACCAGAAGCACTTCTTTCATGATACTCGGCTCGTAACCCACATAGGAAGTCTCAATAGTGTAACGTCCGGGTGTTCCGACATCAAGACGGTAGAGCCCGTTGATGTCAGTCACTGCTGCGACGCCCTGTAACTCAACAATTTTCACTGTGGCACCGATGAGGGTCTCGCCTGTGATGGCATCGGTCACCGTTCCGCGCATAGTCTGAGCCATTGCGGGCATGACCTGTCCTGAAAACAACACCATAACTGCCGTTAAGCGAAGGAATTTCTTCATATTCATCTTTTTATTCTGATTCTTATTTCAAGGCAAAGGTAATAAAAATATTTGAAGTGTTGACATTTTTTTGTTTACATTTTGCCGAAGAACGAATTTTTCATTTCTTCCGAAAGTTGAATAAGTTACTCCATCTCGGCAATTTAGAGCCCCTTGATAAGGGGCGGCTATAATGCAGGGATAAAAAAAGAGTAAAGTTTCTTTGTTTTGCACTCGATTTTTCATAACTTTAGATAAGTTACTTCAACTCGGCAAAAAAAATAAATAAATTTATTTTGTTCTGCTCTCGTTTTTTCGTAACTTTGGAAGAAATCGCAGGATTTCTTTATATAAAGGCGATGCAGAGGATTGAGAAAATTTAGGGTTACGATATAGAGACCGTACTCCTTTCTCCGAACTGCTACAAATTGCTTCAATGA
>Ga0310697_10006250_pt1 | contig 11359 bp, 10 predicted proteins | sample 172DNAGHGlowgp2_FD_203883 | JGI IMG/M metagenome (GOLD analysis project Ga0310697, IMG submission 203883) | Sheep rumen microbial communities from Palmerston North, Manawatu-Wanganui, New Zealand - 1728 DNA GHGlow gp2 (v2) (version 2) | ecosystem: Host-associated > Mammals > Digestive system >... | reverse complement strand
ATTGATATATTGTCATGTATAATATATCACACCGTCACGGAAAATGCTACAATTAATTCAGCCAATAAACGACGGGGAGGTCAGGCACATGAGATTTCTGTTTGCATCGGATTCCTTCAAGGGCACGCTGACCAGCCAGCAGACCGTGGATTTGCTGGCCAGGGCGGCAAAGGACGTGTTCGGCGACATCGAGTACAGCGGCGTGCCGGTGGCCGACGGCGGCGAGGGCACCACGGACGCGGTGGTGGCCGCGGAGAAGGGCGAATGGATCGAGGCCGAGGTCTGCGGGCCGATGATGGAGAAGGTCACCGCCCGCTACGGCCGGCTGGACGACCGCCGGGCGGTGATCGAGATGGCGGCGGCCTCGGGGCTGCCCCTGGTACCGCTGGATCGGCGCAACCCGCTGAAGGCCACCAGCTACGGCACCGGCGAACTGATCCGCCACGCGCTGGATATGGGCTTTACGGACATCTCCATCGCCATCGGCGGCAGCGCCACCAACGACGGCGGCATGGGCTGTGCCCGGGCGCTGGGCGTGCGGTTCCTGGATGCCGACGGCCGCGAGCTGGAGGGCCGGGGCGAGGACCTGGAGAAGGTCAGCGCCATCGACGTCTCCACGCTGGACCACCGCATGGCCAATACCAAAATCACGGTGATGTGCGACGTCACCAATCCCCTGTGCGGCGAGAACGGCGCCACCTGGACCTTCGGGGCCCAGAAGGGCGCGACACCGGAGATGCAGGCTCGGCTGGAGGCCGGCATGGTGAACTACCGCGACGTGCTGCGCCGCCAGTTCGGCATCGACCCCGACGCCATCAAGGGCGCGGGCGCGGCTGGCGGCCTGGGCGCGGCGCTGGTTTTCCTGGGCGGCGAGATGAAGTCCGGCATCGACACGGTCCTGGACCTGATCGGCTTCGACCAGCGGCTGGAGGGCACCGACCTGGTGGTCACCGGCGAGGGCCGCACCGACTGGCAGAGCTGCTTCGGCAAGGTGATGCAGGGCGTGGGCGAACGCTGCGCAAAGAAGGGCGTGATCGCCGTGGGCCTCAGCGGCTCCCTGGGCCGCAACGCCTGGCAGATCTACGACCACGGCATCGCCTCGCTGATGACCACCGTGGACGCGCCCATGCCCCTGGAGGAGGCGCTGGGCCGGGCGGAGGAGCTGTACTACCTGGGCGCGGTGCGCATGTTCCGCTTTATCAAGGCGGGCATGGACCTGATGAAGAAGCAGGAGGGATAAGCTATGTATGACTTTACCACCCTCGGGGCCGTGGTCGGCCTCGCCATCGCCATCGTATTGATCATCAAAAAGGTCCACCCGGCCTACAGCCTCATCCTGGGCGCGCTGCTGGGCGGCATCATCGGCGGCGGCGGGCTGGCGACCACGGTGAACACCATGGTCTCCGGCGCCCAGAGCATGATGTCCTCGGTGCTGCGCATCATGACCTCCGGCATACTGGCCGGGGCGCTGATCAGGACCGGATCGGCCCAGAAGATCGCCGAGACCATCGTGGACAAGATGGGCGAGCGGCTGGCGCTGGCGGCCATCGCCCTGGCCACGATGATCATCTGCGCCGTGGGCGTGTTCATCGACATCTCCGTCATCACCGTGGCCCCCATCGCCCTGGCCATCGGCAAGCGGGCGAAGCTGAACAAGCAGAGCCTGCTGCTGGCCATGATCGGCGGCGGCAAGGCGGGCAACATCATCTCCCCCAACCCCAACACCATCGCGGCCTCCGAGGCCTTCGGCGTGGACCTGACTTCGCTGATGTTCAAAAACCTGGTGCCCGCGGTGTTCGCGCTGGCCATGGCGATACTGCTGTCGTCGGCCCTGTCCAGGAAGAACGGCCTCGAGGTCGCCCAGGGCGACATCGAGACCAGCGACGCCGCGCTGCCCGGGTTCCTGCCCGCCATCGTGGGCCCGCTGGTGGTGATCGTGCTGCTGGCCCTTCGGCCCATCGCCGGCATCTCCATCGACCCGCTGATCGCGCTGCCCGTGGGCGGCCTGGTGTGCATGGCCGTCACCGGCAACATCAAGGGCGTGGTGCCCATCACCGAGTTTGGCCTTTCGAAGGTCGTGGGCGTTTCGATACTGCTGATCGGCACCGGCACCATCGCCGGCATCATCAAGGCCTCCGCGCTGCAGTACGACGTGATCGCGCTGCTTGAGAAGCTGAACATGCCCGCCTTCGTGCTGGCCCCGCTGGCCGGCATATTGATGGCCGGGGCCACCGCCTCCACCACCGCGGGCGCCACCATCGCCGCCCAGACCTTCGCGCCGACCCTGATCCAGCAGGGCGTGCCGGCCCTGGCCGCCGGCGCGATGGTGCACGCGGGCGCCACCGTCGTCGATTCCCTGCCCCACGGCTCCTTCTTCCACGCCACCGGCGGCAGCGTGAACATGTCCATCGGCGAGCGGATGAAGCTGATCCCCTTCGAGGCCTGCGTAGGCCTGACCGCGACGGTCGTCAGCGTCGTCATGTTCCTGATCTTCGGATGACCCGGCATTGCCGTTAAAAGGATACCGCCTCAAAGCGAACGCTTGAGGCGGTATCCTTTATAGCCCCATCTTTCCCATGATGCCGTCGGCGGTCACGCCGGGATGGGTGACGTACAGCCGGGCGATCTGCGCCACCAGCGCCGCGTCCCAGCCGTGGCGGCGGGCGATTTCCCCGGGGCCGCGCCCCTTCTGCGTCTCCTTCATCACGGTCTCGATCTGCGCCTTCAGGTCTGCCGGCTTCGGCACGGCGGCGGCGCGGCCCCGGTGTGGGATGTCCACGCGGCGGACGGCGATATTCCCATCCCCCACCTCCAGCACCGCCAGCGTGATGGCCTGGTTGAAGCGCCTCGGGCCGCAGCTGCCGGGGTTCAGCAGCAGCGTCCGCCCCAGGCGAATTTCCTCGTACCGGTGGGAATGGCCGCAGACCGCCAGGTCCCAGGCGCTCAGGTCGGCGGGCAGGTCCTTCCTTTTATGGGCCATGCAGACCCGCAGGCCGGCGAGGCTGAAGTCCAGTGTCAGGGGAATGCGCTCCGCCCATTCCCGGTCGTTGTTGCCCCGCACCACGTATACCGGGGCGATCTTCGACAGCGTGTCCAGAATATCCTGCCGGTTGATGTCCCCGCCGTGCAGTATCGCCCCGCAGCCCTCCAGCGCGGAAAGCACTTCCGGCCGCAGCAGCCCGTGGGTGTCCGACAGTACGCCGATCCTCATTTGGATCCCCTCCCTTCAAAACAGATCCAGCGCGCTGTCCAGGTAGATTGCCTCCCGGACCTTCAGCTGGTGCGCCGGCTTCGTCATGTAATAGAGCAAAAATTCCAGCACGATGGCGCTGCCCAGGCTTCGCCCCTCGATCTTGAAGTGGGAAAAGCCGTTGGGCAGCCATATTTTTTGGATGTCCCCGATGCCGATGAAGCCCGGGTTTTCCATCGCGTCGGAAAAGCGATAGCCCCTTTCGGCGTTCGGGGACGCGCAGACGTGGTCCGCGCAGGCCTCCCCCAGGTTCTTTCGGCTGACGTTTTCATAGCAGGCCCGCCGGTCGGGGCAATCGAACCAGCAGCATTCGTTGCACAGGAATTCCACCTTCTGCTTCATGCCGTCCGGCAGGGTAAATAGCCGGTCAAAGGCCCGGTTCAGCCTGAAATCCGGCACCACGAAGCGGAACTCCGGGCGCTTCAGCTCGGCCTCAAGCTGCCCGAAGGCGCGCAGCACCTTCGTGGTCGAGGAGACGAAGTACAGCCCCGGGTAGCGTTCGCGGAGGTATTCCAGCAGCAGATCGGAGCTGACGATCGCGCCGCTCGCCACCGGGCCGTTTTCCTCGAACAGCGCGCACAGGGCGTTGCACTTCCGATCCGAAAGGTGTTCCGGCCGAAGCAGGGAATTGCTGAAGGTTAGCCGCGCGGAAATCCCGTACGCCCGGGTCAGCGCTGCCGCGTCCGCCGGCCGCGCCTCGCCGAACCCCACGCGCCCCCCGCCCCAGAGGCAGTCGGCGGGCGCGCCGTAGATGGAGCCGATATCGCACCAGTCGTAAAACCACTCCCTGTGTTCGCGAAACAGCGGCAGGAAGGCGCTGTACAGCTCAAAAAACTCAAACAGCCCGGGGAGGTGGTATAAGGCCTTCATTTTTCCATCACCCTTCCCGCGCCGCCGGCACAGGCCCCGCGGAAGGGCGGATGAACGCGCCGATCCTCTCCACGGTCCGCCCCACCGCCTGTATGTCCCGCAGCGCGTCCCCCGTCTCCAGCGAGTGGTTGGCCCCCTCGGTCAGGCAAAGCGGAACGCCCCGTTCCCGACAGGCGGCGACGATCGCCCGCGTATCCGCCCAGGGATCGGCGGTACCGTGAAAGGCGATGGCCGTCCCCGCGACAAACTGAAAGGTCTCCGCCAGCGGGGTGAGGAGGACGTTTTTCACCGCCAGCCCCTTCTCGCAGGCGTACCTGGACGCCACCAGTGTGCCGATGCTCTTGCCGACGAACAGTATGTCGTCGTAATCCGCCCAGCGCACGTCCGCCAGCATCTCACAGGCCTGGGACCAGGCGATCTCCACGCACGCGCGCAGCTTGTCCACGTCCCCCCGCACCTTCTCCGGAAAGCCCGCGTAGGGCACAGACCGCACGCGATACCCCGCCGCCAGGGCGACCTTCGCCGAATAGTACAAAAGGGGCTTGTCGCAGTGGTAGCCGATGCCCGGAAACAGCACGGCCAGCTTCCTGTCGTCCATTTCTTTATCCCCCCGGTATCCCTTGATCCCGCTGATGTGTATCATACGGCTGTCATGCGCCGGCACCCAAACGGGAACAACACCTTCCCGTCCGTATTCCCATTATATCACAGACCACCACCGCCTGTCAGTCCCATTTTTCCAGGCATCGCAGCTGTTCAGGCAGGAAAATCCATCCTCCATTTACAACGACAGCCCGGGCTCACAGGACAATGCTTCACATCCTTGGGGTCGCTAAAGGGCACCTCTAAAAACTCTCGCGCCGTCCGGCGAGATGAATTTTAGCCAGATTTGACTTGCAAAAGGCGCAGGCTGCCTGGCGGGCAGTCAAGGTTTTTGCAAGTCGAAGGTGGCTGAAATTCAGCCGCCCGACGGTGATGAGAGTTTTTAGGGGTGCCCTAAAGCCGATCTTCTCCATTTTTCGGGCGACAGACCGGTTTCCTTGCCAAATGCCGCGATAAAGTAATTGTAGTCCCCGAAGCCACAACGCTCGCAGACCTCGGCTATGCGGATATCCCGGTCATCCAAAAGAAGCTTCTTGGCCATCTCCATCCTCATGTTGCGAATGTATTCCGCTATGCCGCAGCCGTACAGCTGCCTTGAGAGCCTGTACAGCTGCGTCTTTCCGATCCGCAGCGCCCTGCAAATAGCATCCGCAGTCAGCTTTTCCGTAAAGTGCCGGGATACGTAGGCATCCAGCTTTACCGCCAGCGCGTCCCCCCGGAGCGCCGCCATGCGCTGCAGTATGAGATAGGACGCCACCGCGTGCAGGATCCGCGCCGCTGAACGCACGTAGTCCTCGTCGATGGATTCCGCCTCAAACACATACGTTTTGAGCCTCTCCATATCCAAAGGCAGGTTTTCGCAGGACTTCTCCATCACCCGCCATCCCGCCTCGTGGGAGGCGTAGGAGAAGACGTGGCCAAAGAGCAGATACCCCGCCAGAACTTCGCCCACATAGAGGGGCGTAACGGCCTCTGTCAGGCCGGCATGGCACCTGTAGATATGAACCGCGCTTCGCTTTTTCGCGGCGATCCTGCATGCGGCGTGGTCGCACGCCGTGCAGGCGCTTCGACCGGCCGCCGTCCTGCGAATCTCTTCGCAGTAAGGCGCGACACTGTGCGGGTAGGAGACGAGCTCGTTCAGGTCTTCATCAAACACGGTGATGCGTATATGGGCGATCCTGTAGAAATCCCGGAGCAATTCCTGAAGCTGGTCGATATCAAAGGCAGAAATCATGGCGCACCTCGCTGTTTGCACGATTTGGAACAATGATATATTACACCTTCCGCGAACAAAATCAAAGAAAAAAAGAACAAAAATATATATCCTTTTCCTTCAGAAAATATTATCATATGGGTAGAAGCAAAAAAGGGGGCAGCGCCATGACGGAAATGATAAAGAAGGGGTATATCGGCAACCCCGCCCAGCTCGTCACCCTGCGGCGGGTCGAGGTTCGGGAGGGGCGCGCCAGGGGCACGGAGATCATCGAGGTCAAGACCGCCCTCGGGCTGGAGCTGGACATCCTCCCGGACGCGGGGCTGGACATCGGCCAGTGTCGCTACAGGGGCGTCAACATGAGCTGGATGAGCAAGAACGGCTGCGACAGCCCGTCGGCCATCAGCCCTTACGAAACGGAATTCGTAAACACCTTCCCCGGAGGGCTGTTATACACCTGCGGCCTGCGCTCGGCCGGTCCAGCCAACCGGGACGGGGGCGAGTGGCACCCCCTGCACGGGCGCTACCACGGCCTGCAGGCCGAGCAGGTCTGCGCCGAGCTCGTTGACGACATGGTGATCGTCAGGGGCACGGTGCGGGAAACCGCGCTGTTCGGCCACTGCCTGGAGGTCAAGCGGGTGATCCGGATCCCGGCCTTCGGCACATCGGTCACGATCGAGGACACCGTCACAAACCAGACGCCCCGGGACGAGGAGATCATGCAGATCTACCACTGCAACTTCGGTTATCCGCTTCTGAGCGAAAAGGCAAAGCTGACGCTGCCCAGGGCGCGGGAGACGATTCCCCGCACCGAATTTGCCAGGGCCGGCCTGGATCGGGCGTGCGCGTTCGACAAGCCCATCGACGACGAGGAGGAGCGGGTCTTTTTCCAGAGGATGCAGCGGGAATACTGGGCAAGGCTGGAAAACCCCGGGCTGGGCGTGGAGATGACGATCTCCTGGTCAGGCGATACGCTCCCGATCCTCTCCCAGTGGCGCAGCATGGCGTCGGGCGACTACGTCCTGGGGCTGGAGCCCACCAACTGCTACATCATGGGCCGCCACGACGAGCGGGAAAACGGCACCCTGCCCGTGCTCAAGGCATGGCAGAGCATCACCAACAGCGTGACGATCGAATTCAAGGAGGAACACTGACATGGAAAAAAAGAAGATGACTTTTGCGCTGGCGTTCTGCAACCGCGGCTTCATGCCCGGTGAATTGATCTACGGCGCCCGGGACGACATGATCAGGGCCGTCACCGACGCGGGCTACGACTATATCGCCATGGACGCGTCCCTCACCCGCTACGGCGGCATCGAGACCCGTGACGAGGGCCTTCTCTATGCCAAATGGCTCAAGCAGCACGAGGGCGAGTATGACGGCGTGATCTTCTCCATGCCGATCTTCGCCGACGAGAACGGCGCCATCACCGCCCTTCAGGACGCGGGTGTGCCCATACTGATGCAGGCCTACCCCGACGAGATTGGCAAGATGGACTTCCAGCACCGGCGCGACGCCTTCTGCGGCAAGTTCTCCGTCACCGACGTCTTCACCCAGTACCAGGTTCCCTTCACGGTGCTCAAGCCCCACGTGGTGCACCCCCTCAGCCCCAGGTTCCAACAGAACCTGCGGGACTTCGCGGCCATCTGCCGCGTGGTCAACGGCATGAAGCGCTTCAACCTGGGCTGCATCGGCGCCCGCACCACCGCCTTCAAAACCACCCGCTTTGACGAGATCGCCCTGCAGAAGCACGGCATCAACGTGGAATCCTTCGACCTGAGCGAGCTGTTCTTCAAGGTGCAGAACATGGCGGACGACGATCCCAGGGTGATCGCAAGGAAGGCGCGCCTGGCGGACTACACCGACTTCTCCCTGGTGCCCGAGAAAAACAGGAGCACCCTGGCGAAGGTTTCCGTGGCCATCGACGGCTACATCGAGGAATACCACCTCGACGCGCTGGCGCTGCGCTGCTGGAACGAGATGGAGCAGGTGCTGCGCATCTGTCCCTGCGTGCTGCTCAGCGAGCTGAACGACCGCGGCATCGCGGCCAGCTGTGAGATCGACATGTGCTCCGCCATCACCATGCGGGCCATGAGCCTGGCCAGCGAGCAGCCCACCGCGGTACTCGACTGGAACAACAACTACGGCGACGAGGAGAACAAGGTCATACTGTTCCACTGCGGCCCGGTGGCGCAGAGCCTGATGACCGGCAAGGGCACCGTAACCAACCACAAGATGTTCGACAAGACCGATCCCGGCTCCGGCTGGGGCAGCAACGAGGGCAGGATCCGCCCCTTCCCCACCACCATTTCCAACTGCCAGACCAAGGACGGGAAGATCATCGTCTACGCCTCCGAGGGGGCGTTTACCGACGATCCCATCGAGCAGGCCTTCTTCGGCTGCGCCGGCGTCTGCGAAATTCCCGACCTGGAGAACAAGCTGATCCGCCTGGCCCGGGGCGGCTTCAAGCACCACACCAGCGTGGGCGTGGGCCACATGAAGGACATCCTCAGGGAAGCCTTTACCACCTACCTGCACTATGAGTGGGTGGAGATCGACTGACTTTTCCTGCCGCCGGGCGCCTTGCAGGCCGCACGGCCGAGGATAAGTATGAAAAGGGGGAAACGCCCATGCGGATTGCAGGCTTGGATATCGGCACCACGGGCTGCAAGCTGACGGTGTTCGATGAAAACGGGACCCGGCTGGGCAAGGCCTACCGGGACTACCCGGTGCGCCGGGCGGTCAGCGGCCATGAGATCGACGTCTCCGCCATGATGGAGAGCGTATACGCGGTCATCGGGGAGATGGCGGCCCAATACCCGGACATTGCGGGCATCGGCGTCACGAGCTTTGGGGAGACCTTCGTCATGGTGGACGCGGCCGGCGAGCCGCTGCACAACGCCATGCTCTACACCGACCCCAGGGGGGCCCGGGAGTGCGCCGAGCTCACCGAAAGGCTGGGGGCCGGCCATATTGCCCGGGTCACGGGCCTTGCGCCCCATGAGATGTATTCCATCTCAAAGATGATGTGGATCAGGCGCAATAGGCCGCAGGTCTACGCCGCGGCAAAGCGCATCCACCTCATCGAGGATTTCGTGGTGTGGCACCTGACGGGAAGGGCACAGATCGACTACTCCCTGGCGACCCGCACCATGGCCTTTGATATTCACAAGCTCGCCTGGAGCGAGGAAGTCTTCGCGGCAGCGGGAATCGACATCTCCCTCATGAGCCGGCCGGTTCCCACCGGAACCAGCGCCGGAAATATCACCCCGGCCGCCGCCGGGCGCACGGGGCTGGACAAGGGCTGCGTCATCGTCTCGGTCTCCCACGATCAGGTGGCGGCCGCGGTGGGCGCGGGGGCCTTTGACGGCTCGGTAGCCGTAGACGGCGCGGGCACGGTGGAATGCCTGACCCCGATCTACGACAGCATCCCGGATATCGACGTGATGGCGAAGGGTTATTTCTCCGTGGTGCCCTATGTGGTGCCGGGAAAGTATGTGGCCTACGCCTTTTCCTACACCGGCGGGGCGCTGATCCAGTGGGCCATGGAGACCTTCGGGAGGGGCGAAACCAACGAGCGCATGGAGCAGGGCTACGGAAGGGACGAGCCTACGGGCCTGCTGGTGCTGCCCCACTTCGCGGGCGCGGCCACCCCGTACATGGACACCGGCTCCAGGGGCGCGATTTTGGGCCTGACCACCGCCAGCACCGCCGCGGAGATCTACCGCGCCTGCATGGAGGGCGTGGCCTATGAAATGCGCCTGAACTACGAGGCCCTGGGCGGCTCCGGCATTCACTTCACCAGGCTCCACGCCACGGGCGGCGGGGCGCGTTCCAGGCTCTGGATGCAGATGAAGGCGGACGTGCTGGATCTTCCCATCACGGCGTTGAAAACCGTGGACGCGGGCACGGTGGGTTCCGCCATGCTCACCGGCGTCGCCGTGGGGCTGTACGCCGATCTGCCCGACGCCGCCGCCCGCATGGTACAGGAGATGGAGACCTATCATCCCCGCGGGGAAATGCACGCAAAATACATGAAAATATACGAGCGGTACAAGGCGGTTTACAACGCCGTCCGCCCGCTGATGTGAGGAGGAACCAACATGCTTGTCAATCTGGTTGAGATCCTGAAGCTGGCCGAGGAAGAGAAATGCGCCGTGGGCGCCTTCAACGCGCCCAATCTGGAGTGTATCAACGCGGTGCTAACCGCCGCCGAAAAGCTGAACGTGCCCGTCATACTCTCCCATGCCGAGCTGCACGAGGGGGTTTCGCCTCTGGCCACGATCGGCCCCGTTATGATGCAGGCGGCGAAAAACGCCCGGGTGCCCGTGTGCGTCCACCTGGACCACTGCGAGACCCTGGACTACATGCAGCAGGCGCTGGACATCGGCTTTACCGGCGTGATGTACGACGGGAGCACCCTGCCCTATGAAGAGAACCTGGCCAACACCCGGAAGGCTGTCGCCATGGCGAAAAAATACAACTGCGGCGTGGAGGCGGAGCTGGGCGCGCTGGCCTCCCGCGAGGGCGGCGCGGCCAGCGCCGCCGGCCCGGTGTATACCGATCCCGACGAGGCCGTCGCCTTCTGCCGCGCGACCGGCATCGACGCCCTGGCCCCCAGCTTCGGCACGGCCCATGGCATCTATAAATCCAGGCCCGTCCTCGATCTTGACCGCGTCAAAGTCATATCCGAAAAGACCGGCCTGCCCCTGGTGATGCACGGCGGCAGCGGCGTTTCCCCCGAGGACTACCGCACGGGCATCGCCAACGGCCTGCGGAAGATCAACTACTACAGCTACATGTCCAAAGCCGGCACCAACGCCGTCAGGGAACTGCTGGAAAAAGAGGACGTGACCTTCTTCCACGACCTGGCCCTGGCCGCCGAAAGGGCCATGGAAGCCGACGCGGAAAAGACCCTGCGGATCTTCGCCGGACAGTAAGCGAGGCAAGGCAACTTATATAGGGCACCGCCGCTGCAGTGAACGACGCCTGTAGCGGCGGCCCCAGGGCCGCCATAGAAGCTACAGATACATCCGGGAAGACGCGGGGACGGTTTTTTTGTGCTGCTGCATCTTTGCATTTCGTTCGATGCCCGCTTTGCTGATGCCGGCCAGTCCGGACAGTTCCCGGAGGGAAACCCCTATTCGTTTGAAAGTCATTCCCGGCGGCTCTTTTCCTTCCCCCACGAGTAGATGAACATGATTTCCCGTCAGGCAATACGCATACAGCTGAAGCATGGATCCACGCTTCACGCGCTGCATGATTTCAGGAAAACGCCGGTTGTCTTCATCATCCAAATAGATAATTCTCCTGTCCGCTCCCCGCAGCATCACATGATATAATCCCGTGCACGACTCTTCCCGTGCCATTTTGGCCATACAATCACCTGCCCTGTGGAATGCGCATGCCATCCTTTGCAATAC
>Ga0310697_10006249_pt1 | contig 11359 bp, 11 predicted proteins | sample 172DNAGHGlowgp2_FD_203883 | JGI IMG/M metagenome (GOLD analysis project Ga0310697, IMG submission 203883) | Sheep rumen microbial communities from Palmerston North, Manawatu-Wanganui, New Zealand - 1728 DNA GHGlow gp2 (v2) (version 2) | ecosystem: Host-associated > Mammals > Digestive system >... | reverse complement strand
TGAAGCCGACGTACGGACCGCCGTAGCAGAGCGGAATGCCCAGGGACTGGCCGTCGCCCACGGCGATGTCGGCGCCCCACTCGGCCGGGCTCTTCACGACGGCCAGGGCGGACGGGTCGCAATACTCGACGAGCAGTGCGCCCATGCCGTGCACGAGCTCGGCGAGGCCGAGGTGGCTCTCGATCACACCGAAACGGTTGATGGACGGGACGATGACGCCCGCCAGGTCAAGCACTCCTTCAGCCACTTCCTCGGCCACCTTGTCGGTGACGATGACGTTGATGCCGGCGTACTTGGCGTAGGTCTTGATGGTGTCGATCACATGCGGCAGCAGCCGCGCGGAGACGATCACCGAGTTGCGCTTCTTGGTGCTGGCCACGCACATGCGCACGGCCTCGGCAGCCGCGGTGGGTCCGTCGTACATCGACGCATTGGAGCAGTCCAGGCCGGTCAGGCGGCAGATCATCGACTGCCACTCGAAGATGTAGCGGAGCGTGCCTTGCGAGATCTCGCACTGGTAGGGCGTATAGGCCGTGAGGAATTCGCTGCGTGAGGTGATATAAGGGATCACCGCAGGCGTGTAGTGGTCATAGGCGCCCTGGCCGACCAGGACCTTGAGCTTGCTGTTCTTGGCCGCGAGGCCCTCGAAAAAGTCACGAACCTGCTGCTCGCTCATCGCGGACGGCAGGTCGTACTCCCCCTTGTAGATGAAATCCGCGGGGACATCGGCGTAGAGATCCTCCAGGGAGGAGACGCCGATCCTTTCGAGCATTATGCGGATATCTTCCCCGGTCTGGGGAAAATAGCTGAATGCTCCCATATCCTTATTCGGCAATCTTGGCGTAATCGCTGGCGTTGAGCAGGGCGTCGAGTTCGGCGCTGTCCGCCATCTCGACCTTGATGATCCAGGCCGCGTAGGCATCTTCGTTGATCAGCTCGGGCTTGTCCTCGAGTTCGTCGTTGCGCGCGACGACCTTGCCGGACACCGGGGCGACCAGCTCGCTGGAGGTCTTGACGCTCTCCAGGGCGCCGCAGTCCTCGCCGGCGGTGACTTCGTCGTCGACATCGGGCATGTCGACGTAGGTGATGTCCCCCATCTCGCTCTGCGCGAAGTCGGAGACGCCGATGATGGCGACGTTGCCGTCGACCTTGACCCATTCGTGGGACTCGCTGTAGAGGAGCCCTTCTGCAATCTTGCTCATAATCAGGTTATTCGTTTTGGATTTATGGTTATTTCTTGTATTTCGTCTGGTAGAAGCGCTTCTTGACCACGGTGCCGGCGAAGGTGCGCTTGCGGATGCGGACCCAGAGCGGGGTGCCCAGGGCGGCGTACTCGCTGTCCACGAGGGCGAAGCACAGGCTCTTGTCGAGGCTGATGGAGTGGTAGCCGGTGGTCACGACGCCGACCTGCAGGCCGTCTTCGAGTTCGACCGGGTAGCCGGCGCGCGGCACGGCGTTGTCGGCGAGTTCGATGCCGACCAGCTTGCGGGCCGTCCCGTTCGCCTTCTGCTCCACGAGGGCCTCCTTGCCGATGAACTCGGGCTTGTCGAGCTTGCAGAACATGCCGAGCCCGGCCATCACCGGGGAGATGTCCGCGGTCAGCTCGTCGCCGTAGAGCGGCATGCCCGCCTCGAAGCGGAGCGTGTCGCGGCAGCCCAGGCCGCAAGGCTTGACGCCGGCGGCCAGCAGGACGTTCCAGTAGTTGCGGATCTGGTCCGGCGCGGCGTAGATCTCGAAGCCGTCCTCGCCGGTATATCCGGTGCGGCTCACGATGACCCGCTTGCCGTCCCGCTCACAGTCGCAGAAAGTGTAGAACCCCAGCGGCGCAGCTTCGGGGAATCCCAGCGTGCCGCAGACGAACTGCTCGGCCTGCGGGCCCTGGACGGCGATCTGGCCCCACTCCTCGGAGCGGTTGTCGATCTTGACGTCGAACCCTTCCGCCTGTTCGAGCATCCAGGCATAGTCCGTGTCCACGTTGGCGGCGTTGACCACGAGCAGGTAGTGCTGCGGCTCGTTCTCCTTGTAGACCAGCAGGTCGTCGACCGTGCCGCCGTCGGGATACAGCATCATGCCGTAGAGGATCCCGCCCGGCGCGAGGGTGCGGACGTCGTTGGTGAAGATATGGTTGACGAAGCGTTCGGCGTCGGGGCCGCTGACGAAGATCTCCCCCATGTGGGAGACGTCGAAGACCCCGGCCGCGTGGCGAACGGCGTTGTGCTCGTCGATGATGCCGCTATACTGGATGGGCATGTCATAACCGGCGAAAGGGCTCATCTTTGCACCGAGCCCGACGTGCAGGTCATGCAGACAAGTCTTTTTCAAAAGTGTTTCCATTATGTAGTTTATTTGAGGATTTCCAGATCTTTCTTGAGGATCATCCTGGGATCCATCATGGACACCTTCTGGAAGAGGCGCACCTGGTTGCCGAGCGACAGGTAGACCTTGTCCTCGTGCTTGCCTTTGCGCCACCATTTATAGAAGCCCACGGGATCGTTCTCGAAGGGAATCTTGGCCAGGATGCCGGAGCTGTAGCCGGGATAGTCGATCACCAGGCGGAGCCCCATGAATTTCTTGTAGTAGTCGGGGTCGGCGCGGCGGAGCTTGCTCACCAGCGGGTTGAGCACTTCCAGCGTATCGACCTGCAGGACCTTGTCCCGGACGATCATCTTGTGGATACGGACCGGATCGTAGTTGAGCCACGCACCCATCCTGAGGGTCTTGGGACCCTCATCCGTGTCCAGCGTCAACTCGTCCATGGAGAAGTAGATCTTCTCCGAGTCCAGGGGAAATTGTCCGTCCAGGGGCATTAGATTTGGTTTCTGAAATGATTTTGTAATAAAGTATAGTTTTGCAAAGTTATGATTTTTTTTCAATTTTCCATAAATTTATCGCCTCTATGCGACGTTTAAATACAGATTTTTCGGAAATTGATGGCACGAACTGCTATTGTTCGGCGGAAAGTGCGGCGGAAATCCGCCGCCGCATCGCCTCCCTGCCCCTCCGCGCCTTCCATGATATCGGCACCGGAGACTACCATTACCAGTCGCTTTTCTGGCTGGAACGCATCGGGGAGCCGTTCGTGCTCGTGCTTTTCGATAACCATCCGGACGACCAGCCGCCGGCATTCGGCGGCGAGCTGCTGAGCTGCGGCGGATGGGTGGAGCAGGCCCGCCGGCTGCCCCTGCTCGCCGCGGACGTGTGGATCCGCGGCGCCGCGGATTTCCCCGCCCTGGATACGTTGCCGCAACTTCCGGTCTACCTGTCCGTCGACCTGGACGTCCTGGATCCCCGCTTCGCCCGGACGGACTGGGACCAGGGACGGATGACGCTGGACGAACTGGCCGCCGCGCTCCGGAAGGTCCGCGCGGAGCATCATGTGCTGGGCGTCGACCTGTGCGGCGGCATCACGATGCAAAAAGGAGCCTCCCCGGAGGATCTTGCGCTGAATGCAAGCACCGGGGAGGCCCTGTTCGGAATATTCTCTGACGATTAGCGGAGGGCGAAGACGACGGGGATGCTGTAGGTCACAGGCACGTTCTTGCCACCCTGCTTGGCCGGCGTCCAGTCCGGAGCGTTGTTGATGACGCGGAGAGCCTCGGCGTCAAGCAGCTCGGAGACACCCTTGACCACCTTGGCGTTCTGGATCTTGCCGTTCTGGTCCACGACGAAGTTGACGGTCACGCGACCCTGCTCCTCGTTCTCGATGGCACGCTGGGGATACTTGAGGTTCTGCTGGACATACTTCACGAAAGCGTCAGCGTCGCCGCCGTTGAAGGTCGGCTTGACCTCGACGGAGGTATAAGGCACGATGTCACCGAGTTTCTCGATGGCCTCGCCGGCACGCTCAGTAGCGTCCTGGACAGCCTCGGCGCTTTCCTTGACAGCTTCCTTGGCGGCGTCAGCAGCCTGGTCGACAGCCTCGACAGCCTCCTGGGCCGGAGCGGGGATTTCTTCTTCATTACCCTTGCCGTTGTTCTTGCAAGAGAAAACCATCAGCGCGCAAGCGGCGATCATGGCGATAGAATAGATCTTTTTCATAACGATTTGATGTTGTTAAACGTTCTTGTTTTGCGGGGACAAAGGTAGAAATATTTCCGACACGTTGTTAAAAAATTTAATAAAATATTGCAACAATCGGAGCCGGATCACGTCACGCCTGGAAATCAGGCCGTTATAGCAGCGGAGAGAACAGCCGTGCGAAGGATTCCTCGAAGCGGACGAAGGCCGGGCGCTCCGCCCATTTCGCCGGATCGATGCAGCGTCCGTCCTTCTCGTCCTCCAGGAACACATCGCGCATCCGCACCGCCATGTCGCTGTCGTAGATGAAGGCGTTGATCTCGAAATCCTGCTCGAAACTGCGGACGTCCATGTTGGTGGAGCCGATGGAGACAACCTGGTCGTCGGCGACGATGGTCTTGGCGTGCAGGAAGCCCTTCTCGTAGAAGATCACCTTCACGCCCGCCGCGAGCAGGTCCTTGACGTAGGAGCGGGATGCGAGGGTCACCAGGAAGTTGCCGTCGCCCCGGTACGGGACCATCAGCCGCACGTCCAGGCCGGACAGGGCGGCGTTGCGCAGCGCCAGCATGATCGGTTCGGTGGGGATGAAATAAGGGGTCTGGATGTAGACATAGCGCTTGCTCTCGGCCAGGATCCGGAGCACGGCCTGCATGATCACGCGGAACTCCCCCATCGGTCCGGACGTGGCCACCTGCATCAGCAGGTTGCCGGCCGGCGGGACGGCCGGATAGTAGGCGGGATCGTCCAGCAGCTGCTTCGTGGTGAACTTCCAGTCCATCAGGAACGCCGACTGCATCTCCGACACCACGGGCCCCGTCACGCGGATGTGCGTGTCGCGCCAGATGCCGGAGCGGATGCCGACGGCATAGCGCTTGGCGATGTTCATGCCGCCCGTGTAGCCCACGCGGCCGTCGATCACGACGTTCTTGCGGTGGTTGCGGTAGTTGGTGTCGCTGTTGAGCAGCAACAGGCGCACGCGCAGGAACGACTTGACCTGTACGCCCTTCTTCTGCATGCGGCGGTAGAACTTGCGGCGCGTCAGGTTGGCCAGGTCGTCGATCTGGAGGCGCACCTCGACGCCCTCCTGCGCCTTGCGGGTGAGGATCTCCTCGGCCTTGCGCCCGAGCTCGTCGTCCTCGAACTTGAAGAACTGGAAATGGATGTGGTGCCGGGCCGACTCCAGGTCGGCGAGCAGGTCGCCGTACATGGAGGGGAAATCGGTGTAGACCCGCACGTCGTTGCCCTCGACCGGCAGGGAATGCCCGGCCGTATAGAGCAGCGTGACGAGGTTGCGGTGCTCGGGGGCCACCTCCTCGCGGATGTGGCCTTCGCAGGCCCGCGCGGAGTTCGCCTGCAGGCGCTCCTGGTCCTCGACGCTGACCAGGCGGCGGTTCTTGCGGTCGCGCCCGAAGAAGAAATACAGCAGCAGGCCGACGCCCGGCAGGAAGGTCAGCACCAGGATCCATGCGAGCGTCCGGATGGGGTGGCCGTTTTCGGCGATCTCCATCACGATGATGCTGAGGAGCAGCACGGCGAAGAATATGTTGAGCCAGACGGGCATGGGCGGCAGTCACGGTTTGCGAACGAAATATAAGGATTTTTCCGCAGAAAATTGATATTTTTGCACTATGGTATCGTTCTTCCTCAGCGTCATCGCCCTGGTGCTCGGGTATCTGCTCTACGGCAAGTTCGTGGAGCGGGTCTTCGGCCCGGACCCCAACCGGCCCACGCCCGCCGTCACCAAGGCGGACGGGATTGATTTCATCGCCCTTCCCACGTGGAAGGTGTTCATGATCCAGTTTCTCAACATCGCCGGCACGGGCCCGATCTTCGGCGCCATCATGGGTGCGAAATTCGGCCCGGCGGCCTACCTCTGGATCGTGCTGGGCTGCATCTTCGGCGGCGCCGTCCACGACTACTTCAGCGGCATGCTGTCGCTGCGCCACGGCGGCGCGAACCTTCCCGACCTGATCGGCACGTACCTGGGGCGCCACGCCAAGACGGTGATGCTCTGCTTCTCCATCCTGCTGCTGACCCTGGTCGGCGCCGTGTTCGTGTACAGCCCGGCCGTGATCCTGAAGGACCTGGCCGGGGACGGCACCAACACCGCCTTCATGGTCTGGGCCGGCGTCATCTTCATTTATTATATTATAGCGACGATGCTCCCGATCGACAAGATCATCGGGCGCATCTACCCCCTCTTCGCCGTGGCGCTCATCTTCATGGCCGTGGCGCTGATGGTGGGCCTGGTCGTCAAGATGCCGCAGATCCCGGAGTTCTGGGACGGCCTGCAGAACCGCACGCAGACCTGGGGCGGAAAGGGCCAGCCCATGTGGCCCTACCTGTTCGTGACCATCGCCTGCGGGGCCATCAGCGGCTTCCACGCCACGCAGAGCCCCCTCATGGCGCGCTGCCTGAAGAACGAGAAGCTGGGACGCCCGGTGTTCTACGGATCCATGATCACGGAAGGACTCGTGGCCCTGATCTGGGCGGCGGTGTCCTCCTACTTCTTCTTCGGCGGCGGTGCGGCCGAGGTCGGCGGGACCTTCGCGGACGCCGCTCCGACCGTGGTGACCAAGGTCTCCCGCAGCTGGCTGGGCATCTTCGGCAGCGTCCTGGCGCTGATCGGCGTGGTCGCCGCGCCGATCACGAGCGGCGACACGGCCCTGCGCAGCGCCCGCCTCATCATCGCGGACTTCCTGCATTTCGACCAGAAGCCCGTCGGCAAGCGCCTCGCGATCAGCGTGCCGCTCTTCGGCGTGGCCGCCCTGCTGCTGTGGTTCAACATCGCCAACGAGGACGGTTTCAATGTGATCTGGCGCTACTTCGGCTGGGCCAACCAGACCCTCGCCGTCTTCACGCTCTGGGCCGTGACCGTCTACCTGGCGCGTGAGCGCAAAGGCTCCTACTACCTGATGACCCTGCTGCCGGCCTGCCTGATGACGGCCGTCAGCGTGACCTATATCTCCATCGCACAGATCGGATTCAACCTCCCGGCCGGCTGGAACCGCTGGATCGGCGCCGTCGTCGTGATCGTCAGCGCCGTCCTCTTCTTCCGCTGGAAACTCAAATCATCTACCAAATAGCAACGTATGGCAGACGAAAAGATTATCTTCTCCATGAACGGGGTCGGCAAGGTCCTCCCCCACAACAACAAGGTGATCCTCAAGGACATCTACCTCTCCTTCTTCTATGGCGCCAAGATCGGCATCATCGGTCTGAACGGCTCCGGCAAGTCCACGCTGCTGAAGATCATCGCCGGCGTGGAGAAATCCTACAAGGGCGAGGTCGTCTGGGCGCCGGGCTACAGCGTAGGCTACCTCGAGCAGGAGCCGCAGATGGATCCGGACAAGACCGTGCTGGAAGTGGTCCAGGAGGGTGTCCAGGAGGTCATGGACCTGCTCGCCGAGTACAACGAGATCGGCCTGAAGTTCATGGAGCCGATGGATGACGACCGGATGAACGCCCTGATCGAGCGCCAGGGCGAGCTCACCGAGCTGATCGAGCACCACGACGGCTGGGAGATCGACGCCAAGCTCGCGCGGGCGATGGACGCCCTGCAGTGTCCCCCGCCCGAGGCGCGCGTCGCGACGCTCTCCGGCGGCGAGCGCCGCCGCGTCGCGCTCTGCCGCCTGCTCCTGCAGGCCCCGGACGTGCTGCTGCTCGACGAGCCCACCAACCACCTCGACACCGAGAGCATCCAGTGGCTGGAGGCCCACCTCAAGCAATACAAGGGCACGGTCATCGCCGTGACCCACGACCGGTATTTCCTCGACAACGTGGCCGGCTGGATCCTCGAGCTGGACCGCGGCGAGGGCATCCCCTGGAAGGGCAATTATTCCTCCTGGCTGGAGCAGAAGAGCCTCCGCCTTGCGCAGGAGGAGAAGCAGGAGAGCAAGCGGCGCAAGACCCTCGAGCGCGAGCTCGAGTGGGTCCGGATGGCCCCGAAGGCCCGCCAGGCCAAGCAGAAGGCCCGTCTGGGCGCCTACGAGAAGCTTGCATCCGCCGACGCCAAGGAGAAGGAAGCCCGGCTGGAGATCTACATCCCCAACGGACCGCACCTGGGCAACAAGGTCATCGAATTCCACGACGTCAGCAAGGCCTACGGCGACAAGCTACTGTTCGAGCACCTCTCCTTCGTGCTGCCGCCCGCCGGCATCGTGGGCGTGATCGGCCCCAACGGCGCCGGCAAGACCACCCTCTTCCGCCTGATCATGGGCATCGAGCAGCCCGACAGCGGCACCATCGAGATCGGCCCGACCGCCAAGATTGCCTACGTGGACCAACAGCACAAGAGCATCGACCCGGACAAGACGGTCTACGAGACCATCGCCGGCAACTCCGAATGGGTGCGCCTGGGCGGGCGCGACATCAACGCGCGCTCCTGGGTGTCGCGCTTCAACTTCTCCGGCGCCGACCAGGAGAAGCTCTGCGGCGTGCTGTCGGGCGGCGAGCGCAACCGCCTGCACCTGGCGCTGACGCTCAAGGACGAAGGCAACGTCCTGCTGCTCGACGAGCCGACCAACGACGTGGACGTCAACACGATCCGCGCCCTGGAGGAAGGCCTCGACGGCTTCGCCGGCTGCGCCGTGGTCGTCAGCCACGACCGCTGGTTCCTGGACCGCATCGCCACGCACATCCTTGCCTTCGAGGGCGACGGCGTCGTTTACTTCTTCGAAGGCAGCTATTCCGAATACGAAGAGAACCGCAAGGCCCGTCTCGGCGAGACCGAGCCCAAGCGATTCAAGTACAAGAAACTGATGGAATAATGAAAAAGTCTTATTCCGACGATATCAAGACCCTGCAGGACAGCATCAAGCGCCTGCAGGAGATCAAGGAGGTCCTCTACGCTGTGGAGGACGTGGCCCTCGACGTGGAGCGCCGCGTCAGCGAGATCGACGCCCGCATCCCCCTGCGGGAAGACCTCGGCCAGATCAAGGACGCCGAGCAGCGCGCCCTCGCGGAGCACGCCATGGACCTGCTCGAAGAGACCTTCGGCCTCATCGACGAGATCCTCGGCCCGCCGGAGGACGAGATGACCGGCGAGCCCGTCGGCACCCCGATGGACCCCGTCGCCCGCGGCTCCCACCCCAGCGAGATCCGCCTGGAAGACTTCCTGCGGAACTACAAACCCGGCGGCAAGGGCAAGGTCAGCTAGCGAACTAATCTGTTAAATAGGCTGAGATAGAGTCCAGTCTCGGTTTCGCACGGGCGGAGAGGATCCGCACGCGCAGGCGAAGCGCATCCTGCTCCGGGAAACGCAGGATCCGGCGGTTGCCGACGTTGGTGCCGCGGGCGACTTCCTGCCAGCCGTCGGCCCAGACGTCCAGGGCGAAGGATTCGATGCGCTCGCCCTGCGAGAGGTCCTCACGGAGTTCGAGCCGGTCGAAGCGGATGGCGCGCGGCAGGGTATATTCGTAGGAGTCCGTCATTCGCCGGCTTGACCGGCGAATCTTCAAGTTCGCACCCGCCAGCAAATCATTGGAATAGGTCTCCCGGATGCGGGCGCCGACCTCGGCGAGCACCGCGCTGTCGCGCGGCGCGATGCGGCCCTGCCTGTCCGGCGGGACGTTGAGCAGCAGGATGCTGTTGCCGCCCACGGAGCGCTCCCAGATATCGAAGACGTTGTCCGCGCTGCGGACGGCCTGTTCGTCCTCGTTGCGCCAGAACCAGCCGTTGCGGATGGAGACATCCGTCTCGGCAGGCTGGTAGTGCAGCCAGAAAGGCCCGGGCTGGGCCAGCAGCCGCTCCCGGCTGCCGAGGTCCGCGTCCGTCAGGTCGTCGAACATGTTCATCGTCGCGGGATCCTGCGCGTACGGGATGACGTTCCATTCCGCGTCGCGGGTCTCCCCCGCCTCGTTGCCGCACCAGCGCAGGTCTTCCTTGCCGAAGACCACGGCGTCTGGCGCCAGCGCATGGATCAGTTCCTTCCAGGCCAGGTAGTTGTACTGCTGGCCGCCCTTGCGCTTGGGATGCGCGCCGTCGAACCAGACCTCCGACACGGGGCCGTACTCGGTCAGCAGCTCGAAGAGCTGGTTCAGGAAATACTCGTTGTAGTCGTCCACCTCGAAGGAGAAGGTGCGCTTGTCGTCGAACGGACGGCCGGGCACCTCGCGCGGGATTGTCCGCAGCGAGGCGGCGCTGCCGTTGCCGTACAGGCCGTCCGGGGACTCCATCTGGTAGAGGTCCGCCGGCGAGAGGTAGAATCCGAATTCGAGGCCGTATTTGCGGCAGGACGCCGCGAGGGCCTTCACCACGTCCCCTTTGTAGGGACTGGACGCGACGCCGTGCGTGGTGTAGCGGCTCGGCCAGAGGACGAACCCGTCATGGTGCTTGGCCGTCAGGATCACACGCTTCATCCCGGCATCCCGGAAGATCCGGCACCACTGGTCGGTGTCCGCCTCGCGGAGGTCGAACACGGCGGGGTCCTCGATGCCGCTCCCCCATTCCACGCCCGTGAAGGTGTTGGGGCCGAAGTGCACGAAGGCGGCGAAGCCGTTCTCCAGGGCATGCCGCTGCTGCGGCGTCGGGACGACGCGCACGGCTTTGGCGATCACCTCCTCCGGCGCATCGCCGGCGCCGACGGCAAGGGTGCGCGCGGTCGGTGCCGCGCAGCCTGCGGCCAGGAGCGCCGCAACGAACAGGGAAATCTTGCGCATAACACACAAAAATAGAAATAATATTTCGTACATTTGCGCATCACACACATTCTGAAGCTATGGCCTACGACATTTCCCTCAAGCTCCCGCAGGGCTGGGTCTCCGACCTGGACACCTATATCGACGAATCCGGCGTCGAGATCACCCACCTCTCCTGCCACCTCCCCAACGACCGCAAGCAGACCGACGAGGCGTTGATCGACGCCTACGTGGGTCCGATGCCCGAAGACACCACGGCGGCGGACCAGGCCCTGGCCAATTACGCCGACACCGTCGGCTTCGACGAGGAGGATCCGGAGGACTTCGACCCCATCATCGAGTGGCCGTTCGGCAACAAGAAGGCCTACGGTTTCGAGGCCCTCGCCGAGGACGATTCACCGATGAGAATGATGTGCATCGAGCTCAAGAAAGGCACGCTCGTGATCCTCTGCATCCTGGCAAAGGACGACGCGACCCTCGTGGAGGCCGTCCAACTGGCCGAGCGCGGCCTGCGTCTCAAGTAGATGGACCAGCCCAAGATCGAGCGCGTCCTGCGCTTGATGACCCTCCTGTCCGGGGGCGAAGAATACTCCATCGACCAGCTGGCGGAGCGGCTCGACATGTCCTACCGCACCATTTACCGCTACCTGGACACCTTCAAGGCCGCGGGATTCGCCGTGCAGAAGGTCCGCGGCAACGTCTAC
>Ga0310697_10006248_pt1 | contig 11362 bp, 10 predicted proteins | sample 172DNAGHGlowgp2_FD_203883 | JGI IMG/M metagenome (GOLD analysis project Ga0310697, IMG submission 203883) | Sheep rumen microbial communities from Palmerston North, Manawatu-Wanganui, New Zealand - 1728 DNA GHGlow gp2 (v2) (version 2) | ecosystem: Host-associated > Mammals > Digestive system >... | reverse complement strand
TACGCTGGAAGTGGAGTTTGAGCTTCCCGACAGCACCAAGAACGTGCGTCTGCGCTACATCAGCACGGGCCATGGCGGCTGGGACAACGGCGATGAGTTCAACCCGAAGGAAAACGCCATTTATATCGACGGCATAAAGAGGTTCTCCCATACGCCTTGGCGCTGCGACTGCGCCACCTTCCGCGATCAGAGCCCTGTGTCGGGCAACTTCTGGAATGGTGTTTCATCCTCCGATTACTCGCGCTCGGGCTGGTGCCCCGGAACGGCCACCAATCCCGTCTATTTCGACCTTAGTGGATTGAAGCCAGGGAAACACACGCTACGCGTCGCCATCCCTCAAGGCAAGGACGAAGGAGAATCGTTCAGCCACTGGATGGTGTCGGGGGTGATTTTGTATGAACGTTAAAGAGCCTGAGCTAACATCTGCATATCCAAGGTAACCATCGCCGCCAAAGCCTCCACCAGCACCACGGCACGGGGCAAAGCACACACGTCATGCCGCCCTCCGATGGCAATTTCGCAGGTCTCCCCCGCCCTGTTCACAGTTTGCTGTGGTTGGGCAATGCTCGGTATCGGCTTGAAAGCCACACGGAAAACGACATCGTTGCCATTGGTGATGCCACCCTGGATGCCACCAGAATGGTTAGTCACAGTGGTGATTTTGCCGTCTTTATTAATAAAGGTGTCGTTGGCCTCTGAGCCTTTCATCTTGGACAAGGCGAATCCGTCACCGACTTCGAAGCCCTTCACGGCAGGCAGGCTGAACATGACAGAGGCCAACTCGGCAGAGAACTTGCCGAACATCGGCTCACCCAAGCCTGCTGGAACACCTTTAATACTGCATTCCACAATGCCTCCCACAGAGTCGCCCTCTTTTCGGGCTTGGTCCACATCGCCCATTTCTGTCACTTTACCAACAATTTGAATGCCATGGCCTTTCAAAATCTGCTTGGCAATGGCACCTGCCACCACGATGGGCAAGGTGGTTCTTGCCGAGGCCCTGCCACCACCGTGCCAATCTCGAATGCCATATTTTTGCCCATAAGTGAAATCAGCATGTGAGGGGCGATAGATGTCTTTCAAAGCCTCGTAATCCGCTGACTTTGCATCCTCATTTCGCACCATAAAAGCTATCGGAGTGCCCAAAGCGACCCCGTCAAGTAGGCCCGAAAGCCATTCTATTTGGTCGGCCTCATGGCGTTGCGAAGCCGTCGAATCTTGCGCCGTCTTACGTCTAAGCAGTTCGCTGTCAATGAAGCCGAAATCGAGTTTCAGTTTCGATGGGCAGCCGTCAATGACACCGCCGATGGCCGTGCCGTGCGACTCACCGAAGGTGGTAAGCCTAAAGATATGTCCAAGGGTATTCATGAGGCAAAAATAAATAAAAAACATTTTGCCTATAGATTCGCTTCGGATTTTATCGGCATGTCAAACCGAACCTTTAGGTGGGCGTATCTATGCCGATAAAATCCACGGAATGACATAGGCAAAATTGTCCAAGTTTTTTTGTATTTTTGCAGCCGCAATGGACAAAAAGAGCACAAATAGCAACATCAAGATAAAGAACAAGCGTGCCACCTTCGAGTATTTCCTCGTGGAGACGCTGACGGCGGGCATCGTGCTGACCGGCACGGAGATCAAATCCATCCGAGGCGGCAAGGCGAGTCTGGCGGATTCGTATTGCAGCTTCAAGGGCAACGAATTGTTTGTCATCGGCATGCACATCGCGGAATACGCCCAAGGCACCTACAACAACCACGACCCGAAGCGCGACCGAAAATTGCTCCTCAACGCCCGCGAGCTACGCAAGCTGAAAAACAAAGTGCAGGAAAAGGGCTTCACCATCGTGCCCGTCACCTTGTTCATTAACGACAACGGTCTGGCCAAACTGGACATCGCCCTGGCACGAGGCAAACACTATTACGACAAGCGCGAAACGCTGAAAACCAAAGATTCGAAACGTGAGCTTGAAAGAATGGATAGGTATTAAACCATGAAGAAAACGCTGATTACCATACTTTTCGCCATAATGGGCATGAGCGCCATGGCGCAGGAAGCCATCAACTGGATGAGCATAGAAGAGGCTGAGAGACGTTGCGCACAAGAGCCTAAGATGGTTTTCATCGACGTTTACACCGATTGGTGTGGTTGGTGCAAGCGCATGGACAGGTCGACTTTCGCCAACCCCGTGATTGCCAAATACATGAACGAGCATTTCTATGCTGTTAAACTCGATGCCGAGACCTCCGACACCATCACCTTTAAGGGGCAGCACTATGTGGGCTACGTTCGCGAAGACGGCAAAAACGGCACACACCGTTTGGCTCGCATCCTATTGAATGGAAGGATGTCGTATCCCTCCTACGTCATCATGAACGAAGATATGAGAATACTCCAAGTCATTGGTGGCTATCAAAAGGAACAACAATTTGAGCCCATGATCCACTTCTTCGGCGACAAGGCCTACCAAGTGATGAGTAGCGTAGATTTCTTAAAGGAATTCAAATCAGAACTGGATACCCTCCCAAATCAGAAGCAATAACCCACGCGAAGTGCAATGGGTGATCCGTATGGCGTATCCCATCCGCTGGATTGAATCGCGCTCCAACTAAGGTTGTAGAGTACCATCACATACATGAAACTTTTCGAGCCGTTATAGAGTCGGTAACCGCCTCCAACGAAAATACTGTTAAACCATTGGCCAGTCTTTTGGTCGTTCACTTTGACCAAACCATACATGATTTCGTCTTCCACATGGACAAACAAGCCCTTGTAAAACTGAAAGTTAGTATAAGGAGCTACACCAAAATAATGGCCGTAACGATTACCTAAAGTCCTATTGAATACACATGTAAAATCATAAATGCCACGGACACCCAACTCCCAAGGATTGAAGACACGATATCCCACTTGAGGCGCAATAGTCACATTAAGGTAATTGCCTGACATTCCACCACCTATATTACCTCCAAAGATAAACTTGCCTTTCAAATCAGGCACATCGGGAAGAAGCTGCGCCGAAGCCTTTCCAAAACAACCCAAAAGCATCAATGCCATGGATGCGATGATTGCAAATCGTTTCATAATTAGTGTGTTGTTTGAACTATCCAAATATATTTTCTGCAAAAATACAATAAAATCCGTATCCGCTCGTATCGAATAATAGTTTATCTTTGCCTTTTCAAATTTTGCCATGAAAACAAGACATATCCTATTCATAATCAGCCTCTTCTTTTTGATTGCTATCTCCTGCAAGAAGAGTCACCAAATCAACCCGGATTCCAACCTGAAACTGGAATTTTCGTCGGACACGGTTTTGTTTGACACGGTTTTCACCTCATTGGGTTCTGCCACACATGAATTGAGAATCTACAATCGCTACAGTGACGACTTGAATATCAGTTCTATACGTCTTGTTCAAGGCGAGTCTTCCCCTTTCCGTCTCAACCTTGACGGCGAAAGTGCCACCGAGATCTACGACAAAATCATCCCTGCCAAGGACAGCCTCTTCTCTTTCTTGCGTGTCACCATCAACCCGAGCGACCTGAACATGCCTTTTATTGTGGAAGACGAACTGGAATTCGTCACCAATGGCAACACACAGGTTATCAAACTCTTGGCATGGGGACAAAACGCCAATTACATCGTCGCCGACAAGGTCGTCAACATGGGCGGTGAGCCCTATCCCTACCACATCGTTGCCGACAGCCTGCAAACCACGGTCTGGACCAAGGAGAAGCCCTACGTCATCTACGGCTATGCGCTCATCAACTCCTACGGCACCTTGAAAATCGAGGAAGGCACGCGTATCTATTGCCACCAAGGCAGCGGCATCTTTGCATGGAGCGACGGTCAGCTCATCATCGAAGGCACTGCCGAGGAGCCTGTCGTCGTGCAAGGCGACCGTTTGGAGGCCTACTACCAAGACACGCCCGGACAATGGGGACAAATCATCATGTTGGACGGTCGCGCCGGTGCCGACCACCGCGTCAGCCACGCCATTATCCGCAACGGCACCATCGGTCTCAACTGCCAGTCGGCGCTGAAAGCGACAGAATGCGCCTTGCGCATCGACAACACCATCATCGAAAACCAAAGCGGCTACGGCTTGTTCTCCATCCTCTACCCCGTCGAGGCCAAAAACTTTGTCATCGCCAACTGCGGCTACACCAACTTCTGGGCCTTCGGCGGCAACTACCGCTTTGTGCATGGCACCATCGCCAACTATTGGAACGCCAACGAACACGACAAAAACGAGAACGCTGTGCTGGTGGCCAACTGCACCACCGATGCCAACGATGAGCTCTTCTATTATCCCTTCCACATGGAGATGGACAACTGCATCATCTACGGCAAGCAAAAGGACGAATTCAAGGGCGTCTTTGGCCCCGACGCCACCTTCGATTCCACCTACGTCTTCGACCACTGCCTGATCAAATCGGAGAAATACAACGGCAACATGGCTGGATTCAGGCACTGTCTCTTCAACCTCGACCCGTTGTTTGCCGACCCGATGAAGCCCGACTGTCACATCGACAGCATCGCCTCACCCGTCATCGGCATGGGCAGCCCCGTGTTTGGCAACGAGTTGCCTTTCGACTTGGACGGCGTTTCGAGGGTGGGCGCTCCGGATATGGGGGCGTATCAGTATGTGGGGAATTAATACACCACCTTTGCCCTTAGGGTCTTCTTATTCCCCACCCCGTCGGTCACCACGACCTTGACATTGTTGGTGCCTTTCTTGATTTTATCATCGAACTCGTAATACAGCAAGGCGTTCTTGGCGTCGTATTGACCCAGCACCCACACATCGTCGAGATAGATGTCGTAGGTCTCGACGCCCGTCATGTCGTCGGAGATCTTGAAGCGCAACGACTTCAACGCACTCACGTTCTGCCCATCCTTGAAATTGGAGGCTTTGACCGAAGGTGCCACCGAGTCGACCTTGATGGCATATTCGCCCATGGTGAAGGTGCTAGTTTCCAGGCAGCCTTCCTTCATCTTACCGCCCAAAGATGACACCTTACCGTTTTTGTCGATGTTGGCGATATACAGTCTTGAGTCGGAAGCCCAGTCTTCGTTGGGACGTATGCGCACCTTGAATTTCTTAAAGGTGGTCATCTCCTCGTCACCGAAACGGTAAACACGTGAGCAACAGCCTTTGGCGTCGCGTTGTCCCGTTTGGATCCACTCATCGCGAAACATAGTGCCCTTCTCCATCGAGACGCTGAAATCGTCGATGGTGATGTCGCTATTGAGGGAGCCGTCAGCCTTCACGAGATACTCGCTTCGGCGATGCATGGGACGTTCCACCTCGACGGGAGCCGTACCCACCAACTTGAACTTAACGCGCGACATATTGCCCGCATAGTCTGAGATTTTGAAGCACACATTCACCGTGTCGCCTTCCTCCACCGTCACCGTGCCATTTTTGACTTCAATCATGTGCAGCTTGTTGTTGGGGTCAGTCTCGGTGCGCACATAACTCGTTTTTTTCTGCTTATAGTGGCGGTAATCCAAAAGGCTGTTCACATAACGCGGCTCGCTGTAGGAAAAACTGTCGGCCTCCACTTTAAACGCCAGCTCATCGTCGAGATAAAGCTCATAAAGATAGGGGCCATTTTTGTTGGTCGAGGTGCCCACCTGGTCGAAGGTGCGGACACCAAACGCCATCTTGCCGTTGCCATGCACGAACTGGCTGTCTTTCATGGTATAACGGCCTTTGTCACCACCTTCCACAGAATAATAAAGCGGCTTGACGTCGCCTTCCAAGGAAGATTCCTCGCCCAAGGGATAGACCGCCACGCCTTGGATGAGCGGACGCACATTGTCTTCAATCTTATAGCCGAAATACATCGGGTTGACAGGTTTTTCGCTCACCGTGTGACGGATTTCGAAATGCAGGTGCGGTCCGCCCGAGCCGCCCGAGTTGCCTGAATAGGCAATCAAATCACCTTTCTTGACCGGGAACTTGTCGGCATCGGGATAGATTTGTGAAGCAAATTTCTTGTTGCGGTATTGGTACTGTTTCACATACTTGGCTATCTCACCCGAGAAACGCTGCAGATGGGCATAAACCGAAGTAAAGCCATCATAATGCGTGATATACAACACATTACCGTACCCATAGGGCGACACGCCGATGCGACTGATATAGCCATCGGCAATGGCATACACCTTCTTGCCTTCCACGCCTTGTGTCTTGATATCGATTCCAGCATGGAGGTGGTTGGGGCGCAGCTCGCCAAAGGTGGCGGACAGGTAAATCGGGATATCCAAGGGATTGCCATATTTCGGAAACTCCTGTGCGGTGACACCCAGCGTCAGCGAAAAAACCAGTAAAAACAATAAAGAGCGTAATTTTGTCATCGTTGAAATATCGTTATGTGAAATATTGGGCAAAGATACACCTTTTTTCTTATTTTTGCCACGGATTTAGCAACAAAACGATGCGTCGTCAAACAAGAAAAGAGAAATTCCAGGCATGGCTTTCGTCACCCTACATGCTGCTGGCATACCGCATGCTGACCACCTTGTTGGCACTCAGCATCAGCCGTTGGATGCTCTATTTGTTCAACATCCAGTTTTTCCACCAGCTGGACCTAAGGCAAGCCGCCGTGCTTTATTTCTATGGGATGAAGTTCGACTTGCCCATTGTCTTCGCCGTCAACCTGTTGAACATCCTTATCTATTGCCTCCCCTCGCGCATCATCTACAATAAGGGGCTGCAAGGCCTCGTCGACTTCGTGTATGTTTTGGCCAATGCCGTAGCCATCCTGCTGAATTTCTTGGACATTGTCGGCTTCCACTTCTTCGGCAAGCACCTCACCATCGACTTCATCAAACTGTTAAGTCAGTCCGACGAGGTATCGTTTGGCATGGTCAGACAAGTATTTTTCGACTATTGGTACCTGCTGGTTATCTTCGTCCTTTTTGTACTGATTATCAGAGTTGTAGCTAAAAACACCCAGTTACAAGAGCCCGAAAAAGGCAAGGAACTGCCACATTGGTACCTACTTCAAAGCATCAGCTTCGTCGTCATGCTTTTACTTACGACCTTTGCCAGTAAAAGCATCATCCACGCCGAGCCTATCACGAAAGAGACCACGATGCACTTCACCGACCCACAAAATGCGCCCATACTGTTCAACACGCCGTTTTGCCTATTGGCCTCACAAGAAACCGAACTGAAAGAATTGACGGGTGAATACCAAAGCAGCTTCTCACCTATCCATACAGACCTGACCCCCAACCGTTTCATCGAGAACGACACATTAAGCATGGACATCATTCCGAGCAACGTGGTCGTCATCATCCTGAAAAACGTAGGACAGGAGATGATTGGTTACTACAGCCACGACCGTCGTTCACGACTCACTCCTTTCCTCGACTCTATCCTTGGCGAAAGCCTCGCTTTCAACGGCATGTCAAACTCTAGGAGAAGCCTTGAGGTGCTGCCTTCCATCTTGGCCAGCATCCCTGCGATGATGGAAGACGACTTCGTGAGGTCGCCATACGCCGACAACGACTTCGACGCCTTTGGCCAGCACTTGAAAAAACACGGCTACAACACCATCTTCATGCATGGCGGCAAAAATGGTGTTCAAGGTTTCGACGAATTCTCGCGTCGCGCCGGCTTCAGCAAATACTTTGGCCGCATCGAGTATGGCGACGACAGCGACTACGACGGTCAATGGGGCATCTACGACGGTCCCTTCCTGCAATATGCCGTCAAGGCCTTGAGCCGTGTGGAGGAGCCTTTTGCCACGGCCATCTACACCCTGTCGTCGCGCTATCCCTACAAAGTGCCCAAGGACTTCGTGCTACCTGAGGAAAGCTACTATTGGACGGGGTTTGAGAAGACCGTCTACTATGTAGACTGCTCCATGAGGGATTTCTTCAAGTCGGCCTCGCAAACATCCTGGTTCGACCACACCTTGTTCGTCATCACATCCGACTACTCCAATAGCGAGCACTTTCAACCCGAATACAGCAACGTCTGGGGCATGTATTCCATCCCCGTCGCTTTCTATTATCCAAAGAAAATCAAGCCTTTACACTGCGACGAGATTGCACAGCAGATCGACCTCGGACCTTCCATCCTCTCGGCTCTCGAAGTCAACGACACGCTGTTTGCCTTTGGGCGCAATCTTTTCGACACGCTGAGCGAACAGGCCTTTGCCAGTTACTACAACCTCACTTACCAATACTGCGACGGCACCTATCTGGTGCAGTCCGATGGCGAGAAGCCCTTCGGCATCTTCAAGCCCATCAACGACTCGCTCCTCATCGACAACCTCGTCGATCGCCTGCAATGCCCCGATGTGTACGACAAGTTGTACCGTTTCATGCAGATATACAACAGCAGAATGATTTCCAACGAATTGAAACCCTCCTTTGACGACTTTTATGAGCAAGCAGAAGATACGATTCATCATTAACCCCATTTCTGGCAAGAAGCACAAAGACCATCTCCTGCAACAAATCAAGGAGCATCTCGACCATTCAAGGTTCGACTATGAAGTATGCATCTCGCAATATGCAGGCCATGCCACCATCCTCGCGAAAGACGCAATCCATCAACACATTGACATTCTTGCCGTGGCTGGCGGCGACGGCTCCATCAACGAAGTGGGCACACCGCTTATCGGCACAGACATAGCGTTGGCCGTCATCCCTTGCGGCTCGGGCAACGGGCTGTCGCGCTGCTTGAACCTTCCACTTGACCCTGTCATGGCACTGCAAGTCATCAACGGAAATCATCGTCGCAAAATCGACACCGTGACCATCAACGACCATGCTTTCATCAGCATTTCGGGCACGGGCTACGATGCCAAAGTGGCCGAAGACTACAGCAAAGACCCGCACCGTGGCTTCGAGACCTACTTCAGGTACATCATCCGCAACTACTTCACCATGAAGGAGCAGCCTTACACCATCATCATGCCTGACGAAACGCTGGACGTCAAGGCCTTCTTCATCTCTTTTGCCAATTCCAACCAGATGGGATACGACTTCCCCATCTCGCCCCATGCATCGTTATGGGACGGCAAGGTAGACCTTTGCATCGTGCAGAAACCCAATCCTTTGGAACTGCCTATCATGGGAGGTTACATGATTGACGACATGATGGACAAGGCGCCAAAAGTCAAAATCATACAAACCCCAGAGGCCACCATCATCCGACCCAAAGCCGAAGTCATCAACCTTGACGGTGAGTCGGTGATGATGGAGAAGGACCTTCACCTTAAAGTCAACCCATTAAGTCTCAACATCATCTGCCATGAAACACAGAAGTGACAACAACGGAACCGTTTACTCCACCAACCCCGACTTCGTTTTCGACTATGGCGAAGAAGAAGTCGTCACCCTCGAGCCCGCCAAGCAAAACCTCCGTGTGATGCTCGACAAGAAGCAGCGTGCCGGCAAGAAAGTGACCCTCATTACGGGCTTTCAAGGCTCTGACTACGACTTGGCCGTATTGGGCAAAGACCTGAAATCGGCCTGTGGCGTGGGCGGCAGCGTCAAAGACGGAGAGATCCTACTGCAAGGCGACTTCAGGGAAAAGGTGCTGGCCTTATTGCAACAAAAAGGATATACGAAAACTAAAATCAGCGGAATATGATTGAAAGATACATTGAAATATTGAAAGGAATTGGAGAGAGCATGCATTTCGGCACGACGACATCGCTGGCCATCGCCGAGGGTCTTGCCGTAGCCTCGCTACTTATCGTAGGGGTTTTGATCTATTTCCTAGCGCGTTTCATCATCAACAAGACCGTCAACATCCTCATCAAAAGGACGCCATCGAAATACGACGACCTGCTCATCAAAAACAGGGTGTTTGTGCGCATCTGCCTGCTCATCCCGGCCATCCTCGTCAAGTATTACCTGAAGGACGCCTTGCCCGACTTCCCTGACGCGGCAGCCATCATCGTCAAAATCACAAAGATCTATGAGATTACGGTCTACGCTTCTATCTTGATGGCTTTGGTGAACACCGCGCATGAGCTATACAACTCATTCGAGTTCTCGAAGCTGAAACCCATCGAAGGGTTGGTGCAAGTCATCAAAGGTATCATCATCGCTGTCAGTGTGCTGCTCATCACCACCTTCCTCTTGGGCAAGAGTCTCAGCAGCATACTCATCGGATTGGGCACCCTCTCCGCCGTACTCATGCTCATCTTCCAGGATTCCATCAAAGGCTTCGTGGGTAGCATACAGCTGTCCATCAACGACATGCTCCGTATTGGTGACTGGATTGTCATGGGGCCTGCCGACGGCACCGTGCAGGAAATCAACCTCACCACGGTAAAAGTGCAGAACTGGGACAACACCATCACCACCATCCCGACTTACCAACTGGTTTCGAACCCCTTCACCAACTGGCGCGGCATGACGGAGTCGGGCGGACGACGCATCGCACGAACCATCAACATCGATGTGAACACCATCCGCTACTGTACACCTGAGATGATCGAGAAATACAAGCATTACGCCTTGGTGAAAGATTACATCGTGCAAAAAGAGGAGGATATCGCCGAATACAACAAAGCCAACCGCATCGACACGAGCGAGATCATGAACGGCCGCCAGCAGACCAACCTCGGCATCTTCCGCGCCTACATCAAGGCCTACCTCAACAATAACCCGAAGCTGAACCACAACCTGACAATGATGGTGCGACAGATGCAACCCACCGAGTTTGGCGTTCCGCTGCAGATCTACGCTTTCAGCAGCGATAAGCAATGGATCAACTACGAGGAAATCCAAAGCGACATCTTCGACCATGTCATCTCGGCTGCGACGATGTTTGACCTTAAAATCTATCAAAAGCATTAGGACACGCTTCGCGTCATTGCGAGACACGAAGCAATCCAGAAACAGATTCACCCTAGATTGCTTCGTCGTTCCTCCTCGCAATGACGGAAAGCGACAATAACGAACAAAACCATGAACCCTGGAGTTGTCTTTACGGAGAAGTATTTAAAATTGATGTTCAAGCAGTTGCGTGACGCCACACCTGAGGAAGTGATGGAGGAATTGGAGCATTGTCGCCGCGAGAACCGTCGGCCCGTGCGCGTACCGCGCTATTTCAGGAGCTTTTTCACCGAGGAAAAGTTCACCACGTCAACAGGTTTTGAGATGCAGGTGTTCAAGCACGAAGAAAAACCGAGGTCCCTGAGCCCGTCGAAGGGCCGGCCCAAGAAGCTCATCCTTTACCTCCACGGCGGCGCTTTCATCTACCCTCCAGTGTTCTTCCATTGGCGTTTCCTGCACGACCTAGCATTGCGTACGCATTGCAATGCATTGTTGCCCGTCTATCCCAAGTCGCCGGAATACACCTGCTCAGACACAGTCC
>Ga0310697_10006245_pt1 | contig 11365 bp, 10 predicted proteins | sample 172DNAGHGlowgp2_FD_203883 | JGI IMG/M metagenome (GOLD analysis project Ga0310697, IMG submission 203883) | Sheep rumen microbial communities from Palmerston North, Manawatu-Wanganui, New Zealand - 1728 DNA GHGlow gp2 (v2) (version 2) | ecosystem: Host-associated > Mammals > Digestive system >... | reverse complement strand
TCCGAGAACCTGACATCCGATGTGTCAAAGCTGTGCACGCGCAGCAGCTTGACACGCATGGACAGGAAAGCGCGTACGGTCTCGCCGTAGTTGACAGACATCCATTCCGATGGAATCAGCCACGCGCCAATCGCACCCTCGCGCATCCAAGCGCGCGAAAGCAAAAGGAAATGGCAGTACATTCCCGCCAATCCAGACAAGTTCAAGCCCGTTCCTTTCAATACAGCGTCCTTCAACATTCGCTTGATGCCAACTGAAAGCATGTGATGACGCACGTATGGCGGATTCGCAAAGACAAGGTTGAATTCTCGCTGCGGCTCTATCCGAACGAAATCCTCCTGCCGAACATCATCCCCAAACTTCGCCCAAAGCTCAACGGCCGCCTTGTAGAAGGCTTCATCCAGCTCATAGCCCACGACATGACTAAGACGATCACCCAAGATAGCATGGGCGGCAGAAACAAAAGCACCCGTGCCCATTGATGGCTCCAGCATCTGTATCGGCGTCTTTTTCGGAAGATACCGCTTGGTCTCGGCTACGATGTCAGTCGCAAGCTCGTATGGGGTCGCAAACTGTCCCATGGCGCGGCGTTCTCCGAGGTCTTTTCCATCGTCGATCTCCTCCTGGAGTATCCGCCTGTACTGTTCTGTCTCCTCCAACGTCATAGGCAAAGTTTCTCCATGTCGGAAATTCGATGTTCCCATATCCAGTCGATACCCTCGGTAGCCTCGTAGCCTAGATATCCGCTATCGAAGTAACCGCATAGAAAAAGCAAGAACTCCACAGTGTTTCCGTATGTCCGTTTCAGCTGGGTAATCTTCTGGGCTTCTTCTTTCCTACGTTTGTTGACATTCGCAAAGTCACCTGCCGACTTCGCTTCAATGATGATTGGCAGAGTACCAGCCTGAGCCGACTTCCGCAGGATGGCCACATCGACTGGAATATTGACAGCTGGTTCCGCGTTGTCCTCAAGCGAAGCCCGAATGTTCAGATGAAACGCGAACTCTCCTGGTTTCATCTCAATGTGGCTTTTCGGCGCCACCTTGCGATAACCCAAGTTTCTCAAGAATTTTTCTATCACCGCCAACTGTCGTTGTTCTTGCGAGTTGCGGAGGATCGGATCTGCTAGCGCGCCACAAAGGCGATCAGCAATTACCAGAGCGGCCCTTTCGCGTTGCTCGTCCGTTGGAACGGTGCCCGCAAGATTCAGCCATGGCAACAAATCCGTGTCGATAAGCCGATTGATGACGCGGATTATCTTTTGCGCCGATTCGGGGGCGTTTCTCGCTGGCCAGCCAGTTGCCTGGGCGCCGAGTTCAAACCGCTTGACAAGAGCAGGGGTGATTCCTGCAAGGCCAGCGAGTCTGTCCCGCGCCAAAGGTGGGCAAGTCATTTGACGTAGGATTGGCAGAATCTGAGGCACCAGTAGTAACGTGTCCGCATTCAGATTCATGCAGTCCTTAGCCAATTTGAACGTGTTGGCTACATCCTTGGCGGATCGTGCCCGTGCCGCTTTGAAGGTTCGTGGGGCAAAAGAAAGGAACCACCTGTTGTAGAAATCGACAGATTCAGAGATGTCCTGCTTCCACAGGTCAACCTTGTCACGATTTATACAACCGTACTTATTTGCAAGCTGTTCCATGCCGACATTATACAAAATTCCAGCCGACAGCGCAAAGCGCTGCCGCACCGGGCCAATCGCCTCACGGCCTGTACGAGTACCCAGCCCCGTGCATGGTCGCGATCCTTCGCCCGTCCGCGCCGAGCTTCTCGCGAATGCGCCAGATGGCCTGGTCGATCGAGCGCGTGGTGCCGGCGTACTCGCCGTCCCACAGGAACTCTATCAACGCCTCGCGGCTCACCGACTCCCCGGCGTGCTCCACGAGATACCTGAGGATCTTCACCTCGCGCGGCGCGATGGCCTGCTCGCGGCCGCGCGAGCTGACCAGGCGGAGCCGCACGCCGTCGACGCGGTGCGAACCGACCATGAACGACGCGCCGAGAGACGACGCCGTCTGCTCCGGCATGCTGGCGGCGATCGCGCCCGCACGCCTTAGCGCCGTCTCGACGCGCGCGAGTATCTCGCGCGTCCCCACGGTCTTGTCGATGTAGTCGTCCGCCCCTCGGCGAAGTCCGCGCACGCGGTCGTCCTCGGCGTTCTTTGCCGTCAGCATCAGGATCGGCACGAGAGGATCCTTCGCCCGCATCTCCGTGCACACCGCGTAGCCGTCGCGGCCGGGCATCATCACGTCGAGAAGCACCAGTCCCGGCTTCTTCTCCGCGAACATGTCCAGCGCCTGAAGGCCGTTCTCCGCAGTTCGGACGGAGTAGCCCTCGTCCGTCAGCATGTCAACCAGCGCCTCGCGGTACGCCTTGTTGTCTTCCACCACAAGTATCTCAGCCATGTTGTTCCTCCGGCAATTCAAGCGTAAAGATGTTTCCGCCGCCCGGACGCGCGGCCACCGTCACGTCGCCGCCCATGTCGCGTGCGAAGCATCGCGCGAGGCAGAGTCCGATCCCCGTGCCGCCCGTCGTGCGCGTAAGGTCATTGTCGATGCGGTAGAAACGCTCGAAGATGCGCTCCCTCTGGTCGGACGGAATGCCGTCGCCGCGGTCGGACACCGCGATTGTCGCGCGTCCGCCCGCGTGCGAGACCATGACCTCCACAGGTCCCTTCGCCGCCGCGTACTTGGCGGCGTTGTCCAGCAGGTTGCGCACGATCTGCCGCACGGCGTCCGGGTCGGCGTTGACCCGGACGTTGCCGTCAGCGAGCCTGACGTCAAGGCCATCCTGCGAGAACCGGTCGCGAAGCGCAGAGGCGGCCCCGCTCGCGGCAAGGTTGAGGTCGAAGGAACTGCGCGAATAGCGGCGCGTACCCTTTCCGGTACGCACCAGGTCGAGAAGGTCGTCCACTTGCCGGATCACCTCGCCGTTCTCGTCGGCGATCGTCTGGTACGCGGCCCGCAGCTTCTCAGGATCGGTAACCTTTCCCGCGAGCAGGCGCTCCGCCTTCATGCGCACCACCGCGAGCGGAATCTTCAGCTCGTGGGAGAGGTTGTCGATGAACGTCGTCTTCCGTTCGGATTCCATGCGCGCGCGCCGCGCCGCGCGCACGAGTAGCAGTCCGCCGATCATGAGAATACCGAAAAGGAGGGCGACAATGCAGGCGCCGGCGGCGAACAGGTCGCGGGGATTGCTCCCCGTAAGGTTGTCGCGAAGATCGACCTCAAGTCCAGCCACCTCGCCGCTCACGGGACGCGCCCATGCGACGGCTATGTCCGCGTTGCTGGAAACGGGAGCAGTCCAGCCGCGCGGCGCCGAAAGGCTTGTCGTGCCGACAGCATGCCATCTGGCGTTGGTAGGGAAGGCATCGCGTACGGCATCTGACAAGCCCTCTTGCCATGTGACGCCCTCGCCCCGCTTCCACAGAAAGATACCCTTGACGCGCTCTACCCTGTTCGATTGCAGCTCGCGTAGTCCGGCAATCCGCGCCGACCGATCTTTCTTCCCCTTGAGCTCTCCCTGGACATTCTGCGCGAGCGTACCCATGTACTCGCCGCGAATCTCGCGCCATTTTCGGATACCATCTTGCTGACGCACGAACTCGCCATGCAGGAACAACACGCCACCGACTGCCAGCGCGACAGCCGGCAGGACGATAAATGCACAGTAGAATTTCAGGTCTCTGTTCAAGTGGCGCAATTATAGCAAATAGAACCGCACCCCGCCACAAGAGGCCACAAGAGAATATCGCCCGCACCTGAAAACCGGCTGCCCGTTCACCGTCTCCATTTCGAGAGCGTCCTGTTCAGCACCAGCCGCCGCATGTACGGAAGCGCGTTCGTGTAGTTCATCTCGGCGCACTGGGCCGTCGCCTTAAACGGCAGGTCCCTGTCGTTGTCGGTCTGGTCGGTGAAGTCCGTGTCCGCCATGACCGCGAGATAGGCGTCAAGGACCGCCTTGCGCCGTTCGACCGGCCAGTCGCCCTTGAGGCGGATCGAAAAACACCTCGGGCAGGCTGTAGTCGAGCTCGATCACCTCATAGTCCCAAGTCAAGTTGTCCTGAAACGGTTTCTGGGCAACCCGCAGCATGGTCCTCACCGCATCCATCGTATCCGGCGGCAGCGGATTCGAGCTGAAAGCCACCGCAGCGGACAACAATGCCGCCCCGGCAACAAATACGTATCTGACTCTTTTCATTTCGCGTACACTCCTCCATAATCAGTTGCCGCCACCGCCGATGTCAATCCATGGTAGCGGCTGGCCCGAGGAAAGGAGCTGGTTGGTGACGCCAGTGAAGTATTCAACGAACTGCGGACGCATGTTTGTGACCGCAAGCATGGACACTGCCGTATCAAGCCGGTTGGAACTCTGCGCGTATCCTTCGATCTTGTCCGAGAACAGGCGGTCTAGCGTCGCCGCGCCGGTACCGCTCAACTTCCTGTTCCTGTAGAACATGGAAAGTGCACTTGCACATACGCCGTTCGTACATGGATCCTGCCGTAGCTTTTTTGCATACTCCCAATAGCATTCAACACGCTCACCTGAAGAATATCCGCTGACGTTTGTTATTATAGTCTCGACAAATTCGGTTGTGACGTCGTCAACCGAACTGAATTCTAGCGCAAGTTTAATTGCTTCGTAACGATATACACCTTTGGGATTCAAGGCCAAAGCTTTTATCGACGATAAGGAGTTGGTATAGTTTAGCTCGTCGCACATATCGATGGCCATGCCGATCTCCTCCCGCTGTACCTCGTCCAGGCTCTTGCAGTCATTGGTCCCGAGCGTGGTGAGGTACCAGTCGAACGCGGCCTTCTTCTCCGCCAGAGTCCAGCCGTTGGTGTCTCCGCCCAGGAACCCGCGCCACGTGTTGGGCTCTTCGACGCCTGGCGGCAGCGCAAGCCCGTCTTCTATGTTGTCGGGATAGAAAGTCAATGCTCCATAAAGCGCGGCCCTGACCACCATGTTCGACTCGGCCGTCGTGTGCGCCGAAGCGCACAATGCCGCAGCCATTGATGCGGCGAAAAAGATAGCGCAACCTGCTTTCATCTCGAATATGCCTCCGTAATCAGTTTCTTGATGCAAGATTCCCCGACCCCGGACCAGAGCGTGTCCGGGGTTCCCGTGCCGGAGTCCCTGGTCAGGCTTAACACCCAGCCTGTCGGAATGTCCGCCCTGGAATCCGACGAGAAGCCGTACATGAGCAATCTGCCGGCCACCGCCAGCCGAATGTCCTCCTTGGCATAGAATCCGCGTCCCCGCTCATCGCCCCAGTCCCCGGACCCGCCCCTGAAAAACTGACCGTCAACAGGTTCCTCCGCGTGTAACACCGAAGCGACAACTCCCATTTTCGCGTTCTTCATCCTGGCGTAGCAGTCCTCAAGGCCAAGCGCGTGACCAAGCTCATGCGCCAACGTGGTCGTTCTCACCTTGCTTTTGCCGACGACTATTCCATATGGCGTAGTCACGGCAACACAGCCGCGCCTATAAACTACCGATCCGGTAAAATACAGCTCTATGCAGTCGGATGCGGCATAACTGCTCAGAAGGTTCGTGCAGGCCGAGGAATACTTCCACCTAGGCGTTCCCGTGCTGTCCATTTCGAACGTCCCGAGTGTCAAATTCCAGTCGTTAGTCTTTCCAACGGCCGTAGGCTGCCCCACCAGTTCAAATTCGAACCCTACTTGCTCGAATATCTTGTTGGCGGTGTCAAGCATCTTGTATATTTCCTGAGTAGCCCGCCGCCCGCGCTTCGCGCAGGAATGTAAATGAGGATAACTTTGATGATTGCTTTCGCTACTGGGAGATTAGGAGATTCGGAGATTTGGAGAAGGTTATAAAGATCCTCCAAGCCTCCTAAACTCCAAAACTCCCAGCAGCGAAAGCAAATAAGAGAAGCCATAAGGAAGTTACAGGCAAGTCCATGCCACATTGATATTGTTTGTGTCTGCCGCAACATCTTGATTAAACGTTTCCGGCGGCTGAACCACGAACGCCCTCACCGGAATCGTGCGGGGCTGAACAACGGGCAGCACGAAACGGGGCTGTATCTCGTCGCCGTTGAAGCGCGCCTCCACGGTCACGGTGCCCGGCCCCGTGGGCGTTACTGTCGTCTCCCAGCCGTTGGTGGGAAACACGACGCCGGGGCCCGACACGACGCGCCATCGCACCTCCGAAGGCGAGAAGTCGCCTTTCACCCCGACCTTCAGCACGGCGTTCGTGCCCATGACGAGACGGGAGGGATTGACGTAGCGCCCGCCCGATTTCTCCGTCGTGACCAGCTTCCGCAGCGGCTCGATGCAGCGGAACGTCGCGGACGCGGTCAAAGGCTCGCCTCCGTCTGCGGGCGTGAACGTGGCGGAGATCGTGCCCGTGCCGAGCTTCGGGCACGACACGTAGATAGCATGGTCTCCCGTACAAGAGATTTCGTCCGTCACCGCGAGCGGAATCTCCGTAGACGCGGTCACGAGGTTCGTCGCACCGTTTACGACGTGGAACACCACCGGATCCGCGCTCCCCTGCACGGCCAGCCTCGCAATCCCGTTCGTGCCGACGGGCCCGGAAAGGTGCAGCGACGCGAAGCGTATGCGCTCCGGCCTGTTCGACGGGCAATCGCCCGCGAGGAAGTCGGCGTCGTTCAGGAAGAACACCTCCTGGCAACCGATGGAGAACCGCAGCGGCGGTCGTTGGTGGTCGTTCATTCCTGTCGGGGACATTCTTTGGTAACCCCTTGATACTTCTTAGCCTTCATCTGCTCTTGCACCTCTTGGAACGCCTCCTTCAGCTCGGGCTGAAAATATTTCCACATATAAGCATTAGTTACGTCGCTATAGATGAAGAAGTCGCGTTTCAACTGTTCAATGAATGTTGGCTTCATTGTGTCGGGTAACATGGCGTAAAAGTCATTTGCTGCAAACGAACGTTTGAAATAGTTAATGTATTCCCATTTTACGCCATCGGCGAAACCAAGCTCAGGCGCGTGCTTTTGATGATAGTACGAAGCCGGACCTCCGCCATGCGCTTTTAGCCTCCTTCGAAACTCTGCGTATCTCGCGGCCTCCTCTACTTCGTAACGCTTCTGCATGCGAGCTTGCCATTCTGGCCCGGTCAGACGCATGAGTTCCTCCATGTCTTTCACGATCGCCGCCTGGATTTTCCATCCTTCGACGATCGTTTCCGGCGTCGCGTTAGGACTCATCATCAGCTTGTCAGCGCAATTATGAAGAAATATCTTGCGATGGTGATTTCTGCCACTGTCCTCCCGATGTTCGACATACCATTCGGGCGTACGTCGGCAATGATTGTATAACTTCCATGTCAACCGAATACGCTCCTGGACGTTGGTCACGACAATGACCCGATTTAGCATTGCGTAGTTGTTCGTCGAGCTCTCTCGATTCACGATCGTGGTGCCGGATTTCTTTGCAAGCTGCTCGAGGCGGTCGTTATAGGGTCCCCATTCGTCCGTCAAAGCGTCGATCGCCTCGTCAAGCGTCGGTTCCGTGCGAGAGCATCCCGCAAGGACGCAGGCCGTGTAAATCAAGATCAGCAGATTAAACAACTTCATGGTCCGTTTGCTCCTAGTGCTTGCCTGATGACATTCGTGTGGCCATGGATATCGCGCTCTACGCGCCAGCCGAACTTCTCCTCGCCGACCGTTCCCGCCGCGTCTATCGTGGCCTTCTGCTCCTTTACTACAAAGTCGATCCACCCTTTCGTCTCGGAGAACCCCGACGGTTCCCTCCATGCGGTTGCAATCGGCCACGTGATCGTTCCGATAGACCAGCCGCCATTCTGGTATTGCGGGCACTCGTCCTCAGTCGCGGGCGCGTCGCCAAAGTTGTTGCATGGGTCAACCGTCCTCGGCGTCAACGCGCCCTGCGCCGTACCATGGTTCCACCACGGAGTAAAATATTCCTGCGCGAAATACCCCGTCGGCGTACCGATGGCGACGCGCTCCATGACGCGTATGCCTTCAAAGCGAACCGTGTCCGGCAACAGTGTAAGTTCCATGTGCATGCCGACACCCCCCGCATGTTCCGGCTGCAAGCCGTAATGAAGTATCTCAGGCTGATCGCGGCAGACGATGTCGTGCGGCCTCAGGCACATGGTATGTACCGTATACGAAGTGTTTCTGTACATAAACGTCATGTCACAAGTCCCCTCGTCAAGCCGGAAAACAAAATATTGCCTATTGCCGTCTGTCCCATCCTCAAACACCAGTTCTGGCGAGTCCCACGAAAAACCACGCACATTAGCAGGGTATGCCGTGATGCACATCCTTTCGCAAACTCCAAACATATGCCTGTTCGGATAGCCAGACGGGAAAGGTCTTCCGGGTTCGACAACCAGTTGCACCACCGTCAGCACGGCGTCCCTGTCAATCCTAGCCCCAGTCCCGCTTTCGATGAAATAGCCCGCGACCGAAACGTCATTCGTGTTGCCATTCATCGGCGCCGCCTCGTACACGCACGTGGTGTAGAACGACTGCTGGGCGGCAAGCTCCAGGGGCGGCGGCAGGTAGATCTGGCCTCCTGCCACTGCGGAGAGCTTGCCGAGGTTCTGAGCGCCCAGCACGAGCGAGCCGCCCCGTGTTCCGCCATACGCCGAAACCGTCAGCCGAACGCGCGTCGACCGCTTGCCCACGGAGCTTCCGTCGCTGTCCTGATACGCATCCTCGAAGATCACGGCACCTTTGCTGAACGTGATCGACAGGCTCGCGCCGTCTGTCGCATCATGCTCCGGCGGCCCCTCCGGCTCCTCTGGATCGTCGAAGCCGCACCGGCACTCGCCGCCAGCGAACGGGAACGAGGCGTTCTCGAGGCTGTACGTCCCGACTGCCAAGCAGGTGCCGGCGCACTGGCATTGCTTCGTGCATCCGAAGACAACGCCGTGTCCGTCGTACGAGACGCAGCTACATCCGCCACCGGGCGTCCCGCCACGCATGGGAACGCCTCCGCCATCCCCCCACGAGAACTCGCCGCCGGGATCGTACGGAACCACGGCCACCGCATACGTGCGGTTCGAAGGCCCGATGCTTTCCGTAAACTGGAAGTCCAGCGGCCACCGGATGCGCGCTACACACGGCTCGTTCGTCTCCACCTCCACGTATGGGTAGTCCACTGGGAACGAGACCGTGAACGGGGTGTCCGACGTGACGGCGTAGCTGATGCCGATAAGGAGCGGCACTCGGTTCGTCTCGCCCGCGAGCGCGACGATCGCGGGGTTGCCGAGGCGGCAAGTCCGGTCGCCCGTGAAGCAAATCGGCGAGGGGCCGCGCTCCGACACAACGTCGACGAAGTAGTAGGCGTTGGAATTGACGCCCTCGCGCCACATCAATTCTACGGAAGGGTCGCCGTCCCCGGCGACCGCCTCCAGCACGTTTGAGCAAACGACATTGTACCATTCCGCGCTAGTGCCGTGCGCGTCCGGCCCCGCGACGAGCGGATCGGGGTCGGCCGAGTTCTCCAGACCGTCCCCGTCGCGGTCGAACGACAGCACCAACGGTACCACGAAGTCGTTCGTCGCCACGAGCGAACCGTCGTACCGATAGGCGACAGAGCCGTTGTTGAACAGCTCCGCCTGGAAGCTCACGAGGTTCGTCGCGCAACGCGCATACAGCCCGTCCTGCCACGTCATCACCAGCGTGTTCGACTCTGTCACGCCGTACCAGAATAGGGATTCGTGGCTAGTGGCTAGCGTTTCGCGGTTGGTGAGCATGTGCCAGTTCGCCATCGGCGCGAGCGAGAGCTTCTGCGGGAACGGACGCGGGAAGGCGTTAGTCGTGCGGATATCCGGGCGGAACTCGCAAAAGGCGAAGACGGTCACGCCGTCAAGCCAGCCGTCCGCCGTCCGCGCCCACCAGTTCGTCGCGGGGATGCGGAACCAGTCCTCGTACGCGCCGTGCGCAAGCCATCCGGCGTTCGTGATCGCGCCGCATGAAGAAAACGCCTGCGACGCCACAGGCTGGATGACGCGCAGCGGCATGTTCGTGTTCTTCTCGCCGGCAAAGTCCGTGAGCAGCGCCGCCAGCGGCAAGAGCGCCGCCAGCGCGACAGGCTTCAGATTACGAAAGAGCAGCCTCCCCACCCGCCGCAACCCCGCAAACGCGAGCGCCGACAGCAGCACGGCCAGCGCCGCCAGGCAAGCGCGAAGGACCGCAATCTGGAACATGTTATCCATGATCGTATCGTTCTTCCCTTGACTCTTACCTGAATAAGATGTAAAAGACATTGTAGCGGAAGGAAACGTCAAAGCACTCGTCCGGCATGTCCGTCCCGCGCCTGGTAAGCCGCATCAGGTTCCAGCCGGAACGGCAGGCCCATTCCGGACGGGCGGCCGACAGTTCCGCGAACGCCGCGCCGGAAGTGTTCGTGGCGGCAAGCCGCCAGCAATCCGGCACGATTCCTCTTCATGTAATTTCTCATGGCCCAATTATACCATAATCGCTCCAATGCCCTCTCGCCTCATCTATCACACGCATCTCGTCGCTACTTTAGCCCTTCAGGAATCCGTACTCGTACACCTTCGGCTCGATGCGCTTTGCGAGGTTCTTCATCGCGGCGCGCAAGTCGCCGATCAGGGCTGTGTACTTCGCATCCGCCGATTCGTTGTTCATTCTCACCTTGCCCTTCGCGTCAGTAGTCGAACCTTGGAAATAAAGGCGGATGTCGTAATACGACGCGTCGGGATTTGCGTTGGGCTGCGCGTGGTAGTAGCGCCACAGCTCGCGCCCTGCGTCAAGCACGGCACGGGCGGCGGTGGAGAGGTTTTCTTTTACGCAGGGGCGCAGAGACGCAGAGTTGCGGTCACGCGGGACGCGTGACCCTACCGATTCGTCCTCATGGCAGGGACGCGCGTCCCGCGCGTCCGCAAAGAGTTCCCCCTGGTAGGGCGGCATCGACGATGCCGCCGTTCCCGCCTGCGGCGGTTTCATCGAAACCGCCCTACCATTCAACACATCGCTCATAAAATGGCTCTTGAAACAGTCCCTCGCACCCACCTCTTCCTCCGTGAACGGAATCCAGTGGTTCACGCCGTCGCGACTGCTGATGCGGTTCTGCCCATGGAAAAGCGCATACACAAGGCAATCCTTCTGAAACTCCGTATCAGTTTCCCATCTATTGTTGGGATAGAGGAACTGGTCGCGATCATTCAGCCAATCCACCACGATGCCATGGCAGACGGCCAAGTACACCATTGCCTCCGTGAGATTCGCATTGGTTATCCACGACCCGCGTGCGGACTTGATGAGCGCCTTATCCCGCTTGATATAGATGGTATTAATGTCCTGCACATCGTGTGCGCGAGTTGAGAGGAACCCCAATTTCAGACGTGAAGGCCGTTTGCGCGTTTCGATGAG
>Ga0310697_10006243_pt1 | contig 11367 bp, 11 predicted proteins | sample 172DNAGHGlowgp2_FD_203883 | JGI IMG/M metagenome (GOLD analysis project Ga0310697, IMG submission 203883) | Sheep rumen microbial communities from Palmerston North, Manawatu-Wanganui, New Zealand - 1728 DNA GHGlow gp2 (v2) (version 2) | ecosystem: Host-associated > Mammals > Digestive system >... | reverse complement strand
CGCACCTTCCGCCCACTGAACGCGCTATCGGCGGGCGCAAAGCTTCTGTGGCTGCGCAAACATGAACCAGCCCTGTACGGGGATATCCACAAGCTGGTCAACCCGCAAGCCATATTGCTAAGAGCGTTCGGTGCGGAAGAAGTGACGATCGACCCAACGGATGGCGGTTGGTGGCTTTCCCATGACAGTGCGACTCTGGAGATCGATCCTGAATTGGTCGAAGTTTTTGACCTGAATACCGACTTCTTTCCCCGATTCTGCGCTCCCGGAGAACAGGTTGGCAAGGTGACGCTGGATGTAGTGGAAAGGACAGGATTGAAGGCAGGCACACCGATCTATCAAGGGGCGGTAGATCAATGCTGCGCGGTTCTCGGCGCGGGAAATTATGGCTCTTCTGAAACAGGAACGATGTGCATGGGGACAGCAGGCGTCATCATGACGTATTCTGATGTACCGGTTCTCGATCCCCTGGGCCGCTATCCTGTCATACGCTTTCCAGGCGGGGGCTACGTCAGCGAGATTGGCGTGCGGGTCGCGGCTTCCGCCTTCAGATGGGTACGGGATATGCTGTATCCCTCAGAGGACTTGAACCGCAATGACATCTACCAACGGATGGACATGGAAGCCGCCGGTGTTCCCATCGGCTCAAACGGCGTTTGCTTTCTGCCGCTGATGGCAGGCAGCGCCTATCCGAAGGCGGATGAATCGATCCGTGGCGGGTGGATCGGCACATCCCTGGGCACGAAGCGCCCGGCGTTGGTACGCGCCGCGTTGGAAGGCATATGCTACGAGATGCGCCAGGTTCTGGAAGAGAGCGGACAAAAGTTTGCTTCCATACGTCTGCTTGGAGGCGCAGCGCGCTCTGAGCTGTGGAACCAGATGCAGGCGGACGTGTACGGCTGTCCCGTGGAGACCATCGCCTCCCAGGAGGCCAGTGCCCTCGGCGCGGCCATGATCGCCGCCTGTGGCGCGGGGCTATATACCAGTTTGAAGGACGCGGTATGCGGTATGACCCACATAAAGCATCGCTATGAGCCAAATATGGACAACGCCGGGCGTTACCGTGAAAGCTACGAAGCATGGGCCAGCTGTGTCGAGGATCTGGGCAATCGGGCGTTTCATGCGCTAGCCAGGCTGCGAAACGGGGGAATTTGATGCTGAGCAATCAGAAGCAGGCGTTCCGATTGTACTGCAAAGAGCATAAGCATTTGTACCGGATTTTCTCACAGTGGTTTGAGCGTCGGACGAACCGTGCTTTGCGGGAGAACAGGCGTCTATGGGGCATCGACAACAACCTGGTTGTGTTCAGCTCATACAACATGCGGTCATACAACGACAACCCCAAATACATCTGCGAAGCGCTGCACAGGTTGCGCCCCCAGACATTCATGGTCTGGCTGTTCAGGGATGTCGAGGCGGCCAGGGCGAAGTATGCGATTCCCGGCTATGTTCGCTGTGTGGAATGGAAGACGCCTATGTCGAATTTCTTTCTGGGGCGTGCGAGAGTCATCGTGGACAACTGGCAGAAGCCGGACTGGCTCCGGCTGGGGCGGAACCAGATATACCTCTTCTCGCCGCACCATGACCGCAGCCTGAAGAGCGGTGGATTTTTGAAGAAGGATCGGCTGTACAATCGATTGGTGGAATCCCGTGCTTCGATAGCTACGGTTGGATCGGATTTCAACAAGCGTTTTCTGTGTATGGCCGCGCACTTCAAGGGGCCGTATCTGGATGTCGGACTACCCCGGAATGATCTCCTTGTTCGCAACAATCCATGGGATGAAGAACATATCCGCAAGGTTCTGGGTATCGGTTCGGGAATTCGGATTTTGCTTTTCGCGCCTACCTTCCGGGATGCTGACAGAAGGGAGGGCAGCCGGCAAAACGTCGTCCTGGATATCCATCATGTGCTGGATGTGCTGGAGCAGACCACGCGGGAGCGCTGGGTGTGCCTGTACAGGGCGCATTACCTGTCCCTGGGGCTGAACATGGATCAAATCCATACATCCCCGCGGCTCATGGATGTGACCGATTATCCAGAGATGGCGGAGCTGCTCCGGGTTTCCGACGCGCTGATCTCGGACTATTCCTGTACTGCAGGGGACTTTGCGCTGCGCGGAAAGCCCATCTGGCTCTACGTCGCGGACATCGATGAATACACCCGGTACAGCCGCGAACTCTATGTCAACCCGTTGGACACGCCGTACTGGTGTGCAAGGACGCCTTCAGAGCTGGATACACTGATACGCCAGACGACCCCGGAAAAGGCGCGGGAGAACTGCCAGGAGATTCTTGAGTACTACGGGACACATGAAACGGGCAGCGCTTCAGAGGAGGCAGCCAGGTATATCTGCTCGAAACTGCTACCTTAAAAACTGGGATAGCTCATAATAGCATGTTGCATGAAGTATGGAACCGAGCTTTGAATCGGATCACTCTATGATAGAATACTATCAAAAATGGCATTCATCCTCATGATGGTTGATCCGTGGATTGTCGATAGATAGCAGAACAATTCGTGCGGGTTATATATTTGGAGTCACACTCTATTGTTTTTGGGGGCGTATGAGCAGATATGCAATTCCTTGTCATGGGCTTCAGAGGCAATTCTGTTTAACTCGGGTATGTTGTCGCATTCTCCCATTTTTGCGTATTTGATCAGCTGGTTAATGGAATCCATATGCAGAGTAGACAATTCTACCTGGATTTCCAGATCCTCACCTGACATTCCCCCAATTAGATCAGCGGCGACCAAAAGGTAATCATATGCGCCTTGAACAGCTCCCAGAATTGCCTCGTCGAGTTTATCCTGGAAGATATTGGCGATGACAAGGAATAGGGCCGCTTGTCCTTTCTTTGCGGTGCTCCTGAGTAATTTTACTTCATGGGGCTTATTTTTTCCCAGCTTCTCATACTGCTCAATCATAAGGAATGCAATGTCATCGCAAACCGTGCTAAACTGGTACGGTTTGCCTTCTGCATTTACGAAAGTACGGAGGGCGATATCTGATTCGATCATATCAACCAATTCTGAAAATCCTTTTTCGATCTGCGAAGGGGATGGGGTAGAGGGCTCCAGAATTGCGAGCAGGATTTCGACCAGATTTGGGTTGATCTTCTCTGCCGGTTTATCCAACTCGGTATTCAGCAGCTTCTCCAGATCGTCTTTTGTCATCTGACTGCAATCCATATCAAGGATTTCTTCCAACACGTAGAGATTGTTTTTATTTATATCCATATCTGTACCTCTTTCAATAGCTTGTGTCTTAAGATGTCGGTTGGTTTGAATGCGCATCAACCATATCTCTTGGGTTGTCGAACATAGAGCAGTTATTCTAATCGAAGAAGTCAACGGTACCATATACCAAATAATTCGTAGCTCACCTCACAAGTATTATTATACCTATTTAGTATACCCTGTAAGGTCCTTATTTGCAAGCATAATATGACGCATAATAAAGGTACTGATAAGAAAACGAGGGTATAATGATGGGGTATGATAAGAAAATCGTAGGCGCGGAGATTCGCAGACGCCGTTTGGCTATGGGACTGACACAGGAGCAGGCTGCTGAGAAGATCGATCGTGCCTTGCGATTCTATGCGCGCATTGAGCTTGGCGACGTGGGTATGTCCGTGGATACACTGCTTGAGATCTGTGCCATGCTCAGGACCACGCCGGATTCACTGCTGCTGGATCATGAGCCGAACAGTAAACTGCCAGAATTGGACTGGCTGACAGAGACGCTGTCGAACTGTACCTCGGAGCAGCGGCAAACCGTTATAGAACTGAGCAAGGTCTATTTGCGTTCGCTGTAGCGACCGCAATTCAAAATCGACGTCATCTCCTGTTCCAGAGAAAGGATGAACTCTCTGTATTTCCTCAACGGGCATTCTTCATTTGTGAATTTCTTCTTGTCGCAGTACTTCGAGCAGAAATCCCTGTGAATGAGTTCGTTGAGGCTTTTTGCTGTTTTCAGGATGTGGGACGTATCCTGCGTGTTCTGCGGCAGTATCAGAACTCTATCGTGGATTTCCGAAAACAGCTCGGAACACACATCCTGGGCGGCTTCCATATCGGAGCCAAACCGGGTTTCTGAATACTGTTTTAGAGGGGTATCAAGGCTCAATTCCTCCCGCCAATACATCTCGAGTAGGGCCTCCATGAGCCTTCCGCTGGTTCCGCCCGCTTTGATTCGATTGATGTGTTTGTTCAGGTCGGGATAATTCATACACAGCCGCCTGGCGCATTCGCTGTGATTGCCATGGCAGATGTCCGAGATTGTGTAGTTCACCAGGTACATGATCAGCGTCATATTATAATCACTCCCGTATACAATGAAAGAATCATATCATAAAATCGAAGTCTGCGCTATGACCCTTTTTGCGACGAGGCTTGGGCGTTTTCGGTATTTAACCATGGCGGTTCATTCCGAATTCTCCTGAGCCCTGGGCGAAAAAGGTCCATAGTCAAAACCTGACTAACATGATAACATAGAGTAAAAGTACGTCATGTGAGGGAAAAAGCATGTTGGAATCAACAAGTATATTGGTAAACAAGTTATGTCTCAGGATTACCAGGGGGAACGATGCGTCGGAAGATATGGGTGTGGGTGATATTGTCCTTGGTATGATGTACAAGCAAATCAGTGATGTATTCAATATCCTCTTTGACTGGCGAACCTTTTCCCAAGGGGGAACATTCATAACAGCAGATAATCGGGTAAGAGGCATTATCCAGACCGCACAAACCAGGGATGAGCACATGCTGTGGGCGGCGAGGTTGGGCGTCAAAGATGATAGCTTCCAAAGAAGAAGATGGGTCTATAATATGTCAATCATTCAAAACAGCGATGAGGAAATATGCTTTTACTACGCTAAATTCTGCCAGGATCACTTGGCTGGTTCGATTAAATCTCCCCGTGACTTGCCAAAGACAAAAGATACGCTGCCAGGCATTCTCTTCAGTTCACCTCGTATCAACTGCATGATTGGAAAATATGCATATCCGAGAAGGCCTGTTGTCCTCGACGAATATTCCATCAACGCTGTCGTGGACGTTGTCATGGATCAAGAGCGCCCAATCCCGATCATGCTGATCACATGCCCGGATGTTGTTTCCCCGGAAATCATCTACGATATGACAGAGGGAAACCTGATTGTAGTGTGCTGCGATGATGCCAGACTATTGTCGGATCTGAATACAGCCTTACCCCGAGGGCTGTTTACGCAATGGGATTCGATTCACATACTGATGCCTCTTTCAGACTGCAGAGCCTATCACCCCACATATACCTATACAGATATTCGCAAGATGGGTATTGATGCGTTTCTGAGAGGGATACACCAGGCGTTCTGTGAAAGCTTGAGAAGCAAGGAAAAACATGCGTTTTTAACAGTTGAAGATGTTGAGAAGTGTCGAAACAGGGGACAGGCCAACCAACTCGTCCAAACCTGTGAAGAACAAAAGGGACAAATCAAAGAAATGGAAGAACGCCTGGCGAAGCAGAATGAGGTTCTTGCGTCGACATTGTCGCAGCTTCAGGAAATAACCAACAGATCAAAAGAAATGGCGGAACTTGAAGAGCTGCTGAATGAGTCCATGTCGGAATGCAGTGATTTGAAAAGAGGAATATCCGATCTCACCACACAGTTGTATGCATCGATGGGGGATACCTTTCATCCCAATCAGCGGGAGCCTCTTGCCATCCTGCAGGAGCTGTCACATGCCATATTCGTTGTTCTCTCCTGTGCCACGGGGAAAAAGTAAGCTATCTGTTGGCACTGAAGTATTTGCGAAGAATCTGATCGACGCTGATTTGCTTTTTGGCACACAGCGAAAGAAGCTGCTCGAAGAGAAGAGTGTACTCAGCCGAGCCTTCTTTGTGAAGGGCGGAATCGATGGTCTTCTCGGTCATCCTGAGCTCGAGGGCCAATTGTCGCGGATCTGAGTTCATCTGCTCATCCAGAATATGAGCGTAGATCCACTGGAGCAGTCCGTTGTGATTCATAGTGTTACCTCCTGCGATTGTTTATTTGTAATAGGACATTCCATCGTGAAAAGCTGATTCATTATAGAATGCCTGTATTACCGGGGGATTCAAGCATCAATTGGGTTTGGGAAAGATTCCTCTTCTTGATGCACAATTCATATATGGCAGTTATTTCGATATTATTCTACAAAGCTAAATATTTATATAATATTTATTGCGTAATAAGACACATATAATTTGATCACTTCGAGTAAGTCGTCGAATTGCACAAAAAAGCGCCGATGCACTCGAATGAATGCATCGGCATAAATCAATTGTTTTCGTAGGAGGAAGCTCGTCCAGTTCTCAAGGGTACGGTGATTGGTCGTGCCCCAACCTTATTCTATCAATACCCCGATAATCAACCAATTCCCAGCGCACTCCCTTGATTGCTGACGTCTGCAACAGTGCCGTCCGAAGCACGGAGATAGACCTGGTAGTCATCGGTTTTGTCTACAAACCGGACAAACCAGCTTCTCGTCGGTTCGTCAAAGAAGCAGTAGTCGATCTGACAATAGACCTCCGTTTCCATCATAGAGAGTTTTTCAGGCGAAACACCGAACTGCTCCAAAAGAGCGGTCTGTGCAATGCTGGTGGCGTCAGCTTCGCTTACGTCGCCTGTCTCCGGCAGCACGCTGTTCCACTGTTCAGGGTCACCGCCCTGCTTCCGCATCCTTTCGTGAAGCGCAGCACGCGCCTCGATGGACATGCTTTCGTCATCGACAACGTCTCCGCATAAATCATCGCTTTCTGACGGCTTTTCAGGCGGTAGAGTTGAATACGCTTCATCGCCGACAGCTTCCACGCTCATATCGCTTTCATTCCGATCAGAAGTGTTGAAGAGTTGACAAGAGAGGATCTCACCGCTGGGAGAACGCAGATGCACGTCATACTCAATCTTATCGTTCATGCGGAACAGAAGCTCGTATACTCGTGCTTCTTCTATCAGCATAAACGTGACTCTGCATTCGCATTCAGCCAACGCATCCCTGTCCTCGGCGTATCCGCGCAGAATCTCGTCCTGTGCCAGCGCTTTGGCTTCATCAGGTTGGATATCGCCATCCTCCGGCGCGATGTGAAGAATATCTATGACCCGCGGAAGTTCGAGCAACGGAGCGTCGATAGCGGCTTTTTCCTCAATGGACATCGCGTAATAGGTGCCAAGTTCATCATAGTGTGCTAACGTATCTTCACGGGTCTTGTATAGCTGACGCATGTGTTTCAATTGAGGAGCGCCCCAAACCGCGTCGTGCAAGTCTCCACTCTCGTCGTATGTCTCTCCATCGTGGGACCAGGTGGCTGCAACCTTACCACGACTGGAAACGACGCGATAGGTCCCCACATATTCGGCATAGACCGGCAAGTCGTAGTTGATTTCCCAATCTGGACCGTTTCTCGTCATGGTTTCGTTGAAAAGCGTCAGTATTTCTTCCGTCAGGCCGTATTTCTCCATCAGCGCGGCATGAGCCTGAGTTCGCGCATCCTGCCTCGGTGAGTAACGAATCACGCTTATAGCCAGAGCCGTGGCGCTAACCAGCACCAAAGCGGCCACCAGAATAAACCCAATGCCAACTTTCTTTTTCACTTGACGATTCTCCTTCCGTATGACTTCAAACGCGCGATCCATGCTGCGCTCAAAGCTCTCGTCCACGGGAGGAAACGCATCCTTCCATTTTCTCTTCATGGTTCTATTCCTCCCTCAACTGTTCCTTCAGAATGGATATCGCCCGCTTCAGTCGGTGCTTTGTCGTTCCCAGTGGGAGCCCCAGGAGGCGCGAAGTCTCCTGGACGGTGTACCCCTCGATGTAGTGCAAGACAACCGGTAAGCGCAGTCCGACATCCAATTTCTGAAGCGCGTCGTGCAAGGACAGATCGGGAATGGAGTTGTTAGCGGGTATTCTATCATTTAGCTCTGCCGTTGGCATGCGTTTTTTGTGTCGGAGCACATTTCTGCACTCGTTAATCGCAATGCGCATAAGCCACCCTTCAAAGACCGCGTCATCCTTGAGCGTACCGCGCTTTCGCCACGCCTTGATCAGCGCTTCCTGTATCGCGTCGTCACGATCCGCCCTTTCCGGAAGAATGGAAAAGCAGACCCGGAACAGCTTCTCCGTGCAGGCGCGGGCGCGACGCTCAAACTCCATTTCGTCAATCAAAGCATTCGTTCCTTTACCGTTTATTGATCGATCAACAATTATATGACGCGCCAGAAAGGGGAAGTGGATCACTTATTATGGACAGATATATCACCTTTGCAACTATTTGCAAGTCTGTGTTGTATAATAGGTGAAAGGGGGGATGAACATGGAACTGTCTCCGGCGCGCAGAGACGGTGTAATGGAAGCTATGAAGCGGTATTCATCCATGGTCTATCGCCTGGCCTACGCGCGGACGCGCAACCATGCGGACGCGGAGGATATCTATCAGGAGGTGTTCCTAAAGCTGGCGAGGGCCGACATTTCCCTTGAGGATCAGGAGCATGTGAAGGCGTGGCTGCTGCGGGTGACGGTCAATTGTTCGGTGAATTTCTTTCGGAGCGCCTGGCGGCGACATGTTCAGACGGTCGAGGCGCTTCCGGAGAGAGCCTCTCCATTGATTGACGATGCTCGCTATGAATCGCTGAACCGGGCATTGGACAGCTTGCCCGCCCGCTACCGCGCCGTCATACATCTATATTACTATGAAGAAATGTCCGTGGATGAAATATCGGCTGTATTAAACACCAAGCCCGCTACGATCCGCTCCCGCCTCGCGCGGGGCAGGGAACGACTGAAGCGGGAACTGACGCAGAACAAGGAGGCGAATCCGAATGCTTAAAGACGAATACAAGGCCATCTACGATCGGATTCAGCCCAGCCGATCATTAGAAGCTGAAACGGAGGCTCAGATTATGGCACACTTTGATGGAAAGAAACTGGTAAAGCCCATCAGCCGGACCGCGGTCATCGCCATCGCTCTGGCGGTGCTGCTGGTGGGGACGGCTATCGCGGCAACGTTGCAATCCAATATCCTGTCGAACCTGTTCCGCGGCAGGACGCCCAGCCCGGAGGCGGAGGCCGCGCTGGTTCGGGATGCAGGGCAGGTGTCCGACGCAGGCATCACCTTGAAGCTGGACGAGTACCTGGCGGATCAGAATACACTGAATCTGTCTTGGACGGTCACCTCCGAACGGGACGAGCCCGTCTACTACGTCACCTGGGCGGAGGTCGACGACCATGGGCTGACGGAGGCGGACGAAGCGCAGGGCTATGTGCCCGGCTTCCCCTACGGCAGCAGCGACGAGAGCATCGGCGACAACGCGCTGGTGCGCCTGGCCCCGGGTGCGAACGCCTATACCAGCGATATGTCCCAGGGCTGGGCCCACGGCATCGACCGTCCGCTGACGGCGCGGGTATTTGTTCAGGCCTACACCACGGATCTTGTCATGAGGCAGACGGACTTTCGCGCCCCGGAGCTGTACTGTATGGAGCCCGGCGACGCAGCGAGCGCCGTGGTCAGGGACATCGAAGCCGCCGGCGGCATCCCCATGGCCTGCAACCTGCCGCTGTGCTATGTGGGCGGCTACGACGCTTTCCGGCAGGCGTTGGGGAACGGCACCGAGCCGGAGGAGATCTGCGACGCGCTGACGGCATCCGGCCTGTTCCAGCCGCTGAAGGATTTGACGCTCGAAGTGGAAATCGCCGAACCAGACGATACCGCCGGCTTTGAACTGGCAGAACCGCAGAACTTCGAGCTGCCCGGCAGAACAGTCGAGCTGAAAGCCATGAAGTTTGACATCGCCTCCACGTTGATCCGGTATGACGTCATTCTGGACAGCGACACGGACGCGAATGCCGCGACGTGTTGGTATTTGGTTGCAGGCCCGGATGGAAAGGTGAAAAATGTGGAGTGGTCGCTGAGCCTGAGTGGAAGCGAAGTGGAAACCATCGAGCACGACGGAAAATCCTGCACCGTAATCCATTATGACCTTGGCAGCGATTCGCCGGTGACCGACCTGCCGGAAAGCCTGACCTTCATTCCGGTGAGCGATCTTCCCCGGCAGGAGGGCGAACCCTCGACGACCTACTGGCAGCGCGTCGCCGACCAGGCAAAGAAGGAGGATTGCTTTACAATCAAGCTGAGATAAAAGGCTTCATCGGACTATCCATGCTCCGGTGCAAACACATCGGGGCATACTTGTGAAAAAAACAAAATACCAAAAACTTTTCCCCTCTCCCAACCGTATATACAGTGAAGATCTTCAAGAACGCACGCGGGAGGCACCCAATGGACAAGGCGACCTTTGAACAGCTGTACCGGGACATATTGCCGGGGCTTTACCGGCTGGCGCAAAGCATGCTGCGCCAAAGCGCCGACGCCCAGGACGCGGTGCAGCAGGCGGCGGTCAGCGCCTGGCTGTCGCTGGAGCGCATCCGACCGGGCGGCGAGCGGGCATACTTTACCCGCATCGTCATCAACGAGTGCCGGAACATCCAGCGCCAGCGCATGCGGCAGACGCCGGTCGAATCCGTTCCAGAGAGGGCGGAAGAGACGCCAAGCGACGATTTGAAGCTGGCCGTCGCCGCACTGCCGGAGGAATTGCGACTGCCCCTGCTGATGAAATACATGGAGGGCTACCGCGAAAGGGAGATTGCCGAGGCACTGGAAATCAGCGTTCCGTCGGTGAAGAGCCGGCTGTTCCGGGCAAGGCGCAAATTGAAAGCATTGTTGACAGAGGAGGCGGAGCTGGCATGAGGCGCATCACACGCAAGGACCTTCGCGGGCTGTATGAACCCGCGCCTCAATCGCTGTACGACGGCGTTCACGAGGCGCTGGCCAGCCTGCCCGAAGGAAAGGGGAAGAGAAAGGTGAAAAAGAAGATCAGCACAGGCTTTATATTGGCGGCGGTGCTGCTGGCGTTGAGCGCGGTGGGTTTCGCTGCCGCGAGGCTGAACCTGTTCAGCAACATGACCCGCTACGCCAATTCCATCGTGCCGCTGGACGGCGCGGAGGAGTTGGTGGAAACGGGCCTGGGCAGCGCTGAAAACGAGTGGACGACCGTTACCGTGGAGGAGGCCGCGTACGACGGCCAGGGCGTGATGGTGTTGGCGAAAATCACACCGAAGGAGCCGGAGAAGTACGCGCTTTTCAACGATATGCTGATGGACGCGCCGAAGGACGAGTACGAAATTGAAGCTGTCCAGGATGGGCCTCGGGCAATTGAAAATCCCTATCTTCAATTTACTTACTACAACGAAAAAGACGAGCAGAATGTGGAGATCATCAACGAAGAGAATCGCAAGCAGTTGTTAATCGACGGCGCAGAAGTGCCGCTGCCTGAGAGTTTGGACGAAGCGCT
>Ga0310697_10006242_pt1 | contig 11368 bp, 6 predicted proteins | sample 172DNAGHGlowgp2_FD_203883 | JGI IMG/M metagenome (GOLD analysis project Ga0310697, IMG submission 203883) | Sheep rumen microbial communities from Palmerston North, Manawatu-Wanganui, New Zealand - 1728 DNA GHGlow gp2 (v2) (version 2) | ecosystem: Host-associated > Mammals > Digestive system >... | reverse complement strand
CTTTCTAGTGAAGAAACTGATGATGATTCCTCTTTAAATGATTTATTTGAATTAGTTAAGAAAGAATTAGCGAAACTTAAATTAGAAATCAATCCTAATAAGTTATTTAAAACCAAATTAAGTTATGAAGAACATAATTCTTTGTCTTTCTTAGGTTTAGGCATTTCTAAATTAGATGATATTGATAACAAAGTTACCATTAGTAAACGCTATATACTGTTCTTATTATCCTTAATTAAGAAAAATAAAATATATGGCAGTAAGTGCAAAGGTTTATTAGATGAAATCAATTCACGCGTGGCTTATTTAGCGTATAACTCCCCTATTTCCTATATGAGATTCCAAAAGAAACATCTTAATATGTTTGGGGAAGAATATAAATTCACACCAAGAGTGGCTTTAGATAGAGTTTATTCAATAAGTTCTGATGAATTACCGAATTATAAAGAATACGCTCAAGTGTTTGAATTTGAGCTACATGATAAGATTAGCAACACTCAAAAATATGGCTTCACTAAATTAGATGCGATTACGATCAAAAAATATATTGGTAAGGATGATGTAGTTATCGTTCCTAAATTCGTAGATGCAATAGGTAAAAACGCATTTAATTATTCCAGAGTCAAAGAAATTATCTTTGAAGGAAATATTAAGCAAATTGGCGAAAGAGCATTTGAAGGATGCTCTGATTTAAATAAGATTTCTTTCCCTGATTCCTTACGTTATATCGGAACTGCTGCTTTTCAACGTTGCTCATCTTTAAAAGAAATTATTATTCCTAAAAGAATTAAAACTATTGAACCACTTGCTTTTAATTTGAGCGGATTAGAAAGAGCTGATTTACCAGATACTCTTAAAGAAATTAGATTAGGGGCTTTCGGTGGCACTAAGTTAAAAGAATTTGTTGCACCAGCTTCGTTAGAAGTTCTTGGTGTTCAAGCATTTTACGCATGTAAAGAATTAAGAAATATCTCTCTTAATGAAGGATTATTGAAAATTGATGATAGAGCTTTTGCATGTTGCCATAAATTGGTTGATATCAAATTACCAAAATCATTATTAGAAATTGAATCAGGTACGTTTAGAGAATGTGTTAGATTAGAAAACATTAAGATACCTGCAAACGTTGTTAGTATTAAGAACGATGTTTTCAATAATTGTACTCTCTTAAATAACATTGAAATTGATAAAGGCAATAGAGTATTTGCTCTTAATAAGAGTGGCGATTTAATTGAACAAGCCACTAACGCAGTTATCTTATTTAATGGCGAAAGAATTGATTCATCATTAAAAGTTATTCCAGATAATGCTTTTAAAGGAAAAGCTATTACTAAGATAGTCATTCCAGAAGGCATTGAAGAAATTGGAGCGGATACTTTTGCTAATTGCAGTATTTTAAAACAAATAAAATTACCTGAATCTTTAAAAGAAATTAAAGAAGGTGCGTTTAAAAGTTGTTTATCTTTAAAATCTATTGTTATTCCAAGTAATGTCAAAGTTATTCCAAATAATGCATTTACTAACTGCGATAACTTAACAAAGGTTGTTTTACCAGAAGGTTTAACTAAGATTGGTGAAAACGCTTTTGAAAACGATAAATTATTAAAAGACATTAGTATTCCTCATAGTGTTACATCCATTGAAAAACATGCTTTTAAATATTGCTACGCTATCAAAGATTTATATTTAAGTGAAAATATTAAGAAGATTCATAAGAAAGCTTTCTATGGCTGTTCTTATTCATTAAATAGCATCAAGATTAATCCTCTTAACGTCACATTCACTAGTGGAGAAAACGCTAATATCATTGTTATTCGTAAGACAGGTGAATTGATTTTAGGATGTAAGAACTCTTGTATCAGTAGAGACGTTAGTACTATTTATAATCATGCCTTCGTTAACTGTGTTGGTTTAAAAAAGATTGTTTTACCAAAGAACACCACCATTATTCAAGCCGGTGCTTTTGAAGGCTGCTTAAATTTAGAAAAAGTAGATTTAGGTAATGTTTACACTATCGGCAAAAATGCATTTAAGGGTGATGAAAAAATAACTGAAATTGTTCTTCCTGAAAGTTTAACTAAAATTGAAGAAGGCGCCTTCCTTAATACCAATATTAAATCATTAAAAATACCTGCCAGTTTAGATAACTATGAATTAAGTAATAAGACATTTAATTTAGAGTCTATTGAAGAATTATATATTTCTGCGGCAATGAAAAAGGTCATTCCAAGTGATAATTTATGTTTACCAAGTCTTAAACACGTCAGTGTAGATAAGAGCAACGACAAATTATTTGATAACGGACAAAATCTTGTTAAAGAAATCATCCTATTACCTAACAATAAAGTTGACAAAATCGTTTTGGGATCATCTACCGCTACCTTTAAAGAAAAGGGCCATATTGAACCAAAAGCATTTAAAGGCATTAGAGGTCTTAAAAAACTACATATACCTTCTTCGATTATGAGTATTGGCGAATCTGCTTTCGAAGGATGTCCTGATCTAAAAGAAGTCACTATTACCATTGATTCTGATTTGCCATATTTCCTTGATAAGCGTGTCTTTGCTAACTGTGAAAAGTTAGAAAAAGTCGTCATTGAAAGTAAGAAAAATAAGGCTATTACTATTAAAGAAGAAGCCTTTGAAGGATGCAAATCATTAAAGAATGTTGTTTTGCCAAAGACCCTAGATAAAATTGAAAATAGCGCCTTTAAACACTGTTCTTCCTTAAAGAATATTGATTTACCAGAAAACGTTTCTTACATTGGTCAAAGCGCGTTTTTAGGTTGTGAAAAGTTAGAAAGTATTAGGATTCCTAAGAAAATAACTATTATTTATCCCGCTACATTTAACGATTGTAGGAAGTTAAAAGAAGTTATATTGCCTGATACTATCACTTCAATTGGTGCAGGAGCATTCAAAAACTGTTTCTCTTTAGAAGAAATCACTTTGCCAAAATCATTAAAAGAGATGACCGCAGCGTTTAGTGGCTGTGAATCATTAAAGAAAGTCGTATTTAATAAGAAATTAGAAGTTGTTGGTGATTTAACGTTTGAAAAATGTAAATCATTAAAGAATCTTGTTTTATCAGAAAAAGTCAAAAAGATTGGTACTAGAGCGTTTTTTAACTGTGAATCTTTAGAAACTGTTGTCATTAACCAAAAAGCCAAAGAGATTGGTGATAACGTCTTTGAAAATTGTAAATCACTGAAACAATTTAATATTCCTCAAGGTATTGAAAAGATTGGATCTAGCTCATTCGCTAATTGTTCATCATTAAAAGAAATTATCATTCCAGAAAAAGTGAAAATCATAAGCATGGGTGCCTTTAGAGATTCTGGTTTATCAAAGATTGTTATACCAAGTAGCGTTACACAAATAGAGACGAGTGCATTTGCTAACTGTAAAGAATTAACGAGCATTGAATTTGAAAAAGACTCTAAATTAGAAAGAATTGGAGATACTTCTTTCTATCAATGTACGTCTTTAAAAGAGATTGCTTTACCGAATAAATTAAAAGAAATTGGTGCTCATTCTTTTGCGGGTTGTTTAAATCTTAAAGAAGCAAAATTACCAGAGAGTTTAGAAGTTATTAAAAGGGGTGCTTTTGCTTACGATAACAAACTTAAAGAAATCTATATCCCACGTAATTTAAAAATCTTTGATAATGCTGCTTATTATTGCTGCAACATTAATAAAGTAAGCGTCAATGAGGCGAATAAATATTTTGAAGCAATCGATAATGCGCTAGTGATTAAGAAAGATAAAAAGACTAATGCTCCAACATTGCTTTTTGCGGCGTGCAAATGTAAGGCAATACCAGAAAAGGTCACCACCATTCTTCCTTATGCTTTTGAAGCGGAAAATAAGTTAGAAGAATTAGTGATTTCAGAAAACGTAACCAATATTTCTCGTTGTGCATTCTTAGGATTAACTAATCTTAAATCGCTAATTATTAAAGGAAATAACCTTAAGAGTATTGGTCGTGAAGCTTTTAAAAACTCACCATTAACTTCTTTAAATATTCCGGATTCTGTTAAAACAATTGGCGCGTACGCTTTTGCCAAATATCAAATTAAAGAACTTAGTTTAAGTAAAAATATGTCTGACTTTAGTAGTTTGGCTTTTGATAATAGTAAACTTAAAAAGATTAGTGTTGATAAAGATAATAATGTCTATGCTTCCTTAAATAAGAGTGTGCTATTTGATAAGGATACTAAAAACGCGATGTTAATTTGCTCTACCGCTAAAATCGAAGAAGGCATCGAGGAACTTAATGGCTTTATTGAAGGACAAACAATTGAAGAACTCAATATCCCTTGTTCTGTTTCTATTATTAGTGAAATGGCGTTAAATAGCACAAATATTAAGAAGTTTGTTGTCAACAACAACCCACACTTTGAAACCAATAAAGAAGGCAGCTATTTAATTAATAAAGATAGTAGAAAACTTCTTTATTATAGAAAAGGTGCAATATTACCAGAACGTATATCTGGTTTATCTGGTTTCTTTAAGATGGTTGGTAAAAAGCTATATATTCCAAAAACATTTATTGATATTAGGAGTGTCATTATGAATCCTGGCATTAAAGATATTGAAGAAATTGAAGTAGATAAAGACAATCCGTTCTTTGATAGCAGAGATAATTGTAACTCCATCATTAATAAAAAAACAAACACACTACTGTTAGGCTGTAAAAACTCGGTTATCCCAAAAAGCGTATCAGTGATAAGAAGTGGAGCCTTCTTTAGTAGCGGTATTAAGAATATTTATATTCCAAAACATATTAGATATATCGCTCTTGATGCATTTGATACTAGCGTTAAATACGATTCAATCAAAGTGGAAAAAGGTAATCCGTTCTTTGAAGCCAAAGATAATAGAACAATTATTATCAATAAGAACTATGATAAGCATGGTGGCTCTAATTTAATTAAATTTAAACTATCTTCTGATAAAGAGGAGAAGAAACAGCCACAATCATATACCATCTATATTGGCTATGAATATGATGGTTCTATAGAAAAACCATCCGATAAAGACGGCAATGCAAGAGGACGTTTCAGCTTTGAAGAATATCAAAGAGTGGTAAATGGAAATTCATCGCCTAAAAATAACTCAAGTATTGATATTTCAGAAGACGATTTGCCGTTTTAATTATAAATGTTTCTTAGTTAACAATAAGACAATATTAAACAACTATTTATTTATCGAAGTTAAAGGCATTAAATGGTAAAGCTATTTCTAGCGAGCCAATCATCAATGAGTTTTCTGTGGTTTTTTCTATCATACCAGTCATTGGTAATTAGATATCTACCCAAAATAGCATCCTTGTAATATCTTTTGCGGTCATAATTATGTGCGTTGCTATCAACAAGGACAGGCCTACTAACATTTAATTCTTTTTTACAATAATTAGAATCAAGCAAATTGTTAATCATAGTGCCGTTCAGATGATTAGTATCAAGTAAGATAGTAAAGATTTTTTTAGCATATTGGCCGACACTATTTTGACTTCTTTTAAAACTCTTTGCATTGTTTGTTGTGCTTTGTCTTTTTTGATTGCCATTTTGAACGTTCAAACCATAAGTAATATCAATTCTTTCCATCCCTGTTACAACAGCATTATTCGGATTTTCATACCACATAATCTTACTTACAAATTCATTGTATTCAGTTGGATATGTCTTTTTTAAATATTGTCTAACATAGTCGATTACTAAAGGCTCTTCACCTATATCGTTTTTATAAACTTTTACGCCGCAAAAATGTTTTTTCTTTGTAGGTGTTAAAAAATAGTTAAAAGGGTGAGCAAATCTTAAAAATTTAGCAACAATTACTCTTTTAGCTTTGTCCGATACAAACATTCTGCGAATATGATCTTTATTCCTGAGAAAATCATTGCTATGCCCAAGTGGATAATACTTATCACTTAGATAGGAATCTCCTTGATCTGCACCACCGATATCAAAGTGTTCTCCTGAATCAAAAACGTGAGATAGCTTATATGTGTTTAAAAAGCCTGGATTATTGGCAGTTGGAATAATAGCACATTTATATTCGTTTATTTTTTTGTCGATAAGAATTCCAAAACCATATGGAAATTGGTGGGTTCGAAAAGCACTGCTGAATTCATTGAGGGTTGGCACGTATCCATCTAAAGCCATCTTATATATAAAAGCGGAGAAAAAGTTATCAGCAAAAAAATACTCAAAATTACTTGCAGTATCCTTTGTTAACCATCCTCTTCTTAGTTTATAATAACCAGCTTCACCATAAGATGATTTACTTTTACATCCGTTATTGCCAAATCTAACACAGCAACTCAAGTTGTCTATATCTTCAACATATTTCATTAATAATGCGTGCCATGCTTTAATTGTTTTTTCTTTCGGAAAAAGGGGCATAACAAAATTATTAAAAAACTCTTCAATGGTGTCATCGTGTTTAAAAACTGGAAGTTGAGGTAAAGCAGGGTTTTGTATGGTAGATATTTTTAGCAACAAATTCATGTGTTTCTCCTATTTCTTTATTTTGTGACACGTTAAAGACATTTTTTTATATCATATTTAGTGGTAACTTACAATTCACATAACGAAAGTTTCTATTTTTAAGCCGACCCAGGATTGATTATTGATTTCATCACTTTCAATAAAAGTGGTAAAAGATAAATAGACGTTATCTTCGTATAAATAATAAGTCGTAAAGTAATTAGAATCGGAACTGATGTAATATTCAGGGCTTCTAATTTCTTTATATTCACTTGGAACATATTGTTTCATTTCGTTTAAGACTTCTATTTTATCGGTAGTGTTATAAGAACGTCCCATTGCTAAATAAACAGTAGCGTCATAGCTTATTTCAACTTCCTCATCCCATAATAAAGTAGACACGTGTCTAATGGTTGATAAAGGACACCACTTTCCATAAGTTATAGTTTGTTCCCCACAGCTACATGTATAAGAAGAAATACTCACACTATCTTCTTTAGCGGGTATAAAAGAATAAATGTAATTGTGCTCATGCGTGCAACTATTATAAGCAACATCTTCACTATATATTGGATTAGAAGCAATTATCTCATTTCGTGAACAGCCACTTATTAATAAACATAAAGTAGATAAAATGATGTTAAAATATTTCATATTATTTGAATTATAAAACTCCGATAGTTATAGGGTTGATTTTAAATAATATTTGTTCGTGGATTTGCACAAAAAAAGCCCAACATAGTCACCTATGCTGGGCAATACTAATTGTAGTTGTCTGCTAATTATTTATTTTGGATTGCGTTTGTATTCATTATCGCCATCCATAACATATTCATCGTCGTGAGTAAGGCTCTTTTTTAGTTCATCTAAACGACGATTATATCTTTTCTCGTCTTCGTCTGATAAACCAAATGTGTTGGTAATTTTTTCTAAATGTGAAACAAGCATTAATTTATACTCTGGCAAGCCTCCACTAATTAAAAAGCGTTCTTCATCAATTAGAATAATTGCTTTTAATAGTTTGATAGCCTCGGCATCTTTACCGTTTTTAAACAAATTTTCAACTTCCATTTCATAAGAATTACGGATCTCTTCTTGAGCGAAATAATGAATATGATTGTTTATGGACAAAATTTCTTGATCGATGAAAGAAGTGCTCTTTTTATATTGCTGATAAAGATCTTTTTTCTGTAAGTAAATTCTTTTTAATGCATCAATATGCTCTAAACCGAGAAATAGTGATAAATAATTGGTGTTTTGTTTCAACGCTGCTATCGCAGAGTCAAATTGTTTATCGATAAATTTAAACAATTCATCAGAAGGATGGTCTCTATAATGTAATTTGACATCCGCAGCAAACCCAAGATAATCATCAATAGTGTTAACTCCTGATAAGATATATGGATTCATTTTATTAAATCTCTTTTTGCATTCCATTAAGAAATCAAATATTTTAAATGAATACAATTCATTGATGGGCACATTGAATTTATTTTCTAATTCTAAAAGGTTTGAATATAAAAAGAATTTTTCAACATTCACAACCGCGTCTTGACAATAAAGGTCAAAGAGTCTTTTGTCAGAAAAAGCTTTTTTATAATCTTCGATTAACGCTACTCTTTCTTTGATTAATTCATAAAGCTTGCTAACGTAGATAAAATAATCATTTTCTTTCAAGTCATTTAAGTAATGAGAAATCATGCCAATGAAATTGCTTAGAGTCAACTGATAGTCGAACAATAACGGCCAAGTTGGTTTTTCTATAAAAGCCGCTTTTCTTTTCTCAAAAGCATCAAGCCACATTTTGTATAAATCGTAAAAACCTTTTTTTGAATTAGGCATATCAAATGTATCCTCTCTTATAAAATTTTCTAATACTTTTCTCTGAAATAATCATATCACTGCTACATAATAATGTCTTTAAAATTAAGGCGGAACATGCGTTAATCTTCACGTGTAATACACCATTTGATTCTATCTAGTGTTCTTTCGAAATCTGTTTTTCTTCTTTTAGAATGTGGAAATTTCTTTTTGAATTCTTCAAATGGTGGATAATCGAAATCTTGACCAAAAAGACGTTTTAACTCGCAATCCTTCTTTTCAAGTTCAATATAACGATCACACGCTCTTCTGTTACGTTTCTTCGTTTCTTCGTTAATTTTATTAAGAGCGAGTTGATGTTCTTCTTCTTTCTTATCTTCACCATTAATGATAGCCATCATCGCTTCATTTAATGTCTCATTAACGAATTTAATGGAAGAAGATTTGAATGCAAGGTCTGGTTTAAAGATTTTTCTTTCATTAGGAAATTCAATAGTGATTCTTTCATTAGTTAAAGCCACTACTAGACCTTTAACTCCTGAACTATTAATAATTTCTTGATTAATGAATTGATCATAATTATTCATCGCATATTTCCTCCTTTTCTTCGTCTTCGTCTATATCGCTATCAGGGTACGCTGTTACCAAAACTGGCATATCCGTGAATCGCTTATTATTCATGATATGGTCATAAATAAGCACAAAGAGCCTTTCAAAAGCGTTAAATGATTTAGGCATTAATTTAATTAAAGAATCAAACCTTGTATGATTCGCGGTCACTTTATCAGCGAAAGCATGAGCGAAGAATTCTTGCACTAATAAGCGTTTATTTAATGAATAATATTCTAAAGAATGACCTTTTAAATAAAGATTAGTAATGTCGTGCTTAGAAGATAAGGCGTCCATAATTGGACAATACTTTTGTTCAACGATATCAAAGCATTTCTTTTTAATTAATTGATAATAGATTTCTACAAAGCCAGATTCATACAATTCTTTATGAATAGCTTTTCTTTCTTTTCTATCTTTAGTGTCCCCTAAATTGTTATATAAAGGTAAATATTTATTAAAGATGTCATAGGCCCCTTTATAAATATTAGAATCGATGTTTCGAGCATACGCCCCCATTACTTCTTCATATAACAAAGGCTCTTTTTCATTAAATTCTTCAGTAAAGATTTGTTCTAAAACCTTACCATCTCTAACAATTACATGGCTAGAGAAAGAACAAAGGTCCCCAAATAAGAAATCAGTCGCATGACCTAATTCGTGCGCAAATGTATCTGGTTTATGAAAATTAACATAGATTCTAACTTTTCTTCTTTTGGAATAGTTGTTAAGTTCCCCATGATCTACAACGTGGCAGCTTCCCCCACTATAAGGAGCAATGCTTAAAGCGGAATTGGAAAGAAGTTTATTCACAAAATCGCGATAAGCAGGAGAGATATGAATAGCTTGCTTAATAATGCCTTTATAATTACGTCTAGCAAGTAATTTAGTTTTCTTTTCAATGCTTTTAGCAAAGATATTAATTTCATCTTGATTTGGATGATTTGTGGCTAACATAATTTCCTCCTTATTCCATTAAGAGAGTGTCTAATTCTCTTTCTTCAATGTTGAGGAAATAGTCCTCAATGAATGATGTTTGTGGCTCATCAAGAAGAGCGGTAATCTCTTCTAATGACATCGAGTTGATGATTTCATCATTACTTTTAATGACGAGTGTTTGTTCTGCTTCTTTCTTTTTCTTCATTAACTACCTCCAAAAATCTATTCAATATAAATAACCGTCTACCCAATCCCTCTACCAGACTGCGCCAAAGATAAAAAGGAGACATGACAGAAAAGGCGCAGCTGGATAGAAAGGAGGTTTATGCTATGTCTTAAAGACGGACAATGTGCTTTCTAAGTTACCCTTTTTTACTGGGTATCCTAAAAACGATATTTTCTGTTTTTATATAATAAAAATAAAAGCCGCCTTTTTCGGCGGTTTTAATAATATTTTGCAAAATTTATGTTACTCTTTTAAAAGGCTTTGCAAACCAGAATAAAGAGTGTCAGCAGATGAGTGCTTGTAGTAATATTTATCAAATAGATCAAAACTAGCGTATCTCTTATTTGTTCTTTCTAGAGATGGGATACCACCATCGATTTCAAATAAATCTTTATATGTATAGCCTAATTCTTTTTCTTTAACGAAAATAATGTATAAAAGGACAAATAATAAGGTATTTGGTGTTTCATTTTTTAACTCTTCAATTGCTTTGATAAGCTTTCTAGTCTTTTCTACTTTACTAATACCTGGTTTGATCTCTTGATAGCACTTTTCAATCTTGTCATTAAATTCTCTTTTTTCCATTTCAAAAGTTTTAGAACTCTTTTTTGCTTTATTTTTCTTATAAAGAACTTTCTTTAATCTCTTTAAAGCATCTAAAGTTTTATTAATTTGTCCATAGTTACTACTAGACAATCCATTAGTGGTTATATCTTTTCTAACTAAAGAGAAGAATGGTATGGTTTCAACATTTTCCATTGATTCTTTATTCTCGTAAGTATATTTCCATAAGCGATCCATGGTCGTATTGAAGAATGGCCTGTTTTTTTCAATGTGCTCTTTTAAATGACTATTTATCTTACCTGCAGTTGGTTTGTCTTTTGTTTCAGGGGCAACATAATAGAAGAATACAGGCTCTTCATCGAAACCATTATCAATCGCGTATTTATTAACTTTGTTAAAAACACTAACGGTTGTAAAATCAAATGACTTTTTAGCACTATCGATTTCTGCACCCGCTAAAACAGCAAGAATAGCAATTTTATTATATAGTTCTACATCATCGAATCCTTTATTTGGATTATCGTACTTATCGGTATTGTTCCAATAATGGGAATTAAGTTTTTGTGATAAGTTAACAATCATACCAACTCTGTTGTTAGCAATTTTATTATCTAAATCGATAATGTTGCCAATTAAGTCTTTATCAGTATTTAAACCAATTGATTTGCTATCAAAACCTGTACAAGGAACAGGGAACTTGTGATAGTTCTTTTTAGTA
>Ga0310697_10006241_pt1 | contig 11368 bp, 7 predicted proteins | sample 172DNAGHGlowgp2_FD_203883 | JGI IMG/M metagenome (GOLD analysis project Ga0310697, IMG submission 203883) | Sheep rumen microbial communities from Palmerston North, Manawatu-Wanganui, New Zealand - 1728 DNA GHGlow gp2 (v2) (version 2) | ecosystem: Host-associated > Mammals > Digestive system >... | reverse complement strand
CGCCACAGCGAATTTTCGGGCAAGAAACTGCAATATTTCGACCCTGAACTGAACGAGAGCTACACTCCTTATGTTATCGAGACTTCCATCGGCTTGGACCGCACTTTCCTTGCCATTTTCAGCTACGCCTACCACGAGGAGACTTTGGAGGACGGTTCGCAGCGCGTGGTGCTGAAAATTCCTGCAATACTGGCTCCCTACAAGGTGGCCGTGCTGCCTTTGGTGAAAAAGGACGGCCTGCCCGAAAAGGCGCAGCAGATTGTGGACAGCCTGAAATACGACTATATGGTGCAGTACGACGAGAAAGACGCCATCGGCCGCCGCTACCGCCGTCAGGACGCCATTGGTACACCGTTCTGCATAACCGTTGACAACCAGTCGCTTGAGGATGGCACCGTTACCGTCCGCGAACGCGACACCATGCAGCAGGAACGTATCCCCGCCGAAAGCCTCAACGCCTACCTGCACGGCAAAATACAGCCGATAAAAGTGGAGTAGGAGGTAATTAGTAGTTAGTAATTAGTAGTTAGTAATTAGTAATTAGTAATTAGTAATTGGTTGTTTTAGTAGGGGCGAAAAATTTTTCGCCCATCATGTAAAAAATGTAGGGACACACTGTGTGTGTCCGATGTTAGAGATTGGTAATTGTTTGTTATATAGTAGGGGCGTAAAATATTTCGCCCATCATGTAAAAAATGTATGGACACACAGCGTGTGTCCGATGATAAAGATAGATAAATATTTGATAGACTGAATATTATGGATAATAAAAGAATAAAGGAGAGTATAGAGCAGAGTGTTGCCGTTAAGCAGGCTATCTTGTCGGATGCGGCGTTTGCACAACGTATAGAGCAGTCGGCCAAGATAATTGTAGATTGTCTGCAAAATGGCGGAAAGGTGCATTTCTGCGGCAATGGCGGCAGCGCTGCCGACGCGCAGCATTTGGCCGCCGAGCTGTCGGGACGCTTTTATTTCGACCGTCCTCCCCTCAACGCCGAGGCTCTGCATTGCAACACCTCGTATCTTACCGCAGTGGGCAACGACTACGGCTACGACTACATCTTTTCGCGTCTGCTCCGCGGTACGGCCAAACGTGGCGACGTGCTTGTGGGTATCTCCACTTCGGGCAACTCGAAAAACATAGTGAAAGCCTACGAAACGGCCAAGGAGATGGGCGTTGTCATAATTTCTTTGACAGGGGAGACTGGCGGCGTGATGAAGGATTTCTCCGACATACTGCTCAACGTGCCGTCCACTGACACCCCGCGCATTCAGGAAAGCCATATTATGATAGGACACATTATCTGCGAGCTGGTAGAAACGGACATGTTCGGAAAAAAATAACGAAAGACAAACGACAAAAAAAGGCGATGTTTTCATCGCCTTTTTTAATTTCAATTATCAACTCTCAACTTTCAATTTTTTAGTAATCCGACGAGCCTTCATCGTCGTGGTCGTCGTCGGAGCCTTCGCGGCGGTTTTGTTTCAAACCGTTGTTGATCTTGTACGAAAAGCCGATGGTTACGCTTGGCGAGAGACGTTTGGAGCGCATCACACGGTACATCTGTTCGTTGTCTGTCGTATGTCCGAAACCGCCAGTGCAGAACACATCGCCCACACGCAGGCTGATGGTGGCGCGTTTTTGCATAATGTCTTTCTTCACCGCAAGGTCGGCCCAGTAGGAGGCCAGCATGTCGGTCTGCAGGTCCATAAACGGAGCACGGTACTGCCCCGAGAATTGTATTGTCCAATCCTTGGGCAGCATCATAAACGAGTTGAACTTGCCGCTGGCGCGGAAGGCGTTTTTGTCCTGATTGTTAAGAAGTTCGGTGCCTTCTATCATACTTTCGTATAGGTTCACGCTAACATTCACTTTCCACCATTTGGCAATCTGCCAGTCCACGATGAACTCCAGTCCGTAGTTGAGGCCTTTGTTGAGGTTCTGCCACGTGGAAGCCCAGTAGCCGTCGTACTCAGGGTTATATCCCATCCACGGCGAGTAATAGGCAGCCGAAGCCGCGTCCCACACAAAGCCGTAGCGTGTCATCATATTGTTGGTTTGGCGGAAATAGGCGGAGGTGAAGATGTTTACTTTGTTGATGGCTACGTTGTACGAAAGTTCGAAGGAGTTGGTGAACTCTGGGTCGAGATAGGGGTTGCCAAAGCTTAGCTGCTGTCCCTCGCGCACATCGAGGTAAGGATGCAGGTCCCACATGTGCGGACGGCGCACACGGCGGCTGTAGCTCAGCTGCACGCTCTGGTTCTCGTTGATGGTGTACGACATGTGCAGGGTGGGGTAGAGCTCCCAATATTCCTTTTTCACCGGCTCGATGTCGGGATGGTTCTTGTCCTCGCCGTAGATTGCGGAGTACTCGCCTCGAAGTCCCGCCAAAGCGGAGAATTTCTCCGACACCTTCCAGCCAAGGGTGGCGTAGATGGCGTGGATGTTCTGTCCGTAGTCGAAATGGGTGGAGGAACGCTCGTCGAGATATTTGAACAAATCTCCGGTGGTATCGTATTCCGAAAGGTAGTAAACATAATTCTGGTTGGTGTTCATCACGCGTCCCTCGTAGCCTGTTTCAAGACGGAACTTCTCGGCGAAGGGATGAACATAGTCCAGTTTCATATTGATATTGTGGTTTGAGTTTTCTGTTTCCGAATTGCGGAGGTAGTAATTTTGCAGGTTTGCCGCTTCGTTGGGATAAAACTGTTCCTGACGGCCGTCGCCGTTTCGGCCACGTATGTTGAAAGTTACGTCGGCGGTGAGCATGCGGTCTTTCTCTTCGAATTTCTTGATGAAATTGAGGTTGAGGGCGTGGTTGTGGTTTTTGTTGCTGTTGGTGTCGGTCTGGGTGTAGTCGAGGAAATGGTTTGTGCTGAAATAATCGTAGTTGTCTATGGAGTTCTGTCGCACCCTGTTGCCGCCACGCAGCTGGTACGAGAGCGCGAGGATTGTCTTTTCGTTGAAATGGTACTCGCCACCGACTTTCACGCTGCCCATGTAGTTGCTGTGCACGCCGTCCTCGAAAAGACTGTCGGCGGAGTATTTGGCGCCGTCGCGGAAACGCTCAAGATAGGTCACAGCGTTGTGTGCGTGACTGCGCACTCCTGCGTCGGCGGAGAGGAAGAAACCCCACTTGCCGGTGTTGTAGTTGAGGTTGATGGTGGCCATCGAGGTGGGCACGAACTTGGGCAGCGGTGAGCCGAAATTTAGATTCACCACGCCGTTCAAACCCTTGGCACCCACGGAGTTCTCCTTCAGTTTCAGGTTGATGATGCCCGACATGCCTTCGGGATCGTACTTGGCGGATGGGTTGGTAACCACCTCTACATTTTCTATCGAGCTGGCGGGAATCTGTTCGAGAAGTGTCTCGAGGTCGCTGCCGAGGAGCTCGTAGGGACGGTCGTTGATAAGCACTTTGACGTTTGTGGAGCCGCGCAGGGTGACGTTGCCGTCGTTGTCGATAGCAACGGAGGGCACGTTCTCAAGCACGTCGGTAGCAGTGCCGCCGCCGGCAACGATGTTCTTATCCACATTCACCACACGTTTGTCGAGCTGGTAGTCCACCATCGAGCGTTCGGCTTTCACCACCACCTGTTCCATCATCTGCGAGTTCTGTGAAATTTTCACTGTGCCTACTTTTGTAGTCTTTGATGCGGTAACCGCAATCTGCGAAGGATGGTAATAGGTTTGGAATCCCATAAACGACACGCGAAGGATGTATTTCCCTTCAGGTACGCTTACAGAAAAAGAGCCGTTGTCGGCAGTTACTGTGCCGTTGGCCATCGACGAGTCGGCCTTGAGCAGTGCCACTGTGGCGTATTCTATCGGCTCGCCACCATTGCCGTCAATCACTTTTCCTGTAACTTTGCCATTGTTTTGTGCGTTGGCAGCCATTATTGCAGATGTGGCAATCAGAACGAGCAGTGCTATGCGTTTGAACATGTATTGTATGTTTTGTTTTTACTGTACTAAATTATATTAGTACCTAAAAACGTAAAAATCTTTTGTTTTAGTGTGATTTTGATGATTTTTTTTGTTGCCGATAACAAGCAATAGCCCGACAACAAAATGTGGAATCATGAAGAAACTGATTGATTTTGAACTTTGTTTTCAGAAACGGCGGTTGTTTATCGACTAAAAATTACAATCAGGGAACACACTCGCCAATCTTTTTTTACTGTATCTTATTATAAATCAATATTATACCCCCCCCAGTAAAATAATCGAAAAAAATAAGAATAAAAATTTTGCAATACAACATATTATTTGTAACTTTGCGGTGATATTAAAAAAACAAAAATAGTCATGAAAACACAAATTTTTAAAACCGTTTTGCCGCTGTTGGCGGTGGTTTTGCTTGGAGTGTCGTTGGCTCCGTCCTGCGAAAAGGACAAAAGTGAAAAGACAACACCTTCCTCAACTGAGGCATTTTGTGGTAGTTGGGAAGTTACTAAGGCTTATGCGACAGACAGTAATGAGGTCGGTTTGCCTATAAACCAAGGTGACACTCTTTTGCTGGATAAAACAAATCATTTCAAACTAATAAACAATCAAGGAAATACAATAAGGGAAGGTGCTTGGAAGTATCAAAATGAGCAGCAGACTCTTTCTCTTCAATATACTCCTTACGAACTTTCCTTACATGTAGAGAGCATAAATGACAACAGTATGAAAACAACGGTCGGTCGTGTTGTTAATACTATGGAACAAGCTTGGTGGTTGGTCATTTTTTTCAAAAAACTGCCAAGCAGCTGAGCAATAATAAAAGATAAATTAAAACTTCAAAGCCATGAAAAAACTTATTTCTAAAACCGTTTTGCCGCTGCTGGCGGTGTTCTTGTTGGCGGTGGCTTTGGCCACGTCCTGCGAAAAAGACAAAAACGAAAATGCGTTGACCGTTTCGGGTGTTTCCTTCACACCATGCCACGGCGAAGGCGACAAAAGTTTCGAGAATCCCGACTCTGTAGCGGTAACCATTAGCAACAAAACCGTTTACGTAACGCACTACAATCTCGACGTAAACTGTGGCTGGCAGGACATCGATGTGCAGTGCCGCCTCTCCAACGACTCGGTTTATATAAAAGAAATAGAGATAACCCCTTTGCAGGCCAACTGCTCATGTGAGACAAACAACTCGTTCCAGATAAACGGTCTGCAGGGTGGAAGGACGTACACGCTTGTGATTGAATTCTGCTACCCGGCACCAATTTATAAGACGGTAATGCTATAGGGTGTTTTACAGTTGTAAGTTGAAAGTTGAAATCTGTTTGATAGGTAGTATGCCTCGCAGAAACCGCAGAAATCGCGGAGTGTTATTTGTTGGAAGTGAAAGAGTTTAGCACCAACCATTATAACCCCATACCACCAATCTCAGACCATGAACCCCAGACTAAAACCGTAGTGGTCTGCCTTTCACATCGTTGACAATTCCTCGCTGACAGTCGAAAGTGAGGACGCCGTTGACGAAAGTCTTCTCCACCTTGGCGTGGAAACGTGTGCCCTCCAGCGGCGACCAGCGGCATTTGTAATAGAGTGCGGCGTTGTCCACCACGGTCTCGGCATTGAGGTCCACCAAAACGAGGTCGGCGTTGTAGCCCTCGCGGACAAAGCCCCGTTCCTCGATGCCGAACAGCTTGGCGGGATTGTGGCACATCTTTTCCACCACCTTCTCCAGCGAGAGATAACCCAGTTTGCATAGCTCAAGTGCCACAAGCAGAGAGTGTTGTATCGACGGCATCCCCGACACCGACTCGAAATAGGGTATCATCTTCTCTTCGAGCAGATGCGGAGCGTGGTCGGTGGCTATGGTGTCCAAAATGCCGTCGTTCAATGCTTTACGCAGGGCTTCGCGGTCATCGGCAGATTTTACGGATGGATTACAGCGGATGCGGTTGCCGAGGGTGGCGTAGTCCTCGTCGCAGAACCACAGATGTGAAGGCGTTACCTCGGCGGTGATACGTTTGCCGTCGATACTCCCTTCGGAAAAGAGCGACAGCTCCTTGGCCGTTGTCACATGAGCCACGTGCAGACGGCTGCCAAAGTGTTGTGCCAAGGCAACGGCCTTTTGCGTGGAGCGGAAGCAGGCCTCCTCGTCGCGGATAAAAGCGTGAGCCTCAGGCGGTACGGGGGTGTCGCTCCAGCGTTCTTTGGCAATGGCGGTGCGTTCTGCAATACGTGCCTCGTCCTCGCAGTGCGCCACTATGGGTTTCTTGGCTGTTTGGAAAAGACGTTCCAAGGCTGCGTCGTCGCTTACAAGCATGTTGCCCGTGGATGAGCCGAGAAAAAGTTTCACGGCAGCGTATTTCGCTGTGTCGATGGCGTTTATCTCGTCGATATTGTCGTTGGTGGCACCCACCATAAAGCCGAAGTTGCAGAGCGATTTGGCCGAAGCCATCGTAATTTTTTCGTCGAGCAGAGCCTCTGTGGTGGTCTGCGGCTTGGTGTTGGGCATGTCTATCACGGAAGTGACGCCCCCCGCCACTGCTGCACAGCTTTCGGTGTGGAAATCGGCCTTGTGGGTGAGGCCGGGGTCGCGGAAATGCACGTGGGTGTCTATAACGCCCGGCAGGAGGTGCTTGCCCTCGGCGTCGATGACAATAACGCCTTCGGTGGCGGGTATTTCGTCGGCAATTTTGGCAATGCGGCCGTTCTCCACCAGCACCGACTTGCGTTGGGTGCTGCCTTCGTTCACCACAAAGGCGTTTTTAATAAGGTATCTGAAGGCAGTAATCCCGAACAAATCGGCGAAGAACACGGTGTTCTGGGTGTTGATTTCGTTGTCGCTTTTCAATCCGGCTAAAAGTGGCATAGTCGTTATTCGCTAATGGTTATCTAAAATAATTATGTAAGATATTTAATAAATAACGATAAAATCGGAAAATTATTGCACATGTACCTTTGGCCTTGATATTGTGTGGACCAAACCTGTAATGTATTGATTTGTCGCGTTCATCGGGGATATGAGCTCTGGCCGGAGTGTCCTTCTCGCTACGTATTTGCATCAACGAGTCTTTTTTTTCGGAATGCGGTATAAAGTTCTTCCGCTAAATGTCGCTTCTGGGGTTGATCCTCGCTAAGAAACGCTAATTTTGTTTTGTTTGTCAAAAAAAAGGCATAAAATGCAAAAAAAAATGTATCTTTGCATCACAAAAAAAAATAATATATAATATGAAAAAAGTATTTGTATTATGCTTAGTTGCCTGCTTGGCAGGGGCTTTGTCGGCTCAACGTATTCAGTTCCAACAGGGGGATAAAAGTAACAAACGTGTTACCACCAAACCTCAACTCGTACATATATTGGAGGGTCTGCAGGATAATCAGCTTCTTGTAGTGGAGCCACTTTTCAATCCCGCCAAAAAGACAAGGGCCATAAAAGTGCGCCTATGCAACATGGAGTGGGAAGATGAAAAAGATGTAAAAATCGACGACACAAAGAATTACAACATTGAGACGGCGTTCCGCAACGGAAACACATTGCATCTGCTTTTGAGTTTTGGTGACAGGGACTTCATTAAACTCCGGCATGTAGCCCTTGATGTTCAATCGTTCGCCCTTGTTGCCGACGAATTTGTTGTAAACCACGAATATACCGCCGCACAGAATGGCGTTGTGTGGGCAGCCACCTCGCCCGACGGGACAAAACACTGCGCTGTGCTGAGGCTGTGGAGCGACAACGGAGGCAATTACACTGCCGGCGCACAGGCCTTCTTGTTCGACAACGATATGAAACTATTGTGGAAAAAGGATTTGAAAAGCCCAGAGATCCACCAGGTTATCGTAACCGACGGCGGCGAGGTAGTTACCTCCGCAATGGGCTATGTGGAGGATAATGAAAACGAGGCGATAGTGCTTTTCAACCTTGCCGATGCCAACAACGCCACTGCCGCGAAGCTGAGCACACATGCCGACTTGAATAAGATGACGTTGCTCAACTACCGCGACGGCAAGGTGCTGCTTACCGCCCTCGAAGGCGAAGGTAGTCCTTATAGAAGAGCGGGGCTCAGGCAATATTCGGGCTTTTACGCCTGCTGTTACGACATCAGCGTCGGCAAAATGGTTGCGGAACAGCGCTACAGATTCACCCCCGACGACATACGCATTTTTGAAAACGCAGACAATAACGACAGAGTCGATGCTACCACGAATTCCCTCAATGTGTTGGATTATTGTGCCACACCGCAAGGGGGTGCGGTGTTGGTCAACAAAAATTGGAAATACGAGATGCGCGGAAAAAACCACGACGATAGGGTTTACAACGTCGGGATGCTGCTGTTTCAGATCGATATGGATGGCAAAATAACCCGTTCACCCATCCGCCAGAGCAACTGCAACTTCGATTGGCCCCCTGTGGGGACAGATATCTTTCCGTACAACGACAAACTGTATATTGTCACTAACGAATCCGACAACGAAACCGACAAATACGACCCCGAAAAACCGGCCATTGCACCGTTCTCTATGTTCAAAACCAATACCGCCCTCGCAATATATACCGTCACTCCCGAAGGTCAGGTGTCGAAGCAAATGCTTGAGAAAGAGCGGAAAGCATATCTCGGCTCACGGCTTTTCAAAGGGAAAGACAACAAATTCTATTTTCTCTCAGGACCCACGCTCTATCCTACCAAAATTAGCTGTGTTACAATACCTTGAAACAACTCAAGAAGTGATAAATAGTGCCGCCGATTGTCCACCGCCGAAACCTTTTGGCCGCTTGTTGTCCACGGCACACAGAAAAAAAATGGTTCAAATCTTGGAAAAAACGTACTTTTGCACCCCCCCCCAATATATTATTGATATGAGAAAAAATGTTTTTATTGTCCTAATGATTTGTCTGACAGGATGTTTGTCGGCTCAGCGCATCGCCTATTACCAAGGCGAAAAAACTAACAAAAAGGCTTATGAGCCCCAAATGATAAGGATTTTCGAATCTGAGCAGGAGGGGAAACTTCTGGTTGTGGAACCCGAATTTAATCCAGCGCACATAACCAAATCTATAAAAGTGCGTCTGTGCGACATGGATTGGACAGACGAGACGGTTGTGAAAATACCTGACACCAAAAGATATACCATAGAATCGGCGTTCCGCAATGACGACAAGCTACACCTGCTTTTGGGTTTTGAGGACAGGGACTTCATCAAACTCCGTCATGTAGCCATTGATGTTCATTCGCTCGCCGTTGTTTCCGACGAATTTATTGTAAACCACGAATATACTGCCGCTCAGAATGGCGTTGTGTGGGCAGCCACCTCGCCCGACGGGACAAAACACTGCGCGGTGCTGAGGCTGTGGAGCGACAACGGCGGCAATTACGTGGCCGGCGCACAGGCCTTTTTGTTCGACAACGATATGAAAATGTTGTGGAAAAAGGATCTGAAAGTCCCTGAGATTAATCAAGTTATCGTAACCGACGGCGGCGAGGTGGTTACCTCCGCAATGGGCTATGTGGAAGATAACGAAAACGAGGCGATAGTGCTTTTCAACCTTGCCGACCCCAACGGCACCACTGCCGCGGAGCTGAACACACATGCCGACTTGAACATGATGCTCCTGCTAAACTACTCCGACGGCAAGGTGGTGTTCACAGCACTCGATGGCGAAGGCGATGCCGACAGGGCTAAAGCCAGTTTCAGACCCGGATATGTGATAGGTTCGCGCAAATACTCCGGCGTGCGCGCCATTAGTTTCTACATCCCTACAAACCATCTTGTTGCTGAGCATCGCCACCCTTTCTCCCTCGATGACATACGTTGTTTCAATAACGACGACGCGGATTCGCGGGTGGATACCACCACGGACAACCTCAGTTTTTTGGACAAATGCGCAACACCGCAGGGCGGAGCTGTCATCTACCACAGGGCTTGGAAACTGGAAAAGCGCGACATGAGGACAGGCGGACAGGGCGGCTCCACGGCCCACAGTTTAGGAATGATTGTGTTTCAGGTAGATATGGACGGCAATTTCACCAACGTTACGCCCATCCGTCAGCACAACCAGAACGCCGACAGCCCAAAGGTGGGCGCCGACATGTTTCTGTACAAAGGCAAGCTGTATGTTGTTACCAACGAGTCGGAACACGAAAGCGACGAGTACACGCCCAACATCCCTGCCAAGCGCAGTCCAAGCCTGATAAAAGCCAACACCGGACTCTCCATCTACGCCATCGCCCCCGACGGCACAGTGAAAAAGCAGATGCTTGAGAAAGAGCGCAAGGCTTTGCTCTATTCACCTCTCTACGAGGGTAAAGGCGGCAAGTTCTACTTCCTTTCCGGCGGTTGGTTTCCCAACTTGAGCAGCATCACCATACCATAAAAGCGTAGCGCTGCCGTGTCTGTCTTTTCGGCAACAGCATCATAACCAATTCATCCCGTTGGTTCTAGTTGATTGTTGTGCCTATTGTAAAATGTTGTTTATTAGCGCGATGCGTGTTTTTCTGTGAAAGTTTTGCGTTTTTTTTGTAAAAAAATACAAAAAAAGTGTATTTTTGTTGTCTGAAAAAGTATTTATAATAAAATGATTTGCTTAAAAATCAATATTTTACATAAACCTCAAAAAACGTTTTAATTATGAAAAAAACAATTACCCTTTTTCTGCTTTTGGCAGGATTGTGTATGCACGCAATGGCATACGATTTTATTTCAAACAACATTTATTACAAGATTACAGGTGCCAACACCTGTAAGGTGACTTACGCCAGCCTGAGCTACAACAGCTATTCGGGCAACATCGTCATTCCATCGACGGTAACAAACGTATCAACTACTTACACCGTTACCGAGATTGACTCTGGTGCATTTGCCCTTTGTACTTCGCTGGGTTCTGTTACATTGCCCAACACCATTGTGAAAATCGACAGCTCGGCATTTGTGGCATCGTCGCTCACAAGCATCAACATCCCGATGTCGGTGCGCTACATAGGCAGTGCCGCTTTCGGAATGACCGACATCACCACAATCACCATCCCCGACAGCGTGCAGTTTCTCGGAGGCGGAATGTTCTTCTATTGTGCCTCTCTGAGGTCAGTAACCTACAACGCCATCAACGCCACCCACGGACGTTATTATGATGATGACTTGGCCGACTATGCTCAAAATATGGAGTATTGCACCAGTTTGACCACAATAACCATTGGCAGTCAGGTGCGCAGTTTTCCGCGTGCTTTCTGTTTCGGAGCCTCGGCTCTTACCGGCATCGTCATCCCCGACAGCGTCCGCACCATCGGTGACTCGGCCTTTTACGGATGCACCTCGTTGGCAAGTGTGCAGATTGGCAGTGGCGTAACAAGAATCGGCACTTATGCTTTTAACATGTGCGGCTTTACCTCTTTGAGCGTGCGCGCCGCCACACCTCCCACCTTGGGCAACTAC
>Ga0310697_10006239_pt1 | contig 11368 bp, 8 predicted proteins | sample 172DNAGHGlowgp2_FD_203883 | JGI IMG/M metagenome (GOLD analysis project Ga0310697, IMG submission 203883) | Sheep rumen microbial communities from Palmerston North, Manawatu-Wanganui, New Zealand - 1728 DNA GHGlow gp2 (v2) (version 2) | ecosystem: Host-associated > Mammals > Digestive system >... | reverse complement strand
AAAAAAAGCAGTTGACAATCCCTTTGCAGTCTGCTAAAATTCATTTTGCTGTTTCGGCAGCGCATGGCGGCATAGCTCAGTTGGCTAGAGCATGCGGTTCATACCCGCAGTGTCCCCGGTTCGAATCCAGGTGCCGCTACCATCCAGAGGGCGCAGCGTTTTCGCCTGCGCCCTTTCTTCGGCCCGTTGGTCAAGTGGTTAAGACACCGCCCTTTCACGGCGGTAACATGGGTTCGAGTCCCGTACGGGTCACCAAAAAAGAGAGAGTCCGAACAGGACTCTCTCTTTTTTGGTGCCGCGCCTCCGGCGCGGGATAATCCGCTTCGCTCAAACGCGAAAGGGGACTCCCATCCCCTCTCGCGCTCACCCCATGCTGACTTGTCAGCTGGTTCGGATTTCAAATTCACTTCTTCACCAAAAACAAAGGCTTCACCGTCAGGTGGAGCCTTTGTTTTTGATTGCTTCGTCCCTCGCGGGACTCGAACCGAGCGGTGTAAAGAAACGTGCCGGCGGCACGTTTCTGCCGCGAGGCGGCCCGCCCGCAGGCGGGGAATCCCTTACGGCTCACCAGAAAAAAGGGAGTCCGAACTGGACTCTCTTTTTTGTGGTGATGCGTCTACGGCGCGGGATGATCCGCTTCGCTCAAATATGGCGAGTGGATCATCCCCTCCCCTCTCGCACTCACCTCATACTGGCTTGTCAGTTGGTTCGGGGTCCGTCACATAAAGGCAGGATGCCGATGGTAAGCTGTCTTATTACGGAGTATCCAGCCAAAAGCAGGAGATCGATGCCAGGCATCGATCTCCTGCTTTCTTTCTATGTATCGGCAGACCGGAGTGAAATCTCAGATCTGGCGGGCGGTCAGGTTGCCGCTCAGAACGGCGCGCTGGATGTTGTGCGGGTCGGCGCAGTCGCCCACGGTGTGGACTTCAAAGCCCGCAGCGGTCAGCTCGTCAGCCAGCTCGGTGTTCGGCACCATGTTGTAGAACTCCACCACGCTGTCGACCTTGACGGTCTTCTCATAGCCCGCCTCGGTGACGAACTTCACGCCGCCATCTTCCAGACCGAGGATCTCGGCGCCGCTCCAGATCTTGGTGCCCTTGGCGCGCAGATAGGCCAGGGTATAGGTCTTGAACCAGCCGGACTGACCCTTGTCGATGTTGTCGGCGCTGTCCTCATGGATCATGACGACCTTCTTGCCCATGGTGACGAGATAGGCGGCAAAGTCCACCGCCTGGACGCCTGCGCCGAGGATGGCCACGGTGTCGCCCAGCTTGTCCTCAGAGCCGAAAGCCTGCTCCGGGGTGAAGACGGGCGTCGTGTCCGTGCCGGTCAGCTTGCTCACGCGCTTGCCGCCCACGGCGACAATCACGGCGTCGGGGTTCTCTTCCTTGACGAGGGCGGCATCCACCTTCTTGAAGAGGTGCACATCCACGCCGTTCTTGTCCAACTGGTGGGCGATATAGGTGAAGTAGTCGTCAAAGCGCTCATGGTTGCCCTTGACGCCGCGGGCGAAGTGCACCAGACCGCCCAGCTTGTCAGAGCTGTCGTAGAGGCTCACGCTGTGGCCGCGCTCGGCGGCAACGCGGGCAGCCTCCATACCGGCGGGGCCGGCGCCGATGACCATGACCTTGCGCGGCGTCTCGGCGGGCAGCGGGGTCGCGCCCTCGGGCATGACGTCGGTCTGTGCGTTGTAGGACGCGGCGTTCATGCGGCAGGAGGAGGGAACCTTTCGCCCGGTGCCGATGCTGTCGTGGCAGTGCATGCACTTCATGCAGGGGCGCACGTCCTCGCGCTTGCCCTCTTCCATCTTGCGCACCAGCTCAGGGTCGCAGTTGAGTGGACGGTTCATGAACACCAGGTCCAAGTCGCCGCGGGCAATGGCGTCGTTGAGATAATCGGGGCCGACGCGCAGATCCATGTATGCCGCGCAGCCCACGGGCACGTCCACGGCTTCCTTGATGGCCTTGACCATAGGCAGGAAAGAGGCAAAGCCGGAGTGGCTGCCGTCCAGCATGCCCTCAAAGTGCTGGCTGTAATCGAACATAGTGCCGTAGCCGGTGAGACCGTCAGCGTCCTTGACGATGTGCTGCACATCGGGGGCCCAGATGTTCATCTCCTGGCCGTTGGCGCCCACGCGGACCTGGATCCAGTCAGCGCCGGCTTCGACCAGAGCCTTGGCGATGTCCTTGGACTCCTCAATGGTGAGGAACAGCTCGTTTGCGCCGAGAGAGGCGTCATTCTCCTCCACGCCGTTGATGAGCGCGCCGACGGGGAAGTCCGCGCCGTTGACCTCTTTGATCTTCTCGATCATGCGGCGGAAGAGACGGGTGCGGTTTTCAATAGACTGGGGGCCGTACTCGTCCTCGCGGCGGTTGACGCGGCGGGTCAGGAAGCCGTTGAGCGCATCGGCGCTGGCACCCTTGACCTCAATGCAGTCGATGCCGATGGACTTGGCGCGCTCGGCCGCGATGCCGACACGCTCAATGAAGGCGTCCAGCTCCTCCACAGGCGTATCGTTGATGACCGAGTCGGGCACCACCGGGTTGCCGCCGCCGAAGAACATCTGGTAGCCGACCTTGGCGCCGCCCTCATGGATGGCGGTGATCAGCGGCTCGGCCTTGGCGAGACCTTCTTCTACGGTGCCCTCCTTGACCTCCAGGTCGTCCGGGAAGACCGGCACGCCCGCGAGCACGCCGCCGGCGAAGAGGATCAGGCCAACACCGTTTTTGGCCATGGTGCCGTAGAGCTCGACGGAGACGGGGATTTTGTCCTTGTTCCGGTCGGCCCAGGGGCCGCTGCCGGCGGACTTGACGGTGCGGTTGCGGATCGTCATGCTGCCCAGCTGAATGGGAGAGAAGACTTCGCCCAGGTCGCTCTCGAAGGAATCGAAGCCCTCCTCCTGGGGATTCAGAACGGAAGCTTCGGCCGCGGCGGGGAGCGTGATCCCCAGGGCCTGGAGCTTACAGGCGTTGACGCCGTCACGGATCGCCTTGGAAGAGAGGGAGGCGCCGGTCACGCCGTCCACACCCTCGGTGGTGCCGGCCTCAACGATGCGATCGCAGTAGCTCTTGAGGGGATTGGCAAAGGGAGTGAAGTAGTCGGCGTCGGAGGTCTTGAGAACCTCATAGCTCACCTCGGTCAGAGCGTTCTCGGTGAAGCTGCACTTGACCTCGACGGTGGCGTAAGGCGTGGACTGGACGCTGGTGTAGCTGCCGGGGATGAAGCCGATGGACGGGCCCTCCGCGTGGGCGGCGGGCAGGTGCAGGGCGCCGGTGGCTGCGAGACCGACCGCGCCGGCAGCCAGCCCCTTGATAAAGCTGCGTCTGGAAAGATTCTGACTCATCGTAATTCCTCCTAAATAGAGATAATAACTGCCGATAATACAGCGACCCGGGGACCGGCCCACGGAGAACAGGGCGCAGTCGATTCAGGTCATTCTATCAAGATTATAACAAAAGTCCTTTACAACGGTGATTCGATTGTGCTATCTTGGTAATAAGTAAAACCTTATCACCGGGGTGACGCCATGAAAATCCACGATCTTGAGGTCTTTTGCGCGGTTGCGGAGGAAAAGAGCTTCGTCAACGCGGCGCGCCGCCTGTATATTTCCCAGTCCGCCGTGACCCAGCTCATCCGGAAGATCGAGACCGAGCTGGGCTTTCCCCTGCTGGCGCGTAATAAGCATAGCGTGAAGATCACGGCCCAGGGGGAGATCTTTTACCGGGCCGCGACGGAGATCCTGCAGCGCTACCGGCAGGCGCTGAACGACTGCGCCCGCGAGCCCGGACCCGAACAGATGCTGCGGATCTTTTATGTGGGGCCCGGAGGCGCGCCCTATCTGGCGGGCGTGCTGAAGCACTTCCACAGTCTGTACCCGGACTGCAACATCGTGACGCGGCGCCTGAAACCGGATCAGGTGGGCGGCGCGCTGGAGCGTGAGGAGACAAACCTCGTTTTTACGCCCTACGATCTGATCGACGACAGCTCCCGCCTTTTCTTTTACCCTCTCTATCAGGACCGGAACTACTGCGTGACGGAGGCAAGTAATCCTTTGACGCAGAGCCCGCAGATCCATTTGGAGGAGCTGGCCGGACAGCACATTCTGCTCCTGTCCAAGGCCTTTCGTCCCTCGCACATGCAGGCTGTCCTGAAGGTGCTGAACCGGGAAGAGATGCACTGCAACCTGGAGGAGACCTATAATCTCGACAGCGCCCTGATCCAGCTCCTCTCCCACGGTGACGCGGTGGTCATTGTTCCGGGCTTCTGCATCCCCGAGCATCCGCGGCTGCGCGCGGCGGTGCTGGAGGACGGGGAGCAGGTGCGGATGGGCCTTGCCTATCGGGAGGCTCTAACAGGCATGGAGGAGGCCTTCGCGTTGCTTGCCCGGGATCACGCCAGCGGCCGGACGGCGGATTGACATGCCGTGCGGTTCCGGCATATAATCGTTATAAAGCAGATCTGTCCATTCCCACGGCTGAGACATACAACAGGCTCAAGGTTTGAGATACAAACAATCTGAACCGGGAGAAAGAATATGAAACGTATCGAGATACAGGAATGCAAAATGGAACTGATCTACCTGATGAGTGAGCCCAGGCATGCCTATCAGGGGATCGAGCTGCTGTATATGATCGACAAGGAGGCCGAGATCCGGACCGACGTGGCCTTCACCCTGAAGGAGAACGATATCGTCGTTTTCAATTCCGGGGAGGAGCATGCCATACGCTGTACGCGGAAGGCCATCGCCTTCCGCCTGCTGATCCCGTACCGCCTGCTGGGGAAGCTCTCTACGGATGAGATTCTGTTCTTCCAATGCAATTCCGCCCTGTTCACCGCCAGCCCTTATGGGGAGCTTGTGCACCTGCTGGAGCAGCTGGTGCTGCAGTATCTGAAGCTGGACACGGCGGATCTGAGCGGACTGAGCAGTGTTTTGTTTCAGGTCATCCAGGAACTCTTCAAAAACTATAAAGTCGACCCGGGCAAAATCGGTCAGCTTGCCCCCAGGCACCCGCTGGGCAAGATCGACCGCATTCTGAATTACATCCGTCTGCACGCCTCCGAACCGCTGAACCTGGCGGATCTGGCCGGGTATTTCCACATGTCGGAGGCCTATTTCTCCCATTATTTTAAAGAAAAGGTGGGAGAGAATTATCTGGCGTATCTCAATGAGGTCCGGATCCGGAACGCGGCGCAGGATCTGTGTCAGACTGAGGATTCCGTCACGGAGATCGCGCTGAACAACGGCTTCTCGACCCCTTCCGTCTTTAACCGCCATTTCAAGAAGGCCTACGGCAAAACGCCCCTGGAGTATCGAAATGAGATGCTCGAATCCCGAAGGAGCATGGAGCTCACGGCGGAGAAAATAGAATCGATCCAGCAGCAGATCAGTGAAAAGATCGAACTGGAATCCAGCCGGAAGGCAAAGCCGGAGCTCATCCGGGTGAGCGCATCCCATACCGAGAGCGCCCGGGAAAACATCAACAGCATCATGAACCTCGGGGAAACCCCGGCGGTATGCGATGCAGAGATTCAGAAGCATATCCTGCTCCTGAAGGGGGAACTGGGGATCTCCTATGTCCGCATCTGGAACCTGTTCTCGGACAAATTTGCGATCACGGCGGATCTGGACGGGGACAACTTCAATTTCTTCTATCTGGACAGTGTGCTGGACTTTTTTGTGCAGAACGATATCGCGCTGTTTCTGGATTTGGGGCAAAGAAAGCGCGTCATCAAAGCGACCAGCAAAAGCGAAGTGTACCTGGAGGAAGAGACCCATCAGCCCCAGAACATTCGGCAGTGGGAGAATCTGCTGCGGCATTTTATCAAGCACCTGCTGCGCCGGTACGGAACCGCCGTTCTGGAAAGATGGATCTTTGAGTTTCCCTGGAATCTGGAGCCATACTATAAAGATGACTATGACTATGTACGGGCTTACAGCAAGGGCAGAAGCATTGTCAAGGAGCTCGTCAAGAACGCCACTGTGGCGGGGCTGAGTCCGAATATTACGGTCGATGAAGCGCAGCTTTCCGACGCCATCCGGAAAATGAAGAGAGAGGGCGTTTTCCCGGATGTGGTGACCATGCGCGTTTTTCTGGACCTGGAGCATGCGCTCATGAAGGACGTGCGTTATCAGAGGGAAAAGGATTTCCTGTATGCCCGACAGTTCGTGGAACGGATCCTTCAGATGGTCAAAGACGAGAACCTCTCCTGCAAGTTCTGCATTTCCGAGTGGTCGAACAGCGTGGCCAACCGCTCCATGATCCAGGACAGCTGCGCCAGAGGAACGACGGTCATCCACTTCGTGGCAGGGATGTCCAATCTGGTGGACATGATGGGCTTCTGGCACGCGACAGATGCCGTTGACGTCTTTTACGATACCAAAAAGCTGATTTTTGGCGGCGGCGGGATCCTCACAAAAGACGGCATCAAAAAACCGAGCTATTATGCCTTCCGCTTTTTGTACCAGCTGGGCGTAGAAGTGTTGAAAAGCGGCCGAAACTATGTCATTACCAGAGACTCGTCGGGCCGGATCGTGTGCCTCTTCTTCAACAAAAGAGAATACAGCTATTCGTATTACCTCAAGGAGGAGACGGAGCACAGCGACCTGTCCCAGCTTTTCCAGAGCGAAGAAAATGTGATCCTGGAACTCGAGCTGACCGATATGGAGCGCAACGGCGAATATCTGATCAAGGAAGAAGTGGTCAACAGCAAAAACGGGAGCATTCAGGACGAATGGAAGATCCTCGGCAATCAGGAAGAGCTGCGGAAGTCGGAGATCCAGTACCTGAGAAACATCTGCATCCCGCGGATCTATATGAAGCAGTTCATCTGCACGGAGGGCCGGCTGCGCTTTCATGTGGAACTGGAACCCCACGAGATGCGGCTGATCCATATCCTTCCGTATTGATACAGGCGTGGAAAGGAACTTGTCAAAGAAAAAACCATGCGTAAAAAATGGCTTTCATTTTTTGCGCATGGTTTTCTGCTGCCCAGAAAATCGAAAAACATAGCAAAACACAGGGCGCTTTTTTGGAAAGCGGTTTCGGACATGGGGCGCTATACTGGAACCAGCCTGAACAGGACGAAAAGCCGTCCTGAAACTATCATATAAAGGAAAGAGAAAGGAAGCGGAGAAATGGAAAGACTCTCCAAAAAAAGCATTTTCAGCTACGCACTCGGTGATCTGGCAAGCCAGCTGGTATGGACCTTCGTGGGCATGTACCTGTCTGTCTACTACCTCGACGTGGTCGGCCTGGCGCCGGCTGCCGCCTCGGCGATCATGCTGGTCGCAAAAGTCTGGGACGCTGTGAACGACCCCATGATGGGCGCCATCTGTGAGCGGACCCGCTCCAAGTACGGTCGCTTCAGACCTTACATCCTGTACGGCGCACCCTTCCTGGCCATCTTCAGTGTCCTGACCTTTACCGCCCCCTTCGGCAACGGCACCGCCGGTGTTCTGTGGGCTGCCTTCGCCTACATCGGCGCCGGCATGCTCTACACCCTGGTCAACATCCCCTACGGCGCCATGGCCGCCGTCATGACCACCCACAATGACGACCGCACCAAGCTCAACGCCTCCCGCGGCATCGGCATGCAGATCGGCATTCTGATCGTCAGCTTCGGCGCGGCCCTGCTGCTGACCAAGTTCTCCGGCAGCTCCGAGGTCCTCACCGGCAGGAGCTACACCATGGTGGCCATCCTCTTCGCGATCATCTCCCTGCCCATGTTCTTCATCGTCTTCAAGAACTCCAAGGAAGTCATCACTCCCAAAGTGGGCAGCGACAAGGTCTCCCTCAAGTCCTCTCTGAAGGTCATCGCCTCCAACAAGTACCTGATGATCGTCGTGATGGTCTCCCTGATCAGCATGGTCGCCTACATGGGCCGCATCTCCACCATGGCCTTCTACGTGGGCCACTGCCTGGGCGATTTCCGCTGGATGTCCATCCTGATGTCCATCCCCTCCATCGGCGCCCTGCTGGGCAACATTGTGACCCCCTGGGTCGTCAGCAAGCTCGGCAAGTTCGGCAACCGCAACGCCCTGGCCCTGTCCATGCTCCTCAAGGGCGTCACCTTCATCTGGCTGTTCTTCATTCCCTATGACAACATCACCATGATCATCATCGCCACGATCGTCAACGCTCTGGTCGGCTTCGGCTTCGCGCCCACCCTGTCCATGATCGGCGACGCCATCGACTACCAGGATGAGAAGACCGGCGTCCGCTCCGACGGCATTGCCTTCGCCACCTATGGCCTGTCCACCAAGCTCGGCGGCGCCATCGGCAGCTCCATGGGCATCATGCTCATGACCGCCTTCGGCTACGTGGCCGGCGCTGCGGTCGACGCCCACGCTCAGATGGGCATCAACATCACCACCAACCTGGTCTGCGGCATCCTGCACCTGATCGCGGCCGCGATCCCCATGCTCTTCTGGAAGCTCTCTGACAGAGACGCCGACGGCATCCGCGAGCGCCTCAAGGCCCGGAACGCTGCCAGCGAAGCCTGAGATACAGATGCAAGGAGAAACAGAACATGAATAAGAACGTATGCGGTCTCGGCGTCATCGGCACAGGCACCTACTGTGACCACTACCTCCGCAACCTCGGCCCCGTGTACAAAAACGTCCGCCCGGTCGGCTGCTCGGACCTGAACACCGAGGCTGCCAAAGCCGCGGCCGAGCGCTGGAACATCCCAAAGGTATACACCACCGAGGAGATGCTGGCGGATCCCGAAGTGGATATCGTCCTCATCCTCACCAATCCCGCCTCCCACTACAGCCTGACCATGGCAGCGCTGAAGGCCGGCAAGCATGTCTACTGCGAGAAGCCTCTGGCCACCAGCCTGGAAGAGGCCAACGAGATCGTCGAGTTTGCCGCCGACAAGGGTCTTTTCGTGGGCGCGGCTCCCGACACCTTCCTGAGCCCCGAGTTCCAGACCGTGCGCAAGATCATCGACGAAGGCGCGCTGGGCAAGATCATCCATGTGACCGCCAACTACGTCGGCCCCGGCGCGGATCTCTGGCACCCCAACGCGGGCTTCCTGTACAAGAAGGGCGGCGGCCCTGCTCTGGACATGGGTCCCTACTTCATGACCACACTGGTCTCTATCCTCGGGCCTCTTGAGAGCGTCTTCGCTTTCGCCAACCGCGGCTGGGACATACGCGACATCCACGGCAAGGATGTGGAGGTGGACGTGAGCACCAATTACGGCGCTGTGCTGAAGTTCGCAAACGGCGCTGTGGGCAACATCAACCTCAGCTATGACATGTGGAAGTCCGATCTGCCCGCCATGCAGATGTACGGCACCGACGGCGTGCTGATCTGCCCCAACCCCAACACCATGTCCGGCCCCATCAAGCTGCTGAAGGCCGACGAATTCAAGGCTTTCGTTGAAAGCAAGGAGGGCATGATCCCCCGCCTTGGCGCGATCTACGGGCCGCAGAGCTTTGAGTTCTTCCGCGAGATTGACACCGTCGCCCCCCGCATCGGCAACGAGCGCGGCCTGGGCGTGACCGATATGGCCGATGCGATCCTGTCCGGCCGCAAGCCCCGGGTCAGCGCCGAGCTCTGCCGCCATGTGACCGAGGCGATCAACGCCTTCAACGTCTCCGTCGAGACCGGTCTTCCCTACAAGATGACCACCACCTTCGAGCAGCCGGAAGCCATGCAGTTTTAAAACGTTCAGGGCACGGCTTCCCGCCGTGCCCTGCTGCGTAAACAGAGTGTAGGAGAATGCGTATGTATCAATATAACAAAAAGGGCCCCAAGAGAGGCATTGCGCTCTACAGCTATTCCGCGGAGTTCGGGATTTCCAAGAATCTGGAGGACTGCTTCGAGGACATGTACGACATGGGCGCCCACGGCCTGGAGATCCTGGCCAACACCCATATCGAGAACTACCCCTATCCCAGCGACGAGTGGGTCGAGGAGTGGTTCCGCCTGCTGGACAAGTATGACATTGTCCCGGTGGAATACGGCAACTGGATCGACTCCCACATGCTGGGCTATCGGGATCTGACCACAGAGGAGTCCTGCGAACTGCTGGTTCGGGATATCCGCTTGGCGCACCGTCTGGGCTTCACCGTCATGCGGACCAAGATGCCGGTCATCTCCAGCACCCTGGATCCGGTGGAGAACTGGCGGGAGATCATCAAGATGGCGCTGCCGGTGGCGGAGGAATGCGGCATCAAGATGTGCCCGGAGATCCACGCCCCCACCAATCTGGACAGCGATCTTGTCCGCAACTTCGTGGAATTCATCGAAGAGACCGGGACAAAAAACTTCGGCCTGAACATCGACTTCGGCGTGTTCCGCAACAACTTTGACGGCGAGCCGGAGCATCACCGGACCTTCACGGGCAGCAAGCCCGAAGAGATCATCCCCCTGCTGCCCTATGTCTACTGCTGCCATGCGAAGTTTAACCACATGAACGATGACTTTGAGGAGACCACCATCCCTTATAAAGAGGTCGTTGACATCATGAAGGAGCACAACTGGGACGGCTATCTGCTCAGCGAGTACGAAGGCTTTGACAAGTATGATCTGGGTTACGAGGTCGGCCAAACCCTGAGACGGCACCACATCATGCTCAAGCGCTACCTGGGAGACTAAGGAGGATCGGCTATGTTGGAAAGAGAAGTTATTCAGTCCGTCGGCTTCCGTAACATCAAAGAAGACGGCAAGGTGACCGGCTTCCAGTTCAAGGTGAGACTTCCGTATTATCGCGGGATCTTCCTCTGCCAGCTGAGACCCGGCTCCGTGATCGTGGACGGAAAGAAGATTGAAAAAGAAGATATCACCTGGCATCTGAACGGCAAAGACCACAGTGCGGCAGAGATGGTGGACGATCGGGAGACCCATTGGGCCGTGACCGACCCGGCAGTCATCAAGGTCAAGCTCCCCGGCGGCCTGGAGCAGGGCTTCCATGACCTGACCTTCGGCTTCTGCTTCACCTCCTCTTATATGCCGCCGATCATGCAGCAGATGATGGATCCGGATCAGGATCCCCCCTTCATCATGCCGGAGTTCGGCCATCATGTGAACAGCAGAAGAATGCTTATCGTTTGATCCCGTGCCGACTTCCGGGCATAGTCCCGGAGGAGCGCCTGGCAAACCACATACACGCATTGCACAGACGGCGGCCTTCTTCCGGGAGACCGCCGTCTTTTGTTCGTCTGGGGCGCAACCCTCTCTTACTCAATGATAAAATAAAGGAGCATTCAGAATGATTAAAATCGGTATTCTGGGCTGCGGCAAGATCGCCCAGGTAAGACATATTCCTGAGTACGCGGATAACCCCAACTGCGAGCTGGTCGGTTTCTTCAACCCCACCAAGTCCCGCGCCGAGGATATGGCCGCGAAATACGGCG
>Ga0310697_10006236_pt1 | contig 11372 bp, 5 predicted proteins | sample 172DNAGHGlowgp2_FD_203883 | JGI IMG/M metagenome (GOLD analysis project Ga0310697, IMG submission 203883) | Sheep rumen microbial communities from Palmerston North, Manawatu-Wanganui, New Zealand - 1728 DNA GHGlow gp2 (v2) (version 2) | ecosystem: Host-associated > Mammals > Digestive system >... | reverse complement strand
CTTTCTAAGTCCTTTCGGAAGAAGAGGATGAGGATAACGACCCCGACACTGATGCACGAGTCGGCAAAGTTGAAGACGGGTGAGAAGAATACGAACCTGTCGCCGCCTACCCACGGCATCCACTCGGGCCAATTAGTGACGATGAGAGGGAAGTAGAACATATCGACGACCCTGCCTTGCAGGGCTGGTGCATAGCCCGTCCCGAAGGGTACCAGTTGCGAGATGTGGTAGGGAGTGGAAGCATCGAAGCAGAGTCCATAGAAGAGTGAATCGAAGATGTTGCCTGCTGCGCCCGCCATGATCATTGCCAGGCAGACGACGTATCCTGTCCGATGTTCTTTCTTGACGAGTTGTGACAGATAGTAGCCGATGGCTGCTACGGCAGCGATGCGGAAGAGGCTCAGCCCTATTTTCGGAATGAAGGTCATACCGTATGCCATCCCGTTGTTCTCGATGAAATAGATTCTGAACCAGTTGGTGATGATGAAGCTGTCGTAGAGTGCCATGTGCGTCTTGACCCATATCTTGATGATTTGGTCGATGACGAGCAGGGCCACGACAATCACTGCGGCCAGTCGACCGTCAGAAAGGAATCTGCTTTGCTTATTCATTCTTTATTATTTCTTTCGTGCATTTTTAGAGGCCACGCTGAGGGTGGCATGAGGTACGGCGCGTAGTCGTTCCTTCGGGATGAGTTCTCCCGTCATTCGGTCGATGCCGTAGGTTTTGTTTTCGATGCGCACGAGAGCGGCTTCCAGTCCTTGTATGAACTTCTGCTGGCGATAGGCCATGTTCATCAGTTCCTCTTTGCTCTGTGAGAGGCTTCCCTCTTCCAGTGCCTTATAGGTTGGCGATGTGTCGTCGACGTCGTTGCCGTCGGCGTTCATGATTTGTTTCATCATGACGTCGTAGTCGTGGCGTGCAAGGCTGAGCTTCTCGTGGATGATGGCACGGAACTCTTCCAGTTCGGCATCGGTATAGCGTGTTTTCTTTACTTCTTCTTTCGCCGGGGTTGCTTTAGCGGTTGCCGCTGTTTTGGCTGTTGTCACTTTTTTGGCTGTTGCCGCTGTTTTGGCTGTTGTCACTTTTTTTGTTGTAGCCTTCTTTGTTGTCCCCTTTTTGGTTGTAGCTGTCTTTTTGGCAGCAGGCTTTTTCGCCGTTGTTTCCTTTGTTGTGGTGGTTTTCTTCTCTGCCATAGTTTTGTTTTTTAGTTTTTATTAATTAATATGTTTAGCTTGAAGTCATCGAATTCGACCTCTGTGCCGTCGTTGGGAGCCACCTCGATGCTATCAGCCAGCACCTGAGTGCTGATGTATTCTCCATAGGCGTTGATAGCAGCATCGGTCTGCTCGTTAGGTGCGACGACGATGCGGATGCGGTCTGTGATTTCGAGTCCGCTGTCCTTGCGGATGTTCTGTATGCGGTTGATGAGTTCTCTTGCCATGCCTTCCTGTCGCAGTTCGTCGGTGAGCTGAACCTCCAGTGCCACGGTGAGGTTTCCTTCGTTGGCCACGAGCCATCCGGGAATGTCCTCGCTGATGATTTCCACGTCTTCGGCTTCTACTGTCAGTGCCTGTCCTTCGACAGTCAGTGCGATTTGTCCTGCCTTTTCGAGTTCTGCGATTTGTTCCTGGGAGAGTTCAGCCATGAGTGCGGCGACGCCTTTCATGAGTTTTCCGAACTTCTTTCCCATCGTGCGGAAGTTGCACTTCACCTTCTTGACCAGTATGCCTGAGCCTTCGACAAATTCGAGTTGCTTGACGTTGACTTCGTGCATGATGAGGTCTTTGACGGCTTCGATATGCCGGCGCTGTTCGTCACTGGTTGCGGGTATCATGATCTGCTGCAGTGGCTGGCGCACCTTGATGTTCACCTTCCGACGCAGGGCGAGCACCATCGAGGTAATCTTCTGTGCCATTTCCATGCGTGCCTCCAGTTCGGTGTCGATGAGGCTTTCGTCGGCCACGGGGAAGCGGTCGAGGTGAACGCTGTCCTTTTGTCCTCCGAGGTCTTTGTAGAGTTGGTCGGCATAGAAGGGCGCGAAGGGTGCGAGGAGCTTGCTGACCGTGAGCAGGCAGGTGTAGAGGGTGTCGTAGGCGGAACGCTTGTCAGCCGACATCTCCTTACCCCAGAAGCGTTTGCGGTTCAGTCGGACGTACCAGTTAGAGAGGTCGTCGTTGACGAAGGCATCGATGAGTCGTCCGGCGCGTGTCGGGTCGTAGCTGTCCATTTCGGCCTGCACTTTCTTGATGAGGGTGTTGAGGCTGGAGAGGATCCATCGGTCGATTTCCGGGCGGTCGGGGTTGGTTTTCGACGGTGTTGCAGCCGACGGTGAAGCTGAGGGTTCGTAGCCGTCGACATTGGCGTAGAGGGCGAAGAAGGAGTAGGTGTTGTAGAGGGTTCCGAAGAGTTTGCGGCGCACCTCGTCGACGCCCATCGGGTCGAACTTCAGGTTGTCCCAAGGTTCGCTGTTCGTCATCATATAGAAGCGGACGGCATCGCTACCGTACTTTTCAATCATCTCGAACGGATTGACGACGTTGCCTACATGCTTCGACATCTTGTTGCCCTTGGAGTCGAGGACGAGTCCGGTCGAGATGACATTCTTAAAGGCTACTGAGTCGAAGACCATCGTGGCGATGGCGTGCAGTGTGAAGAACCATCCGCGTGTCTGGTCGACACCTTCGTTGATGAAGTCGGCAGGGAAGGCGAGTCCCTTGTCAATTTTCTCACGGTTCTCGAAGGGATAGTGAATCTGTGCGTACGGCATCGAACCGGAGTCGAACCATACGTCGATGAGGTCTGACTCGCGGTGCATGGGCTTTCCTGAATCCGAGACGAGCACGATGTAGTCGACATAGGGTCGGTGTAGGTCGATGCGGTCGTAGTTTTCCTGCGACATGTCACCGGGTATGAAGCCTTTGTCTTTCAGGGGGTTGGACTTCATGACTCCAGCCTCGACGGCTTTTTCGATTTCGTTGTATAGTTCTTCGACGGAACCGATGCACTTCTCTTCGCGTGTCTCGCGGTTGCGCCAGATGGGCAGGGGTGTTCCCCAGAAGCGCGACCGCGACAGGTTCCAGTCGTTGAGGTTCTCCAGCCAGTTGCCGAAGCGTCCTGTTCCTGTCGACTCCGGCTGCCAGTTGATGGTCTTGTTGAGTTCCGACATGCGTTCTTTCTTGGCTGTCGAGCGGATGAACCACGAGTCGAGCGGATAGTAGAGCACAGGTTTGTCGGTGCGCCAGCAGTGTGGATAGTTGTGTATGTGTTTCTCTATCTTCCATGCGGTGCCTTCCTGCTTCATCTCGAGGGCGATGACCACGTTGAGGTCTTCCTTCGGTTGCCAGTCGGCATTGTCCTTGTTCTTTTCCTTCTCGAAGAACTCTTCGTAGCCGGGCTTCACATAGTCGCCGGCATGGTGGTTGTATTTCTCGACATCCATGCAGCGTTCCACGAAGGTTTCGTCAGCCTCGTCGACGGTGTAGTACTTACCTTGCAAGTCGACCATTGGGCGCGTCTCGCCAGCCTTGTTGATGATGAAGAGCGCGGGGACGCCGGCATCGCGAGCCACCTTGGCGTCGTCGGCACCGAAGGTAGGAGCGATGTGTACGATACCCGTACCGTCGTCGGTGGTGACATAGTCGCCAGGGATGACGCGGAAGGCTTCGTCGGCCATTTCCACGAACTTCTCAACGCCCACGGTGAAGGTCTTCCCGGGATGGGCCTGGGCATAGGCTTTCACATAGTCAGCCGAGGTGTCGTCGACCTTTTCGGTGGGCTTCACCCAGGGCATGAGCTGCTCATAGCGCAATCCGACGAGGTCGGTGCCCATACATTCACCTATGATGTGCCAAGGCACGAGTTTGTCGCCCTGTTTGTATTCGTCAAGCGGCAGGTCCTTGCCTTCGGGCTTCAGATAGGCGTTGATACGGCTTTCCGCCATGATGACGGTGATGGGTTCGCCGTTGTAGGGATTGAATGTCTCTACGGCAACGTACTTGATTTTCGGTCCTACGCACAGGGCGGTGTTCGAGGGAAGCGTCCAAGGGGTTGTCGTCCATGCGGCCAGACAGAGGGTGCCGTGGTTGGAAACGAAGCGTCCGGATTGTCCGGGGAGTACTTTGAAGAGTGCTGTCGCCGTAGTGTCCTTCACGTCACGATAGCATCCGGGCTGGTTCAGTTCGTGTGACGACAGGCCGGTTCCGGCTGCCGGGCTGTAAGGCTGAATGGTATAGCCTTTATAGAGCAGTCCCTTGTCGTAGAGCTGACGGAGCAGCCACCAAAGGGTCTCAATGTATTTGTTGTCGTAAGTGATATAGGGGTGGTCGAGGTCGACGAAGTACCCCATCTTCTCCGTCAGCTCACGCCATTCCGCCGTGAACTTCATGACGTTCTCGCGGCAACGGCGGTTGTAGTCCTCTGTCGAGATATAGCGTGGCGAGGCTTGGTTGTCGATGTCGGCTTTGGTGATGCCGAGTTCTTTCTCCACACCCAGCTCCACGGGCAGCCCGTGGGTGTCCCAGCCGGCTTTGCGATGCACCTGGAAGCCCTGCATGGTCTTGTAGCGATTGAAGGTGTCTTTGATGCTTCGGGCCAGCACATGGTGGATGCCCGGATGGCCGTTGGCCGAGGGCGGTCCTTCGAAGAAGATGAATTGTGGACATCCCTCGCGCTCTTCGATGCTACGCCAGAAGATGTTATCCTGCTGCCATTTGGCCAGCACGTCGTTGTTCACTTGGGTCAGGTTGAGCCCGTTGTGTTCTGCGAATTTCTTTGCCATATAATTGCTACCTTTTCTTGTTCTTATTTAGTAACCATAAAAAATAACTTGGTACGATTTTATGATACATCTTTAATTGTCATGATTTCTCATCTTTTTGTCTCTTTTCGCGTTGTTCATCGGTCACATAGCCCGCTATGCTCCCTCTTCACAACATGAAAATAGCCTAAAAATCTGAGGTAAAATCATACCATCTTATTTTTAACGGTTACTTATTTTTAGGGCGCAAAGGTAACAATAAAAATCCACATCACCAAACTTTTCATTAAAAATGTAACTGAGACCTCGTTCGACAGAAAAAGAGATGTCAATCAGCGAAATATGAATGTCTATGGAATGATACATATGTAATTTTCTTGACAAATGGGGGTATGATTCCTCGTCATGGCTGGCTCATTTTGAAAAAGTTTTCCGTCGGTCGGAAAAATCGCAAAAATGAGCCGTTTCGGTAAGGTCTTGAGCATCAGGCGGTTGGTGTTTTTGGGTAGTTCGGTCGAGTGGTCCGATGGTCGTATCACAAAGATGTAATGCTGTTATCAGTGGCTGGTAATAGGCTTATCTCATAGACGTAAGGGTGCCGATACGGCCTTTCGTGACCGCCGAAACGTTGTTTTGTCAGTCCCGACGCTATGCATCGGCATTGTCGATGCTATGTTTTGGCATTGTCGAAGCAGCCTTTCGGCCGCGAAGAGGGTGGGCGGCGACGCTGGAAGGCATGTTTTTCATGACGGATTTTCTTGGTGATTTATTTTTACATTTCTACCTTTTCGCAAAAACTCTGCATTCGTACGATGTGCCCGTGAAAGGAGTTTTTTCGCGTCACTTGCCCTTGCCCACACAATAAATCGGCGGAAATTGCGTTTTTTATTCTGATGAACATGAATAAGAGACTATTCACACTATATGCCCTGTTGGTGTGGGTGCTCGCGCTGAGCGCCCAGTCCTTCACGCTCACCGGCCGTGTCACCGATGACCAGAACAACCCCATCGAGATGGCATCCGTGCAGGTTCCCGCGCAACTCAGGGCCACCATCACCTCGCTGAAGGGTGAATTTTCGATGACGTTGCAGTCGGCAGACTCCGTCGTCGTGAAGATTTCCATGCTCGGCTACCAGACGAAGACGCGTGTCCTGAGGAAGCCTCGCGGCAAGCAGACGCTCATGGTCACCTTGCAACCCGTGGCCACCGACATTGCCGAAGTGAACATCGTCGGCACGAAGATACAAACCACCCAGACGCAAGAGCTGAAGGTGGAGGACGTCAAGCGTGCCCCTTCCGCCACCGGCAATGCCGTTGAAGAACTCATCCAAAGCCAGGCCGGTGTGTCGACCCACAGCGAACTGTCGTCGCAATACAATGTCCGCGGTGGTGCCTTTGATGAAAACAGTGTGTATATCAACAACATAGAAGTCTACCGGCCTTTCCTCGTCCGCTCGGGACAGCAGGAGGGCCTTTCGGTCATCAACCCCGATATGGTCGAGCGCATCGGCTTCTCCACCGGCGGCTTTGAGGCGAAATACGGCGATAAGATGTCGTCGGCTCTCGACATCACCTATAAGACACTGAAGCCCGAAGGCCGCAACCGTACCAAGACGGAAGGCACGCTTTCTGCCAGCTTGCTCGGTGCCGGTGCCTATGTGGGCTATGCCAACCGGCAGCTGTCGTGGCTTAACAGTTTGCGATACAAGACCAACCGCTATATGCTCGGTTCGTTGGAAACCAACGGTGAGTATGATCCGACGTTCCTCGACTACCAGACCTACCTCTCCTACAAGCCCAACCAGCGGTGGCAGCTCGACTTCATCGGAAACATCTCCGACAACCACTATAACTTCAAGCCTACCGACCGCGAGACCTCTTTCGGAACCATGGAAGATGTAAAAAGTTTTCGCGTATATTTCGACGGCGAGGAACGCGACCTCTTCCGCACTTATTTCGGTACGCTGAGCCTGACTCGAAACATCACGCAAAACACTTCGCTCGCCCTCCTTGCATCAGCATTCCATACTCAGGAAAAAGAGGCTTATGACCTGCAGGGACAATACTGGCTGACACAAACCGAGACCTCCGAAAACCTCGGCGTCGGCACTTTCTTCCAACATGCGCGAAACTATCTGAAGGCCGACGTGCAGAGTGTGAAACTGCTGTTTAAGCATAAAGTCGGCGCTCATCAGGTGGAGGCTGCCACGACCGTCAAACGCGAACGAGTCCGTGAGAACTCCGTTGAATACGAAATGCGCGACTCCTCCGGTTTCAGCATTCCTCACACTGGTCATGACCTTCAGATGGTCTATACGATGCGAGCCCGTAATACGTTGAACGCCAGTCGTGTGGAGGCTTACGTTCAAGATGTTTATCGCTTCACGACGGGCGGTTCAGAGAATGCCGACGGAACCCTCTGGACCCTCAACTACGGTGTGCGCCTGAGCCATTGGAACTTCAATCGCGAGACCATCCTTTCGCCCCGAATGTCCTTAGGCATCATTCCGGCCGGACACGACGATACCACTATCCGCTTCGCCACAGGACTCTACTATCAGGCACCCTTCTATAAGGAGTTGCGCGATACGACCACCGTCAACGGCATCACCTATGCACAGCTTAACCAGAAGGCACGCAGTCAGCGGTCGATACACTTCATTGCCGCCTACGAACGACGTTTCAAATTGTCCGGACGCCCCTTCCGTTTTTCGGCTGAAGCCTACTATAAGTCGCTTGCCAACCTTGTTCCGTATAGCGTGAATAATGTAAAAGTTGTTTACTATGGTGACAATATGGCTGACGGACATGCAGCGGGTCTCGACCTGAAGATATACGGCGAGTTTGTTCCCGGCACCGACTCATGGCTCTCCCTGTCGCTGATGGATACCAAGATGAACCTCAACGGCAAGGCCATACCTCTGCCCACTGACCAGGGGTTTGGTGTCAACCTGTTCTTCACCGATTATTTCCCCAACACCGACCGTTGGAAAATGTCATTAAAGCTGGCCTATGCCGACGGACTTCCTTTCTCAGCCCCTCACCGCGAACTGGAGACCAACACCTTCCGCGCGCCAGCCTATAAGCGTGCCGATATTGGCATGAGCTACCGCCTGCTGGACAACGAAAAGCGGCAACGTAAGAACAATATATTTCGCAACATCTGGCTCGGGCTCGACTGTCTGAACCTCTTCGGCATCAACAATGTCAACTCTTACTATTGGATTACTGATGTCACTAACCAGCAGTATGCCGTCCCCAACTACCTGACCGGCCGTCAAGTCAATGCCCGCCTACTGTTTGAATTCTGACGAATCAGCTTCCTATTCGTTCCCTTACCAGTATATTGGCCTTTCAGACTGTCCCCCCGGAAAGTAATGACAAAGAAAAAGGCAGCCTCTCGCGAGAACTGCCAAACAAATGAAAGGAGGAGAGTGGTACCTCCAGGAATCGAACCGGGGACACACGGATTTTCAGTCCGATGCTCTACCAACTGAGCTAAGGCACCATGTTTCGTTTGCGGATGCAAAGGTACGACAAAATAATGAGAAATGAGTAATGAGATTAAAGAAATTCAACTTTGCTAACGTTTTTTAACTAAACAAGCGCTACAGTCCTCTTTGGTTTCGCCGACCTTCGGTTCCTCATTTCTCATTCCTCATTTCTCATTCCTCATTGGCTTTCCTGTCGGCCGCCGACCTTAGGTTCCTCATTTCTCATTCCTCAATGGATTCCATCCCTGAGCTTTTATCTCGAACTCCTGGTTGTCGCGGGTAATGAGATAGGCTCCTAACTCGGGGCGGGTGATGTGTCCGATGATGCGGACTCCTTCCATGCCGTCGACCTTTTCGTAGTCGCCGATGGGCACGGTGAAGAGCAACTCGTAGTCTTCGCCGCCGTTCATGGCGCAGGTGGTGACATTCATGTTCAGTTCTTCTGCCATCACTGCCGTCTGGTAGTCGATGGGGATGTTCTTCTCGTAGAGGCGACAGCCGCAGTTCGACTGTTTGCATATATGGAGGATTTCGGACGAAAGCCCATCGGAGATGTCCATCATCGCCGTCGGCTGGATGCCCACGTCGTGCAACTGCCGGAGGATGTCGCCGCGAGCCTCTGGCTGAAGTTGCCGTTGCAGGAGATACTCTTTACCGGCAAAGTCGGGTGTAAACTCCAGTTCCTCACTGCCTTCGGCAAGCACCTTGGAACCCGACTGCCTTTGCTTTCTGGCTTCGGCCAGCTGCTGATAGTAGACAGCCTTTTCGCGCTCCAGCAGTTGCAGGCCCATATAGGCGGCACCGAGGTCACCGCTGACGCAGATGAGATCGGTGTCTTTTGCACCGTTGCGATAGACGATGTCAGTCTCTCTGGCCTCGCCGATGCAGGTGATACTGATGGCCAGTCCGGTGAGCGATGAGGTGGTGTTGCCACCAACGATGTCAACATTCCATTTCTCACACGCCATCCGCAGCCCTTCATAGAAGGCTTCTACGTCTTCAACGGTGAACCGCTTGCTCAGTGCCAGGCTGACGACCAGCTGGCGCGGTGTTCCGTTCATGGCGAAAATGTCACTGAGATTGACCATTGCCGACTTGTAGCCCAGATGCTGCATGTCCATATAAGTCAGGTCAAAGTGGACACCCTCCATGAGCATGTCCGTCGTGATGAGCACACGGCTGTCAGGATAGGAAAGTACGGCGCAGTCATCGCCTACGCCGTACTTAGTGGACTCATTCTGTTGTTTGAGGTCTTTGGTGAGCCGGTCGATAAGGCCGAACTCGCCGAGTTTAGCTATTTCCATGTATGATTATTCTGTACGTTTGATCATCTCGCGCATGAGTTCCGTCATGATGGGCTGGGCCTTGTCGGCAGCTTCCTGCACCTCCTCGTGGCTTACTTCAACGGGAATGTCGAAGCCGCCAAGGTCGGTGACGACGCTGATGCCGAAGGTACGGATGCCGCAATGGTGGGCAACGATGACTTCGGGAACGGTAGACATGCCCACGGTGTCACCACCCATGGCGCGATACATTCTGTATTCTGCCGGTGTCTCGAAGGTAGGCCCTTGCACACCCATGTAGACACCATAGACCAGACGGATTTTCTTTTCGCGGGCAATCTGCGTGGCAAGATTGATCAGCTCGTGGTCGTAGGTTTCGTGCATGTCGGGGAAGCGGGGACCCGTCGGGAAGTTCTTTCCGCGCAACGGATGCTCGGGGAAGAAGTTGATATGGTCGGTGATGACCATGATGTCGCCAATCTTGAAGGCAGGGTTCATGCCGCCGGCTGCATTCGACACGAAGAGCGTCTTAATGCCCAGTTCGTACATGACGCGAACAGGGAAGGTGACTTCCTTCATCGTCCAGCCTTCGTAATAATGGAAACGGCCCTGCATGGCCATGATATCCTTGCCGCCGAGCTTGCCGAAGATGAGCTTGCCGGAGTGTCCTTCAACGGTAGATACCGGGAAATTGGGTATCTCAGCGTATTTGAATTCGTAGGAATCAGTTATCTCTGAAGCTAATTGTCCGAGGCCCGTTCCCAAGATGATTGCGGTTTTCGGACTTGTTGTCATCCTTTGCCTTAACCAGGATGCTGTTTCTTGAATTTTTGAGTACATAGCTTGATATTTTATGATTAAAGGTTTCTTCTCTGTTGAGCATGAAGTGGATGTTGACGGGTAGGACGTAGATGGCATTTTTCACATCGTCGCTCAGGCCTTCGGCTTCACGCAGCCGAGTGGCATCTTTCTCTGTAGTAATAATGATTTTCTTGCCTTCAATGGCTCCGAAAGTTTCATTGATGCGGCGGATGTCCTTCGGCCTGAAATAATGATGGTCGGCAAACGTCAACGACTCCATGTGCTTGACATAGGGCTGCAGGTCGTTCTCTATCTGCTGGGGAGAGGCTATGCCAGTGAGCAGAAGGGCATGAGTGTCCGGGCCGATTTGGTCGAGAGGCAGTTCGTTGCCTCCGAATACTTGCTGCAAGTGGCCGTAGGTAAGGTTGGTGAAGTAAAGGTCTTGATAGGGATAGAGTTCCAGCTGTTTCGTGAGCACACGGAATTCCATGGGGTTCAGGTCATGCGGACACTTGGTGACGATGACGATGTCGGCACGGCGTTTGCCGCGTTTCGGCTCGCGAAGTCGGCCTGCCGGCAACAGTGTGTCGTGGATGATGAGCCGATGGTAGTCGATGAGAAGGATATTGATGCCTGGCCTTACATAACGGTGCTGGTAGGCATCGTCGAGCAAGATGACATCAACATCTTTGGTGGCTTCATCGGCCGTCAGGCGGTCGATACCTTCACAACGGTCTTCGTCGACGGCAACGTAGATGTCTGGATATTTTTGTTTAATCTGCAGGGACTCGTCGCCGATGTCGCGAATGGTGCTATCGGCGGTTGCCAGTTGGTAGCCGCGGCTCTTGCGCTTATAGCCGCGACTGAGCACAGCCACCTTCTTTTCCTTGTGCAGCAGTTCGACCAGGTATTCGACATGGGGTGTCTTTCCGGTGCCGCCCACAGTGATATTTCCGACGGAGATGATGGGAATGGAAAAGGCACGACTACGCAGAATGCCAAGTTCGAAGAGCTGGTTGCGAAGGTTAACGCCTA